>Ga0172380_10000806_pt1 | contig 57171 bp, 59 predicted proteins | sample Leawe162metaG_FD_119747 | JGI IMG/M metagenome (GOLD analysis project Ga0172380, IMG submission 119747) | Leachate microbial communities from a municipal landfill in Southern Ontario, Canada - Leachate well 162 metaG | ecosystem: Engineered > Solid waste > Landfill > Unclassified | place... | reverse complement strand
CACCCAGTCCAACATGAACGCGAACGAAGTGATATCCAATCGCGCGATTGAGATGCTGGGCGGCGTGATGGGCTCGAAGAGCCCGGTCCACCCGAATGACCATGTCAACATGAGCCAGTCGTCGAATGACACATTTCCGACGGCCATGCACATCGCCTGCGCGGAGCAGATCGTCCGCAACCTGATTCCAAATCTCAAACATCTGCACCAGGCCCTTGATGCCAAGGCGAAATCCTTCTCGCATATCATCAAGATCGGCCGCACGCACACGCAGGATGCCACTCCGCTCACACTCGGCCAGGAATTCTCCGGCTATGCCACGCAGGTCTCCTCCGCCATCAAACGCATCGAACTGACGCTGCCCGGTCTATACGAACTGGCCCAGGGCGGCACAGCCGTCGGCACCGGCCTCAACGCCCCCGTCGGCTTCGCCGAAAAGGTGGCAGAAGAGATTGCAGCGATCACCGGCCTGCCCTTCGTCACCGCGCCGAACAAGTTCGAGGCGCTCGCCGCCCACGATGCCATGGTCTTTGCCCACGGCGCGATCAACGCCGCCGCCGCCGCCCTGTTCAAGATCGCCAACGACATCCGCTTTCTCGGCTCCGGCCCGCGCGCTGGCCTGGGCGAGCTGGCGCTGCCGGAAAACGAGCCGGGATCGTCGATCATGCCGGGCAAGGTCAACCCTACCCAGTCCGAAGCCCTCACCCAGGTTTGCGCCCATATCTTCGGCAACAATGCTGCCATCACCTTTGCCGGCAGCCAGGGCCATTTCGAACTCAACGTCTACAATCCGATGATGGCCTATAATTTCCTCCAGTCGGCGCAACTGCTCGGCGACGCGGCCCGTTCTTTCGCCGACAACTGCGTCACCGGCATCGAGGCCCGCGAGGACAATATCCGCAGGGGTGTGGAAAATTCGCTGATGCTGGTCACCGCGCTCAATGGACGCCTCGGCTACGACACCTGCGCCAAAATCGCCAAGACCGCCCACAAGAACGGCACGACGCTACGCGAGGAGGCCGTCGGCGGCGGCTATCTCACAAACGAGGAATTTGAGCAACTGGTGCGGCCGGAGCTGATGATCGGACCGAACTGAAATGCGATCAGTCGAAAGTGTGAGAATCGAGCGCAGGCTTAATCGATTGAAGCCGGCGTTCCCGCTTTTGCTGCATTGAATTCTTAAAAACTTGCCCTTACACCACCGCCATTCGACAACCTGCCTCCGAAAGGCTTTTGACTGATGGCTGATGCTCTCTTTCCCCTCGGCGAAGACACGACCCCCTATCGCAAGATTTCCTCCGACTACGTATCCGTCGACACTTTCAAGGGTCAGGAAGTGCTGACCGTCGATCCGGAGGGTCTGCGCCTGCTCGCCGAGACGGCATTCGCCGATATCAATCACCTGCTGCGTCCCAGCCACCTCAAGCAGCTCGCCTCGATCCTTGCAGACCCCGAAGCGACCGACAATGACCGTTTCGTCGCCTATGACCTCTTGAAGAACGCCAATATCGCCGCCGGCGGCATTCTGCCGATGTGTCAGGATACCGGCACGGCGATCGTCATGGCCAAGAAGGGTCGCCGCGTCTGGACCGAAGGTGGTGACGACACGGCCATCGCGAATGGGATCCTGGACGCTTACGAGCGGAATAATCTGCGCTATTCGCAGCTCGCACCGCTGAAGATGTTCGAGGAGAAGAACACCCGCAACAACCTGCCCGCCCAGATCGACATCTACGAGGAAGGCGAGGACGCCTACAAGTTCCTGTTCATGGCCAAGGGCGGCGGCTCCGCCAACAAGACCTATCTCTACCAGGGCACACCTTCGCTTCTCACCCATGACCGGATGATCGACTTCCTCAAGGACAAGATCCTTTCCCTCGGCACAGCGGCCTGTCCTCCCTATCACCTGGCGATCGTCATCGGCGGCCTGTCGGCCGAGATGAACCTGAAGACCGTCAAACTCGCCTCCGCCCGCTATCTCGACAACCTGCCGACCGAGGGTTCGGAAAGCGGTCATGCTTTCCGCGATCTCGAGATGGAAAAGGAGATACATAAGCTGACCCAGTCGCTCGGCGTCGGCGCGCAGTTCGGCGGCAAGTATTTCTGCCATGACGTGCGCGTCATCCGATTGCCGCGCCACGGCGCCTCGCTGCCGATCGGCCTCGGCGTCTCCTGTTCCGCCGACCGCCAGGCGCTCGGCAAGATCACCCGCGACGGCATCTACATCGAGCAGCTGGAAACCGATCCCTCGAAGTATATGCCAGAGATCGACGAGAAGGCCCTCTCCTCCTCGGTTGTCAAGATCGACCTCAACCAGCCGATGAGCGCCGTTCTCGCCGAACTCACCAAGCACCCGGTCAAGACGCGCCTGTCGCTGACCGGCACGATCATCGTCGCCCGCGACCTCGCCCACTCCAAGATCCGCGAGCGGCTGGAAAAGGGCGAAGGCATGCCCAACTACATGAAGAACCACCCCGTCTACTATGCCGGCCCTGCCAAGACCCCGACCGGTTATGCTTCCGGCTCCTTCGGCCCGACGACGGCCGGCCGCATGGACTCTTATGTCGACCAGTTCCAGTCCTTCGGCGGTTCGATGGTGATGCTGGCCAAGGGCAATCGCTCGCGTGCCGTACGCGAGGCCTGTAAGACGCATGGTGGCTTCTATCTCGGCTCGATTGGCGGTCCGGCCGCCCGTCTCGCCCAGGACTGCATCAAGAAGGTCGAGGTGCTGGAATATCCGGAACTCGGCATGGAAGCCGTCTGGAAGATCGAAGTCGAGGACTTCCCGGCCTTTATAGTCACTGACGACAAGGGCAACGACTTCTTCCAGGAGTTCAATCTGGGCTGATATCCTCGCCCAAAAGGTTAACAGCGGAGCGCCGCACGGCGCTCCGCATTTTATTAACCAGTCACAGTTTCATAGCCCCATCAATATATTGCCGTGTATTATCATGTGCTCACATGTAAAAAACCAGACTATTATTGGGGTGCAGAATATTAAACATTTCCAAAGAGTTTCTGTTTATCCTATTACACTGACAATCAGGGATAGAGGATGGAGAGTTCGCCGATGAATACGGCCGTGACGCCGAAGGCGCAGGTTCCGGACATCGCCGCGCAGATTACCTACGCCATGCGCACCATGGGCGTGGCGCCGATTCCGCGCAACTATGAACTATTTTACGAAGCCTATATCGGTTCCAATCCGACCCTGACCCGCGAACTCGCTGCTCTTGGCAGCAAAACTAGCCAGGAAGAACTGGACGCGCTTGGCGAACGCTATTTCGGCAACCACCAATCCCGCGTCATCGAAAATGTCCATACAAGGATCGTTGCGGAACTGGACGGCCTGCTGCGGCTGCTGAAACAAGAGCAGACTTCGCTGGAAAGCTACAACAAGCTCCTCGGAGAGACCTACACGCGCATCGACTCCAAGAGCCATGCAAGCGTCGATCTCCTGCGCAACGCGATCAACATCCTGACAGAGGCAACGGGCAACACGATGGCTCACGGAGAAAAGACCGTAGAGAGCGTGAACCAGAAGTCCCGGGAAATGGACGATGTCCGCAAGGAACTGGACGAATACAAGCGTATCGCCAATACCGATTCACTGACGCGCATTGCAAACCGGCGCGCCTTCGACGAACGGTTGGCCGCGATCTATTGCGGTGAGTACAATCTTCCGCTGACGGGCCTGATCCTCGCCGACATCGACCATTTCAAGAAGATCAACGATACCTACGGCCATCCGGTCGGCGACAAGATCCTTGCCACGGTGGCAACTGTGATCCGCTCGAATGTGCGCAAGGACGTCTTCGTTTCCCGTACGGGGGGCGAGGAATTCGCAATCATCGTCGACGGCAATACGCCGGAAGAAGTCACCCAGATGTGCGAACGGGTACGCCACGCCCTGGAGCACACGCCGTTCAAGAATTCCAAGACTGGCGTCAATTACGGCCCGATCACCATTTCTCTGGGCTTCTGCATGGCAAGTGCCGCCGAGGATCCTGGCGAGCTCTACGCGAAGTCCGATATTGCCCTCTATTGCGCCAAGAATGCGGGACGAAACCGCACCATGATCTTCGAAGACGGAATGAAGAAAGACTTCACGAAGAGCTGGCTCATCTACAAGCGCTAGCTGTGACCTCCCAGGCAGTGCTTCACCACATCGACTTCGCCGCACGGTCGGGCCACTCGCGGTCGTAGCTTTCCTTGTCGAAATCCGCCTTCGCAGCCTTGAGCAGGTCGCCGGCCGACGGCAGCGACCGTGGATCGGCGAACCGCTCGGAATTCCACAGATCGGCGCGCATGACAGCTCGGGCGCACTGGAAATAGACCTCCTCGATACTGACAACGATGACGCTCCGAGGATGCTTGCCGTCCGTCTCAAAACTCCTAAGCAGTGCTTCATCGACCGATATGACAGCCGACCCGTTCACCCGCATTGTGGTGCTTGATCCCGGAACGAGGAACATCAGGGCCACCCTCGGATCGCGGACGATATTGAGAAGGGAGTCTATGCGATTGTTTCCGCGCCAATCCGGTAGCAATAGCGTGCGCTCATCCTCGACATGCACCACCCCGCCCCGATCACCCCGCGGCGAACAATCGACCCCCTCCGGCCCGACTGTCGAGAACGCCACGAAGGGCGATGCCTCGATCATTCGACGGTATTCGGGCGTGAGCGACGTCATGACCTTGACGCGGGAAGCCTCCGACGCCTCTCCATAGATCTCATGTAGTGCCTCAATCGTGCTGATGATTGACATTGCGCCTCCTCGGATCCGGTATCATGGACCTTGCCGGCCCGGGAAAGTCTCATATCAGAGCGATAACAGAATCCGAAGTCGGGAGCTACGCGGCATTGTCCGCCATCACGTCGCTTTCCTTCAGGAAGCGTGCGACCCTGGAAATCACGTCCGGCGCACTGACAATCCGCCGATGTCCGTAGCCATTCGCCCACAAGACCTGGGCAGGAATGTCTTGCCTGAGAAAACGACGGGCGTGATCAACACTCACCTCCTTGTCGTCCTCCGCATGAACGACCAGCACGGGACGGGCAAGCTTTTGGGCTATCGGAACGGTATCGAAGGCATCGACGGGGCAGCCCAGGACCTTTTCCGCATGCGCGATCAGGGCGCGCCGAACCGGAATCGTCAGTTTAAGATGCCCAGCGAAGCCATTGAAGATTCCCTGTATCTCGCTCGGCGCAGCTATAAGCACCAGTCTTCCCGGATCGAGGGTTGCCACGTCCGAAAAAATGCCGCCGGCAGCCGTCATCACGGATGCTCCACCGAAGGAATGACCAACCACGCCGTGGAAGGACCCAAAATGACTTTGAGCAGCGGCAATCGCCTCGGCTGCGACACGCATGTTCAGCAAACGGCCGGAAGAGCGCCCGTGCCCAGGAAGGTCGACCAAGACGACTTCGGCGCCGCTCTGATGGATACCTGCGGCGAGGCCGGCAAGAAATTCCGCCCGTGATCCCCAGCCGTGAACGACCAGAAAGCGCGGAGCGCGCTCCTCCCGCGAAACCAGCCGGTAAGCGGCAATCGTCCCCGACGAAGTCCGGATAATGACGCGCTCCGCTCGCGCCAGCAGGTCCCCCCCAGCTTTGAATGTCGCCTGAGCCTTGGGCCCCCTGGGGCGTGGCGATGGCGTCCGACAAAAGAGCGAAAACGCAAGCGCTCCCGCTGTTTTGGGTGAGACCAGGCCGAGCGTCGAGAAGCCTAATTGGGTGACCTTTAACGCGAAGGATGCCATAGTTAGATTCCCTGTTAATGTTCAATCATGAACAATAAAGTACAACGATGAACAAAAATCAAGTCTTTCCCTGGGACAATCCCCGTTTCAAGAGCTGGATCGCCGTGGGACGCGCCTGCCAGATCATGCAGACGGCCCTTGCCCGCGCCCTGACCCCTCTGGAGATCAAACCGCCGCATCTGGATATCCTGATCAATCTCTACCGCCAGGAGGGCATCTCCCAGCAGCAGCTGGCGCGCAAGCTTCTGGTCGGACGGTCGAACATGAGCATGCTGCTGCCGCAAATGGAGAAGCGTGGGCTCATCGAAAGGAACGCCGATCAACAGGACAAACGCATTCTGAGGCTCTCGCTCACCGAGGCCGGCTGCGATCTGACGGAGCGTGCCATGGCGATCCAGACCGACCTGATAGAGCGCATGCTGTCGGCAACCCCGATCGAGGATTGCCTGCTGATGGCAAACAATATGGAACTGCTGATTGCGCGTCTTCAGAAAGACTGGGCCACTGACGACTGATGGCGCAGAATCAGCGCCGATCCCGGCTCAGTCCCTTCTCTGCCAGGCGACGTTCATAATCGGCGAACAATTCCTCCCCCCTGGCTCCAAGCTCGCGCAAGTAAGTCCAGGTAAAAATTCCGCTGTCATGGCCATCGTCGAATCCGATCCGAACTGCGTAGTTGCCGGTCGGAATGATCGCACTGATCGTCACGTCGCGTTTTCCCGGAACGGTCACTTCCTGCCCCGGCCCGTGCCCTTTCACCTCTGCCGACGGCGAAAGGACCCGCAGCATTTCGGCAGACAGCGCAAAGGTTGCACCATCGTTGAACGCCACCGTCAGCTGTTTGCGGTCCTTCGAAACCTTGAGTTCGCTCGGCCAGATATCGCTCATTGCCTTGTCCGCTCCCGTTCACCTGCCCAGAGAACTAAGCGCGGATCTTGTGCGGCGCAAGACATTTTGCCCCGCGCAAGTCAGCCCCATTGCTTGACGCGCGTCAAGTAAGTAACCAGATTACGGAGAGATGGAGGATAGGCCTTGAGTTTCAGTTCCGGTTCATTCGGCAATGCGTCAGCCTTGGCGCAGAGCAACGCGCCCATGGTCGACCCCTTCGGCCGGACCGTTTCCTACCTGCGGGTTTCGGTAACCGACCGCTGCGATTTCCGATGCACCTACTGCATGTCTGAGAACATGACCTTCCTTCCCAAGAAGGACCTTCTGACGCTCGAAGAACTGGACCGGCTGTGTTCCGCCTTCGTCGCCAAGGGCGTGAAGAAGCTACGCCTCACCGGCGGAGAGCCTCTGGTGCGCAAAAACATTATGTTCCTGATCCGCAGCCTGTCCCGCCACCTTGACAGCGGCGCGCTCGAGGAGCTGACGCTGACGACCAACGGCTCGCAGCTTTCGCGTTTTGCGGCCGAGCTTGCCGATTGCGGCGTGCGCCGTATCAACGTCTCGCTCGACACGCTCGACCCCGAGAAGTTCCGCACGATCACGCGCTGGGGCGAATTCGACAAGGTCATGGAAGGCATCCATGCCGCCCAGGACGCCGGAATCCGGGTCAAGCTCAATGCCGTCGCGCTCAAGGGTTTCAACGAGGACGAGATACCCGACCTGATGCGTCATGCCCATGCCAACGACATGGATCTGACCCTGATCGAAACCATGCCCATGGGAGAGACGGGCGAGGATCGCACCGATCAATATCTGCCGCTCTCCCTGGTCCGGCAGCGCCTTGAGGAAAGCTTCACGCTGACGGACCTGCCGCTCTCGACCGGCGGGCCGGCGCGCTATGTCGCGGTCAAGGAAACCGGCGGCAAGCTCGGCATGATCACGCCAATGACGCATAACTTCTGCGAGAGCTGCAACCGCGTGCGGCTCACCTGCACCGGCACGCTCTTCATGTGTCTCGGTCAGGACGACGCCGCCGATCTGCGCACAGCGCTGCGCGCCTCTGACGATGATGCCTACCTCTCAACCGCTATCGACGAGGCGATCGGCCGCAAACCCAAGGGCCATGATTTCATTATCGACCGCGCCCATCGCCGTCCCGCCGTTGCCCGCCATATGAGCGTCACCGGCGGTTGAATGGGTCGACCTCACACGCGCAGGTTCCTGGACCGCGCGATACCCCCCCCTCTCCTTTCTCTTGCACAGCGCTAAATTTGGGTATCCCTTCGGGACCGCGGCCAACTACGAGAATCAGATATTAACCGGTCGGAAGAGACGTCCGGGCCTCAGGAATGGTGATAATGGCATTGTCGAAGAATACCCACGGCGCGCTCTTGATGATGCTCTCCATGGCCGGGTTCACCTGCAACGACGCCCTGATAAAATCCATCACGCCTTACATGAACGTCGGTCAGATCATGTTCGTTCGCGGCGTTCTGACCACGCTTCTCGTCTATCTGATCGCTCGACGCATGGGCGCGCTCGGCCATGTCCGAATTCTTGCCCAGCCGATGGTCCTGCTGCGCGTCATCTTCGAGGTCACCGCGGCGATCGCCTATCTGACCGCCATCGGGCAGATACAGCTCGGTAACGCGGCCTCGATCCTGCAATCGCTTCCCCTCGCCGTCACGCTCGGTGCGGCGATATTCCTGCGCGAACCGGTCGGCTGGCGCCGCTGGACCGCCATCATCGTCGGCTTTCTCGGCGTGATGATCATCATCCGCCCGGGGCCCGAAGGCTTTACCCTCGCCTCGCTCTACGTCGTCTTCAGCGTCTTTTCGGCGGCGGCCCGCGACCTCGTGACCAAGCGGATCGAACCCGGCATTTCCTCCCTCAACGTCACGCTGTTCTCCGCTGCCGGTAACGCCGTCGCCGGTGCCCTCCTGATCGCGCCACTTGGAGGCTGGCAACCCATGTCGGGCAACACATTCGCCATTCTCATGCTAGCCTCGATCCTCGTGTTCGTCGGTTATCAGGCGATCATCATGGCCATGCGCACCGGCGAGATCTCCTTTATCGCGCCGTTCCGCTATACCAGCCTGATCTGGGCAGTCGGCCTCGGCATGGTCTTTTTCGGCGAGAAGCCAGACATCTGGATGGTCTCGGGAACGCTCATTGTCGTCTGCTCGGGCCTCTATACCTTCTATCGCGAGAACAAGCGTCGGGCAAAACTGGCCATGAGCGTGGAGACGCAACCGGGCTCACTGCTATGAGAGCCGGACTATCGATGTTTCGGCCTACGACATTGAGGGGAGAGAAAGCTTGAAGGAGGTTCGTTTTCTCGATCGCCGCACGCCGCCTCATATCGTCAGTCTCGTACTGATCGCGGGTCTTTCGGCGCTGACGATGAACATCTTCCTGCCTTCTCTGCCGGATATGGCCGCCCATTTCCGCGTCGATTATGCAGTGATCCAGATGGTGATCTCCGCCTATATCGCCATGACCGCCGTTGTGCAGGTGGTGATCGGTCCGCTTTCCGACCGCCTGGGACGCCGCCCGACGATGATCGCGAGCCTTGTCGTCCTGATACTGGCTACACTCATCTGCCTTGTCGCGAACGACTTCTACACATTGATGTTCGGCCGCCTGCTCCAGACTGCCGTCGTCGCCGGTCTTGTGCTTTCGCGTGCCGTCATTCGCGACATGGTGCCGATGGAGGAGGCCGCGTCCATGATCGGCTATGTCACCATGGGCATGACGCTCGTACCCATGGTCGGCCCGGCACTCGGCGGCGTCCTCAACGATGCCTTTGGCTGGCGAGCGAGCTTCTTCGCGATCCTCATTCTCGGTACCGTCGTCCTGGCGCTGGTTGCATCCGACCTCGGCGAAACCAACCGCAACCGGTCGGAAAGCTTTGCCGCCCAGTTCAAATCCTGGCCGCAGCTCCTTTCTTCAAGCCGTTTCTGGGGCTACACGGCGACGGCAACTTTCACGTCGGGAGCCTTCTTTGCCTTTCTCGGTGGCTCACCCTTCGTCGGCGCCACGATCCTTCAACTCACGCCCAGCACCCTCGGCCTGCAGTTCTTTTTCATTGCTGGCGGCTACATGGTCGGAAATTATTGTTCCGGCCGCTTTGCTCGCAGAGCGGGCATCTCGAACATGATGCTGATCGGAAGCCTGTTTGCGGTCGTTGGCACGCTCATACCGCTGGCGCTGATCTCGCTCGGATACAACACGGCTCTCGCCTTTTTCGGACCTCTGGTCATCATGGGCTTGGGAAACGGCCTCACACTGCCAAGCGCCAATGCCGGAATGGTGAGCGTGAAGCCGCACCTTGCCGGCTCTGCATCGGGCCTAGGAGGTGCCATCACCATGGGGGGAGGCGCGGCGCTATCGGTGCTTGCCTCGTCACTCCTGACCGTTGAGACTGGCGCATACCCGCTGCTTGCCGTCATGTTGGTCTCGGGTATCCTGGCGATTGCCTCCGTCCTCTATCTGCGCTTCACGAATGACGATTCTCCCGAACGAGAAATAAGCCGATGAATCAGGCCGCACCACCTGCAATCATCCTCGCCGGAGGGCTCTCGCGACGCATGGGACGAGACAAGGCGACGCTTGCGCTCGCAGGCAGACCGATGCTTGCCTATGTTGCGGAACGCGTCCGGCCACAGGTCTCGTCCCTGGCGATCAACGCGCCTGAAGAACTTGCCGGTGGACTCGGCCTCCCGCTGGTTCCGGACACGATTGGCGGGCATCAGGGACCGCTCGCGGGCGTGCTCGCCGGCCTTCGCCATGCCGCAACCCTCGAGCAACAGCCATCGCATCTCCTGACCGTCCCGGCCGACACACCGTTCCTGCCACGCGATCTCGTCTCGCGGATGACCGCCGCCCTGCCCGGCGCGGATGCAATCATCCTCGCCGCCTCAGCGGGGCGCCTCCACCCAGTGGTTGCCCTGTGGCCGCTGGCGCTTGCCGACGAACTGGAACTGTGGCTACAGGAGCCGAGCAATCGAAAGCTCCAGCGCTATATAGCGCGTCACCCTTCCGTCGCTGTGGATTTTGAATTGACAGAAACCAAGCTCGGTCCGCTAGATCCGTTTTTCAATGTCAACACGCCGGATGATGCAGCCCGGGCCGAAGCGTTTATCACGGTATTCGAGCGATGACCGGCACACCGCGAATCTTCGGGATCTCCGGCTGGAAGAATTCCGGCAAGACCGGCCTTGCCGTACGACTGGTGACGGAATTCACGCGCCGCGGATACAAGATCTCGACCGTCAAGCACGCCCATCACGACTTCGACATCGACAAGGTCGGAGCCGACAGCTATCGCCACCGGGAGGCTGGCGCCCACGAGGTGACGATCGTATCAGGCACGCGCTATGCGATCATGCATGAACTCCGGGGTGCACCCGAGCCGGGTTTTTCCGAAATTCTCTCAAGGCTGGCGCCCTGCGACCTGGTTCTGATCGAGGGCTACAAGCGCGAGCCGGTGCCTAAAATCGAGGCCCGTCGGCTCGAGGCCAAGAACCGCGAGCCGCTCGCCCCCACCGATCCCCATATCCTCGCCATCGCCGCCGATCATCCGGTCGAGGATACGCAGTTGCCCGTCTTCGATTTGAACGACACCACCGCAATCGCCGACTTCATCGCCAAAGTCACCGGCCTGCCGACCAAGAAGCCGGGCTGAGCCACTCCGCCGCGCTGGCGAAACGAAAACGGCCGCCGGATCATCTCCGGCGGCCGTTCCTGTTGCTGACCCGAGCGCTTTAACGGCTAACGGCAGTTTCGGGACGAACGAGCGAGGTGACGCGGCGGATGGCCACCCGGCGGTTCTGCTGCTCGTCCCCAGCGGTGCGGATTTTCAGGTAGCGTTCGCCGTAACCCTGTACCGAGAGGTTTTCCGGCGGAATGCCGTAGACTTCGGTGAGAAGATTGGCGACGGCTTCGGCGCGCTGGTCTGACAGGATAAGGTTCGACCTGTCGGAGCCGACCGCATCCGTGTGGCCCTCGATGAGGAAAGTCTCGCCCGGATCCTTGGCCAATATGCGTTCCATGGCCTCGGCAACCCTGCGCAGCGTCTTGGCCTGCGCCAGCGGCACCTCGGCCGAGCCTGAAGGGAAGGTGATCGTATCGAGGTCAATGCGCCGGACCTTGTCGCGCAGGCGCGCCGAGGACTTCACCTCATCCATTGAGTAGATCCGCTCGACCCTCTCGACGGGAGGCTGGGCGAGGAAATCATAGTAGTCGCGGTCAGGAGCGTATGACGTCGTGACAATGTAGTCCTCGACCGGAATAGTCAGGCGCATCGGCGGCAGGTTGTAGCCGACATCGACATAGACGTGCGGCGTCTCGATATCGGCTTCCGGCGAATAGAGCAGCACATATTCCTCGCCGTCGGGGGTCATGCGGGAGCGCTGGATAATGTCGCCGAACCTGTTGTAGATGGTCACAATACGCGAATCGTCCGGGCGGATGATCGTTTCGCGAACGCGACCGCGTGACAGCTCCTCGTAGTAGGTTTCCTCGGCGTCGTAGCGCAGGCGTTGCCGGTCGTCAGCACGGACAACAATCTGGTTGCCAACATTGATGATCGTGCGGTTGTCAACCTGCTCGATAACCCTGACCTCGGTCACCTGATTGACGACATTGTTCTGGATGACCGTATTGTTCGTCACGTTGTTGGTCACGTAGGTGGCGTTGTTGACGACCGTTGTCGGCACCTCGAAGGTCGGAGTGGCCTCCAGTTGCGTGCCGGTCTCCAGTGTGGCAGCCCGGAGAACCTGAGCCTCGACTACGGGAGCGGCGGCCTGGGCCTCTGCATCGGTAGCAGGCGGTGGCGCAACGGTCTCTGCGGCTCTGAGTAAAGTACGTGAATCGCGAACGTCTGTGACACCGGTGTTGTCGGCATCCTTGTCGCTATCGAGGACCGCAGCGCCATTATCGACCGGCAATACGACCGTCTCGGCAGTCTTGGCGGGATCCTCCGCAATCTCGAGCTTCTGTTGCTCGGTCCGCGTATCGATAATTTCGAGCACCGGCGCCTCGACGGGCGGCTCGACGGCGGGAACCACGACCTGTTCGCCGGTGGGTTGGGCATCGGGAGCCGTTTCGACAGCCGGCTGGGCGGTCGACTGGTCCAGCGGCTGGGCCGGTGCTTCGCCCTCAGTGCTGTCCTGAGGAGGCAAGGCTTCGCCCTCAGTCTGCTGGCTTTCGGTCGGCGGCTGCTCACCTGTGGCTGGCTGGGCAGGAGCCTGTTCCTGCGGAGCGGCGTCCGAAGGAGCCTGATCAGCCGGGGCTTGGTCGGCTGGAACCTGATCGGTCGGCACAGGTTCCGCCGGGGCTTCTTGAGCAGGAGCTTGAGCCGGCACCTGGTCGGACGGTGCCTCTTCAGCGGGAGCCAGTGCGGGTACCGGGCATTTATCGGCAGAGGCCGCTTGCGAACCGTCGGTGCAAGTCACCACCTCCGGAGCAGGCTGCTCGGCCTGCGGCTGGGCGGTTTTCTGCGCGTCTTCGGCAGCCTGCTGCTCGGGGGCACGTTGGGCTTCTTCGGCGGCTTGCTGTTCGGCTGCGCGCTGGGCCTCTTCCGCAGCCTGCTGCTCAGCAGCGCGCTGAGCTTCTTCCGCGGCCTGCTGTTCTGCTGCACGCTGGGCTTCTTCGGCGGCCTGCTGTTCGGCGGCATGCTGGGCTTCTTCGGCGGCTTGCTGTTCGGCTGCGCGCTGGGCCTCTTCCGCGGCCTGCTGTTCTGCTGCACGCTGGGCTTCTTCGGCGGCTTGCTGTTCCGCAGCGCGCTGGGCTTCTTCGGCGGCTTGCTGTTCCGCAGCGCGCTGGGCTTCTTCCGCAGCCTGCTGTTCGGCTGCGCGCTGGGCCTCTTCTGCAGCCCGCTGTTCCGCAGCGCGCTTGGCAATGATCGCATCGCAGGCCAACTGATCGGCTGCCTGACTACCGTCGCTGCAGGTTACAAGTGCCTGGGCGAGTAGAAGGCCAACCGGAGCGGTCGATATCGAATGATCGACCGCGTCCGTCGAACGGACGCCGGCGGCTGCAGCCACCGGCTCGATCATGGCAGCCGCCGACAGCACCGGTACGGCAACAGTGGCGAACAGTTTCGATCTCAAGTTCATATCTTTTTCCTTACGAGGCGTGTCACCACGCGGGGTTTGCGGAAGCCAGTGTGTGGGCGGCATTTTCATGGCCACCGGTTCCCCCCGCATTTCAGGGGAGCAACCTAGGTGGCGGCAGATTAACCGCTGCTGAACGGAAAAGTTTCACAGGACACGCGGCTATCGCCCCTGGCCGCCGCGGTTCCGTTGTCAATTAGGCCGCGCTGATCCATGCGATTTTTTCTGGTCCAGCGTCTTTGCTGTTGATTTTTTGGCAGAAAGAGTAGGAATATCGCCCAAGGTACGACACAGCATGTGTCGCGCTACCAAGTTCAGCGCGGACAAGATCAACAAACTGCGCGAACGACCAACAGAGAGGATCTCATGCGTATTTCGACACGTTTCTTTGCCGCCGCTTCGATTGCCGCCTTGTCGCTTTTTGCCGGCAGCGCAATGGCCGAAGGCGAAAAGCTGATTATCGGCACCGAGGGTGCCTACCCGCCCTTCAACAACCTCGAATCGGACGGCACGCTCGTCGGTTTTGACATCGACATCGCCAAGGCGCTTTGCGATGAAATGAAGGTCACCTGCGAATTCGTCACCCAGGATTGGGACGGCATCATTCCCGCTCTCCAGGCCAAGAAGTTCGACGCCATCATCGCCTCCATGTCGATCACGCCGGAGCGCAAGGAAAAGGTCGACTTCAGCGACAAGTACTACAACACCGGACCGGCAATCGCCGTGCCGAAGGATTCGCCGATCACCGATGTCGCCGGCCTGAAGGGCAAGGTGCTCGGTGCGCAGTCGTCCACCACCCACGCCAACTATGCTGAAAAGCACATGGCGGATTCCGAGCTGAAGGTCTACCCGACCACGGACGAGTACAAGCTCGACCTCGAAGGCGGCCGCGTCGATGCCGTCATCGACGACGTCGTCGTCCTGTCGGAATGGGTCAAGTCAGAAGCCGGAGCGTGCTGCAAGATCCTGACCGCGCTCACCCCCGACATCGAAATCAACGGCCCGGGCGCCGGCATCGCCGTCCGCAAGGGCGAGACCGCGCTTGCCGAAAAGTTCAGCGCCGCGATCAAGGCGATCCGCGCCAACGGCAAGTACAAGGAAATCAACGACAAGTTCTTCGATTTCGACGTATACGGCGGCTAATCGTTGAAAATCTGATCCCGGGATGGCGGAAGGCTTGCACTTCCGCCATTTTTGTTTGAAAAAGGCAGCCAATCAAGAAATGCGGCGCAGACCGCAAGGGGAATGTCAGTATGAGCGGATTATTTTCCGCCGTTGGCTCGTTATGGGCCTGGTTTCAATATGCATTTGATCCGCTATGCGGGCCCGTCGGTCTCTTTACTCTCTTCGGTTCCTCCTCATTCGTCGCTTGCGGGGCCAGTGGTTGGGGCGATGAAATCGCCTTTGGCGTGAAGGTCACCATATCGCTCTCCCTGGCCACCCTGCCCGTTGGCCTGGTGCTCGGCTTCTTCATCGCGCTCGCCATGCAGTCGGAGGAAAAGACGCTCCGCGCGACTGGCGGGATCTATACGACGATCTTCCGTGGTCTCCCGGAGCTGTTGACCCTCTTCATTGTATATTACGGCTTTCAGATGGGCATACAGGCGGTCCTGGCTTGGTTCGGCAGCGACCAGCGCGTCGAGATCAATGCTTTCTTCGCTGGCATGATCGCGCTCTCGCTGGTGTTTTCGTCCTATTGTTCGGAAGTGCTGCTCTCGGCCTTCCGCGCCATCCCCAAGGGCCAGTATGAGGCCGGGGACGCGCTCGGCTTGCACCGCGCCCGCACGATGCTGCTGATCATTCTGCCGCAGCTGATCCGCATCGCGCTGCCCGGCCTCGGAAACCTCTGGATGAACCTCCTGAAGGACACCGCTCTCGTGTCGGTGATTGGTCTTTCCGACATCCTGCGCCAGACCGGCATTGCCGCCAAGGTCACAAAGGAACCCTTTGTCTTCTATATCCTCGCCTGTGCCCTCTTCCTGGCCCTCGCCGTCATCTCCTCGATCGGTAACGGCATGATCGATCGCAGGAGCAACCGCGCCGGAGGTCGTCGATGAGCCACGCGACCCAACTCATTGAGGCGCGCGCCGCGCCGCCGAAGATCAGACCCCCGCTACGCGCTGCGCGCGTCATTGGCCTGATCGGTCTTGTGTTTTGGGCGCTGCTTGCCGCCGCGCTCCTCTATATGATGATCAGCAACTGGGACACCGACAAATTCGTGAAATACGGCCCGCGTTACCTTTCGGGCTTGTGGGTCACGGCGACACTGGTTGTCGTATCCATCTTTTTCGGCGCACTCCTTTCAGTGCCGATCGCCTTCGCACGCATGTCAAGCAGCCGCATGCTGAACGGGATCTCCTACACATACGTCTACATATTCCGTGGCACGCCGCTGCTCGCCCAGATCTACCTGATCTACTACGGTATCGGCGGGTTCAGGGCGCAGATCGAGGCGATTGGCCTTTGGTGGTTCTTCCGCGAAGCATGGTATTGCGCCCTGCTGTCGATGACGCTGAACACTGCGGCCTACCAGGCCGAAATCCTGCGCGGCGCCATCCAGAGCGTTCCGCGGGGCCAGACGGAAGGCGCCAAGTCGCTCGGTCTCTCGCCCTTCGTCACTTTCCGCAAGATCATCTTGCCTCAGGCGCTGATCGTCGCCCTTCGCCCCTATGGCAACGAGATCATCCTGATGGTGAAGGGCTCAGCCGTCGTGGCGGTGGTGACCGTCCTCGATCTGATGGGGCAAACCCGCTACACCTTTTCGCGGACGTTCGACTACCAGGCCTATCTCTGGGCGGCGATTTTCTATCTCTCCATCGTCGAGACCATGCGTCACCTTTGGGCGGCCATGGAGGCACGCCTGACACGGCATCTCAAGCGCTGATGGTGCCGGGGAAGCCATTCCAGGTTTCAATGGACCTCATTGCAAAAATGCGTCCGACGCTTTAGAGCCAGCGGCAAAGCCGCCGGTGACCGGGCGCGCGCACCGCAAGGGGATTGAGATGGCAAAGATCGACGAGGATGCTCTTGCTGAGGCCTACAACCGTGCCCTGGCACTCGAAAAAGCAGGCGACATCGACGCCGCCGTCAAGGCCTACGATGAGGTCCTGGCGATCGACCCGGAGGATCACGGCGGGGCGGCCGTCAGGATCGCGGCGCTTGGCCGTGGCGAAACTCCGCCCAAGGCGCCGGACGCCTACGTTGAAACGCTGTTCGATCAGCACGCCGAGGCTTTCGAGGATATCCTCGTTGAGCAGCTCGGCTATGCGGTTCCCGTCATGGTGCGCCAGCGCCTGCAGACGCTCGGTCTCGGCCCGTTCAAACGCATGCTCGATATCGGCTGCGGCACCGGGCTCACCGGCGGCACGCTGCGCGATACGGCCGATGACATCACCGGCATCGACATTTCCGAGAAAATGGTCGAAATCGCCCATGAAAAGGATCTCTACGAAACGCTCTACGTCGCCGAGGCGGAAGACTTCCTCGAGGATAACGACGAAGAGCCATTCGACCTCATCACCGCGACAGATGTCCTGCCCTATCTCGGCGCTCTGGAACCTCTGTTCTTCGGCGCAGCCGAAAACATGGTGCCGGGCGGCCTCTTCATCTTCTCCTCCGAGACACGCCCCGATGAGGTCATGGCCGGTCGCCCCTTCATGGTCGGCCCGCATCAGCGCTACGTCCATTCCGAGGCGTATATCCGCGAACGGCTTGCCGCCACGGGTTTCGAGATCGTGGAGATCACCGAGATCAACGTCCGGATGCAGGATGGAGAACCGTCTCCTGGCCATCTGGTCATCGCGCGTTTGAAGGATTGATCGACCGGACAGCAATCTGACAGGAACCGGAAGGACAGTTGCGTGGCCGTGTCTGCGCGCATATGTCTCTCCGGTCGAAGACGGGACCCGTTCATGATTCGCAGCATCGCCCTTGCGCTCCTTCCCCTCCTCTATCTGGCCGCGCCGGCCTCGGCCGAAGGTGACGCAACTGCCGGCGAAGCCGCCTATGCCAAGGCTTGCGCCCGTTGCCACAGGACAGTCGCGCGGATCACGCCCTTCATCGAAGGCAAGACCGCTGCGGAAAGGGCCGCCTGGCTGGATGCTTTCCTCGCCGGGCACCATGTGACCGACGCCAAAATCCGTGCTGATCTTGTTGCCTACTTGCTCGCGAACTGACGGTCATCGACAGGATCAAACCCGCCTCGGACGGCCACGTCTGCGCCTTGAGGAGAAGGCATCTTTCCTCTAAAGCTGTTTCTCTTTGAATTCATGGGAGAGACGGAATGGCGAAAGTTGCATTCATCGGATTGGGCGTGATGGGATTTCCCATGGCCGGACACCTGAAGGCGAAGGGGGGCCATAACGTCACGGTCTACAACCGCACGGCGGCAAAGGCCGAGAGCTGGGTCAAGCAGCACGGCGGCGCGTCCGCACCGACCCCTGCCGCCGCCGCGAAGGATGCCGATTTCGTCTTTACCTGTGTCGGCAATGACGACGATCTGCGCGCCGTGACGATGGGCCCGGACGGCGTGCTTTCGACCATGAAACAGGGCGCGACGCTGATCGACAACACCACCGCTTCCGCCGAAGTCGCCCGCGAACTTTATGACGCCGCCAAGGCAAAGGGATGCAGCTTCATCGACGCACCGGTTTCGGGTGGCCAGGCAGGCGCCGAAAACGGCGTGCTGACCGTCATGTGCGGCGGCGACGAGGCAGTCTTCGACAAGGCGAGACCCGTGATCGATGCCTATGCCCGCATGGTCGGCCTCATGGGCTCCGCCGGTTCCGGCCAACTGACCAAGATGATTAACCAGATCTGCATCGCGGGCCTCGTCCAGGGCCTCGCGGAAGGCATCCACTTCGGTAAGAAAGCGGGCCTCGATATCGAAAAGGTAATCGAGGTCATCTCGAAGGGTGCGGCCGGTTCCTGGCAGATGGAGAACCGCTACAAGACCATGAACCAGAGCAAATATGATTTCGGCTTCGCTGTCGACTGGATGCGCAAGGATCTCGACATCGTGCTGTCGGAAGCACGCCGCAACGGGGCCGCGCTGCCTGTTACTGCCCTGGTAGACCAGTTCTACAGTGAGGTGCAGAAGCTCGGCGGCAAGCGCTGGGATACCTCGTCCTTGCTTGCAAGGCTCGAAAAATGACACTTGGGCCAGCCGCCACGGTCGATGACATCGTTACGTATCTGAAGACGTTGCGCAACGATGACAACATTGCCGGGATGGCGCGCTACGGCATAGATACGAGTACGGCGCTCGGGATCACGACGCCGCAAATGAAGAGCCTCGTTCGGCAAGTCATGCGTGACCACCAGAGAGCCTTGGCTCTCTGGCAGACCGGCCTTCGTGATGCGCGGATGTTGGCTATCCTGACCGCAGACCCCAAGCAGTTGACGCAAGAGGAAGCCCGCTCCTGGGCCGGCGATTTCAATTCCTGGGAAATCGTCGACACCGCCGCCGATCTTCTGACCGATACGCCCTACTGGCGGACCCTGATCCCGGAATTTGCGGACGACAACCGCGAATACGTCCGCCGCACCGCTTTTGCGATGATCGCCGGCGCTTCCGTCCACCTGAAGAGGGAACCGGACGAAACGCTGATCGCATTTCTGCCCCTCGTCGAGCGGCATTCGACCGACCCGCGCAATTTCGTGCGCAAGGCGGTGAACTGGGCGCTGCGCAACATCGGCAAGCGTAACCGCGCCTGCCACGGCCCAGCGCTCGCGCTTGCGGAGAAACTGGCTGCAAGAGACGACAAGACCGCACGGTGGATCGGCAAGGATGCCGTGCGCGAGCTTTCGAGCAAACCGATCCTCAAGCGACTGGGGCTCTGAACGTCAATCCTCGGAGGACTTCTGGTTGTCCAGAAGCATGTAGTCTAGCGGCAACTCGGTGGTATACTTGATTTGTTCCATTGCAAACGCCGATGAAACGTCGCGGATTTCGATCTTGGTGATCATCCGCTTATAGAAGGCGTCATAGGCCGCGATGTCAGGCACCACCACCCTCAACAGATAATCGATATCGCCACTCATGCGATAGAATTCCACCACTTCCGGAAATTCCGCCACAACTTCCGAGAACCGCTTCAGCCATTCGATCGAATGGCTCGATGTGCGGATAGAGACGAAGACCGTGACCTTGGTATTGACCTTGACAGGATCGAGCAGCGCAACCCGGCGGCGGATCACGCCATCTTCTTCCATTTTCTGGATGCGGCGCCAGCAAGGCGTCGTCGAAAGTCCGACCTTCTTGGCGAGATCGGCCACAGCCAGTGTCGAATCCTCCTGCAGGATACGCAAAATCTTTCGGTCGAGACGATCCATCCCATAGCCTTTCGGAATATTTTTCCTCGGTATAGCCGGTAATTCGTTAATTTAAAGCATAATGTTTCATTTTGTCAGCCGCACCACTTCCAACCGCAGAGCCGGTAAAACCTCCGCTTCGAACCAGGGATTCTTCTTCAGCCAGCCGGTATTTCGCCAGCTCGGATGCGGCAACGGCAGCACTCTTGCACCCGCTACATCGCCAAGGAAATAGTCGCGCCAATGCCGGACCGTGTCATTCAAGGTACCCTTTCGGCGCGCGCCGAGATGCCATGACTGCGCATACTGGCCGATAGCGAGGATGAGTTCGACCTGCGGCATCGCCGCCATCACCTCTTCACGCCATGCGGGCGCACATTCGCGCCTCGGCGGCAGATCGTGCCCATTGGCGTTATAGCCAGGAAAGCAAAAGCCCATCGGCACGATGGCGAATCTGGCCCCGTCGTAAAATGTGTCGCGATCGACAGCAAGCCACTGCCGCAGACGATCGCCGGAGGCATCGTTGAAGGGCAAACCGGTTTCATGGACCTTGATGCCGGGTGCCTGTCCGGCAATCAGGATCCGGGCTGTAGCGGACAGAACTGCGATTGGTCGAGGCTCGTGCGGCAGCCGGTTGGCCCCGCCGCCCGCCGGGCAATCGCGACAAATGCGACAGGCGGAAATCGACTGCCGCAGTTGTTCAAGCCCGTCGGACATGGTCATCGGCGGTCCGCGATCAAATCGCCGCACTTGGACGGGTGGACACCTGGCGATACCAGCGCCAGACATGGGTAAGCTCTTCAGGGCAGACGATCCGCGCCGGCTTCATGAAATCGAAGGCGATCATGGCCGTTATGTCAGCGATCGTGTAGCGTGGGCCTGCGATGAATTCCCGCCCCGCCAGCTCGCCGTTCAGGAAGCGCAGGAAGTCCACCGCCTTGGGCTTGTTGGCCTCGCCCCATTCCGGCACCTGTGGGACCTCCCACTCGACCATCGCCGGATGAAGGTGACGAAATGCAGCGGCAACGGCGGCAAGGAAGACAAGCTCGGCACGTCGGTTCCACATTTCGACGATTGCCTTATCCTTGCCGTCCAGGCCGAACAGAGGCGGATTGGGATGAGCTTCCTCGAAATAGCGGCAGATCGCCACCGTCTCGCAGATCACCGTCCCGTCATCGAGTTCAAGGATCGGCAACCTCTGCAAAGGGTTCTTCGCCGTAAGTTCCGGAGCTTTATGTCCAAGCCTGCCCATATCGACCGGGATGGTGTCGACCGTAATGCCCTTTTCCTTCAAGAACACCGTGACCCGACGGGGATTGGGCGCTCGCCCGCCATCGTATAGTTTCATGCTTTCTATCCTCCAGTTACCGTCAGTTGACACCAAACAATCCGCGGAGAAAAGCAAAAAAGCCCGTGCCCGAGACTGTAAAGCCGTCTCCGGCAACATCCGCCTGGTGGGCGCGTCGCCAATCCTGCGGCCGTTCGAACGATCCAGCCCATATGCCGACGCCCTGCCTGCGGGCGGCCGCTTCCTCTGCGGCATACGCCCCATACGAGACGGCGAACCCTTCCCGCACGAGGGTTGCATTGACGTCAGCACCGGCCGCGCGGCAGCGAACCAGCCAACGGCCGTAGCGATCGGTGACCCCTCCTTTGCAGCCGAAATTCGGGGTCGAGGCGATGGACGACAGGCGCTGCCGGGCGGCTACCCCACAAGGCCAATCCTCCCCGGACTGCTCGCACATTTGGGAGATCTCCGGCGCGTCGATCCCCGCCAGACGTGCCTTGCCGTCCTCGGTCGTCAATGTATCGCCGTCGATTGCCGAGAACGGCCCGGAAAAGCCGCGTTCGCGGCCTCCATCGAGCTTTGCCACGATCAGCAGCGCAAGCAGCAGTATCGAAATGGCCGCAATCGTGTCGCGCACAATTCGCCACAGTCTAATCACATTCTCGCCCTCTTACCGAACAAATGCTTTGCGTTCATGGCAAATAAATCCTTTTCGACAGCATCTTCTTAAGACTTGCCCGCTAGTCTGGTCTGATCGCGGCAAATCACTATTTGGCATATGAGTAAAGGCGTCCCCACCTCGACCGACAAGAACATCGTCGACCTTTCCCGCAGCCATCGTAACAAGGCTGTGTCGAAAGCCGTTCGGACGACGCGCGAGCGGCTGCAATCGACGCAATCAGGCACGCCCGTTTTCGACCGCGAAATGCTCGGGATGCATGTCAATGCGGCCCTGCAGGGTGCCGCCGTTGTGCCGATCCTGGTTCTCTTGGCAGGAGGATTGGGCGCCTACATCAATTTTGACCCGACGATCTACCTGTGGGCACTATTGACGCTCAGCGTCCACTCGCTGAACACCCTTATCGCCAAGCGCGCCGCGACACAGGATCTGAATACGCTCGAGATCGTCAAGTGGCGGCGGATTCTCCTGGCCGGACAGGCTGCCATGGGCTTTTGCTGGGCGGTGTTCGCACTCCAGGATTGCCCCAGTTCCAACGGCGACACCTTTATATTTTACAAGGGTTCGGTCCTGCTGATCGTGCTTTCGCTGACTGCCATGGCCAACATGCTTTTGCGCCGGGCCGTCCTCTTCGGCTTCCTGCCGACAGTCGCCGCTCTTGTCTATACCGCCGCCACGACCCGAAACGCACTCGATATCGGCCTGATGGCGATGTTCACCATCGGACTGGCCTTCTTCATCTACATCACCGTCCGGCTCTACCAGAACAATCTGAAGCTTCTGTCTTTTCAAACCGAGAAAGACGATCTGATCGCCGAACTGGAAGTTGCCAAGTCCCTCTCCGACGAGGCACGAAGGCGCGCTGAGGAGGCAAATCTCGCCAAATCACGCTTCCTCGCATCGATGTCCCATGAATTGCGCACGCCGCTCAACGCAATCCTCGGCTTTTCCGAGGTGATGGCGAAAGAGGTTCTGGGGCCCCTCAACAATCCCCTCTACAAGGAATATTCCGACGACATCCATCGGTCGGGCAAACACCTTCTCGACCTGATAAACGAGATTCTCGATCTGTCGCGCATCGAGGCGGGCAAATACGATCTCAACGAGGAGCCCATTTCCCTTCTGGATCTCGCAGAGGATTGCATCGGCATGGTGCAATTGCGCGCCAAGGCCAAGAACATCACCATAGAGGATCAGTTCGAAGCCCACCTGCCCGCCGTATGGGCGGATGAAAAGGCAATACGCCAGGTGGTGCTGAACCTGCTTTCAAACGCCGTGAAGTTTACGCCACAGGGCGGCGAAATCACGGTCAAGGCGGGATGGACCGCTGGCGGCGGACAATACATCTCCATCCGCGACAACGGCCCTGGTATTCCCGAAGAGGAAATCCCCGTGGTCCTGTCCGCTTTCGGTCAGGGATCTGTCGCCATCAAGAGTGCCGAACAGGGAACAGGGCTAGGTCTGCCTATCGTGCAGGCGATCCTTGCCAAGCACGGCGGCGAATTCAAGCTGAAGTCCAAGCTGCGGGAAGGCACGGAGGCAATCGCTATCCTGCCGGCCCGCCGAGTTCTCCAGAGCATTCCCGCCATATCGGAAACACAGGCCGTCGAGCCGCGCCGGAAGCATTTCGCCTGACTCCGGAGCCTTTCAGAAGAAAACCGTGTAAGCAACGAACAGGCCGTTGGCGACAAGCAGACAAAAGACCGAGAAAGAACCGAGGTCCTTGGCATTGCGGCCGACAGTCGAAATCTCCGGCGATATGCGGTCGACCAGTTCCTCGACTGCGGTGTTGATCGCCTCGACGGAAAAGAGGAGCAGCATCAAGATCGCAAAGGTCAGGTATTCGCCGAAGCTCGCTCCGGTGACGGCAAACAGCGCAAGCCCTGCGAAGAACCCGAGCAATTCGTGCCGAAACGCCGACTCTCCACATAGCCGAAGAAAGCCCTGCAGGGAATAACGCGAGGCCGCCAGGAGGTGGGCAAAGCCTTTTTCCTTGCGGTTGTGATCGGCGGCCTTGCCCTCGGGTGCCGCGTTGCGGGGCGTCTCGTCAGCCATGGGTCTGATTGGTCACTCCGGCGCTTTCAAAGGTTGCCATGCCCGAGTGGCATGCAGCAGCCGCTTTGACGATACCGGCCGCAAGGGCTGCCCCTGTGCCCTCACCAAGTCGCATGCCGAGCGCCAGAAGCGGAGTCTTGCCGAGCTTTTCGATCGCCTTCAGGTGACCGGGTTCGCCCGAGACGTGGCCGATCAGGCAATGATCGAGCGCGGACGGATTGCCCGCCTTGAGGATCGCCGCGGCAGACGTGGCGACATAACCGTCGATCAGGACCGGAATCTTCTGCATCCGTGCAGCAAGGATCGCGCCTGCCATGGCCGCGATCTCCCGTCCGCCAAGCCGGCGCAGGATCTCGAGGGGATCGTCCAGGTGATCGCGATGGAATTCGACCGCCGTCTTCACCGCGTCGATCTTGCGCTTCAGCACCTCGCCCTCCGAACCGGTGCCGGGACCGACCCATTCCTCCGCGGTGCCGCCGTAGAGAGCCAGATTGATCGCGGCCGCGATCGTGGTGTTGCCGATCCCCATCTCGCCGATACAAAGCAGATCGGTGCCGCCTGCGATCGCTTCCATGCCGAAGGCCATGGTCGCCGCACAATCGCGCTCCGAGAGAGCCGCTTCGCAACTTATGTCGCCCGTCGGATAGTCGAGCGCCAGATCGAAGATCTTCAGTCCCAGGTCAAAGGTTGCGCAGATCTGGTTGATCGCAGCACCACCAGCGGCGAAATTCTCGACCATCTGCTGGGTGACCGACGGCGGAAACGGCGTGATGCCGTGTTTAGTGACGCCATGATTGCCGGCAAAAATCGCCACCAGCGGCCGATTGACCGCAGGTGCGCGGCCTGTCCAGGCGGCAAGCCACATGGCAATCTCTTCAAGGCGGCCAAGGGCGCCCGGCGGCTTCGTCAGCTGCCGGTCGCGATCCCGGGCGGCGACCAGAGCAGCGGTGTCCGGGCCTGGCAAGTCGCGCAGCAGCGCGCGGAAATCATCGAACGGCAGGCCGGTTACAGTCATCGGGGAGCTTCCTTGTAATTTTCCGACAAATCGGGCTTTGTGGGTTCCTCTAATACTGAGCACCGGCGACCGCAACAACCGAAAAAGCGGTCGCCGTTGTCGCGATTGACGAGGAGCAAGGCGATCCGATGGATTTGCGCGACTATTTGACCGATACCGCCCGGGCTGTTGCATTCCTGAGCCGAATTCGCGTTCCCTCGAGCTTCCTCGGAGACCATGACGGCGGCCTGTCTCGTGCGATCCGCGCTTTCCCGTTTGCGGGAGTCATCATCACCTTGCCGGCCGCACTTGTCTTTGGGCTCATGCTTGCTTTCGGGGCGAGCGAGCTGGTTGCATCCATCTCCGCCCTTGGCGTCCAGGCCCTCATCACGGGCGCCCTGCATGAGGACGGATTGAGCGACGCGGCCGATGGACTCGGAGGTGGGCGCGACCGCGAACACGCGCTTGCCATCATGAAGGACAGCCGTATCGGCTCCTATGGCGCCGTGGCGCTGATCCTTGTCATCGGCTTGCGTGCTGCCGCCCTGGCGGACCTTGGAACACATCTGTCCGCGCCCGGCGCTTCCGCTTGCCTGATCGGCGTGGCCGCGCTGAGCCGCGCACTGATGGTCTGGCACTGGTCAGCGCTTCCGCCTGCGCGAGCGGACGGGATCGCCGCAGGCGCGGGGATGCCCGAGAAGCAAGCGCTCCAGATGGCACTCTTGGCGGGCCTGCTGCTTGCAGCAATATTTCTCCTTCCGGCGAGTTCCGTATTCGCCGTTGTCGCCGCCATTCTCGCAAGTTCACTCGCCGCAGCGACCTTCACCTCCCTTGCCCGCCGCCGCCTCGATGGCCATACCGGCGATACCATCGGCGCGACCCAGCAGATTTGCGAGGCGGTCGCACTGACCACCCTTGCCATGGCAACCTGACGAACCGATATACGGAATTCAACAAGGTAAGCATCATGGAATCGCCCTGCATCCTCGTCTGCTCGATTGACATCAATTCCGGCTACTGCTTCGGATGCGGTCGCACGGGAGATGAAATCGCGAACTGGACCGCCTATTCGAGCGCAGAACGCCGTGCCATCATGGGCACGCTTGCCGCGCGTCTCGAAAAGGTGGAGCGAAAGCCGCGCCGCGAAACCCGGCGCGCTCGAATGGCCCGCGCGCGCGAGAACAGCTGATGCGCCTGCTTGTCGTACTCGCCATCCTCGGTTTCGGCCTCGCGGTCCTCCTGCTCAATCATGGCAGCGGGCGCAGCTTCGGCCTCGATAATGAGAGCTTCGGGGAGATGATCCGCCTCCTGCCCTTCGCGGCCATGCTTTCCGTCGGCATTCTGGCGAGCCGCCGGAATCTCGGCCAGAGTGTCAGGCAGTTTGCGGCCTGGCTGTTGATCGTCCTGGCGCTTGTTACGGCCTATCTCTATCGCGGGGAATTGCAGTCTTTCGGAGACCGGCTGCTTTCCGGCCTCGTTCCCGGGCGCGCGGTCGTGATGACCGGCAGCGATGGCGCCACCGAAGTCGTTCTGCACAAGACGCTCGGCGGCCATTTCGAAACGCGGGTAAGCGTCAACGGAGTCCCCATTTCGATGCTGATCGACACCGGAGCAAGCTCGGTGGCGCTCCGCTACGAGGACGCGATCCGTGTCGGCATCGATCCCGACCGGCTAAATTTCACCCAGACAATCCTGACCGCCAATGGCCGCGCCATGGCAGCGCCCGCGCGCCTTCGCCAAGTGGGGGTTGGCCCGATCCTCCGCGAGGACATCCAGGGCATCATCGCCGAAAAGGGCAAGCTGGATCAGAGCTTGCTCGGCATGAGTTTCCTGTCGACACTCGGATCGTTGCAGATGCAGACCGACGAGTTGCGCCTGCGCGACTGATTGCCCGCCGGTCAGGCTCGCAGCTTGTATCCCGTCCTGAACACCCAGCCGAGGAACGCCAGGCAAAGGGCAAGGAAAGCCGAGATCATCATGAGGCTGATCAGCGGATGGACATCCGACACCTCGAAGAAACTCCAGCGGAACCCGCTGACGAGGTAGAGTACCGGATTGAAATGACTGACTGTCTGCCAGAAGGGCGGCAGGACACTGACCGAATAGAATGTTCCACCGAGGAAGGTCAGCGGTGGAACGACCAGCATCGGTACCATGCTCAACTGTTCGAAATTTTTTGCCCAGACCCCGATAATGAAGCCCGCCAGACTGAATGAGATCGCCGTCAGCAGCATGAACATTACCATTAGGATCGGATGGGCGATCGAAAGGTCGACGAAGACGGCCGCGGTCGCCAGAGTGATCAAGCCGATAATCATGCCCTTGGTCGCAGCTGCGCCGACATAGCCGATCAGGATTTCCGTCATCGCGATCGGCGCCGAGAGGATTTCATAGATCGTTCCCGTGAACTTGGGAAAATAGATTCCGCTTGAGCCGTTCGCCACGCACTGGGTGATCAGCGTCAGCATGATGAGTCCCGGTGTGATGAAGGCACCATATGAAACCCCATCGACCTCCTGTATCCGCGAACCGACCGCCGCACCGAAAACGATGAAGTAGAGCGCCGTGGAGACGACGGGCGAAATTACGCTTTGAAGCAGTGTCCGGCGCGTACGCGCCATCTCGTAATAATAGATTGCCCTGATCGCCTCGAAATTCACGGCCTTTCTCCAATCAAGGAAACGAAGATATCCTCCAGAGAGGACTGGCGTGTCGAAATGTCGGAAAACCGCACGCCTGCCGCCTCGATCGCCGCCAGCAATCCGGCGATGCCTCCGTGATTGCTTTCGCGGTCGTAATCGTAGATCAATTGCGACCGATCCTCGGCGAGTGTTAGCTTCCAGTCGGCCAGTTCCTCCGGCACGCTATCAATAGATTCCAGAAGTTCGACTGTCAGTTGCTTGCGTCCGAGTTTGCGCATGAGTGTGTTCTTTTCCTCAACCAGCAGAAGTTCGCCGTGATTGATCACACCGATGCGGTCAGCAATCTCTTCCGCCTCCTCGATGTAATGGGTCGTCAAAATCACCGTCACCCCTGTCTGGCGCAGCCGCGCCACCAGTTGCCACATATCCTTGCGAAGACTGACGTCGACACCTGCTGTCGGCTCATCGAGAAAGAGGACGCGCGGCTGATGTGAAAGGGCCTTGGCAATCAGTACCCGTCGTTTCATCCCGCCCGAAAGTTCGCGCAGCGCGTTGTTGCGCTTGTCCCAGAGAGATAGATCGCGAAGCACGGATTCCGTATAGTCCGGATCGGGCCTTTTCCCGTGAAGGCCCCGGGAAAAGCTGACCGTATTCAATACGGTTTCGAACATATCCGTCGTCAGTTCCTGGGGCACGAGCCCGATGATCTCCCGTGTCTTGCGAAACTCCCTGACCACGTCATGGCCGGCAACCGTCACCCGCCCGCTGGTCGGATTGGTGATGCCGCAGGCAATCGAGATCAATGTCGTCTTGCCAGCTCCGTTCGGCCCCAGCAGCGCGATGATCTCGCCCTCCTCTATATCGAGCGAGACGCCCTTCAGGGCCGTAAACCCATTGGCGTAGGTCTTTGTCAGGTCGCGGACGGAAATAATGGAAGACATGAGATACGCTCTCGGTGGGACGCGCTACTTCTATATAGAAGCCGGAATGTGCAATACCAGTCCCGGTAGCAACGGATGAAGGCGAACATACGAATTTACGTTCGTGGACTCCGGACGGGTGCCTTCGAGACTCACGCATCGACCGGTTTGAGCACCAGTTCCTGTAGCATGGCGATCTCAGAATAGACTCTATTGCGTCCATAACGCTTGGCCAGATAGAGAAACTGATCAGCCGCGTTCAGGTAGTTGCTGAAATTCTCGTTCCCGCTCACCTCTGCCACGCCGATGGACGCCGTGACGCTGAGATCTGCATCGTCCAGAGCCACCCGCACCTCGGAAATATGGTGCCGCAGCACCTCGCAGAAGTCGTTCGCCGACTTCGTGTCCATTCCTGCCAGCAGGATTCCGAACTCCTCGCCCCCAAGCCGGGCCAGCAGATGGTCCGAATCATCCAGAATTTCGCGAAGCCGCGCCGCAACCGCCTTCAGTACCCGGTCCCCGATCTCGTGTCCGTAGGTATCGTTGAGCTGTTTGAAATGGTCGATATCGAGCATGGCCATGCTGCAGGCCTCGCCACGCTCGCGGCAGGTCGCCACAAGGGAGGGTCCCTCGTCGAAAAAGCAGCGTCGGTTTCGCAATCCTGTCAGGTAGTCGCTCAAGGCCGCCAGGCGCAACTGTCGGATCTGTGACAACGTCTCGACATTGTGTCCGATCCGGCACTGCAATTCTTCCACGACAAAGGGCCGATAGACGAAGTCGTTCGCACCGGCTTTCAGGAAACTGGCCGATAGAAGCCGGTCGGAGGAGGATGAAATTCCGATGATCCTCACTCGGTCGGAGCTGTGCAGGCCACGAATGCGACGGGTCAGTTCATAACCGTCCATATCGGGCATATTGTAGTCTGTCACCACCAGTTCAATGCCCGGATGGTCGGCGAGCATGCCCATTGCCTCGGTCCCGGTTGCAGCCTCGAAAACCTGAAACTGCTGCAATTTCAACAGGTCGACGAGCATTTTCCGCGCCGAGGGAACATCATCGACGACAAGGACGCGCACGTTGCGGTTCGAGAGGATCCGGTCAACCGCCGCGACGACCATGTCGACCGCGCGCTCATTGTTCTTAATTACGTAGTCAGCGACCCCCCTCCCCACGATACGCTCGCGCATGTCGCGATTGAAATGCGCCGTAAACACGACCGCGGGAATGCCCTGTGCAATAACCTGATCGAGGATCTGACCGTCCGGCGAGTCCGGCAGGTTGAGGTCGACGACCGCGACGTCGTAATGTCGCGTGTTGGAGGCAACTGCCTGCCTGAATGCCTCCGTTGACGCACACTGGGTGACCTTCAGGCCATGTTCCTTCTCGAAGCGATGCGACAATATCGATGAAAAAGTCCGCGAATCCTCGATCACCAGAACATGCCCCTTTCTGCGGGGATTGGGCTGGATCTTCGGGGCTGCTTCGGTTGGCAAAGACATAGCTCTAACTTCCATAAAGCCGACAGTTTGGCGCCACACTGACAAAATACAAATACCGACCAGGCGCCCAAACGCCTGATCGTAATGATTTTCCGGTGCGGCGGCCGGCTACGAAAGCCTTTGCTGCGCCGCCTTTATCTGAACCAGGGTATCGAGATTCTGGTTCACCCGGCAGTAAAACTCTTCGTCGATGAACGGCCTCAGCATGAAGTCGTTTCCGCCCACCTTCAGGAAGCGCGCCGAAAGCAGGCGATCGGTCGACGACGAAACACCGATGATCCGCAGTTCATGCGAGCCGCGCGCACCGCGAATCCGTCGGGTCAGTTCGAATCCGTCGATGTCCGGCATATTGTAGTCTGTAACCACCAGCCCGATATCGCTATTCGCCTTGAGAACCTCCAGTGCCTTCGCTCCGCTTTCCGCCAGACTGACGCGAAAGTTGTAGCGTTTCAACCGGCTGGAGAGCAAAGCGCGTGCTGTCGCGCTGTCATCCACAATAAGAACATGATGGCGATGATTGGTCAGGAAGCGACAGATCGACTCAGCCAGCATCTCGACTGCGAAAATATTGTCCTTGAGGATGTAGTCCACGATATCCTTGGCGAGCAGATTCTCGCGCATCTGCTCCTGGAAGGTCCCCGTGAACACAACGGTCGGTATATTGAGGTCGACCAGATATTCAAGCGCCTCGCCGTTTTCCGCGCCGGGCAAATTGATGTTGGAGATCGCCAGCGTAACCGGCTCGTCGCTAAGCTCATTGGCCGCCTGCAGGTCCTCGAAAGTCCGGCATATCTCCGCATCTATATTGAAGAGTTCCTTCAACCGCGTACGAATCATCGAGGTGAAGACGTTGGAATCTTCTGCGACGATAATACGAGCATCCGGGAACGACTCTCCGGAATACTGCATTCCGGAAATACCTAAGAAAGCCATGGCGCGCCTTTAGTTGTGCATTTGTCGATGCCGGACGTTAGACCGAATGGCTTGCCGAACCATTAATTGCCTGTATGCGCTGATGGAAGCAGGCTGCCGCTAGCGTCCAACAAAAAAAGGGGCAGCAAACGCTGCCCCTTTTCCGGCTCGAACTTTTCGGTGTCGACGATTACGCCCTGAGCGCGGCATTTTCCGGGTCATAGGGGCTCTCGCCCACGACCACTGCTGGATAGATGGTGCCCAGGATCTTGATTTGCAGCCGAGTTCCCTCATCTGCGAAGCCGGGCTTGACCATGGCCAATGCTATCGACTTGCCGATACGCCAGCCATAAGTGCCATTGGTTGCGCGGCCCACAAGTTCACCAGCCTCATTGTAGATTGCCTCGGAACCACGCGCGTCGACCTCCGTGACGCCTTCGACGACGAGTGTCGCGAAGTTCCACTTCAGACCTTTCTGCTTGTAGGCGAGCAGCTCATCGCGCCCGATGAAGGATTTTTCCGGCTTGATGAAACGATCCAAAGCGGATTCATAGGCGTTATATTCGATCGACATCTCGCGCGGGATCAGGCGATAGGATTTCTCTACCGACATTGACAGCATGGCGCGGATGCCGAAGGGCCTGATCCCGAATTCCGCCCCCGCTTCCATCAGCTTGTCGAAAATGTAGTTTTGCATCTCGATCGGGTGGTGCAGCTCCCAGCCCAGTTCTCCGACAAAATTGACACGCAATGCATGCGCCGTCGCGGCACCGACGGAAATCTCCTTACCGGAAAGCCAGGGAAAATCCTTGTTCTCGAGGCTGGTGCGCGTCAACTTCTTCAGGACATCGCGCGACCTCGGCCCAGCCAGAACGAGCACACCGAGTTTCTGCGTGATCTGCGCGAGCCTGACGGATCCGTCTGTCGGCGCGAGCTTGCGCAGCACGTCGTGGTCGTGCGCCTCGTAAGCGCCGGCTGAAACGAGATAGAAGCGGCCCGGCGCCCATTCATAGACGGTGAACTCGGCCTTCACGCCCCCATGGATGGTCAGCAGATGGCAAAGCGCAATGCGGCCACGCTTCTTCGGAATCGCGTTTGCGAAGATCGATTCCAGCCAGTCCCGCGCTCCGGGTCCGGAAACCTCCATCTTGGCGAAGGGTGACATGTCGAGTACGCCAACGTTCTGCTGGACGTTCTTCACCTCGATGCCGACGTGCTCGAAATAGTTGGAACGTCGGAAGGACCATTTCTCGACGATCCGGCCGTCTTCGAGCGGCGGGGCATGATTGTGGTTGGTGATCACATCCACGCCGACGCCGAGCTGATCCTCCGGCACCTCGTAGCCGGCCGGAGCGAACCAATTCGCACGCTCCCAGCCATAGACGGAACCGAAGACGCCACCCATCTTCTTGAGACGATCATAGACCGGAGCAGTCTTCAGCGGACGGGCGGCCGAACGCTCTTCATCAGGGTAGTGCATCGTGAAGACATTGGCATAGGCCTCTTCGTTCTTCTCGATGAGATAGCCCTCGGTCGCATAGGGTCCGAAGCGGCGGGGATCGGCCCCCATCATATCGACGGTCGGCTCCCCATCGACAATCCACTCGGCGATCTGCCAGCCCGCGCCACCAGCCGCCGTGATTCCGAAGGAATGTCCCTCGTTCAACCAGAAATTCTTCAGCCCCGGCGCCGGACCGACAATCGGTCCGCCGTCCGGGGTGTAGCAGATCGCGCCGTTATAAACCTTCTTGATGCCGACTTCGCCGAAGGCCGGAACGCGGGCGATCGCGGTTTCGATATAGGGCATCAACCGATCGAGATCTTCCTGGAAGAGCTCGTATTCGCTCTCCGCCGAGGGCCCGTCGACATAGCAGACCGGCGCGCCGACCTCATAGGGTCCGAGCAACAGACCGCCATTTTCCTCTCGCATATACCAGGAGCTGTCGGATTCGCGCAGAACCCCCATTTCGGGCAGGCCCTCGGCCTTCCGCTTCTGGATCGCGGGATGCGGTTCGGTGACGATATACTGATGCTCGACTGGAATGACCGGAACGTTGATGCCGACCATCTCGCCGGTCTTGCGGGCGAAATTGCCGGTGCAGGAGATGACGTGCTCGCAGGTGATCTCAACCTTGTCCGTCGTGACCCTCCAAAGCCCGTTGGCTTGCTGATCGATCGCTGTCACCGCCGTATTGCGATAGATCGTGGCACCGCGATCACGCGCGCCCTTGGCCAGCGCTTGGGTGAGATCCGCCGGCTGAATATAGCCATCATCGGGATGCTGGATGGCCCCGAGCAGGCCGTCGATTTCACAGAGCGGCCAGATTTCCTTGACCTGTTCCGGGGTCAGGATGTTGACCTTGACGCCGATCGTCTCGGCAATGCCGGCATAGTACATATATTCGTCCCAGCGATCCTTCGTGCGGGCGAGACGGATGTTCGACACCTGGCTGAAACCGACATTCATGCCGGTCTCGTCCTGCAGTTCCCGGTAGAACTTCACCGAGTATTTGTGGAGTTGACCGATGGAATAGCTCATGTTGAAGAGCGGCAGCAGGCCGGCAGCGTGCCAGGTCGAGCCAGAGGTCAGTTCCTTGCGCTCGATCAGGACAACGTCGTCCCACCCCTTCTTCGCGAGGTGATAGAGCGTCGAAACGCCGACCACTCCGCCGCCGATCACCACTGCCCGTGCATGTGATTTCATCTGAAGCCAACCTCCCTTGAGCCAGGCCGGGCGATCCGCCAGGGCGCACCGCGAATTTGCGATCCAACGCGGACTATGCAATTCCGCTTCGCGCGCTTGCTGCCTGAATGCGACATGGGCAAAGCTTGCCGCGACGACCCCGGAATAGGCAAGTCACAATCGATGTTTTCAGCGGATTGACCAGGCAACGAAAAAGCGCCCGACACGGTCGAGCGCTCTTTATCTGCGGTTAGGTTCATGCGGGCTGTGAGTGGCCGTTACTTGACCGTCGCAGTACCATCCTTGATCTCCACGGATTCGCCGCCCTCGAGGCCGATCCGATCGCCGTTCGGCAACGTGACGAAGCAGCCGGACGGGCAGAAGGTCTCCGTTGCGCCGGCATCCACCGCCAGTTCAATGCGGGCGCCGTCTTCCACGACCTGCAGGACGACCGTAGCTGCGCCATTGTTGGTGACCGAGGCCGCCAATACCCCGGACGCCGCACTCGCGGAGAATAGGAGCGTCAGAACAAATCTCATCATGTCATCGCAGCGCTGGTGCGCCGTCCTCTCTTCATCTTTGCTGATCAGCAGCCCCAGAGCCGCATCAGCTTGCCCCTCTTCTACAACCGTCGACCTGAACGCAGGCTGAATGGCTTTTAACGCAACACTGTGTCATCTGCATCTTCGTCTGGCAAATTCCCCCGCTCAACCGGCGGCGAGGCGGTCACCTGGGTTGAAACCTCCGACCCGTCATTTCCCGGCGTATTCGTTCGCACAGCAGGCGAAACCCTCGAGTTTCGGTGAACATGCACGTCCTGCTGCGGGAAGGGAATCTCGATCCCCTCTTCCCTGAAACGCTCAAGGATCATGACGCGCGTGTCGTTCTTCACTCCAAGGCCGTTCAACACGTCGCCGATGAAATAGCAGAGTTGGAAGTCCAGCGATGACGCCCCGAAACCGACGAAAATCACGAACGGTTCGGGGTTTCGCAGCACGCCGGGATGGGCAAGAGCCACCTCGGTGAGGATCTGCATGACGCGGCGCGGATCGCTGTCATAGCCGACTCCGATCGCAACATCGACGCGGCCGAGATTGTTGCGGTGCGTCCAGTTGCCGACCGAGGCATTGATGAGTTCGGAATTGGGAACGATGATCGACTGGCGCTGGAAGGTCTCGATTTCCGTCGCCCGCACGGAAATGCGCCGCACGAATCCTTCCGTCGTGCCGGTCGCCACCCAGTCGCCGACCTTGAAGGGACGCTCCGCCAGGAGGATCAGGCCGGAGACGAAGTTCGACACGATGTTCTGCAGGCCGAAACCGATACCAAGAGAGAGAGCGCCGGCAACAAGCGCCAGGCTTGAAAGGTCGATACCCGCTGCCGAGATGCCGATGAGCCCGGCAACTCCCGTTCCCAGATAGCCGATCGCAGTCCGCACGGAGTTGCGTACCCCGGCATCGACATGCGAGCGCGCCATCACGTTCCCGTCAAGCCACTTTTGGAACCACCGGGTTCCCAGGAGCCCGAGGATAAAGAGGACGATGCCGCCGAATATCCCGAACACCGAGATGCGGATATTCCCGACGTTAATCTCGGTGAAAAGGTTGTAGACCCAGATCTCGATGTCGCGCGGCTGGAAGCCCCAGGAGATCAGGATCAGCGGAATGCCGACGGTCAACGCGAAAACGTAGATCAGCAGACCGGCGGCCATGCCCGCCTGGTCAAGAGCGATCGGTTGCAGAGAGAATCTTCTCTCCAGATATTTGCCGACCCGGGTTTCACCAAACCGATTGGGCGCCGAGATCGCCTTGCCCGACAGGAGACCGATATATACCGTCGCCCCGACAGCACCCGTGACGATGATCTGCGTAGCGAGGAACCGCGCGAGCCCGACATAGCCGACGGCGCTAGTGACGATCAGCCCAATTCCGATGATCCGCAGCAGCACAGCGACGCTTTTCGGCCAAGGCCGTCCCGGCTGCCGCGGATCGCCGCTTCCGGCGACAATCGGCTTCATGAAGGAAACGAGGAAGATGATCAGGCCGACCAACGTCGAGGAGAAAAAGCTCTTGATAACCGTGAGGACCACGGGCGAGGAAAGCGCCTCGCTGATCGCACCGAGCACGTAGTCGAGCCCGTTTATCACCGCCATCGCCAGGATCGCGGCTGCGAGATGACGCGCTCCCTTGTCGGAAACGCGTACGAGACGCCAGCTCGGTGCCCTTGGCGCCAGCACGGCCTGGCTCAACGTCCCGACGAAGAAGACCAGTCCTATCAAGGCGAATACTGCCGCGGCGATCGGCGCGATGTCCTGGCGCAGAACATTGAAGATATCGAGGAAGAAGAAGGTCGCCATAAGAAAGGCGCCAAGCGCGAGCGCCGGAAGGATCGTCGACCAGAAGGCGACAGATAGCCGGCTCATATAAGTTGGATTCTCGTTACCCGGGTCGCGCTTGATCAGAGAGCCGAAGAGCCTGTATTCGACGAAAACAAGGAAGAGCGCCATTGCAAGCGACAGCATGACGGCGCTGCCCAGCGGAACCCGTTTGTACTTCGATATAAACGTCACCCAGCTGCCGACGGTGCGCTGGAAATCGGAGGTTTCCGCCGCAAAGGAACTCCACGCCTGGCTGAATACGCCAATGGAGATATCGGTATGCGCAAGTAATTGTTCGGTGAAGAGATCGCGGCGAATCTTCGTGATCGTATTCGAGAGGTCGGAGCCCTTTATCGAAAGGTCTTCGGCCTGCCCCGTCAGCGTGTTGATATGCAGACGCTCAGCTTTAAGTCGATTGCGCTCATCGCTGATTTCCGGTGCTTCTGCAGGCTGCCCATCGCCCGGGGGCTCGCCAAGTTGCTCCAGACGCGCTTTGACCTCATTGAAACGCGGGCGAAGCTGCACCGAAACCTTCAACAGATCACGAATAAGAGAATCGACCTCCGCCTTGATTTCAGTCAGGGCAGCATCGTCACTCCTTTTCAGTTCCACCTTGGCTGCCAGTGCATCGAGCCGCTTCTGCGCACTCGAAATCTGTCCTTCTGCCCCTCCGTCCGACGTGCTTGCACCCTGAGAAGCGGCTTCCTGCGCGATGGCATTGCCGTTGCATGGCGGCACGGACATGCACACGGCCGACAACAGAGCTAGCAAGGCAATCATGGAAAAAACGCGGGAAATCCGGGGCAAAGTCCATCCTTCGACTGGTGAAAAACAATCGTCGCGGACAATAGTGCCTGATTTGGCGAAAAGAAAGAACGCGCCGGCAAATGAGCCAGGTTCAATAATGCGGCGAGTGGGCCTTACCCGTGACAGGCCCCCCCGACATGGACATGAGCGGAAAATTCCTTTGCCGGACACGAGCCAAGAGTTATCCACAGTAATCCACAGGACGAAATCACGCCCAGCGCCTGAAATTCATGAACGGGACAGGAACAGTCTAGCCTATTCCTGGAACAGAAGGGGATCATCAAAGCGCGGCGAAGCGTTAGCCGACAAAATCAGCGAAGCCATCAATCGCGGGACACAAACCAGGGAATTTGAAAGGGACGCGTCCGGCCCCTTCCTATCGATAGCAGCTGATCAGTCGTTGTCCCCGCCGCCGTTATCATCGTCATGACTGCCGTCGCTGTCGTTATCGTCATGACCATTGCTGTCGCCATCGTCGCTGCTGTCATCATCATGACTGTTGGCGGCGCTCGCGGTGGTGCTTGCACCAGCACCACCTTTTGCATCATCATCGTCGGAGCCGTCTGCGCTGAGCTCCGCGAGGCATGCGGCAACCGTCGAGCAGGCCATCGCCGGCGTGGAAAACAGAGGCGTGGCACCGAGGCTCACGAATGCTGCGGCTACGGCAATATACTTATTCATAATCTTATCCTCTTTGAACATGATAAACGTTAAATTCTCAAGGCTTACGAACGGATGATCGGAGATCGCGGCGATGCTCCCGAGCCAAACGGACAGGCGAAACGACCTGATCGCGTCGGCATTTACCTGTTCATCGATGAAGAGAGGATTACTGCTAGACCGTCCCGGATTGGGACGAAAATGGTGGGTGATGTAGGGCTCGAACCTACGACCCGCTGATTAAGAGTCAGCTGCTCTACCAACTGAGCTAATCACCCGACCAAGCCGTCTGGCGGCGTGACCGGGCGTATAAACAGGATATGACAGCTTGTCCAGCGGCCGAGCGGAAAAACTTCCCCGCAATGGCAAAAAAATTTCGCGTCAGCGGGAAAAGCTTTGTTTTCAGAGGTCAAGGACACCGGAGGCTACGCGCACCGCCTGCCCGCCGATCCTGGCCCGTGCAATGTTGCCTTCCGCGACATCGATGTGAAGATGGATATAGGAAGGACGTCCCATTTCCACCCCCTGCTCGATCATCAACGGATGGTGGCCATCGGGAAGCGCGTCGAAATGTCGGATCGCACCCGAGAGAGCCGCGACCGCCGATCCCGTTGCCGGGTCCTCGATGATGCCCATGTCGGTCGCGAACATTCGGGCATGAAACTTTGCCCCGTGGTGGATGCCGCCCCGGCAATAGACATAAGCCGAGGCGAGCCCGCCCTCGGCGAATGGCGCCGTACGCTCCCAGAGCGCCGGGTCGAAATCGAGGCTTTCGACGGCCGCGAGATTGTGCACCGGGATAACGAGATAGGGAACGCCCGCACTCCAGACCGTGGGTACGTGGTTCTCGAAACCGATTTCGCCGACCTTCAGGGAGAGCGCGTCGGCCAGCCCCTGACGGTCGACAGCGAGGTCGACTTTCACCGAGTTTTTCGGCAGATCGAATTCGGCAAAGCTCGCCTCGCCGTGACGAAGCCGCACCGCGCAACGGACGGGCCCTATATTTTCCTCCAGAACGGAAACAAGATCGGATGGTGCGCCAATCGCGTCGTTGGCGCGTTCCGCAAGCGCGATCGCCGTACCAACCGTTGGATGGCCTGCGAAAGGCAGTTCGCGCCCCGGCGTGAAAATGCGGATCTTTGCCGTGTGAGTAGGATTGGCAGCGGGCTGCACGAAGACTGTTTCCGACAGGTTCGTCTCGCGCGCGATGGCCAGCATCGCCTCGTCGCTCAAACCATCGCCATCGAAGATCACGGCCAGCGGATTGCCGGCAAGCTTGCGGTCGGTGAAAACGTCATAGATACAGTATTGTCGTGCCAAACTCGTCTCCTCGCCGAATGATCACCTGGCCCGCAGACTGCCCCAGCAGCAGCGAAGGTGCAAGCGACTGATGTCATCGCTCCATGGTGAAGAACCAGTCGAGAAGCGGTGGCATCGCGGCGGCGTAGCGATGCGCTTTCGGATCGGGTGAGTGGATCGCCACGGCGCCGGCAATCTCCTTTTCCTCATCGACCCGCATATGATCTTCGATCCGCTTGAGCAGATCGGTCGCACGCTCGCGGAAACGGAAGATCTGGATGACCGTGACACGGCGCCGGCAATGGCTGGCGAAGAGCCGGCCATCGGTCTCCCCTTGTCCGAGGTCGAGCCCTGTCTCCTCCTTCACCTCGCGCGCCATGTTGCGGCGGATATCGCAATAGCCATCGACGATATCGCTCTCGTCCAGCGATCCGGCCGCGCAATAGATCTGGCCGGCATTGGCCGTGTGAGCACCCATTTCCACCGCTATGATCGCCCCATCCGAGGATACGACCACCGGAAAGCCATACGGATGATACCCGGTCACCGGCGAGGGTTGCTTGCGCCACCAGAGAAAGGTGGAATAGGGAATGACATGCCCCTCTCCGCGCATCGCTCCGTCTTCGATTTCGAGCTGATGCTGGAACACCATGCGCCCGTTGTAGAGCGCGGGGGTTCTGGCGATCTCCAGCCCCCAGTTGGCAGCAGCAGCCTCGCCCTCGGCCAGGTGGAAGGGATGTTCGCCGGCAACCACGCGCAGGGAAAGGTCCGAAACTGGGAATACCGTGTTTTCCGGCGGCCATACGGAGATGTACTGATTGCAGTGTTCAGTCATCGCAGATCAAGGCTCGGGACGACGTGACCGTGGACATTGGAGATTGCAGGCCTGAGCGCCATAATTCGGATCCTTTCGAACATCGCGAACCTAACCGCTGGAAGCGCCGTGGTGAAGCCCTTGCAATCTCTCGGCACGAAGCGGAAATCTGCAGAAAATCTGCTAGGGATGGCGCGCTTCCGGGATTATAATTATTTTGACGATAGAAAATCGGGGGTGCAGACATGCGACCATCCAACGCAATGCTTCTTGCCGTCACAGTATCGCTTTTTACGACGCTCACTCCCGCCTATGCACTGGCGGATAGCTACGGGGCGCTGGCCTATTCTCCGTCTACGGGCGCCTCGGGCTGGTCGCACTCATATTCCACCCGCAGCGCTGCCGAATCCTCGGCCTTGCGCGGCTGTCAGCCTTACGCCCGCGATTGCCGGGTTGCCATCTGGTTCGTGAACGCATGCGGCGCAATTGCCACCGGTCCGGACGGATGGGGCTCCGGTTGGGGCGACACACGCGCGCGCGCGGAATATGAGGCCATGCAGGTTTGCAAGCGCTATAGTCAAGGTTGCGAGATCTTGCGTTGGCAATGCTCCGGCGCGAGATAGCCCCCCTACAATCGCCAACTCGACCGGATCACCACGTTGAGCCTCTCCTGCGGCCTCACCGGCGCACAGCTGTGGGAGCGCAGCATCTGCCCGTCGGCAAGCCGGAGCCGCAGCGCATAGCGCTCTCCCTCGAAAGTTACGCTTTCGACCGTGACGGCCAGCCCATCGGTATCGATGTGAACGTCCTGCGGACGCACAAGAATATCGGCTCTCGGATGCTGATCCGTCTGCAACGCAGCGAATGCCGCCTTCATCGCTGGCCAGTCGAGAGCGCGAGGAGCACCAGGATCGTATGGCAGCGAGAGGATTGCCCCCTGCCCGATCAGAGAGCCGACCGGGCGTCCTTCCGGCCGTGCGTAAATCTCTGCGGGTGAGGCAACCTGGAGAAGCCTGCCTTCCGACATCACCGCCACATCGGTGGCAAGCGCCATCGCCTCGCTCTGGTCGTGGGTAACATAGACCATCGTGGCGCCCGAACGGGCATGAAACTCCCGGAAGGTCTCCTCCATCTCCTGTCTCAGGTGCCGGTCGAGATTGGCGAGCGGTTCATCAAGGAGGACAACGTCCGGATCCGTCACCAGGCAGCGTGCCAACGCCACGCGCTGACGCTGGCCCCCGGAGAGATCCGCCGGACGCCGGTCCGCGTAAGGTTCGAGCCGGACGGCCGCCAGTGCTTCGTAGACCTTCTCCCTGTAGCGTTCACCGGAAAATCCTCGCACCTTCAACGGATAGCCGACATTGTCGGCAACGCTCATGTGTGGCCAAAGTGCATAGGATTGAAAGACCATAGCCATGTTGCGCCTCTCGGGCGGCACTATGCCGCTGGCGCCGGCAAGCAGGCGCTCGCCAAGCAGGATCGAACCGCCGCTCGGCGCCTCGAAGCCCGCGATCATCCTGAGCACAGTCGTCTTGCCACAGCCGGACGGCCCGAGCAGCGCCAGGAAACCGCCCTCGCGAACCTCCAGCGAGAGATCGCTCACTGCCGGCTTTCCCGTCCCATAATCCTTGAGCAGTTCACGGAGGATCAGTTTCGCCAAGGCACAACTCCTCTCGGCAGCCGAATGGCCATGAACTCCAGTAGCAACATCAGCGTCGCCACCATGGCCACAACCAGGACAGAAAGGGCCGCCGCCAGGTCATAGGACCCGCTGTCATCGAGATTGTAGATGGCGACGCCGAGTGTCTGGGTGCCGACCGACCAGAGTAGAGCCGACACAGTCAGTTCATTGCAGGATATGAGAAAGACGAGGATCACCGAAGCCCCCGCCGCCGGTGCGATCAACGGCACGATGATGTCGGCAAGCCGCCGGTAGAAACCGGCGCCGGAGAGGCGCGCGGACTCTTCCAACGCCGGATCGAGCTGACGGAAGGCGCTGATGATCGGCTTCAGTCCAACCGCAAGGAAACTCGAGAAATAGGCCGCGAGGATGATCCAGATCGTGCCGTAGATCGTCACCCCGATCACCGGCATCGGCGCAGCGAAGACGAGGACGAACGCGACTGAAATGACGATGCCCGGTAGCGCATAGGGAATTTCGATCATCACTGACAAGAGGGCGGCGAAGCGGTTCATGCCACGCGTCAGCGCATAGGCCGTCAATACCCCGATGACCAGCAGGCCGAGCGAAGTCGTGGTCGCCAAGAACAGCGAATTGGAGAAGGCCGTCCGGGTGACCGTCTGGCGAAACAGGATTTCCTCATAGGCCGAGAACGAAGCGCTCTTGAAGGACAGGCCGACACCGTAGGCGGGCACAAGCGAAGCAGCGAGAAGCGCCAGGAAAGGGGCAATCAGCATGATGAAAAGCAGGAGCCACAACGCCGCCTCGACAAAAGGCCGCAAGACGCCGAGACGGAAGGTCGCCGCGCCGCCCGAAAGGCCGATGACGCGGTAGTCGCGCCCCCTCAGGGCCCTTTCCTGGATCGAAATCCCTCCGACCGCGATCACCGCGATCATTCCGGAGAGTATGGCGATTTCGCCGAAAGTACCGCTACCGAAACTGGCAAGACGGCTGTAGATCAGCGTCGGCAGCGTATAGATCGACGCCGGTATTCCAAGGATCGCCGGAATCCCGAAATTGCCTATACCCGAGACGAAGGCAATAGCTGCGCCCGCAATCAGCCCCGGAAGCGACAGCGGCAGAATGATATCCGTGAGCACCCGCATCGAGGAGGCACCGGAAAGCCTGGCCGCCTCGATCCCGTCACGCGGCAGCGCCAGCAGTCCCGCGCGGAGGGTGAGATAAACAAGCGGCGCATGCTGCACGCCGAACAGCAACGCGATGCCGGCCGTGGAATAGAGCGGCTGCGGGCTGCCGAGTGGCGGAGCGAGTCCCAGCGCCTTCAGGAGCGGACTCGAAGGGCCTGACATGCCGACCCAGGATAGGGCAGTCACCTGAGGAGGGATCATCGTCGGCAGCATAAAGAGAAAACTCAAGAGCCATTTGCCCCTGATATCGGCAAGCGTCAGCGCTAGCGCAAAAAAACTCCCGATCAGTACGGACACGATCATCCCGAGGAAGGACGTCGAAAGGCTGTTGTAGGCCGCTGTCCAGACGCCGGGGTCAAGAACGATCCGCGCGGCGTCCCCCTTGACGATTGAGGCAAGTCCAGCCTGCAGGAGACGCAACAAGGGAACGGCACAAAAGGTAAAGGCGACGGCTGTGACAAACGGGAACAGCCAGCGGGGCTGGCTGTTCGCTTTCACGAGAAGGACGGGCATTGCCTGACTTGTTCAGTTCGTGCCGAAAATGCCCGAAAAGGTCTTGAGGTCCTCCTCGGAGGCCTTCAGGGCCGCGGCCGCGTCGACCGGCAGAACCTTGATGGTCTCGCGGGCGGGGAAGCCTTCCGGCACCGGCATGCCGTTGCGGGCCGGAATATAGCCCAGCTTCAGGAAGCCTTCCTGGCCCTTTTCCGACAGTACGTAATCGACGAACTTCTTCGCGGCATCGGCGTTCTTGGTGGTCGAGAGGATGGCGACCGGCTCGGTCACGGCAGAGACACCCTCCTTCGGGAACACGAACTCGACCGGAGCGCCCTTGGCCTTTTCGCGGATCGGCATGAAGTCGACGACCATGCCATATGCCTTCTCGCCCGACGCGACGGCCTTGAGCACGCCGCCATTGGCACCCGCAGCAACCGCGCCATTGGCCTGCAGGCCTTTGTAGTAGCCCCAGCCGAGGCTGTTGACGCCGGCAAGCGTCTGGGCATGGATTAGCGCCGCACCGGAGGTGAGCGGGCTCGGCATGACGACGAGGCCCTTGGCCTCCGGCTTGGCAAGATCAGCCCAGCTCGTCGGTTTCATCGCGGCAGCAGTGTTGTACATGATGCCGGTGGTGATGAGCTTGGTCGAGTAGTAGGCACCCTCGGCGTCATAGAGCGCCGGATCGTAGTTTGCGGCTTCCGGCGACTTGTAGGCCATCAACTGGCCAGCCTGCTTCATCCGCTCGAGCGTTACGGTATCTGCGATCAGGAGCAGATCGGCCGCCGGGTTGCCAGCCTCGATCTCCGCCATCAGCTTCGCCATGATCTTCGGAGTGCCGTCGCGCACCCAATCGACCTTGATATCGGGATTGGCGGCCATGAAGCCGTCGACAGTTGCCTGTGCATCCTCGTTCGGCTGGCTGGTATATAGCACGAGATTGCCAGCGGCGACGGACGTCGCCGTCAGACCGAAGGCAACAATGGCGGCAAAGGTGGGGAGCAGGTTTTTCATCGCAGATCCTCGTCTTGAAAGAGGCCCGATGCATAATCACAGGCTTTTTACAGGCATGTGACAGCGCACCGGCAACAGGCATCTGCCAGACGATCTTCCGCGCACAACCCCGGTTGAATACAAGATTGCCCTCGAACCCCCACGCGCCAGACTTTAGCGGGGCATACCTCGATTGTCTGTCCTCATGGGATTGATATCACGGCCGTTTCCTGCAATCCGCGGGGTCCGGTAATCGGCAGGGAGGGTCGGTTGCAAAATGATCGCCCACGGCGAGAAGGACATGATCATCTTTCTGGCCAGGGACCGCGCTGTTCGCTCAGGCAAAATAAGCCTGCCGACGACCGGCAGGCTCGTTCATTCTTCGTTAGGGGACGGGAATTGTCGTTCAGGCGGCAGCCGCCTGCGCACCACTAACCAGTCGACCGAGACGCTTTATTCCTTCTTCGATCATCGCTTCATTGGCGCAGGAGAAGGACAGCCGGAGGGTGTTGGCGCCCGAACGGTCGGCAAAGAAGGCTTGCCCCGGAACGAAGGCTACCTTCTCGGACTTGACCGAATGGGCAAGCAATGCCGCGCCATCGATCCCTTCGGGCAGTGTCACCCAGATGAACATTCCACCCTCTGGTTTTGTCCAGGTCGTCCCGGCAGGCATATATTTGTCGAGCGCGGCGAGCATGGCGTTGCGGCGCGCGCTATAGGCAGCCTTGATTTTGGCGACCTGCGCATCGAAATGCCGCTGGGCAACGTGCGCAATCGCCATCTGGTTGATGGTGGAGGAATGCAGATCCGCCGCCTGCTTCATCAAGACGAGCTTGCGGATCACCGGCATTGCCGCGACCACATAGCCGACGCGCAGACCGGGAGCCAGCGTCTTGGAGAAACTGCCGCTATAGATGGTCCGTGTATTCTCGATAGACCCCTTGCGGGCGATCTCAAGGGAAAGAATTGGCGGTATCGGATCGCCCTCGTAGCGCAGCGATTGATATGCGGCATCCTCGATCACCGCGATACCAAGTTCCTCGGCCAGAGCCAGAAGCTCTTCGCGACCTGCCCTGTTGAGGGTTTCCCCTGTCGGATTGGCAAAGTCGGCGGAGAGGTAGGCAAACTTCACCTTGCCGCCGGCCTTTTCGGCAGCCGCGCGGTAACTGTCAGGCGTCCGGTTGCCGGCAAGCGTCAGCTGGTCGTAGGCCGGCTCGTAGGCGTTGAAGGCCTGTAGTGCGCCAAGATAGGTTGGCCAGGTCAAGAGCGCAGTGTCGTTCGGCGACAGGAACAGCTTGCCGAGATAGTCCAGCGCCTGCTGCGAACCGGACGTGATGAAGATATTGTCGGCAGTGCACGGAATGCCGATCTTTTCCATCTCGCCCTTCAGCCATTCGCGCAGCGGCTTGTAGCCCTCGCTGACCGAATACTGCAGCGCCGCGCCCACCTGATCCCCGGAAAAAATATCGGCATAGGCCGTCTTGAACTCCTGATCGGGAAAGAGCGCCGGATCGGGGATACCGCCCGCGAAAGAGATGATGTCCGGTTGATCGAGCAGCTTGAGAAGCTCGCGGATTTCCGAAGCACGCATTCTGGAAGAGCGCGTCGCAAAGATTTGTTCCCAATTCAGCATGGGGAGTTTCCTCAAGGTTTCTTGTGATGCGAATAGAGATCACGGAAAACACAATAAGTCAATATTGCTGACCTATCTCATATTACAACAATTGCGCATTCCGTGGCCCTTAGGCAATTTTCATTCGCGGCGCCGTCCGAGACAGTCAAATGATGACAGCACATACAAGCGGCCCCGTCATGACCTTCAGGCGGTGACGACCTGACAGGGATTTCGTACCCCGAATCAGCCGACTCTAGCAAGGACACCCGCAAGGAGCGCATTCGCAGCCCAGACAGTGACCTCCTCGGCTTCTCCATCGTCAAGGCCACAGATATCCTTGAGGACGACGACTGTCTCGATGCCGCCCATCAAGGAAAGTGCGCAGACCAAACGTTTAAACTCCGCCGGCGGCAGCTTCGGACGAAGGGGTTCTAGAACCTCGGCCAGCCACAAAAGTCTGCGCCCACCGCGCTTGACATTGCCCTTCCCGGTGACAGTGCTCGCCAGGAGCGCGCGGAACATGGTCTCGTTGTCCCGCACCATGCCGAAGACTTGGCTGAGCAAAGTCGTCAACCGACCGGGGACGTCTTCGCCGCTTCCCCCCGAACCCGGCATGTCGATCTGGATATTCGTTGCAACAGCATCGAGCACTGCCTCGCGAACCAGATCATCCGGCGTCGAAAAATACCGGTAGGCGGTGGCACGCGAGATTCCCGCATGGTCGGCAACCTCCCCAACCGAGGGCTGGACACCTCTTTCCGCCAGTTCCCGGGCCGCCCGCAAGAGCTCGGCACGGGTGCGCCGCTTCTGGTTAACGCGCTCGAAACTTTTTTCTTGACTGCTCATATCCACCTCATTATGAGACGTTAATCTCATTACGAGTTTAATCTATCACAAAAGCGCGAGGATACAACGATGAAAACCAATATCAGCGCCGCCTCGGCGGCAACGCTTGCCAATCCGTTGACTGTTCATTTTCTTGGCAACCTCCTCACCTTTCGGGCACGCGCCGGGGATACGAACGGACATTTTTCGGTCGTCGAATGCCTGACCGCCCCCGGGGCAGGATCGCCGCCCCATCTACAGAACGATGAAGAGGCGTTCCTTGTTCTCGAGGGCCGGTTCGATTTCATCCTCGGCGACGAGGTCCGCAACTGCGGCGCCGGCGAGTTCGTTTATATCAAGCCCGGTACGCCGCATGCATTCCGCAATAGTGAAGTCACTCCGTCGAAGATGCTGATCATCAATCTGCCGGGCGGACTGCATGAAGGGTTTTTCCTGGAAGTCGGAGAAGAAATGGCATCCGCAGACGTCAGCTTTCCGTCGATGGGCGCTCCGGACGTGCCCAAGATCGCGGCGGCCGCTGCACGCTTCGGCATCGAACTGTTGCCGCCGGCAGCCTGACCGGCGACGTCATCTGCCGGGCGACTGAGTTAGGGACGTTTTAGGAAGCGCCGGCCACCGGCAGTCGTTATTTACCCTCAGCGCGACGGTGATCAGCCCCCGAAACTGCACGGGCGGAAAAGACGGGACGAAGACGTCGCGAAAACCTTGTTGTACAGTAGAAATCCGGGGGTCGAGAAGCAGAGGGGATCCTGCCGCGCCTCCGCAAGAAAAGGAGAGGAAATCACAATGCGTGGACTACCGTTCTTCTGCCTGGCAAGCGCCAGCCTTTACGCTCTCGTGGCGATGTCGCTCGGCATCTACATGGGGGCCAGCCATGACCATGTGCTCGCGCCCGCCCACGCCCACCTGAACCTCGTGGGCTGGGTTTCGGTGGCGCTTTACGGCCTCTATTACCACGCCGTCCCGACAGCAGCGGAAACAAGACTGGCGAAGATTCATGTCGCCGTCGCCTCGCTCGGCGTCGTGCTACTGGCGCCCGGAATCGCGCTGGCGGTTCTCGGCATCACGGAAGGTCTGGCCTCGATCGGCTCGCTGGTCACCATCCTGTCGATGCTGCTGTTCGTGGCCGTGATCTTCACCAGCCATAAGACGGCCTGAGACGAACGGGCCCGGCCAAGCGCCCCCCGATTTACGAGAAAGGCCGGAGAGGTCACCCTCCCCGGCCTTTTGTCCGTCGGCTCGCTGTCGGCGAGATCCGTTCAGTTCTTTGACTTGTCGACCAGCTGGTTCTTGGCGATCCACGGCATCATGGCGCGCAGCTTGGTACCGACTTCCTCGATCTGGTGGGCGTCGTTCAGACGGCGGATGCCCTTGAAGCGGGCAGCACCCGAACGGTATTCCTGCATCCAGTCCGAAGTAAACTTGCCGGTCTGGATGTCCTTGAGGACGCGCTTCATCTCGGCCTTGGTTTCGTCGGTGATGATGCGCGGGCCGGTGACATATTCGCCCCACTCGGCGGTGTTCGAGATCGAGTAGTTCATGTTGGCGATACCGCCTTCATAGATCAGGTCGACGATCAGCTTCACTTCGTGCAGGCACTCGAAATAAGCCATTTCCGGCGCGTAGCCGCCCTCGACGAGGGTTTCAAATCCCGCACGGATAAGTTCGACGAGGCCGCCGCAGAGGACGACCTGCTCACCGAACAGGTCGGTTTCGCACTCTTCCTTGAAGTTGGTCTCGATGATGCCCGACCGGCCGCCGCCGACGCCGCAGGCATAGGAAAGAGCAAGTTCGAGCGCATTGCCGGAAGCGTTCTGGTGAACGGCGACCAGACACGGCACGCCACCACCCTTTTGATATTCGCCGCGAACCGTGTGACCCGGGCCCTTCGGCGCGATCATGACGATGTCCAGGGACGCCTTCGGCTCAATGAGGCCGAAGTGAATGTTGAGGCCGTGGGCAAAGGCGATGGCCGCACCGTCACGGATGTTGCCGGCGATCTCACCCTTGTAGATATCGGCCTGCAGTTCATCCGGGGTCGCCATCATGATCAGGTCGCCCCACTTGGCGGCGTCGGCAACCGTCATCACCTTGAAGCCGTCGGCTTCCGCCTTCTTGATGGTGGCCGAACCGGGCTTCAGCGCGATCGCCACATTGGCTGCACCTGAATCCTTCAGGTTCAGCGCATGGGCGCGGCCCTGGGAACCGTAGCCGACGATGACGACATTCTTGGCCTTGATGAGATTGAGATCGGCATCACGATCGTAATAGACGCGCATTGTTTTTCCTTCCCTATGCTTGTCGGTTTATGACTGTTTCATTCCCTGGCGTCCGGTTTCGGGGTTCTCTCAGGCCGCCAGCATCTTCTCCGTGCCGTAGAGCGTCAGGAAGGAGGAAACCGCCTTCGTCGCCCGGGCACTGAAACCTTCCATATTAGGCCTGTCGCCGAGCAGCATGCGCACATGCAGATCCGAGACAATCAGCCCGTAAAGCGTACGATAGGCCTCTTCGCCATCGCTGAAACGAAGCAGCGCGTCGCGCTGGCCCGCCTCAAGCAGCGCCCTCGCCCGCCGGTCGATCTGGCGCCGCCCCCGTTCCAGCAGCATCCTGCCGAGCTTCGAGCCATCGCGGCTGGTCTGGCCGATGGCCAGCCTGTTGAGTGCGAGAGACACATCGCCGGCAAGCACTGCGAGCAGATCGCGGCCAAAGAGTTCCAGATGCTCCTTGAGACCCTCCGCCGTAAGCCGCTCTCCCGACCGCTCGAACGTGCGCACCTTGCTGGCTTGATAGGAAATCATTGCCGAGAGCAGCCCATCCCGGTCTCCGAACCACTTATACAGGCTCTCCTTGGAGCAATTCGCTGCGCGCGCCAGGCCCGCTGTCGTCAGCGCCTTGTCCCCGCCTTCCACCAGCAGCCGCAAGGCTTCGGCCAGAACAGCGTTCTGGCGCGGAGTGAATTCAGCGGATGGGGCGGCGTCAGTCTGCAAGTCGTTCTCCAATGGTACCGTACGGTACGGTTCGGTTTAACCGTTCAACAACGCGCCGTCAATGGAAAAGTATCGTCTCCTGAGGCACCTTTTGCTGCCTGCCTGTCGCCGCATGGAGCCCTGCGTGATCACATTCTTTTGACAGCGAGGTCGAGAGATTTTTCCCACGCAGTGCCGTGGAGACGCGCTCCTATCCCTAGGTCATTGTTTTTATTGAGCGCAGATTTCAAGGGTCAATTGGCTCTCCGGAGCAGCCGATCGAACCGATCAGTTCGCTTGTGCGCAATTAGATATTGCAATCTGAAAAAATGAGAGCAAATCTATATCCATCGAACCAATGAGTTCGATCAACACGACAAACCATCTCAGGAGTTGATTATGAAAATTCTTGCAGCAACAACCATTGTAGCGACCCTCGCTGCCGCCTCCTCGGCATTCGCTATCGAACCGATCCCGGGCAGCATCACATATGGCGGGCATGTGTCCGTTCTCGAAAAGTCTCCGGTGGGCTCGAACTTCTTCCACACCTTCTTCGGCCCCGACGGAAAGGAAGTCCGCGAAACCTACAGGGTCAACAGCGACCACACGGTCTCGCTCGTCGCTCGCTCGGAATCCAACAACAGTTGACGCATTGTCCTCCCACTTTCGAGACAGAAGCCCCGAAGCTTGCGCTCCGGGGCTTCAAATTTGCGTCCGCAAACCTTCCGCCCAGTTTTGGCATTTCACGTCGGGCGGTTCCTGCGCTACATAATGGATGATCGATCCGCTGATCACGAAGGATATCCGCCATGCTGTATCGCCCCATCGCCATTTCATTACTGCTCACCCTTGCCGCCGGTCCGGCGCTCGCGGCAGAAAACCGATGCGGATGGCTTCAGAACCCGACGCCGGGCAATATCTGGCTCGACGATGCTAAGGGAACTTGGGTCCTCAGCACTCAGGGCTCCGACGAGGAAGCCTTGGGCATGGAAAACATTCCGGATTTCTCCGAGCATGACTACGTCCGGACAAATGGCAATTACGGCTATGCCTGTGCCTGCATGAAGGTGGACACCGATATTGCGTCTAAGCGGATTGTCGCCGTCTACTCGTTCCAGCAGCTTTCCTTGGCCAAATGCCAAAACGACAAGACACTGCCCAAGCCCGAATGACGCAAGAGCCACGCCAAACTTACCGGGCGTAATCGACGGGCACCGCCAATCCGCTCTTGAGCGTCTCCATCGAGATCGATGCCGATACGTCGAAAAGCTCGACCTTGCGGACAATGCGCCTGTAGATCACGTCGTATTGCTCGACTCTGGGCAACACTATCTTCAGGATATAGTCGTAGGTGCCCGTCAGCCGGTGTGCCTCGACGATCTCGGGAATATCGCTGATCGCTCTGCGGAACTCCTCTGTCCATCCTTCGGAATGATGCGCGGTCTTGACGAGTGCATAGACGGTGGTCGGAACGCCGATCTTTTCACGGTCGAGAACAACGATGCGCCTTTCGATGTAGCCGCCCTCCTCGAGCTTCTGTATCCGCCTGGAACAGGCAGAAATCGAAAGCGCGACCAATTCGGCCAACGCGCTAACGGAGATGGCAGCATCGCGCTGCAAATGGTCGAGAATCTTGCGGTCACGGTCATCAAGCAAGCGACACACCTCCATATAGCGCGGAAAGTTTGCGCAAATACTCTGAACTGCGCATCTGATTTGCGACAATCATAAATGTTCCAGCAATCTATGCAAACAGCCGTTGTGGTCCATGCGCATAATATGGCCGCGAATACGGACAAGAGGAACCTGAGCAATGCGGGTGATCGGCCTGATCGGCGGAATGAGTTTCGAAAGCTCGGCGGTTTATTACCGCCTTATCAATGAGATGGTGCGCGAGCGGTTCGGCGGTCTCTCCTCTGCGGAAGTACTGCTGCATTCCGTGAACTTCGCCGAAATTGTCGACTACCAGAAGGCCGGGCGATGGGACCTTGCTGAAGAGCGTCTCGGCAACGCCGCGAGAGGTCTGGAAAAAGCGGGATCGGCCTGCATCCTCATCTGCACCAATACCATGCACCTCGTAGCCGATGCCGTTGCGGCCCGCGTCGATGTCCCATTGATCCACATTGTCGATGAAACGGCAAAGGCTCTGACCTCTGCCGGACATCGCCGTCCTCTTCTGCTGGCGACGCGTTACACCATGGAACACGGATTCTATACAGACCGCATGCGCGCGCTCGGCCTGGATCCGATGGTCCCGGAGGCACAAGATCGCACAGCGGTCCATGACGTCATCTTCGATGAGCTTTGCGCCGGCAGGATCGAGGAGAGTTCACGCGCGCGATTGATAGACATCATCGAGCAGGAGAAGGCGAAGGGCGCCGACAGCGTGATCCTAGGCTGCACTGAAATCTGCTTGCTGCTGGATCCTGATAAGCTGCCCTTGCCGGGTTTCGATTCGACGGCGATCCATGCTCGCGCGGCGGTCGATTTCAGCGTCGCTAAGGCAAGTTAGTTGACTTAGTCCATTTTTTAATTGCCATCGTCATTATTTCATGCTCGGATGAATAGATATCCGGAGGGCAAATCGTGACACCGACTGCTGAACTCGGCCAGATCGAGGCCATGCGAGCCTTCAACCGCTTCTATACGGACCGCATCGGGCTTCTGGACCGCGCCTATCTGGACGCCGACTACACGCTCACCGAAGCGCGTGTGATCTATGAACTCGGCGCGCGAGGTGAAACGACGGCATCGGCTCTGACCCACGACCTCCATCTCGACGCCGCCTACCTAAGCAGAATTCTCAAGCGCTACCGCACAGCAGGCCTGATCGACCTGACGCCAGACCCCGCCGATCGCCGCAGCCAGACGATACGGCTAACCGCTGGCGGGCGTCTGGAGTATGAACGTCTCGGCGATTTGTCCCGCAATCAGCTTGCGGGTATGTTGTCGAAAGTATCTGCCGGAGAGCGAGAGACGCTCGCTGCCGCATTCGCGACGATCCGGCGCCTTCTCGATCCGGACGCGGTCAACAGCATACCGGCGATCATTCGCCCCCACCGCCCCGGAGATATGGGCTGGATTGTCCAGTCGCAGGCGGCATTCTACACTCGCGAACATGGATGGAACGATCAGTTCGAGGCCCTTGTGGCCGATGTCGTCGCCAGGTTCCTTGCCAATTTCGACAGTGCCCGTGACTTCTGCTGGATTGCCGAGCGCGCCGCCGAGCGTGTCGGCTCGGTGCTCGTCACCGATAGCGGTAACGGTGTTGCCAAGCTGCGCCTCCTCTATGTCGATGAAAGCGCTCGCGGCCTCGGCCTGGGGCGCGCCCTGGTCGAAGAATGTATCCGTTTCTCGCGCAGGGCCGGCTACCGTCAACTGACACTGTGGACCAACGACGTGCTCCATGCCGCCCGCCACATCTATGAAAAAGCCGGCTTCCGGCTTGTCGCCGAAGAAAAGCACCGGATGTTCGGCAAGGAAGAAAACGGCCAGATCTGGACCCTCGATCTATGACGGAATTTCAGCCAGTTGCCGCAAGTTCTTCGTCAATTCTGCGACGCGCCTCGCGGACGGTCGGATAATTCGCCTCCACCCATTGAAGAAGCACGCCAAGCGCGACATAGAGCGACTGGCCGAGCTTCGTCAGTCGATACTCGACGCTAGGCGGTTTGGTCGGAAGCACGGTGCGGTCGACGCGTCCTGTGACGCGTCAGACCACTTGGCCACAGGCTCGACGGAAACGACGAACCGTTTCGGCCATGCCGAATTCCAGCGCGTCGGCGGTCAATCCGTGGCCGATCGAGACCTCGGCGAGTTGGGGGATACGGCGAGCGAGCGGCGGCAGGTTCGCGACCGTCAGATCGTGCCCCGCGTTGACGGAAAGGCCGTGGGCGATCGCCGCATCTGCAGTCCGCCCGAGAAGATCGATCTCGTTGGCCGCACGCTTTGGATCGTCGTAGCAGCCGCCGTAGGGGCCGGTATAGAGTTCCACCCGGTCTGCGCCCGTCTGCGCGGCGAGCACCATAGCTTCCGCTTTGCCGTTGCCGTCGGCAAAGAGCGAAACGCGCGTGCCCTTCCCTTTGAGGCGGCCGACGACATTCTTCAGAAAGTCCTGTTGCCCGGCGAAATCCCAGCCATGGTCCGACGTCGCCTGAGACGGATCATCGGGCACCAGCGTCACCTGTTCTGGCTGCGTCGCTTCGCAGAGCGAGAGAAACTCTTCCGTCGGATACCCCTCAATGTTGAATTCCGCCTCAGGGAACTCGTCATCAATCAGCGCCCTGATCACCGGCAGGTCTGAGAAGCGGATATGCCGCTGATCCGGTCGCGGATGTACAGTCAATCCACTGGCGCCCGCGGCAAGGGCGATGCGGCCCAAATGGGCAACATTCGGCCATGGAAGATCGCGGCGATTCCGTAACATGGCGATGGCGTTGAGATTGACAGAAAGCTTGGCGGGCATCGGCGCTTTTCCATACGGCAGGTGACGTTGTTCGATACAAGCATTTAGGCGATCGCAAGAAAGAACACCAACGAGAAAAGCGCATGTTTTCATATCTCGTGTTGATGGGTTATCCGGACGGGCGACCGAATATACCCCAGCCACGTACACGCCGACCCGCAGCTTTTGGGTATTGACAGGAAATCGCGTGGCGAACTGCAAATTTCTTGGCTAGGGTCACCATGATTTGCTGCTTTGCAGCAACAAACGTCTGCCGGCTGCGGCGCAAATATCAAACAGGCAAACCTTGTGGGAAAGCCATTGAATCATTCTCGCGAGATCGATGGCGACACGATCAGTACATGCCTGAATAGGATATTGGAAAGCCGGATCTTTTCGCGATCCGAACGCCTTCGTTCGTTCCTGAAATTCGTTGTCGAAATGGAGCAACGAGGCCGCGCCCAGGAGATCAAGGGTTATACCATCGGCGTTGATGTTTTCAGCCGCGACCAGTCCTTCGACGCCGGCACCGACCCGCTGGTGCGCGTACAGGCCGGCAAGTTGCGCCGCCTGCTCAATCTTTATTACGCCGACGAGGGCCGCAGGGAAGCGCTGCGCATCCGTATTCCGCTTGGTGGCTATGTTCCCGTCTATGAATGGAACGTGGCGTCCGACATTGGACGACACACGCACGAATGGGTGGCCCTCCCCCATGGGAAAACGAAGTACAAACGCGCCTCGCGCGAGTGTGGTGCGCCGCTCGACGCAGCGGCAACCGTCGGACATGCAAGGGATTTGTCCAGGGCGGTTGACGGAGGTGCTGGAGGCCGGTCCGAGCCCTATCGACTTCCGCGCATCCATATCGATTGCTCAGGAATCGCCGACTGGCGAGGCCTGCCCTTCGTCAACGCCGTTCGCCTCGCCGCAGACCTGCTTCACGGCATCGAACTGGCGGCGCAGCCCATCGAAGATGACGATCTCGCCGAAGCGCATGATCTCGATTTCACCCTGTCGATCAGCGCTTCGAACAGCACCCGGCCGCTTTGCGCCCGTCTCTTGCACGCCGGCTCCCGCCTGCAGCTTTTCTCGCAGATCTGTGACGCGGGCGCGGCAACAAACAGGCTCCAGATCGCGGCATTCGCCAATCAGGTTGTCGCCCACACCATGCCGATAGCGGGATTGATCTACCAGTTCGCCAAGTGCCATGGTTATTCGACCGCGCTTATGGATTGCCTGGAGGCAACCTATAAGTACAATCTGGACAGTTCAAGCGACGCCTATTGGGAAGCCAGCTATCACCAGAGACGGTTGGCGCATTCCCGACATCTCCCCGGCTTCACGACCAACCTTGCGGACCTCGTGGCTCTGAAGGGCGCAGCAACCCAGGACAACTGAGACCAACCTCAGCTCCGATTTGCAGGCCGCCAAAGATGCTCGCAATGCGCGATTTGACCGTGTTTGCGGCCTCTACCAGTGTATTTTGTCGGATTTCGCCTCAGCCCGGCGATCTCGTAGTTTACAAGGCTACCGCGACACCATTAAGCTGTATGTTTACTCAAAGATTGACTGCGCCTGAGCGACCAGGCAGGCAATGTAAAAGAGCGGGGTCGCAGGGACCGGAGCCCCATCAACCAACGAGAATTCGCGAAACGGGAAGAAGAGCGCTGCAACAAGGGGGAAGTTCATGGCGGAGCGGTTGGATGAGAACCCGCATCACCACAACAAGACGCCCTCCCTGAACCGGAGGGAGCAGCAATATCTACCCGATATCGCGCTCCCCGGCGAATTGCCGGCGGAACCCGTCGCCATCGCCCACATGGCAGAAATGTTCGGCGTCACGCATCGCACACTACATTTCTACGAGGAAAAGGGCCTGATAAAGGCCGGTCGCATCGGGCTCATGCGTGTCTACAACCATGCAGATATATCCCGAATGGCTCTCATCAATGCCTGTCGCGAGGTCGGCATGCCCATCGCGGTAATCCAGGAATTGATGGCGGACCTTACATTGGCCTCTTCGCAAGGAGAAGCCGATACGATCTTTCAGCAGGCGCTTCTGATCCGCAAGCGTGAATTAACTGCAGCGCTTTCCACCATTCGCCGTCAGATGCAGCAGATCATCATGCTCCTGTCGCCGGATGGCGCCACCCCGCCAACGGCACAGGCCGACAACCTGGAACACGTCGATCTCTCCGAACTGGAGCGGCGCTGTCTCGGTCTCATGGCAGAAGGCTATACCCCTACGCGGATTGCCCGCGCGCTTAATCTGGCGAGTGAAGAGATCGCCGCCGTGGAAAACATGATCATCCAGAAATTCGACGCCAGAAACCGCTTCCAGGCCGTCGCGAAAGCCGTCCTGTTCGGACTTGTGGCCTCCTGACATCGTGCCGGTCCGGTATCCCGCGGCAAACCGGCGCGCGACACTGAAAGTGCGTCGCGAATTTGATGGTTGTTATATCTAACAACATTGTAACGGGACTATCTAATAATTATAAACTAGAAAAATCTCCATCACCAACGATGATGGACAGTGAAAAATGCCCTCCCTTTTCTCCCGCTACGCAACCCCTTTCACGACTGGCCTTTTTATCGTCTCGCTCGTCTCCGGGATCGCCCTTTTCTTTCATTTCGGCACGACGGCGTTCCGCGACATGCATGAATGGCTAAGCATGGTACTCATCCTGCCGTTCATCTTTCATATCTGGAAGAACTGGCGACCATTCCTGTCATATTTCAAGCGTCCGCCGATGGCGATTGCCCTCGGGTTTTCACTTGCCGCGGCTCTTGCCTTCGCCATCCCCACCATGAGCGGAGAACCCGCCGTCAACCCGCAAGTAGCAGCAGTTCAGGCAATTGCTCGCGGAACGCTGGAACAGGTGGCTCCGCTGTACGGCCACACGCCTGAAAGCCTCTCGGCGTCCTTGAAGGAGAAGGGATATGCCGCGGCGGGCACCGGCAAGAGCCTGACAGACATCGCAACGCAATCCGGGAAAACCGAACGCGAGATTATCTTCACCCTTTCGACCGCGAGAAAATAACCCTAGCGCACGATGGTGAGCGTTTCGGCGGCGCGCGTGACGGCGGTATAGAGCCACCGCTCGCGCGTGTCGCGGAACGCCCAGCTTTCATCGAATAGAACGACATCGTTCCATTGCGAGCCCTGGGCCTTGTGAACGGTCAGTGCATAACCGTAGTCGAATTCATCATAGCGTTTGCGCGTGGTCCAAGGTATCTCGCCCTCGACATCCTCGAAGGCCGCCTTCAGCAGCTTGATCT
>Ga0172380_10000805_pt1 | contig 57180 bp, 70 predicted proteins | sample Leawe162metaG_FD_119747 | JGI IMG/M metagenome (GOLD analysis project Ga0172380, IMG submission 119747) | Leachate microbial communities from a municipal landfill in Southern Ontario, Canada - Leachate well 162 metaG | ecosystem: Engineered > Solid waste > Landfill > Unclassified | place... | reverse complement strand
CGTTAGCGGTCAAGAGCAACTGCATGGGAGCACCCAATTGGCCAACAAGTGCATGTTGAACAATTCGCAACCATTGTGCCTGAGCACCTGTATGATCTTCTGGGGTTTCAGCATAGACGATGAAACTGACCGAAGAGCCCATGGCTTGGCCTTGGCTATGACTCTGGGTTTTCAGACCAGCAGTGTTGTTTTTATCAGCTGCTTCTTTAGCAACGATAATGACACGGCGGTTGTTGTCTGCCCAAGTCGTAGCATCAATGTCGAGAACACAGGCATCACGGCCTAGTGCATCGCGACCTTGCCACTTAAGGATCGATTGTAGATCCACAGTGTATCCGCCGAGCCTTTTCAATTGGTCCGGCAGTGCTTCAAAAATTTTCTGAACTCGTGGTGAACTCATTTCCTAATCTCCCTTTGATTTAATTAAAAAATCACCTGTTTATTATTTTACCACATTAAAAACAATTATCAACTGTTACGGAATCGGGTTAGTCAAAAGACCTTCAACCGCAGCAGCCAAACGGTCAACAGCAGCCTTCAGGGTTGCTGGAGCAGTCGTAGCCCAGTCACCAGGGGTTCCCGCTGTATATGCTTGATTTTCTGCATCTTCAGCCGTTGATTGAGCCGTAGCTGCATCAGTCAGAGCCTGAGTAGCATCATCTTGAGCATCAGAGGCTGCATCACGAGCCGTCTGGTCAATAGCAGTACCACCGTCAAGAGCTTCTTCCATGATGTCACCAAGCATTGGGTTGGAACTCGCAAGCGGTTCTCCCGGAATCCTCAGTGCAGGCATTGAGTCTGCAAATTTATTCAGTAGTTCTTTAATTCTTGAATCTAATGCCATTTTGTATCTCCCTCGAAATAAAAGGAATTGCTTCTTAATTATTTTACCATAGACAAAGGTAAAACAGTGAATTCAGAGTTATTTTACTTCAGAAGCAACGAAACCCTTGAATTTCTCTAATTCTTCTGGCCAGTTAGACTTCCAGTATAATTCTGATGTGATCAAGTATTCTGACATTAGGCTGGGTTTTTCATTGGCATCATGACCTAGACCAAACAAGCAATGTCCAAGTTCGTGATAAATAACAGCTTTTTGGGCAAAGACTTCATCATGTACTTTTGGACTAATAAGAAGTTCTCGCTCGCCAGTAGACCATACAATGCATTGACCAATGGTTGATGAGCCATCGCCGGTTGGAAGGCTCTCATATCTATAAGAGTAGAGATTATCGGGATTAAGCATCTCATCTGGAACCAACCCCTTAAAATCATTTACAAATTCTTCAATATAGGGTGTAATCTCGGGATCTTTAATATCAGTGTGCGGACCCATCTCTAATTCGGAATAGAGATGATTGAGTGAACCGCATTGTTCCTCAATTTGGCCACAAGCCGTTGCCATAAGCAATATGTAACAAAAGATTACCCTTCGCATGCCTTACACCCATCATCATAGAATCGTGAAGCGACATCTCCCTTAAGAATACTGGAAGTTCTAGTGTAGTACAAGGTTTTAAGACCTTTCTTCCAGGCTTCCAGGTGAATCCTGTACAACCACTTGGCATCGACATTGGCTGGGAAAAACAGATTAGTGCTTTGCCCTTGATCGATATAAGTTCCCCGACTAGCGGCCTGAGTGATGATGTTCATTTGGTTGATCTCACGAGCCGTAAGAAAAACCTCTTTCTCGTGGTCACTCAAGAAATCAAGATGCTGGACCGATCCTTCTTCTGAAACGATAGATTTCCAAACTTCTGGCAAATCTTTGTTTTTCTTCCGAAGCAAAGCAGTTAGTTGTGGGTTTTTGTATGCAAACACACCCTTAGCTGTTTGGTCAGAATAGGCATTGGCCGCAATAGGCTCAATACTCGGGCTGTGCCCACCAGCGATTTTGGCATTGGATACGGTCGGTGCGACAGCTGTTAGATGAGTATTTCTCATTCCGGTGCCTTTGCACCACTCTGGTTCACCGAGGGCCTTAGCCATAACACGAGATGCTTCTGTGGCTTTTTCTTTAATGTGCTTGAAGATTGAGGAACTAAGTCTCATAACTTCCATCGAAGTGTCAAATGGAAGCATTTTCTGTTGGAGCAGTGTGTGCCAGCCAATTACACCAATACCAATCGGGCGGCCCTTGAAAGCACCAAGCCAGACTCTCTCAAAGCCCTTAATGCCTTTCGCTTTCTTAAGAAATTCCTCCATAACACAATCGAGGAATACCGTGGTCGTTTCAACAATGTCTGTATCCTTCCAGTTGTCCCACTCAGTCACATTAAGACTGGCGAGGTCGCAAACGAAGCCATGCTCCTCATCTGTATGAAGCATAATTTCGGTGCAAATATTCGTCATGCTGACCTTGAGCTTGTTTTTGACATAAGCTTCTGGGTTAGCCTTGTTCACATTGTCGATATACATAATGTAAGGTTCGCCAGTCTCCATGCGACACTTCAAAATCTCTTTGAAGAGTTCCCTGGACTTGGTATCGCCTGCTTCAACCTTGTTCATAAAGTCGTCGGTGATCAGAATGCAGTGCTGAAGGTTAAGACATTGACGGTTTTGGTCTCCGCTTGGTCGGCGAATGCGAAGGAACTCTTCAATATCTTTATGATCGATGTAAATGTTTACCGAAGCAGCACCTTTGCGGGTGCTACCTTGGTTACTGGCAATAATTGTTGAATCAAAGATCTTGGCCCAAGGAACAACACCCTCAGAGAAGCCATTGTTCTTAATGGGGGCTCCACGACCGCGAACGGGATTGAGATTGATACCAACCCCGCCGCCGTGCTTGGTTAACATCATGAGTTCTGTATTGGTGTGGCCAATACCAAACATATCATCGGGAGTATCGATGCCGTAACAAGAGATAGGTAATCCTCGGTCGGTGCCGAGGTTCGCAAGGATTGGGCTGGCAGGGCACATCCAACCCTTCCACATATAATCAAAAAATCTATTAAACCACCTTAGAAGCATTTTTTCATCATGAGACCAGTATTGAGCAGCGGCGGCCATGGCAACCCGACGGTACATGTCCGCAGGAGTTTCACCGTCAAGAAGGTAGCCTTTGCTCAGGGTCACCAGTCCTGGCTCTTGCATCCATTCAGGATAATCAGTTCCAGCCTTCCAACTCTTCATATCTCTTCCTCTTTCCGCTCAAATTTGACATTTCCCTTGTCATACAAGGCTTCTACAATGTGCGGTACCGCATCATGAAGAAACTGAGTCACCCGTTCCTTGCTGGTGCATTCATCGTCCAAGTGCCAGGTACCATCCTCAATTTTATGAGAAATAGTAATAGCACCGAAGCCCCAGCCCTTGCGAGAGACCTGAATTTCAAGACCAATGTACTTGGAATTGCTAAAAAATTCCACATTGGTGATATCCGGCATCTTCTCAAAGATCTCTGGAAGACTTAGTTTTTTCTCTTCGGTAGACATAAGGTTTCAAGCTCCTTGTTGATTTCTTTTGAACCGCGATCAATGAAGTCGATCTCTTCATCAATTGCCCGGAGCTTCATTTTATTACGACCAAACCAATTATACAAGATACTGTCCACAATGGGATTTCTCTTGTCAATTAGGTGTTGCCGTCTCTGAACTCCCCATGAAAGGAGACCGAGAAGGTGGAGATACCGCTGATCGTCTCGTTTAAGCTTAGTCATACATGTTATCCCAATTCACGGTCGCCTTGCTGTAATCCGTTACCCGCAAAGCGAAAAAATCTGTATGGCGAACTCCAGTGGTCATAAAGTCAAACCACTCAGCTACCCTGTTCACAGATTCCTTATCGACATTTTTCCAATTATTCTTTAGGCTCAAATCATTTAATTTTGTATTGGCACGAGCCCGAATATAGTTCTTTAAATCTACAGGGTTAAGGCCCTCAACTCCGCCAACCTCAAAAACACTATCAATAAAGTCATCTTCGAGCTTGATTGTGTTCCGGGCTGCCTCGTAAATGTCTTTTTTGAGATCATCAGTCCAAATATCTGGATTTTCAGAGATAAATTGTCTAAAGAATCGACACCCAGCTTCGGAATGAAGACTTTCGTCCCGAACGGAGAAGGCAACGATCTGTCCGACACCTTTCAATTTATTGAAACGACTGAAATTCATCAAAATCGCAAACCGACTGAACAACTGGACACCCTCTGCGAAGCCGGAAAAGACCGCTAGGCTGCGAGCAATGTCTGGCTTGGAGTTCCCTTTGGTATCAACTAAGTTATCGATCTGAGCCTTGGTGACGGGATCTTCAAGGAATGCTGAGAAGTCATCAATGCCGAGAGATTCATTCAAATAGGCATAGGCTTTCATATGGATACTTTCCATGTTCGCGAAAGCACTACACATCATGGCTATTTCTGGTTTTGGAAACCACTTAGAAACCTTGTTAGACCAATAGTCATTGATGATGACTTCAGTCTGAGTAAAGCCCTTAAGTGTCTTACCGATAACATTTTTTTCTTGATCGGTAAGATTAAATTCCCAGTCTTGGATGTCCGTTGACATGGAGACTTCAGTGTGAAGCCAATGAGCATTTTGTTGTTTTAACCAGTAATCAGCTGCTTCGGGATACTCAAAGGGGGCATAAACCTCCCTCTTCTTGGTCAAAGACATCTTTTAACATCCTGTATTTGTTATAGCTTTACGAGCCTGCCTTTGCTTTCACAGGCTCCGCATTTGTAATATTGAATCTTCCTAAGCTCGAATGTGATTATATCCTCTGACTCACACTTCGGACAAGTTTCACTATCCTTATCGGACGATGTTTTGAATGGTTTAGGCGGCTCTACTGGTTCGTCATCCTCGGCCTCATCAATCAAATGCTCCATTCGCCTTTTACTCTTTTTCAGCTGCTGATTTTCCCGTTTCAGTTTGATGATTTGTTTCTTAAGTTCCCGAATATACCTAGATTCTTCTTTGTCTGTCATTTTTGAGCCACACCACAGATAAAGGTTCAACAAAGCACAACAGATCCTCTATCATTTTATCATTGGTCGATCGGCCAAATCAAGTCTAACTCCTGAAAAAGATTGAGATAAAAAACGAAAGGCTCCACTTTCGTAGAGCCCTTCCAACTTTTGGAGGCTGAAACAAACTTAATTTCTTATCGGATCATTTTGAGATTACTTAAGCTGGGCTCCCCACATAGAGAATAAAGACCGCCATTCAGCGGCTGTATGATTCTCACTGCGGGAATGAGTAGCAGCAAAGGCCTTAATAGAAGGCAACCAGCGGGATTGATAGCCGACGATATTGTCTCGTGCAGCTTCTTCAATATTCAGGAGTTGTTCTTGCGGTTCGCTAGAGGGAGCTAGGTTCGCAGAAGCTTCAGGAACGGCAGTGGTTTGCACCTTTGCTTCGGACGGCTGTCCGGCTCCGCTTTCTGTTCTGTTTTTCTTAGTTCTTTTTGACATTCTGCCCACCCTCTCAGGGAATAAATATTCGATTCGTCTTTTATTTTACTATTATCATCGGCTTGGTCAAGTTCATAATAGAATATTGTTCTGATGGCCTTTGAGATAATTTCTTGAATTACCAGTAATTCCCCAAAGATTTCAATAATTTCTATCCATATACCTTTAATGCTAAATATACCTTCCATAATCCTTTACTCATCAAGATCAACATCTGTCCTTTCATTAGGCAAAATGTCAGAGTGTGCTACTACTTCTATTTTAATATTAGCATTAGGATCAGCGAGATCATATTCTTTTGCGATCCAAGTATCTGTAAACTTTGCATTAACTGTGAAAATGGTCTGATACTCACCCTCATTCTCTTCAGTGAGAACAGGAGGTGTCTGTGAATATGTTGCCACTTGCAGACCGTATTGGTCAAACCAAAGTCTTTGTTTTTTCAAACAATAACGAATAATCGTAGCAATCATTCGATGTGTTGCATAATCACCAAGTGTCTGCAAGTTCATTTGAATGTTCACATCATCAGTGGAGGCATTGATGACATAACCCTTCTGTCGCAGCCCTGACACAGCTTTCCAGCCCGCTAGCGAGGTACCCTCGGGGATTGGAGGCTCATTCACCATGATCTCTGTATCCTGTCCTTCGCGAACCAGGATGCCTTTGATTTTTTTCGTTAGGGTTCCGTTGGAAACTTCCATGCCAACCCAAAGCTTATCCTCAAGTTTGAGTCCGGCTGACACTAGAAGACCGCAGCCATCAAAGGCCTTTGCATTGAAATCGGCATAAACCAAAGCAGGCAGAGTCATTACAGGAGCCTGATCTTCGCCGAAATCACCCATGTATTGCTGATTCTCGACATAAGAAGCCACGACCGAAACAGAAGGTCGCTTCTTGAGATCCATTTGATAGTAAGGACCAACTTCAATACGATTATTCTGAATAAAATCCACACATTCTTTGATGTGTCTTTGGCCAACCATGTGCTTGATCGGACCTTGGCAGAAACTACCGAGAACAAACTCAATGTGTCTTGGGTTGGCAGATAGGAACTCAAGGGCATCCTTGATACCTGCTACAACAATTAAATCAACGACTCCAAACATAAAATTAGCCTTTCGGGGTAGTGTCTAGTCTGTTAACGATCTTTTTCACCTCGGCTTCTAAAAATCCATCAAGCATAGTAGGTAAATTTTGCATTAAAAACCGCTCGGTGTCTCTAAAAATATGAACTGGTTGAATGCCAGGGTGATCCCATTTGCCTTTTGCCAAAGGATTCTCAGATATTACACGGAAAAGAACATGTTGCCACTGCGGTTTCTTACCAGAATGATAGGCTTCAGCGGATTCAAAAGTCCTGAAGCGATATAGACCGCCAAGTCCTGGGTCATCCGACATAACTTGCTGGCTTTCAACAATCTGACCACTCACCATTGCTTTGAGTCGCTTAAGTCCGAGCTTGTTGTTGCCGAGAGCCTGATTGACCCTTTGTTGGAAGTCCTGAGACTTCTCAGTCTTGCCGCCGGGGGCATCTTTCTTTTTACCAATAGGAACGACCATATAGCGATATCCAGCCTTGGACATTTTGGCCTTGCCACTCTTTAGCATTCCCTTTTTCATATTAAAAGCATCCGCACCAGACTCGACAGCATTGGCAATCCAACTATCAGGGTCTAATTCGATTATAAGGCAATTATCAACGAGTTTGGTCTTAACGGCTTCGAGGTATTGATCACGAGTCGAGTTGAGTTTCTTCCGTGCTTGCCGTTCGATGTGTTGTTTTGCGAAAAAAGGCGATGATTGGACAAACTTCTCGAACCCCGACTGAATCGCGGTCGCATAATTCTGGATAAATTCTGATAGAGAGAGTAGGTCTTGCATCGCTCATGTCCAGCCTCGATTAGTCTTCTTTTTCTTGCTCTTCGGGTTCAGAAGTCTCATCGTCTTCTTCAGACGGCTCTTCTTCTTCACCTTCGGACCGACCTTCAGCTGGCTCTTCTCCTTCAATGGGTTCTTGTTCACTTCCTTCGCCAAGCATTTTGGCAAGCTCTTCACGGACGATCTGACGAATACGATCATCACTATCTGCCATTGCAAGGCGGACAATCTCAGAGATCACATCATCACCAGCCATGCGGCCTTCACCTTCGGGACCGGCAACACTGGAGGGTTCGTCATCGCCACCGGCATGACCTTCGGGATGAAGATCTTTATCTGCCGGCTGTGGTTGACTTTCGTCTTCGGCTTTACTTAGGGCATGTTGCTCTCTTTCGAGATCTTCATGAAGTTTCTTCAGGTGCTTAATGTGTCCCCAAAGCTTCTTAGGCATTTCGCCCATCATGCCAGATTTATCCAAGGCTTCAAAGTCAGCATCATCCATTACACCATGTGCAATAGCAGCGATCACATCTTGATCATTATGAAGCAAAGGCCTAGAAGGCAAGTGTTCAACAACTGATGGTTTATCGTGACACCACTCCTGTTTGCCGCAATCATAGAAGCGGTCACCAACAGTATCATGATAAAAAAGAACCTTGTGAGGATCTGGCTTTCTTTCGCCACCGGCTCCGCCATCACCAAGGCCGTAAACAACCTTCATGTCAAGAATACGGGGAAGATAAGTACCTTCACCTTCTGCCGGAGCAGCCGCTGGTTTCACTGAGTCTTGCATGCCTTGAGCAAGTGATTTATTGGGTTCCATTTACATCCTCACGAAAATATCAAGTGGTGTTAACTTATTGGGAACAATCGACATTCTTACACCAGTTATTTTAACAGGTTGATTGTCTTTCCAGACCCAGAATTCATGAAGCGGGGTTCTGTAAAGCTTCCAGTCAGAACTATCGACCAAGGCAAACATACCATGATCAAGCCAAACCAATGTGTCGGGCTCTTGGCGGTAATTAGCCATTCGCTTCCAACATGTCTTAAAAATATTCTCAATTGACAGAATATGTGTGTCTTTTTTGTTATTTGCGAAATCTTCACGATGTTCATCGAGATTGTTGTAAAGCAGGTAGCTTACCTTGTCGATACAATCATCCATGGAGATTTCACCAAGAGAATCATCTTTCCAATACTGACTCGGATATGTCTTCATATATTCCTGAGTCCAGGAATTACCCTGAAGACCAGGAGACACACTAATAACTTGTTCTTTCAGCGACTTAGCGAAATTCGTAAAGCTCTTGACTCGGATCACATTACCCAAAGGAGATTGAAGAACTGGCTTTGCCAAGCCGCCTTTACTGTGTTTCAGGATTTGTCCTCTGTGATCAATCATCATTAGACCGAACCACCCGTATTGTTTTTGCTATCCGAGTAAGTCGGGATAGGCGGAATATCCGCAAAGCCCATAATATCATCGACCGCATAACTTGTCGATGGTCTAACTGTAAGAAGCTGCGGAGCATAAACTTTATCACGAGGGAACACACCCGAGCCTTGTGGATTGGATGGAAGTACTCGAATTGTATGAGGTCTTTGGACACAGATGTAAACTGGATTGTACCAGTAAACAACCGACATTACATCACCTTTGCCATTGTGGAAGCCAGGTTTGCGACCAGCTTTAGTCCAATAGAGCTTGCCTTCGTTGATGATGAAATCGTTACCTTCGTTATAAATATTTCCGTGACTGTCCCGCAAATGTTCAACCCCAACCGCTTTGTGATGCAGCCTTTGAGGTCCGCTCGGGTTATATTCAAAAATTTGGCCAGTCAGATCAGTCATACCGCTATCAAAGACAATTATGTCCCGTTCCATGACATGGGTATTTTCTTTCTCACCGTCTAGGTAGTTCCCGCCGATGTTGAACATGGTCGTTCCCTGTCCCCAGATACCCTGGACAGTCAGAGAGTCTTCGATACGGAATTGCTGAGGGACGATCTTCACAGCCCTAACGGAATAGAAGATGACCTGTTGCATGGCAGCAGATTGTTGGTTGGGTTGAACTGGACCGGCAATAGTCTCACGGTTGGGATTGAGGCAGTGGCGATAGTGCCAGGCCCTAAACCCTTTGGTATCCAGAAGGTTATTGATGCCATCGATATTAAACGAGGCAACAGGAGCAAGACCGGGGATATTCCCTAACCCTTGAAGTCCACTAACATTATTAGTATCTTTAATTGGTGGTCTTGACATAAGTGCCCTAATTTACTCGTGTTTCTTATACTAGAACTCTTCTTATTTTATCACTGAGGAAAACGACAAATTATCCTTACTACATATAACTCTCCTTTGAAATAATGTATAGTATGCAACAGGTATATTTAGTTCTTTTATATCAATGGGTTCTAGGTTTCAAAAAGACAACCCTCTAAAGTTTATTTCAATTAAGCCGACAAGGTATTTGTGTGGAAGCATGTAAGCCGCATGCACTAGAACTGTCTTAGGGAACGAAACATAAATATCCGGCCTCTAATAAGAGGTGACTCAATCGGGAATTTAGATTGGTGCGAAAGCAAGCCTTGATAAGGGCAAGGTGATACCAATCCACATGGTGTAATGTAGGCATACCGTAAGAAGCCCGGTTATCTCGCTTACGGGAACTGTTCCAAAGCTGGAGTTGCGACCAGCCCACACACTTTTAAACTTGGAGCACTGAAATGTATCGATCTGCTGAAGAAGCCAAATTACGATTTACGATTTATGAATTAGTAAATCGTGCTCCATCAACTTTGATTGAGCGAGATGATAGAATCTTGTGCAACCTTCACTTACTTGCCAAAAACGGAAGTGAAAGCTACAATATCTCAATGGGAAATGTCCTTGTTTATCCCAATCGACTTTACTCTGAACTAAAGTCGTTGAAATATGTAGACAAAGTTAGAATAGAGGTCGTATGAAGCGGTGGCATTCGATTTTAAATCCCGATATTCAAACTGTTCAGATCAATGTTCCCGAAATCGTTAAATTTTGCAAAGATCATGGCGAAGACCGTAGATTTACTATTCTTTACAGATCTGATTTTCGCTCGCACGACTCGGGTCCAATTAAATTAAAAACAATCGAGAGAGCTTTTCGGAATAATTATCTGGAATCTGATTGCTTCATTCATAATAATTTCATTGCTTCGTTCAGAGTCCAGGGTCCATATGGCCCGGTTTATGAATGGAGAATTATTGACAATAACATGAACTGGACAGCTGACTTCGACAACATGGGTGTCGATAATATCAAGGATTTTCATGTACTTTTGATGGAACGAGGAGCCCCGCTTCCGTATCTGACCGTTCAGACCAGCAAAAATAATTTCCAGGGTCTGTATATCGGCTCCAATAAAATTTGGACTCCGAAAACAATCCTGAGTACTTGTCTTCTTCTGGCTGGATGTAAGTCATTGCCATATGGCGAGAAAGCTATTGAAGCTGCAATGATGGCTGGCGGAGTTGACTATAGGTACTTCAAACAAAGAGTTAGCATGTCCAAGATTCGCATTCCTGGAACGGTTAATACCGGCAGGGATAATTTTCTTGTTATTGGTCAGTTCAATCGTGACTATTCAGCCACCGAAGCTCTTGAGCTAGTTAAGAAAAATAATCCAGCTAAAATCGTCAATCTGCCATCTCTCGAAGATCGCAAGCCGAAAGACAAAAAGGTATTTAAGCGATTTGAAAAGAAACTACCGTTTTTTCAGGAAACAATTTCAGAAGCTTTCCCTCGCTGGAGGAAAAAGCGAGTTGATTTGCTTGGTGATTATTTCATTGAGCACTTAAAAAGAAGCATGGATGGCACTCTTCGAATCAATCAGAAGCATTTTGCGAAAGTCTTGAAGGTTTCTCAGCCAACGGCATCACGAATTATTGATGAACTAGTTGAAACAGAAATTCTGAGGATTACTTGTGAAGAGTACAAGCCCGGCTATGGAAAAGGCAAGGGATACTCAAAGACATACGGCTTTACTCCCAAGTACATCAAAGGGGTAAGGAGTTTCCGTGGGCCTGATGAGGTGGAGTCCAGATTGCATCGTGATTACGAGCCTGGTAACTCTAATGATCAAAAGCTCTATGATATTCGGGTATTGTACATGGATATGGGCAAGACACCTGATGAAGTTACCGATTTTGTTTACGATAAGTTCAGCAAACGAACCGACAAGTCCTTTACTAAAAAACAAATTGCTTGCGAAGTCCTTCATTATTGTACATTCTTATACAACAAATACCCGCAGGTTAGGTTCATGCACGGCGGGAAAGCGATGTAAGGCGGTTTTATGTATCGATCTAAAGACAAAGTAATTAACATCAGTGTGGCCAAAGACATCGCCAGTGCGGTTCTTCAACCAACCGACTGGAGTATTGTAAACTTGCAAACATCCCCTGGCGACACTGTGAAGATGTTCGAGCATCTTTATCAAACCTCAACCCCAAAGCATATTGCCTTGGCTCTTTGCCGTCATAAGCGGAAAGAACGGCTGATTGCTCTGGGCACAGCTGCCTATATTGAGGTAGAAGTCAAGGGTTTCAACTACTTAGAAACCGTGTCTATACTATATGAAAAGCCCAAATCTTGTAGTAATAACGGGTTCTTACCTCTGTCTGAAATTGGATTGGTCCTTTACAAGGGTGCAACCCCTGACACCGGCAAGACAAAGTGGTTCCGCGATGATTACAACAATGCAACCAATGTTTGGGATGTCGGAACTCAAAGCGACGATGAAGCCGATGTGACCTACTACCAAAGGTTCTCCTGGGAGCTTAACCTGCTTCTCATGAGCCTTTGCGGCCCTCTCAGTGTCCGTAGGTTCACCTATGGTCTGCCACTGAACCATGACGAACGGGAAAGCCTGTTTCGCTTTTGTAAAAAAATGAATCTCGGAGTAGAACTTTTGGTGTCTACTCCGGCGGAAGCAATTGATATCATTAAGCATTATGATAACCTCAAGGGGAACGAGAAATGATCAAGAACCTGAAAATTGGCGAAGACTCCCGTAAACTCCTGGCAGATGCACTTGAGCTTATCTCTTTGGCGGTTGGCTCAACCCTTGGACCAGGCGGTAGACCCTTTGGTTTCGATAAGATCGGTGCAGACATGAGACTTTCAGCTTCCTTTACCAAGGATGGCCTGACTGTTCTAAAATCCCTGTGCTTTAATGATGCAGCCATGGACTCGGTTCTTCAGTATTGTAAGCAAGCTTCGAGCAATTCAGTCCTGGCTTCAGGTGATGGCACAACAAGCACAATCGTCCTTGCCAATGCAGTCTGTCAGGCAATTCTTCGTTCCAAGAACGGCAAGGTCCCACAGATCTTGGCTCGTCAGATTGAGGCTGAAGCTAATAGAGCCATTGAAGCTATTCGTGGCGAAGCTATTAAGGACGAAAGCACTGTTCTTGATGTTGCCATGACCTCATCTAATGGCGATGAAGAGTTGACCAAGGTTGTTCTTGAGGCAATCAAAGAAAGCAGTGCATTTGGTACTTTGGTTGTTGAGAAAAATCCAGCATCACCCATCCGTTACAAGATTTCTAAGCAAGATGGTTACTCGAATTGCAGCGGGTACAACTACAATAATACTCTTGCTCTCTCGGCTTCTACCAATGGTGAAGCAGCAGCTAGCCGTCCCATCGAATGGGAAAAGCCATATGTTCTATTGTTCAATGGTCAACTTCTTGGTGTGAACCAGGTTGAGCCTATTCTAACTCAATGGGGCAAGGCATCGGCTGCCGAAGCCCGCTCCCTTGTCATTGTAGCCTATGAAAGTAGCGATGAAGTTTCTAATAAGCTTCTGGTTGTCAATCGTCAGATGGCCAAACACGGCATCGCAGCCATGATCGTTAAGCCTCGCCTGACAGCGGAGATCAACTCTGGCCTTCAGGTTATGAGGGATATGGCCGCATTCTGTGGTATCGCTGAAGACAAGATTGTTGACGGCGGTAACTTCAAGGACATGAACCCAGACTTCTTTGGAACCTGTCGCAAAGTAAGTATTGGTCAAGTAACGACCGCACTTCTTGGCCGTGCGGACAACCACTGGGTTGAAGAACGAATCCAACAAAATGCCTCTATCGTAAGCAATGCTCGCTCTGAGTTTGATCGCCAAATTACCTCCATTCGTAATGCTGAACTCTCCGAAGGCTTGGTTAAGGTTGAGATCGGTGGCGGATTACTTCCAGATCTTCAAGAACGGGCTGACCGTTTTGATGATGCCTCGAAGGCAGCACAATCCTGTATGAAACATGGTGCCCTACCAGGTTGCGGTGTTTCTTATATGAGGGCGGCGAACTTGGCCAATGTAGGCCCAGAGCTTCAAGAGTCTTTAAGACTGATTCATCAAACAGTTCTCCAGAACTATGGTGTTGAGCCAAAGCAAGAATACCCTGTTGGACATACCGTCAAGATCTCTGGCGATGGCATTGTTGAGGGACCAGTTGAAGAACTGCGGGTCTATGATGCTTGCGAAACAGTTTGCTCTGTAATTAAAAACGGTGTATCGTTGGGAACTCAAATTGCGATTGCTGGTGGCTTCAGCTACCGTCCTCGCAAAATGGAAGATGATCCAGAGATGTCCTACGGTTCACACTAAGGAGATCCTATGAAAGTAAGCAAGCAAAGACGATTTTCTGGTTATTTTAATGCTTTTCTATGTGCTGTTGATATTGGTGCGGCTGTCTACACCGGTCATTATGCCTTATGGCTGACGATTGCAGCCCTAACTGGCTTTATTAGCTGGGCTAGCCTTTCGTCGGCTAAAGTTCTTGAACAAAAAGGCCGATAATCATCATGGCACTTATTCGGTACAAATGCGAAAGGTGCGGGAACGAGCAGCTGGTATTCTCTGGTGAGGAGGATAAAAGGCTGGCTCAGGGTAACTGTGGTCATGTCACTCGTTGGTGTCATAATTTCGTTGCCCTGCCACCTAGCCCAGTCGTTGTCCATGCCACGAACTCTTTTATGTCAACTGAATTGATGCTAGATGCCATATGGACCATTCATGACCTCGATAGACAACTCAATTTCGAGGTTAGTGAAGAGAAAGAACTTAAGGTCTATAACGAGTTTCGTGTGTCAATCTAAGGGGAATCATGTCTAAGAGCATTATCAATAAATACGACTTCAGTGTTTTGTGTGCCGGCACTATGCGGCTAATCAACAATGTCGATCTCTTGGATAAATACAGTCCGTTCATTCTAACTGAGTACATCTGTTATAACGATGACAGCCCAAACCCGAAGGCCCTTCGGACAATTATACAAGTGCTTCTAAACTTTAGGAAGGCTCATAATCCTAAAGACATTAAGCCGGAGTCATTTGGCCCCTATCTTAATGTAAGTACTCAGAAAATGAAGGAAGAAGATCGAATTCATATTTCCAATCTTTTTGGGAAAATGAAGCAAGATCCTGATATTACTAGCAAAGTGACAAACGATGCTGTTTTTAAGATGTTTCTCGACTATCTGAAGCTCTTGCAAATTGCGAAACTGTCCGGGAAGATCTTAGATAATTACAATTCAGGCAATCCGGATTCCGCCGCCGAAGAGATGACAGATGCCCTAAATAATATCAATCAAATTACAATCAGCCGTGCTGAGGAGTTCAATCCTAAGACGGTTTATTCTCGTTTGGCCAATCCTGTGCGAGAGGAAGGGCGACGACTCCTCTTGGGCGGATCACTTTTTGATCAGCGACTTGGTGGTTTTAAGATCAAAACACTCAACCTTTTCGTGGGCTTGACCAATACCGGCAAATCTCAGATGGCTTATCATATTCTGAGACGATGTGTTGAAAGTAAAATCGGGGTTCATATTACAATTGTCGAGGATACGGAAGAGACCTTTGTTGAGAGACTTGTTGCTTGTTTGGCAGATCTTCCAATTGAAGTAATTAAAATGCCTCTTATGTGGACAGATGAAATACACAACAAAATCAAGAAGGTTGAGCAAGATATCACAGAATTCATCGCAGTTGATTTTGTGTATGGACAGAGTATTGATGTGGTACATAAGAGGAAAAAGGATTATGACTCAAAGTGTCTGGCTATGGGCAAAGTCCCACCAACAGTGGACATCGTTGATTATACAGGACATATTGCTGGAAAGTCCTTTGGTGATAAAAAATTTGAGAAAATGATCACAGCCTACACCGCTCGCAAGGACTTTGCCCTAGAGCATAATAAAATAGTATTTGACTTCGCACAGGTGAACCGCGACGGCGGCAAGAAGTCTTCTAGTGAGAAAAGTGTTTTAACGATTACAGAACTAGCAGGAGCTTTCGATATTTCACATGTTTGCGATACAATCATTTCGATTAACAGAAACGAACAAGATGAGCGAAACAACGAAACTCGTCTACATATTGGCAAGTCTCGAAATGGTGAAAAAGGCGGCACCTTCACTTATAAAGTTGACTTCGCAAGAGCACGACATGTGATTGGTCCAGATTGCCCTGAAGCAATGGACTACGGAAACGGAAAGCGAGCTAAGGCTGAAAGTGCCGACAGAAGCGGCGAGGAGAACAAATTCCGTGACAAGCAATAAAGAAACCAGTGAAGAACTGGAAGGTAGGCTCAAGAAATATCTCGCTTTCTTGGATGACAAGCAAAAGCAGATGAAAGAGCTTGAAGAAGACAAGACGGTTGATGTTGATACTAAAATTAAGTTAATGGTAAAGATTCTAAACGAAAGGATGCCAGAATGAAGAAGCGGAAAACAGAGTCGAACCTTATCATCAGTTCGGCTCAACTCGGAATGGACGATGATATTCTGGCGGTATTCAGTAATGTTGCCAAGCATTATGGTGCCAAGGTTTATCACCTTGGTCCTTTGGTTACGGATGCCGAGATCAAAAAGTACAATAGCTTCAAAGTTGAGCTTGAGAAGGCCAAAGCCAGTCTCATGATGCTTGAGGCAAGTGATAACTACTCGGATGCCCGTGCAGAGAAGGTGGAAGAAAAGGTTGAGCAGGCAGAAGCCAAGGTCAAGTCAATGATCGGTGCTCAAAAGGAACGGGTCAAGAAACTTAAGAAGTTCTTTCCTAATGTGAAGTTTGTCACTACTGAAGCAATCTCCCTGCCAGTTGATAATGCAGAGTTTATTTACAACGGCTTCGATCTTACATCCAAGGTCATGTTAGCTCCTATTCCGCCAGCCGGCATGGGCATCTCTGGTAAGCCAATTCAGGGTCGAGCTATCAATTATCTTAAACGACTCAGTAAAAGTTGGATTGTAGCTCACCCGGTTCCTTCAGTAGAGTGCTTCCCCCGTCCAGGCATCAATCAGGCTTACAACTTCTTTACAGTTGGTTCGCTCCGCCACAGTCCGCTTCCACTCAATACCCGTCAACAATCAGAGTTCTCGCACATGCCAGCGGCTATCCTTGTATTAGTTGATAGCCTGAATGGCGAATTCCATCCCCGTCCGCTTCATATTGACTATGTGAACAATGTGATGCCAAACCCATTCCTGAAGACCGACAAAAAGGCTCAGCCAATGGTCTTAGATGACGGCTTGGTGTTCCTTGGTACTAAGACCATGGAAGTTAAGTCCGAGGACAGAGCAACGGCTTCCACAGATGACCATGCCCCTTACGAGCACCCTGGTGTTCTGGGTGCCCTCAGAGCCCTGAATGTACTCTATCAGCCACGGACCTTTATCAATGCTGGTGATGCAGCTGACTTCGTTTCAGTCTGTCACCACATCAAATACTCCTTGGCTAAACGAGAAGGCTTGCGACTGAAGCACGATATCGTTTCATTGCAGAAGCTCCTTGAGGCTCAAGTCAATGTCCCATCGATCAAGCACCGAGTCCTGATTGACTCCAATCATCATGATTGGGTTACTCAGTATGCTGATGAGAATCCAGCCATGATCGGTCTCATTGACTGGCGAACTTTGGCAGTTGAAGTGTTTCCTGAGTGGGATGTGTTTATCACTAACGACCGTCAGCGAGAAAATGACAATATCTTCTATTTTGGCGACTATGCTATCCGCCACGGTCATCAAGAAGCCGGTCTAGCTAAGGCTGAACGGATGTTCGAGCGAGGCAAGTACTTCTGTGGTCACTGGCATCGCTATGAATCGTGGAGAAGGGCTATTATGCAGGGCTGCGGTGCCCGTCTATCTCCTACCTATTTGAACGGCAAACAGACCGCTTGGCAGAGCCAAATCTCCACCTTCACTAAATTGAATGGTGTCGCGGCTTGTAACCCTAAAATCGTTCTCCATGACAAAAAGACTCAAGTTTCTCGGTTTTCCTACCGAGGAGATATATACGAGGTGCCGCATTATATCGTTGCTCACCCGTATCGCAAACTTTACGATAAGATAGCAGAGGATTCTTTATGAAATGGTTAGTGATTTTAATGGCTTTGCTGGTTTCGTGTGTCACGGTGCCGAAAAAGGAAGTTCCGACTTCGTTCGTGATTGATAATAACACTGTACAACTATTGGGACTTTTGGTTGGCCCAAATGTGCAAGAGGCTCTTGCAGAATTGCAAAAGCAACCCAAGGACAAGCCGGTTAAGATCTATTTTGAATCCATCGGCGGCGACCTTCTGACCACTAAACCTCTGTTAGATGAAATTAAATCAAGACAAACAGTCTGTTACGGTACTGTAGTCGGCGGACTGGCCCTAGCTCTGTACGAAGCCTGTACGGTTCGTCTGGTTGGAGAGGGCTCTATCTTAGCCAAAATGCAGTATTCTACTGTCGGCAAGGATTTTACTGACGAAATTAAGGCATATGCTGAAGAGCTTGAAGAAACTGAAACTGATGCCAGCGGCAAATCCTCTGAGGAGCTTCTGAAGCTTTCGGACAAGAGTGGTGTGCTTCTCTTGGATACTCCCGCTAAAGCAGTGAATCTGGGCTTTGCCGATGCCGTGGTTAGTGCTGGGTGCTCACCAGATACCAACGGAAGCATTGTTACCCGGTCCTTCCCGCTTCAGGGCCTACCAATGCCTATTTCCTTTACACTTAGCCAGTGCCCTGCCGATCGCACACTCATTAGTATCTCTCCGGAACAACTGGAAGATCCTAAATTTATTCCCATTATTTCCCAAATTCTCCAATCTATTGGAATTAATGCAATTGTTCCTGAGCCCGAAACAGTCATCTAAAAACATGTCGATTTTCAGCTAGTTAAACCTGGCTGAAAATATATCTAAAGTTCGACAGGAAAACCGCCGAAGAGTTAATATCAACGGCGGGAGGACTTATGAACTATTATGAACTTTTAGGAATCAGGATTGATGCAACCCCAATGGAAGTTGAGGCTGCATACCAAACCCTCAAGGCTTCAAGCTTGTTTATTAAGTCCCCAATCCTTGAGCTTGAATTGACTGGTGCTTATCAGACCTTGATTGAGCCATATGATCGCCTTCAGTATGACAAAGAGTGTGGCATACCCCGCCGCATTCAAGAAGAAGGTGAGAGACATGATGGCCGCAAGGTTGATCTTGTGGTGTTTGATGAGCAGGAAGCAAAAGCTTCACAAGAGAGAGTCCAGATTGCTGCTCCAGTTCAAGTGAATCATAATTATTACCAGCAACAGTCTCATGTTCGCCACTATGGCTATGACATGCCACAACAAAGTCAGGTTCATCAGGGCATGATGGGTGCCCTCACTCTTTGCATGTACTTTACCATTGGGTTCTCGGTTCTGACTTGTGTTGGTTCATTCTTTTTCTAACAGAGAGGTCTCATGCCTTCTTTCCTCGCCATTGGCGACTTACATATCAAGGTTTCAAACCTGGTGACCATTCGGAAGCTCAAGGCTGAGATTTTGCGAGTCATCAAAGAGAAGAATCCCGACTTTATTGTGCTCGTGGGCGACATGCACGACACTTTCGAGCGAATGCACCTTCAAGCCTGGAATGAAATAGTCAAATTTATTGCCGAGTTGGTTGGTACTGGGGTACCTATTTATTACATCGTCGGCAATCATGACATGGTAAATAATCAGGTTTTCATGACCGATGATCACTTCTTCAATGCTTTCAAGTATTGGGGAGACAGTGTAAAGGTCATTGATAGTCCCGACTTCATACCATTTGGTGACGGTGTTGGTTGTGTAGGCTTCCTTCCTTATGTCCCACCGGGACGGTTTATGGAAGCTTGCCAGGCCCTTGCAAAACAAACCAAGCCTCACGGCAAATGTAGGATGATCTTTGCCCATCAAGAGTTCAAGGGAGCCTCCTTTGGACCGTTGGTGAGCACCAAGGGTGATGAGTGGCCTGATGAGGGCTGTCTGGTTGTCAGCGGTCATATTCATGAATATAGCTGGCTCAAAAAGAACCTGCTCTATATCGGGACTCCATACCAAACCAACTTTGGTGAGTCTGACGACAAGTCAATCAGTCTGATTACTCTCGCGGGCAAGGAAATAACCGAAGAGAGAATTCGCCTAAATATTCCTAAGAAGCTGGTCATCCAGACCACTCCAAAAGAATTCGAGAATATTCCTTTTAATGATTTTGATACCTTCAAAGTCTTTGTAACCGGAACCAGTGAAGAAATCGCTGCTCTGAAGAAGACCAAGAAATATAAAGAAGTCGATAAGCGGGCTCAAGTGGTCCTCAAACCTACCGATAAGTCTATGGTGAAAAAGAACATTGATAACCTCGGTTACATGGATCTAGTTCACAAGGAAATTGAAAAAGAGCCTGAGACTGTCCGGGTTGTGTTCAAAGAGGCAATTGATGAAGCTAAAACTAAATAGTTTCCGCCAACATAAGAATTTCGAGATCGAATTCCCTGAGTTCGGACTTCTGATGCTCAAAGGCATCTCCGGCAGGGGCAAGACTTCGATCTTCGATGCTATCTTTGAAGCCCTGTATGGTGAAGCTGATGATGTTGCTCCTTGGGGCAGTTCAACCGCTTCGGTTGAATTAGACCTTTTTAAACCAAAACGGTTGAATATTAAAAGAACCCGTGGACCCTATACTCTGACCGTTACCGATGAAAATGGTGTCGTCTATAAAGACGATGCAGCCCAGGCCATTATCAATCAAACTCTGGGCATGACTTCTTACGAGTTCCTTGCCTGCTCCTATATCCAACAAGGTATGCACGGATCACTTCTTACTTTGGCTCCAGCGGAACAATTGAAGTTCATTCAGAAGCTGAGTATTGGTCTGGCTGACCCTGAGAAGATCAAGAAAGCTCTTGATAACATTATCAAAACCGAAAAAGTCAATATCGACGGTCTCAATATTGAGAACGAGAGCCTGCTTAAGCAGTTCTATGATATTGAAGCTAGAGTTAATAATTCATACCAGGAAATGAATGCCATCGCGGTTCCAACCGTGACAGAGCTTCATGCCACAGCGGGCGAATCTCTAAAAGAAAAAACCGCCAAGATTAGGGAACTCAATGAAAGCTATAGGAAAATTGGGCAAGTTCTTACAAGTGATATTTATGATTTTCTTGGTCGGCTCCCAGAAATGGAATCCAATTTTGAATCGCTTCAAAAAAGGACGAAAATCAGAATAAGCGAAGGTAGTTTCATTCTGTCTCAGCTGACCGAATCGCTTCTGCGGCTTGATCATGTGAAGGCCGAGATGACCTTGATGGATCTTCGCGGTAAGCGGGAAACTCTCAAGAATATCGATGACATGAAAGCCTTGGCAGTACTGGTAAATGAGAAGTTCCCTAAGTCCAAGGAATTCAAGAAGATTACAGAGTTTTTTGAATCTGAACTAAAAACAATTAGGGCTCAGGTCGAGTCAACTAACGACCAAATAAAAGAAAAGACCACTCAACTAAAAGAGCTTAGCTCACTGGATAAGCCGCAGCTGTGTCCTGAGTGCAAGACCCATCTTGTTGTAATTAGTGGTGAAATTTGTAAACCAAGCAAGGTAGTTGAGAATATTGACTCCAAAAAAGATAATCTGATGACCGAGGTAAAACTTCTTCAGAAGATTTATGTCGGACTCCAAGATCAAAATGAACAAATCTCCGGTCTAGCAAAGAAGGCGGATTTCCTTAAATCTAAGGTCATGGGCGACAAACTGGCTGCGGTAAAAGACCTGGCTACTGTGGAGCAAATGGAGTTTGAAGCCAAGGCCGTAATCGAGAAGTGCAAAGAAATCTCGATTCAAAAGGCCCAGGTTGCGACTGAAATCCAAATGTTATCCTCGGAGCTTCAGTCAGCCAAGCTTACCCTCGACAAGGCTCATAAGCGGCGATCTGACTCTGTGGCAGCTGGTGTGAAGCCCAAGGACGAAATGGAAGCCGACAAAGCGGCTCTCTGGGTTGAGATGATGGGTTTAAATACCGAAGTGGAAGCTCTGACGGCTCTGTCCAGTGAGTACTCGCAATATCTCCAGGCCAAAAGCAAAAAAGATCTCTTTGCCAAAGATGTAAATATTCACAAAGAGAAAAAACTCGAAATAATTGAGAAGCAAGAGAAGATCAAGGCCAAACTCGATAAGGCCATTGAGCGATCTGCCGCAGCCACCAGGGCTCGCGAGATTAACGACTTTGCTTCCATGTCTGCCATTGAAATGATTGTCGATCAAATCAACAACAATGCAGCAGGGTATCTTGAGAAGATGTTCCCAGATGATGGCACTCAGATTATTTTAAAGAATGTCTCGGTCACTCAAAAAGGCGATGAGAGGGCCAAAGTTAGCCTCGATATTTTCCATAAAGGCAAGACTGCCAAGAAAATCAATAGTTTGAGTGGTGGAGAGAAATCAAGGGCTTGCCTTGCATTCCAGCTGGCTGTTGCCGATCTTTATAAGTCCCCGATTCTATTGATTGATGAGGGCTTCGCGGGACTCGACGATCTAAGTAAGCAAGAATGCATGGAAATTTTAAAAGATGTAACTAGCGATAAGCTGGTGATTGTAATCGAGCACGGGGCTTCAGAGTCTATGTTCGATGAAGTGGTGGGCATTTAATATGTTGAAATCACTATGATTATAGAAATCTCTCAAGAAATTGATCGATGTGCCGAAGAGATATATACATGTTGGGGAAAGGCCAACGGAAGAATTTATGTCTCCGATTTGATCGAAAAGAGGTATCCTGGTAAGAGTATCTTCTTTAAGACTAGGGTGCTTCAAGAAGTAGAAAACAAATGGATAAGGAGTTTGAATCATGAAAAATCTCAAAGCAGTAGGAATCGCTAGTCTGATTGCTGTGGTTCTCGGTGTACTTGGTTACAATTTTGTTGTAACCACTGTTGCCAATCACACTATCACCAGTGTCGAGTCCCAAAGGCTGAAAGATCTTGAAGATCAACTGAACAAGGTTAAGACTCAAGATGCCGCTGATGCCCGTCTTGGTCAATATGCAATCAATATGATGTATAAGACCTTTGAGGGCAAGAAGCTGTCTGACGGTAAGAAACTGATCTTGGCCCGTGCCATTGTCCGAGTGTCCAATGATATTTTTGAGACAGAGGATCATAAGAAGGCATTTATTGCTGTTCTGGCTATTGAGTCTCAATTCAAAAGGCTGGCTCAGTCACCTACCGGTCCCAAAGGCTATGCACAGGTAGCCAAAGCCACATTCCACGAGGCAATGGCCGACTGTGGTGTTAAGGGCCTGAGTGATGAAGATGTTTGGGAAACCGACCTAAACCTGTATGCGGGTGCATGTTATTTCCGGAAAATGATGGAAGAGAACAACGGCGATCCTTATATTGCTATTGTTGCATACAATCAGGGTCCAAATGCTGATTCCATCAAGACCTTTGCAAAGTCTGGAGAGCTAAAAGAGCTTGAGCCTCTTAAGTATGTAGCAAAGTTTACATTCTTTAAGAGAACTACTCAGGATACTAAGGTTCCTAATGTTCCAGCCATGGCCGACTTGCCAACTCCTGGCAAGGCTGCTAAGATCGACTCCCCAGTTGGCAAAGCAGATCTACAATCAGTTAAAGGAATCAAATAAGATGACAACCAAGTTCAAGCCGTTAGCATGTAGTTTTCATAGTCACTGTGATGCATCACTTGATGGTGCATCGACTGTGGAAGCTAAGCTTAAGCGAGCGGCTGAAATTGGTCGAATCGCAGACTGTCTTACTGATCACGGGGTAATGAGTGGCTTGGTCCCTCATTACCTCGCCTCTCAGAAGATGGCCAAAGACAAAAAGAATCCAGTCAATATTAAAAGCATTCATGGGATCGAAGCCTATATTATCGATCCGCATCGCCCACCCAAAGTCTATAAGAATGGTAAGGTCGAGCCCCGCTATTCTCACCTTACCATTCATTTCAAAACTGTTGAAGCTTATAAGTTCTTTTGCACTTTGTCAGAGAAAATGGAACAACGGGCAATATCCAAGTATGGCGAAAAGAAGCCTTTGTTGACCCTGGAAGAGCTTGAGCCCATCGCCGGCCAAATCACTCTTGGCTCTGGCTGCCTGGTTGGCCTAGTTCAAAAGAATGTGCTCCGTGGTCGTCATGAGTGGGCCAAAGAGATGTACGAGAGGCTCCGCAGCCTAGCTGGCCCTGGTAACTTCTTTGTCGAGGTATTCCCTCATATTGTAGCCTCGGATTGGCAGAAGCCCAAAAGAGATAAAGGCTCCAATGCCATTATTGAACAGGGCAAGTTTATCCCTAAGACCTATGTAGAAAAAGACGGTGTTGACGGTATGCCCGTTGATGCCAGTGTGCATATTTGCAGCATGTTCTGTACCAATGACCATCATTATGACCAAAGCACAGAAGACTTGTGCAATGGCGGCATTGACATCCAAAGGGAACCAAACCTTTGGGTTATGCAGATGGCCAAGAAATATGGCGATCCAATCGTCATGTCCTTGGATGACCACTATGCAACCCCGGATGAACGACTTGTTCAGGATGTTCGCCTTGGTAACGGCGAAGAAAACTGGAAGTTCTCCAATGATTATTGCATGATGACATCTGATGAATGTGCTGAGATCTTCAGGCAACAACTTAAAGTGTCTGACCGCGACATTGAAGAAATGATCGACAACTCTTATTTGTTCGTCGATAAGTTCAAAGATTACAAGCTCGAAACCTCTAAAGACCGTTGGCTCTTGCCAACGACTGAGATGGTTTACAACATTACAACGGACTCCCGAGATGTTGTAATGGAATTGATCAAAAAACATGGCCGTATGCCTGCCGAAGACCATCCGCAGTATCAGATCTATAAAGATCGAGTTGAATATGAGATCTCGGTTCTGAAAGACAACGGCATCGCCGACTTCCTTCCGTATTTCTTTGTGCTGGAAGATTGTGTGTCCTATGCCAAAGCTAATGACATTATGTACAATACCAGGGGTTCCGCTGGCGGTTCCCTGGTTCTATTCTTGATCGGTGTCTCGATTACTGACCCAATCAAGTATGGTTTGCCCTTCGAGCGGTTCCTTACCTTGGGTCGTATTAAGTCCGGTTCTTTGCCTGATATTGACTCCGACTGGGAAAACCGCGATATCATTCTGAAATATCTCAAGGATAAGTATGGCGACAAATTCGCCCTTATCTCCACAGATTTGCTTCTTAAGCTCAAGAGTTCAATCTTGGATGTTGAGCGGTCGCACAAGGGAACGGTATCTGCCGAGACCGCAATTATGTGCAAGATGATGAAAGGTGCCCAACAAGGCATCACTGACCGTGAGTGGCTATATGGCTATAAAGATGCCGCCACTGGCTCTGAGATTCCAGGTTTCTGGGGAACTCCCGAGTCAGCTGACCTCCAGGCTTATGCCGAACGGAATCCAGAAATTTGGAAGACGGTCTTAAAGTGTATCGGTATTTCGAAGACCAAAGGTGTCCATGCCGGCGGTATTATCCTTTCGCCTAAGCCAATTACTGAGGATTTCCCAGTACTTGTGACTGCAAAAGGCAATGTTGTTGCCTACAACATGAAAGGTGTTGAGGCTGTTGGCGGTGTAAAGTATGACTTCCTTGGGGTTTCGACTCTTCAGGCTATCGGTTATGCCCTTCGCTCTATTGAGAAACGGACTGGCACCAAGATCACATGGGGAGAGTTCCCGGCAGACCCTGAAGTGTTTGAGGCCATCCTGAACAAGGATATGCTTGAAGCCATCTTCCAGTTGAATACCAAGACAGTTCGTCCTTATGTGCGAAATATTGGCCCACGGTCGATTCTGGACATTGCAGCTATTACGGCCCTGGTTCGTCCTGGTGCTTTGGATGCCCCGTGTCCAAACCCTGAAAAAGACATGACAGCGGCTAAATATTTCGTGGCTTGTGCCCAAGGCGAAGAATCGCCCTATTACATCCATGAAGACTTGAGGCCAATTCTCCAAGAGAGCTTCGGAATTATTGTCTACCAAGAACAGGTTCTTCAGATTTACCGTGACCTTGCCGGTTACGACTTTGAGACTGCCGAAGAAGTTCGTCGTGGTATCGGTAAAAAAGATAAAGACTTGATGGCTAAGCACGGTGCAATTCTGCAAGAGAAGCTGGTTGCTCGTGGCTGGACAGTCAAACAAGCAGATACCTTGTTCCAATCAATCCAGGCAAGTGCTCGATATTCCTTTAACAAATCGCATGCCGTTAGCTATGCAATTATTGCTTACAACGGTTGCTGGCTTAAGAAGCATTATCCTCTGGACTTCTGGAAGGGTGAATTAACTTCCCACGGCGATGACAACAAAAAACTCTCGTCATACATGAGAGAGTGTCGTAAGCTACTTCTGTTCCCGGACATCTTCAAAAGTGATGTTGCGGAGTGGAAGGTTGAAAAAGAACAACTTCGCTCACCATTGAATCTAATCAAGGGCTGCGGTGCCAAAAGTGTTCAGAATATCAAGAACTTCCTTGAATCTGATTCAGCTTCACTAGAAGCCACCGAAGAGCCAGAGGTTGAGGAAAAACAGAATGAATTGGAATGAATTCACTACCAAGCTGAAGACTGCAAAAGATGAGAAGCGAATTGTAGGCAATGTGGCGGGAGCATTCATGAACCTGATCTATTCAGGTGCAATGGATTCCCTTATGCCCGAAGGCAAACAGCCGGCTCTTGAGACCTATGACGGTATGTTCGCTGATCTCAAGAAAGCCTTGGGATCTAAGGCAAATAAGACCAAAAAGAAAAAGACAGATATGCTCGGTCTGGCGGATGTGACCCATAACATCCTTTTGGGTACCTGGCGGTTCCAGAACAATCCCATCTCTCAGTTCAATCTCCGCAGGTATGCGACTCCTTTACTTGAGACAAAGGGCTTCAAAACTCTTACTCATGTCGAAAAAGATATTCGCGGCTTCATGAAAATGGAGCTAGATAAGGACAATGATGCCAGAATTGCCAGAAAAACCTATTTTGTAACTGACGAATGGCAAAAGTTCTTTGAAAACCAGGATCTTAGAGATTTATTTATTGGCGGCAAGGGTTATCGCGAAAGCAATGGCGAAACCGAGAAGTTCCAATTGATAATTCTAGGGGTTGTGGTCGATAAAAAGGTCACATTCACTCGTGGTGGCAAGCAAAGAATGAATATTTCCTTATTTACCGGCAAGGAAAAGACCGGGGAAATTACATTCTGGCCTGAGCGAGGCGAAACCATGCTTAACAAAAAGGTTATTTCAGATATTCAATTACTTAATGTCTATGCCATTAGTATTAATTTATCTGAGTTTATGGGCACTCCCGGTGGCAATGTAGCCTCTGAAGGATTAAAGACTGGATACATTAAAGTTTTTGACTTTGCAGCCGATAAGAAGAAAGAGGAGGCAGCATCGTGAACACCTACATTCTGGTTGGTTTTGATATTTGCGATATGCCTACTATTATCGGCACTTATTCGACTCGTGAGCTAGCTGAAGATTGGGAAAAGCATTATTCCGCTCGGCAATGGGAGAACGAATTTGATGCAAGATACTATTGCATCTATGAGTACCCCTTGGTATCATCAAAGCCTACAGAGGTGAATGATGGCCGAGAAGAAACCTAAGAAGAAAAAAGAGTTCGTTCTCAAGAACCATATCGAGAAGTCACTAAGGGCTTCTTTTAGGAAGGCACCGGTATACAATGAAGCGAAGCGGCGAGCCAAAGAAGAATATTTTGAAACTAGTAAGCACGGGAAACCACTCCGCCGGGTTCATTACAAGTGTGCTCAATGCGGTAAGTTCTTTCTCGACAAAACTGGTTTTAAAGAGATCGCCGTTGACCACATTCATCCAGTTATCGACACATCAACCGGATGGGTTGATTACAACACTTATATTGATCGATTATTTTGCTCTGTAGACAACCTACAGATCTTATGTAATTATGCAGGTGAGAGAGACGGTGTTAGAAGCTGCCACAAACTGAAGACGGCTAAAGAAAAAACGGAATTGTCCGATACTATAAGAGTGAAGAAAAAAGGGAGCAATTGATGTACTACTACGATCGAACATACAAAGTGCCAGTCTGGGTTATTGTTGAAGGCCTATCCAAGCGGCGGACTCAGCTAATTATGGACAGCTTTGCCGAAACCACGGCTCTCAATCTCCCTTGGCCATCCAAGACTTTCAAGGAAACCCTTGAAGGTTTCAAGAACAAGGGTTGGGCTCATGCTTTCCAACCAGATCACACTGGCGGCTATGTTCTCGATACTCAGCTTCTGAATATCGCTTTTCTGGAGCACCTCAAGCTTTACAATCCAGCAACAATGCTGTCTGGCAATGTAACCAAGCCGGTGCATCACCTTAATCGAGTGATTAAGAATGATGACGATATTGAAAGGCTTTTTAACGAGTTCTTGTCCACCTTTGAGCCAAAGATCATGTCTTTTGCTTTTAACATCGGTGACTTGTGCCATATGGGCAACAATCCCCGAAAGGTCTTTGTTTCTGAAGGGCCTGTTCCTCAAAGCATCCTATCTGCACTGGCAGATAATCTTATTACGGTTAAGTCAGAGGGAGGGGATGTCAACCTTAAAGGAGCCAAGGACGAAGAAGTATTTCAATTGATCGCAGAACGAATTAATCAATCATTGTAAACAGTTAAAAAACAAAAAGGAAAACAAAATGACCACACAACAAACACAACCAGCAAAAGCAGCACCGCAACGAATCACAGACAGCTATGATGCCTACAGCACAAGCGACCTTGTTCCCATGAGCAAATCAAGTTTTCTCTTGAAAACACCTGATGAGCTTATCTTCAAGCTCGTTAAGTTCTCTCGCGAGAAGACCTACCTTCTCATGGACTATTTCAATCACCAAATTGGCAACACCGCCAAAGACACCCGCAACCATGTTTGTCTTGCAAGCTTGGGTGGCGAAGAGTCCCCTGAGAAAGACAAGTTCTTTGAAGCAAAGAAGATCTTGAAAGAACTCAAGGCTTCTGGCGGTTCCAAGGCTGAAATCGCTCGTTATGAGGCGATTGCAACCAAGTTCAAGCCAACCACTCGTGCTTGGATCTGTATCGTGACTCCTGGCAACCCTAAACTCCAAGCTGTCCGTGTTCCTCGTTCTGTTGTTGATGACATCTTTGGTCTTGATGAGCGGTTTGCAAGTGAATTCCGCCCTGCCCGCAAAGGTGCTCTCAATGAGATGCTTGAGCAAGGTCGCAGCCCGTTCGATCTCAAGTCTGAGACCGGCTGGTTGAAACTGGTGAAAACTGGCTCAGGCTTGGCTACCCGCTACAAAGTGGTTGAGCATGAGCACGAGACCACTGAAGTAAACGGCAACAAAAAGGTCACCTACAGTGAACCTGCCAAAAACCCCGTCAATGCTGCGGTCCTTGACCTGACTTTGGATGACATCCCTAATGTCTATGAGTTTGAGCGGAAGTTCGCCTTCACTCTGGATGAAGCCCGTGCCTTCGTTAATTCGATGGGTTCGGAAGTTCCTGAGCGAATGCTGAAAAAAGCCCAAGGCTCGGCTACATCGTCGGCAAGTGAACCAGAAACGGACTCCGCTCCTGCTCCGGTTACTACTCAAGCCAATTTCGCTGATACAGCTGATCAAGATGTCGGCGGCGAAGAACTTCCATTCTAAGCTAGGTGACGGGTATGACTATTAAAAAAGGGGAACCGATTAATTTTAGTCCACCCGTCTCCGTTGCAATCATGTTCAATGATGCCTCTGAAGGTATCAAATTCAATGGTGTAATAAATATCGTCAGGGAAGACGATAACACCTTTATCCTTACTCGTACAAACGGTAGCAAGGTTCTTGTTCCCGGCAATAGATATAATTTCCTGGAAGTTGAAGAGGACACAGAATGAGCCAGAAAATTAGTGATATGGCGGATGAGTTTCTGCCAACCAAAGAGACCACAAGTTCAAAGCCAACCGATGATTCTTTCAGCTTCGACTCAAGTTTGAAGGAATCCATCCGAAAAGAATATCAGCTGAGAATGGAAGAGATTCGACCAATCCTTCTAATTATCGAGCGACCGCTAGATTTAACTGATGAGGGCTTTCGCCGGGCAGTATTCCCCAAGCTTTCATTTGGTCTAAGGAAAGCTGGTGAGTTGGTTGCCATGTTGAAGTATCACTACAAGACTGCGGTCGATGGCCGCAAACGAGCCCATGCAGTGGCTTTCTTGGATGAATTCAATGGGTATGCCGAGAAGAATGAGATCAAATCGACCGATAAGGCTCGTGAATTCTATATTCACCTTAACGGCGGTGTCCAGGCAGCACAGAATGCCGAAGCGGTTCTGGAAGCCTATCTTGAGAATGCCATGACAATTAAGCAAGAGCTTATTATGTCACTCTCAACGATCAAGGGCATGGTTTATGGTTTCCGAGACAGCGATACTCTATCATCAAGTGCATCTTAAGGAGATAGCATGTCAATTTTGAAGAAACTTCAGCAGCAAGAGCAAGTTAAGCGGCAAGATGTTGTTCGCAAGCTCGCAGGTGACGGCCTCCTTTATATGGGTGACCCAAGCCTTCAATGGGGTATAGGCGGCTGGGCTCGTGCCAAGCTGAACCTGATTTACGGACCTGAGAAGTCTGGTAAGTCTACCCTGTGTCTTAAGGGTGCGGCTCAAGAACAAGCCAAGTCCAAAGACGGTGTGGTCGTTATTTTTGACTCAGAATATGCTTACGATGCCTTCAACCATGTTGATACCAAAGGCAAGCCTACCGCAGACAGTCTGAAAATCCGTGAACGGATGACTAAGATGGGTCTGGATATTGACCGGGTTTATGTCTTTGCCTCGAACGAACCCAATGTTCTCTTTAAGCACCTTGGTGCAATTGAGAAGGCCGCTCGTGACGGTGATGAGAATATCTGTGCAATTATTGTTGACTCCTTGGGTGCCCTCCAGTCTGATACCGCTCGTGAGAAACTTGCGGCTGGCGATGTTGTTGGTGCTTCCAATAGCTTCGGCGGAATTGCCAAGATTATTGCTCAGTTGTCGATCACTTTCACCCGTATCGTGAACGAACTCGGCATCACTGGCTTCTTTGTTCAGCACTGTATCGTGAATATGGAACAATACGGCGATAAATGGATTCTTCTCGGCGGTCAAAAGCTCCGCTTCATGATGCACAACATCGTGTTCGTTGAGTCGATCAAGGCCAAAGATGCCGGCCTTCTGGCTGATGGTTCGACTACTGGCGACAATGCTGATGGTGTTCGGGTTGGTAAACGACTCCGCTTCAAGTGCGATAAGTCCCGGAATGTGGTTGAGGGTCGTAAAGGTGAATTCTGGTTCAACTTCGAAGATGGCTCTTTCGCCAAACCAGAAGAGAGCTTGTTTGAGTTGGCTACCGGTCTGAAAGTCATTGATCACCCATCAAAAGACGGTAAGATCAACAAAGTATGGTGGCAATACCCAGTTGATGCGGTTACTCCTCAGAAATACCAAGGTCGGGATGCGGCTATCAAGGCTCTTACCGAAGACAAGAACTTGTTTCAGGCAGTATTTAATGATTGCATGAAGTCAAACCGCAACAGTGCATTGTCAACTGGCGATATTTCTGAGGTTGTTGACATGAAAGTCGGAGACGACGACGAGGTGTGATATGCTCCGAGGAAACCACGAACTAGCTGAAGCTGACCTGAGAAAATTGTTTGATACATTGTTTAAGAGTGTCTATGAAGAAAATCGTAATGTGTCCTGGGAATCAGATTTATGGAAGAAACTGTTGCAAATAATTGAGATGAGTTCCGATGCCGCCGTAAGTCTGATTCTTTGTGAGTTTGAGCCGCTGCAAGTCCCTTATATTAAAGGGAAGATTCCGAAAAACTCGATAGATGATGTTCTACCTGTTCTTGAAGATTTTGTACGAGCGACTTTACTTACTGGAAAACTTGCCGATAAGAGGGTAAGATTGCTTAAGAGCGGCTATGCCAGGGCAATTACCAAACTGAATGCACAATGGGCTCGGGACTGTAAGCAGCACTTCCCGAACGGACGAAAAAGAAAAACGGAGATATTCTAATGGGACGACCAAGGAAAAATCCTCAACCACAGCCAGAAACCCAGGAATTTACACCTGAAGGGCTTCCGCCTATGGAACCCATGCCTGGTGAGCAGGAGCCGGATTATTCCGAAGTCCAGGTACCTGTTCTTCCGCGACAGCCGCAAGCTCAGCCTCGCAGGCAACAACAGGAGCTTCAAACTCCTCAAAGCAATACTCTTCGCCGAGTAGAGGTTTTGACGAATTTGGCTAATGCTTGTAAGAGCCGAGAAGTCCTAAAGGCTCTCGGTAATTTACCGGATGGTGAGCTTATTCTTCGCATCTTTGTTGATGCGATGCAGACAAAAATCAATCAAGTAATGAGCGGTCAAGAACAGGCTCAAGTACAAGAATCTACTGAGAATATTCGTGACAACCTAGATGTGGTCATGTCTCTGGCAGATAAACTTCAGACTTTCTTTGTTCAATTGCACCAGTCACCACTGGTCAATGTCCTTGGCTCTTTGAATAAAAACCTAGAAGCCAAAGCCGCCCAACCAGTCATGATGCAGCCACCAAACCCTTATCAGCAGCCTCCGCAACAGGGCCAATGGCAACAACCTCCGCAGGGTCAGCCACCTCAAGGTGTTTCGCCATATTATGAATCTCAGATTGAGCAGACTCCGCAGCATACTCAAAAAGCCCGTGCGAATCCTAATGGTGGGGCACCCACGGCACCTCCTCGCGGCGGCGGCATCAATAGCTGGTAATTAAACTCTCACAAAGGAGAATTATATGGAAATGGATATCTCGGTCAACGGTGGCAAAGCTGTCACGGTCACTCAAGAACAACTCGAAAAGGCGGTAAAGAACTTGAAAAAAGAATCTAAGGTTTTGGACCTAGAAGTTCTGGAATCGAAAACCTTCGAGAAAGCTGAGAAACTCGTTGGTGCATTGACGGCCAAGAGTGTTATCGAAAAGACCGACACTGAACTGAAAGAGTTCATCTCGATCAATTCGGCTTTCCTTCTCAAGGAAAAGGACCTGATGGCTGAAGAAGCGGCTGTCAAAGCAGCAAAAGAAATGCTCGCTGAGAAGCGAAGGGAGCTTCGCGAAGCAACCAAAGAACAACGAGCACTACTTGATTTGGCAGTGCTGGCATACAGCAAGCGAATCTAATGGAATTACAAGCACTTGAGAACTTCTTAGATGAGCAAGGGGTTGCCTACAAATTGTCAGGCAAGTCCATTGCATTCAAGGAATGTCCCGAGTGCGGTTCCCAGAAATGGAAAGTCCTGCTTAAGGTAGAGCGGGATGACGATGATAAGCCGATCCTTGGCAAGTGCATGTCCGGCAAATGCGGGCAGGGCTTTTCATCAATATCCTACCTGATTAAAATGGGCATAGACAAGGATGCGGTCTATGCTGTTCATGGTAAAAATCCTGAAGTAAATCTCAGAGGTTTCTTGCCAGAATTGACAAGCTTGGTGCCCCAAACACCTGTGACCAAGACGGTCAAAGAGCCTGCACCCGAGATTGATGTCTCGGGTTTCTTTCGTTTTGAAGAATGGCCTGATCACCCTGTCGTTCAATATGCAACCAAACGAGGCCTTCCTAAAGAGCTTTGGCCGATGGTTCGCATAAACCATGATGCCAACTCGGTTGTTTTTCTCTGTTATCAAGGCCGTAAGATTGTGGGCTATCAAGAGCGATTTATTAAGCCGTTTGATCCCAATATGAAGACAAAGACCAGCTATGGTTTTATCGTCTCTGAATTTGTTCTTGAGTTCCCGAACCCAGGTAAGAAGATATTGGTTTGTGAGGGTCCGTTCACGGCTGTGGCAGCCTTTGTGTTTGGGTACCATGCCATCTGCACCTTTGGTTCTGCCATGGGTGAGAAGCAAATTGCCAGGATTATGGCAGCTGCGGAGGCCAATGGACAACCAATAGGTATGGCAGTCGAATCAGATAAGGCAGGTTTCAAGGCTTTTGATCGACTATCCAAGCACTTGTTTTGGAAAAACATCAACATATTCAAGGTCGTATCTGATGAAAAAGACCTGAATGATGCCTTGGTTAAAGGTAAGCCAGTGAAAGAATTGACTTCTGAGGGCGAATGGGAACCAATGTTGCCATCAGGTGCCTGGAGTGGATTTTTAGGCTAAAGTTTTTTCCGAATGTGACGATAAGAATATTGTAAGTGCTGATTGAACCCACCCACCAAAATCAGCACAGTCCCGCCCTAGCTTTCTCACTATATCCCCGAAAATCCCTTCACCTTATGATTGGGAGCCGAAAGGCTCCTGATCGCATTCTGCAAGATATGGGTGCAGGTCGAGAATCTGTCGGCGATCTCTTCATAAACATCCGAGAAGTCTCTGTCTTTGTAAACAGACCACATGGTTGAGCTAAGACGACTATAGCCAATTGAACCCATGTTGACATAATAATCTGATTTGACTGGGCTGCGAACAAGACTTTGCGGGAAAATTCCCACTATAGTGGTAGAATGTTCACCAATTGTCTTTAATAGACTGATTTTCTCATTGTAGTGGGAATCAATGGATTTATAAAGCAAAAGTGCAACAGGTTGTTGCACAATTACAGGTGAGACGAGTATAGTGTAAAGATAATACTCAAGATTCTTGCTTATTGGCGGTCTGACTTTACCAGAGGCTTCGGTGATTGCTTGGTAAAACGGTTCTGAATCCAACAATTTAGAACTCCAGTGAGACACCAAGGCCAAGAGTTTTCTCGCTGACACCAACTTTGGCATCAAGCCACCATGGACCAATAACTCTCATGCCGGCAGAGGCAGAATACATAAGGTCGCCTCGCTTCTCGCTGTCTAGGATTTTGGACTCAGCCATTGCACCTAAGCGATATTTTGAGAGAACATCTGGTTTTGTTTGAACAACGGTGTTCTTTTCAGACTCGGTTTCGCTCTTGGTCTTAGTGGAACTCTCAGAAGTCGTTTCTTTATTTTCCGTAATGGTCGTTTCGGTCGTACCATCTGGCTTCTTGATGATATGAGTCGTCGTGTTTTTCTTGGTTTGTTTCTTTTCAACTTCAACCTGAACGATCTTCTCACGAATCTTTTCTTCGATTTGAACAATAGTTTCAGGAGGATTGCTGTGTTTGCCGTACCAGTAAGAGGTATAGAGCAAACCGCACAAAATAGCCAATGCGGCTAAATATTTTTTCCAAGCTTCCATGTTAAGTCCCTTTATGGTTTGAATGTTCTATAAGCTACGGTGCCCTTGGGTCGAGCAGATCTTGTTGCAATGTCTAAGTGGCACCAGCCCTTTGTATCATCAGGGTGTTCTTGCCAAAGTCCGCAGTCTTCCAGGGCCTTTTGATTGGCTGTACACCATTTATCAAACTCGCCATCGCCATCTTTGGCATCCCAGGCTTTGCAAACCAAGTGACTACTAGCCTTGGCTCCGCCCGCAGCGACATTGTATTTGCCAGGACGATAGCCAGAACTTGTACCAGGCAGATTTTTGCCTGTGGCTTTGTTGTAAATTTCGCCAAGCTTGTTCAGGGCTTTCCAGAGAAGTTCAAGGTTTGCTTCGATATCCTTGGTGAGTGGATATTCTTTATCGCGGCCCATCAAGATATCGGCTTTGGTAATGTATTCCATTGGCTTACTAGGCTCCTTGCTCTTATCAATGAAAACAATCGGCTGGATTACCTCTTGTTTTGGCACCGGCTTTACTAGACTTTTGATTTTATCGAAGATTCCCATAAATATCCGTTTTCATTAATGTTGTATCTATTTTAGCACTTGACTCAAGTTAAATCAAATGATGACGATAAGATTGATGTGCAAGGTTGTTAACCTTTTTGGGAGTATTATATGCAAGTTCTTAAAGACACTATGTTTCTGGCTCTTCTCTTGTTTTCGGTTTTCCTAACCGGTTGTGGTTGCAGTACAATTCAGCCAGGTGAACGAGGCATCAAGATCACCACGGGTGAACCAGAAAACCTAGTCCGTAAAGAGGGTTTGGTTTGGCATGCACCGTTCTTTACCTCTGTCGAGACCGTAAATATCAAACAAAGGACCGAGACTGGCAAGACTGCTTGTTTTAGCTCGGATCTTCAGACAGTTACCCTTGAAATCGCGGTTCTGTACCGCCTTCCTGAAGCACAAGTCTTTAAAATTATTACTGAATACAGTGGTAATATCTTTGAAACCATCATCCTTCCTAATGCCCAGGAAGCACTGAAGGAACATACTGCACTCTATAGTGCTGAAAACATTACCAAAAAGCGGGAAGAGATCAAGACCAAGACTCTGGAATCCCTGAAGAAAAAAGTCGGTGGTGTCGCCATCATAGAAGACATCATCATCAAAAACATTGACCTTTCTGATGAGCTTGAGAAGGCCATTGAACAAAAGATGGTCCAGCAGCAGGAAGCGGCTAAGTCCCAGTTCACCAAGGAGAAGGCCGTAATCGATGCTGAGACGGCTCTGATCGTCGCTGAAGGCGAAGCCAAGGCCATTGCCGTCCGAGGGGCTGCAATCAAGAATAACCCAGGCCTGATCGATCTCCAAATCGTTGAGAAATGGGACGGCAAGACTCCTCAGACCGTCGTGGTTGGGTCTGGACAGGCAGGAGCCAACATCCTGTTGCCATTGGCAAAATAAGAAAGTTCTAAAGTTTTTCGTGGAAGCTCCGAATAGGGTTATATAACAACCACGGAGGCTTCCATGCAAAACAAATATCCAGGTACCTGCACTGACTGTGGCCAACATGTGGCAGCTGGACGGGGCAAGGCCTTTAAGACTGGTGGCCGCTGGAAAGTAAGTCACAATGGTTCCTGCAATGGCCAGGAGCCCTCTGAAAGATCCTTTAAGCAGATCCATGGTCGCTGTGAAGATGCTCCTTGCTGTGGCTGCTGTGGTGGCGGTAATGATTATATGAGTGCTGAAGATTTCCATTCTGGTGGTTACGGGGATTACTAAAAATAGTTCTAAAGTTATTTTTAAAAGTGCCGAAGAGTTATTTGTAACAACTAAGGAGACTAACAAATGTCTAATGCATTCCAACTAAGCTCAGTGATGAAGACCAATAATCAAGTTCTGAACAAGATCAAAGAAAATGGCCTATTGGCTGGTATTGCTTTGGAAGTGTACGAGATACTCTCGGCCAATCCAGGCCGCACTGTTGGTGAAATTTACCAACTCTATCTTAAGAAAAACCCAGGCACTACCCGTGCCCGCAATGAGCTTGCAAAAAGGGTTAATGATCTCAGGAACTGGGGAGCGATTGCTTCTACTGGAACTGTGGTCTGTGGCTTCTCTGGCCGCGATGCCTCTATGTGGACCGTGACTGGCAACCTGCCTGTTAAGACCGCTGTGAAAGAAGTGCGATTGAGCTTGCCTACTAATTATAATGACAATCAATTGGTTGCCCAACCATCAGCGGTTCTGTCCTCTGTTTCTGTTCCAGAAGTTGACCGCCAAGTGGCGATCCGTGTTCTTAATGGTCTTCGCCTCCAAAGCTCTATCTTGGGCACGATGAGTCGGATTCTGTTCTTTGTCCCAGGTCTTCGTCAGAAGAATCTTGAAGTTCAAAAGGCATTGCAAATTGCAGTGACTGTTCTCAGAGGGTAATATGGAAGATTTCTTACACAAGTTTCGAGAGTTTTCTCTGGTTGTCTTGGGTTTTGTTTTACTGGTGGGTCTTGTTGCCTTGTGTAGCAGGGCTCATCAGCCACATGAAGCCGAGATTGAGCAGCACGAGACCTATCTCAGGTACGAGAACGATGAGGTTATTTGCTATAACTTCCTTGGAGTCGGTGCCTCGTGCAAGTGGAAAGAATAAATGTGCATCATTTGTCTTGAGTATCAAAGAACCAAAGATCGCAGCGATGCTTTCAAAATGCTCCAGGCCGCTTATCGCGAGCCTGGGGCTATTGACAAAGAGCACCTGAAACAGGTTACAATCGATTTGGTTGGTGAAGAGTTTCGCGAGGGCCTGAAAGGATTCATTGGCCAACAAAACGGGAAAGAAGCTCAGGAAAGAATTAAGCAGGCTATATCGGAGCTAGAAGATGAGACACGAAGAACCCACAATCTTGATTAAAATAGCATTCTGGCTTCACTTCTTGTTCGCCCTTGCATCTCATGTTGTTCTACCGTTCATGATTATTGGAACGGCAAAGCTCATGATGGGTCTGGGTGATATCGGCTTCCTTGAAAGATTTGTCCTGGTTGGTTCATCATTCTTTTCCTTGACCTATTTGGTCAATCACATTACAAATAAAAACAGCTTCTGTTGCCTTACCGTCCTAGAAAATACCTTGAGAGATTATGAGGGGATGGACCGTAAGGGTGCCTTTGTTCCCAGGTTTTGGAAGAAGTGCAAACAAATACTGGATGGTAACTTTAGCGAGATACCATGAAAAAGTACAAATGCCCGGTTTGCAAAGCTGACTCGTGCGGTGATGATCTTCACACCGTAACGAAATATCTTGGGCCTGAGAAGGCTGCCGGTGACCGAATGAAGGTCATCATGATGCAAGTTTTCGACATGAGCGACTACGATAACCTTCAGAAATACGAAATGAAAGCTTTAATCTGTGCTCTAATCGACGAGCACATTATCGAGGAAGACTTAAATGACCGAGAGTAAATTCAAACAAATCGGATTTTTTGACAGTCTGGATATTACGGTTTACACCGAAGAGACCGATTACGGACCATTTTACAGAGCCCAGATTAGGGTGCAGGAAGGCTCTGCAAAAAGCTTTATGGGTCCTCATGCTCGTTCGCCTCGGAATGCAGTCAAGTTCGCACTCAATCAATACTGTGAAAACTTCGGTAATTCCGAGAACTTAGGCGAAATCTAAAGAATCCCGCCACATTGCCGATAAGCTATTGTAGGAGGACTTATGTCCACTTTTGAAGTCAAGGTTTACAGGCTCGTGATTGAATCGCACCCCAATGCCCATTCTCTTGAATTGGCTCGTGTAGGCGATTACCTAAGTGTTGTCCGCAAGGATCAATTCAAAACAGGCGATCTAGCTGTTTATATTCCAGAGCAAGCCATTGTTCCCGCAGCTGTTTTGGAAGAAATGGGTCTGGCTGGCAAATTGGCCGGTGCCAACAAGGATCGTGTAAAAGCAACCAAGCTTCGCGGCATCCTATCTCAGGGTCTTATTTATCCAAACAAGGGCTGGGCTCCAGGTCAAGATGTGACCACAGAACTCGGCATTACTAAGTTTGAACCGCCAGTTCCAGTTCATTTGGCTGGTGATGTTGGTTCTGGTGCCCCTCGATTCAAGTTTGATGTTGAAAATATTAAGAAATTTCCAGATGTCTTCTCTCCTGGTGAAATTGTTGTCATGACAGAGAAGATTCATGGAAGCTGTTTGATTCTGGCTCATATGCCGCCGCACATGAGAAAGCCAGACATGATCGATGGCCGCTTCGTGGTTATCTCAAAGGGCTTGGCGGAAGATGGTCTTTACTTCAAAGACAATGAAAAGAATGCCACCAACTCCTATGTCAAATGTCTCCGCGATACAGAGGTTTTGGCTCGTTTTGGCCGGTATGTCCCGGATGAATACCATCTCCCGGTCTATATGGTCGGTGAGCTTGTTGGTGTCCAGGATATGAAATATGGTGTTGCAGAAGGCAAGCTTCAGTTCCGTATGTTCGGTGTGAAGGTTGGTGACACCTGGACCAACTGGGAAGATTTGGAATCCATGGCCCGTCTGTTCCTAATTCCTTTGGTACCGGTTGTTTATCGCGGCCCATTCTCCAAAGAAGTGCTTTATAAGCACACTCAGGGCAAAGAGCAGGTAACCGGTCGCGAAACCCACTTCCGAGAAGGTGTGGTTGTTTATCCGATCGTCGAAAGAACTCATAGGGACATTGGTCGGGTTTTCCTAAAATCGATCAGTGAAGAATACTCACTCAGGAAAAATGGTACGGAATACACATGAAATACTTATTGATGCTTTTATTTGTCGCCTCCACGGCTGTCGCTGATCCCAAGTATGTGGGTGTTGCCGGCACCAGCTTGGTTGTTCGCCACAAAGGCAATAATATTGTTTGTGAAAAGGGCAATGTGCTTCCTGGCACCAATGAAGTAATCAAGTCCTTTGATCGTGCAAAGGTGACGACAAACAAAGGCACCAAGACCCTTGAGCAGTATTTCGATGGCGAGAGAGAGTCTGTTCGTCCCGATAGCGAAGGTGAGTACAATCAGGGTTATGATGATGAAACTGGTGGAGCCCCGCCGGCAGAAGACTTTGAAGATATTTATTCCGCTGGTGAAGAAAAGATTTACAAATACAAGATCGGCCAGTGTGTAATGCACGAGAACAATGAGTCAAATAACCCCAAAGACAAGAACATGATCGTTAAGATCACAGGTCTAGGTTATGGGTTCAGCAAGAACTCCTATTGCTCAAAAAGATGGGTCGCTGATTCTAAAAAGTGGATTTCTCGTGGCGGCAATGATGACTATTGTTTTGGTGTTGCAGAGGATTTTCAGCATGAGTCAAAAGTGGTTGAGTGTCCTGATGAATCTGGTGATAAGGCTCCAGAGATGCCATATAAAATTCAGCAATGCTATCGCTACACTGGTCCGCTCCTTGATTCCAAGGGTCAAGTTAAGGTGGAAAAGACCGATAAGATCTTGAAGCTCCAACGAGCCAGGATCACAACCGATCCTGAAAACTATCAGTATGATTTTGCAGAAGTTCCCAAAGAAGGAAGCGACGAAGGTTGGGATTACTTAGGATTTAAGCCGGGCTCCGAGAATCTTCAATATCTTGAAGAAGTCGAGTGCCCATGAGGGTGAGAAATGAAAAGCTTAATTATTTCGCTCGGTGTTCTATCATCAACCATGGCTCTTGCTAAGGATTATTATCTCCTGGAGCCAACAAAAGTATCCATCGAAACATACGAGTACCAGAGTTTTCATGATCCGTATGTGGCCCCGGATGATAAAAATATCGGCCACGGAGCCACTTTCAACACAGATCTTGATGTTTTTAAGTACAAGGGATATGGTCTAAGCTGGGAAAACGAACTCCACTTTGACCAAGAAGACAATACCGGTCAGGTTCGTCATGCTGGCTGGCACTACAAGCTCGGGCTGACCTTTCTTCAGTTTGACAGCGGAGTGCGGGTTGAGGCTACCAAAGAGCATTGGAGCCGACATGTGTTTGATAGACCGAGAGATATGCACTTTCCTGTCTATGATCGCATGGGTGTCCAAGTGATTCTTTATGAAAGACCTACCGGAAGGGATCGTAAATGATTGATGCAAAAATCGCCCTACACAGCATTGGTCCCAATGGTGTTGAACTCCTGACTTGGATTCTTATCTATCCTCGTTTCATTCATGCAGAGTTTATGACTCACCGAGACTTCAGCAGAAATGCTAGTAGTTCTCGGGCTATCCCTGTTAAGAAAAGTATTGAACAAATTGAACGAAACATGGCGATCCCGCTAGTGTTTCGCAAAAACAAAGCCGGCATGCAAGCGGGTGAAGTCTTGGAAGACCAAGATGCCGCCCGTGAACTATGGATCGAGGCTGGTAATAAGGCGGTAGAGTATGCGAAACGAATGGCAGATATGGAAATTCATAAACAGTATGCGAACCGTATCCTGGAGCCGTACTCTCACATTGCTGTTATTGTTAGTTCTACCCGGTGGGCTAATTTTTATGCTCTTAGGCATCATGGCCAAGCACAACCCGAAATCGCGGCACTTGCTGAGCTTATGTGGGAATTACATAAAGCGAGTACTCCGCAAAAGTTAGAAAAGGGCCAGTGGCATCTACCCCTTATTTCTGATGAGGAGAAGGCCGCTGCCATGGCTCATCCGCTACCCAGCGGTGTGGGTGATCCTTGGGAGATTGCAGCCTATGAAGCAGTCTGGATGCCGCTAATTAAACAATCAACCGCTCGCTGTGCCCGTGTCAGCTATCTCAATCATGAAGGCAAAAAGCCAACACCAGCAGAAGATTATGCCCTTTATGATCGACTTCTAACTAGTCAACCGCTCCATGCTTCACCGCCAGAACATCCAGCCCGTGCGGAATCAGACCCTGAATTAAAGTCTGGTAACTTTCATGGCTGGACACAATATCGTAAACTGATTCAAGGCGAATACATCACTGAATTTAAAGGCCCACTCGATGAAAAGCCAAATAGCTGAGAGACTGGGGCTGCTGGCTGCACTCTCTGACAAAGAAAAAAAGAGTGTTTTCGGCAAAGCTATCCGCCGCCAAATCAATATGATCTCAAATCAGGGCTCAGATCCAGAGTGGTCTCTGTTCGACAAGACCTTTGGTTGGTTTCAGATGAAACAGAATATGTCCGAGATCGATCAAGCTCTTTATCAGACTATTTGGGAAAAAGAGCTAGCCAAGCTCTATAAGAAGATCGATGCAGCCGGCCTAGATCGCAAGAGATTCTTTCAGACACAATTCATGTTGAGCCAAGCAAACCGCAAACACTGGGATTAATATGAAAGCCGACTCCAAGAAGGTTCGGGAACTCATCAGCATGGTTCGGGCTGAGTGTAAAAAGTATGGTATCGCATGCAAAATCAAGAATGTGAAATATCTCAAAGTAGACGGGCTAGCTTGTTCCGGGTTCTTTGACCCGGACGAAAAGGTTCTTGAGGTCGCCACAGGCCGTCCATTTAAGGAATGGATCTACACCTTTATGCACGAATACAATCACCTTGTCCAGTGGGCCAACAAGGAAAAGGTCTGGACTGACTGCATGATGGGTCGCAAGGACTCCAGTGAAATCCTTGATGATTGGCTCAATGGAAAAAATCATAGATATTCGACAGTTAAGAAGGCCATCGACAAAATTATAATGGTCGAATATGATTGCGAAAAAAAGACGGTTGCTTTGGCAAAAAAGCTAAAGTTTCCTCTCGATACTGCCGAATATACTCAAAAGGCATTGAGTTATGTCTATTTCTACCATCAGGTTCTTGCAAGGCGGAAGTGGAGCAAACCAATGCGAGGCCCATACAGAATCAAGAGTGTGTGGTCTAAGATGCCGAGATCATTCAAGGTTGATCCCTTGAATAAAGAAGAGATCCTAAAGAAGTACAATTTTGATAAATGTTTTTAGGAGGTTATGATGTCAGACAACAAAGTTAGAAATGGGCTTAACTATGAAGTAGTGTCTATCTCTGACTTCTTCCGTGTGTCTGAGGTCAACCGTGAGACATTGATTGATTTGTATCGTAAAAAATACGGTCCCAAAGGCACCAAGCATCAAGAAGCTTTGAACTTTCTTTCCGAGGGCTCTGCCGCTGTCCGTAGGGATGGCCGCACAGCCTTTGAATACCTCTATGACATGTGTACTGGCTGGCTCAAGGAAGATGTGGCTTTGATTGGCCTTAATGCTCTCATGCCATCTCATATTTATGTATGCCTTTGTGGTCATGATGAGAACCGGGAAATTAAGTCCAAAAACATCAACTCAGGTCCCGATTTTGAATTTAAGAACACCGCCAATGGTCGTAAGATCTCTGTTCAATTCAAGGTGACTCGGAATCTGCCTAATTATCTCAGAATTAAAGCTTCTGATATGAAATCAGATAGTTATGACCAAATTTTGTTTTTTCGTGAAGATGAGAAACAACTTTACTACTTGGACAAAAAAGATATAATTAACTGTGTCGTGGGCTATGACGACAGGTATAATCGCCCAAGGGATTGCGATTTCCGGGATGAGTGGCAAAAAGAAGTCTACTATGTTCCCAGAGAGTTGATTAAAAAGGGTAATCTAGGATTGGCCGATTTCGTTAAATTTATGGTTTATAGGTTGCAAGCATGAAAATCATTAAAGGTCGGTATTACGACAATCGAATCAAGTACGATGAGCTTCACAAGAAGATCGAAGGCGATGTCGTATTGCTTGGAGACATGTGTGTCTTCGGGAACTATGAGCCGGTCTTGATGATGCATGCCCGCAATCCTAACCGCGAGAAGGGTCACAAGGAATTCCCGTTCCTTTTGTTCCAGCATGGCTCTCTCTTTATCTCTGCCATGGATGCAGACCGTTTTGAAGAGTATCGCTATCAGGATGCCGTTCATTGCCAGAAGTGCGATGAGGTCATTTACAGCATGTACCGCCACGATTACAGGCATTGCTCCTGCGGCGATGTAATGATAGATGGTGGCCGTGATTACACCCGCAGTAGCCTCAATGGTGTCCATGGCCGTCTTGACTTCCTAACCGGTACCTTTAAGCCGAATAAGGCCGTTGCAGCCCCTAAGCGGAAGAAAGCTGCCGGTAAGAAGACGGTCAAAAAGACCGTAGACAAAGCAGTTAAGAAAATCGCCAAGAAGGCTAAGAAGAAAGCCGTCAAAAAGAAGTCAAAATGAAAATTTGGCTCGACGATATGAGGCCAAAGCCTCCTGAGTTTGATGTCCATTGCTTCACCGCCCACGAAGCAATAGCCTTGATCAAAACTAAGCTTGTGAGCAAGATCTCTCTTGACCACGACCTTGGCAATGATCAGACCTGCGGCACTGGCCATGATGTAGCCAAATACATCGAAATGGCCGCATACCACGATGAAATCCCCAGGCTTAAGTGGTTCCTTCATACTGCGAATCCGGTTGGTCGCAGAAACATGAAGGACTGTCTTGAAGCCGCTGACATTTTCTGGAGCCAACATGGTAAGTAAAACCTTAGTTATAGCAATGATTTTAGCCGGTTGTCTTACTGGCTGCCGCAGCAACAAAGGACAGCGAAAGATCTGCAAAGACTGGTTCGTGTCTTTGAAAGATTCTGTCACCCTTGGCTTTCTTCAGTGCGAAGGCAAACCTGATATCGGCCAGTGTCTCAAGGAAGCTGACGAGAGAACGAAAGCAAAATTAACGGAGTATGAAGAATCGTGTTTGTTAAAATCAAAATAGTCTTTTTATCAATGGTTCTCAGTAGTTGTGTCACTTCCGAAAAAGACTGCAAGTGTGACAATGGCTCGTGGATTGAGTCCGAAAACAAGTGTGAAGTTCGCTTTACACTTGTTCCTGTTTGCACAATGCAATATGATCCAGTATGTGGCTGTGATGGCAAAACCTACTCGAACGGTTGCCAGGCTCATGTGTCTGGAGTCAAGGCTTTCACCAAAGGCTCCTGTGAGTGATAAAATAAAGATAATGATTACGAAAGGATAGGGTATGGAGAAGCTAGACAAAGTTCAACAGGACATGCTAAATCGCTTTGGTAATGGCGAACAAACAGCATACGAGTCTCCCCTTCAGAAGTCTCACCGCCTCATGGTTGAAGACGATAATAAGCTTGGCCACTTCATTTGTCATCTTATGAACAAGATGATTCAGAAGGGCCGCGATCCTACATGGGATAATTTCTGCGGAACACCAACATGGGCTGTTCACGGCATGAATCTCTCAGAGGATAACCGTGGCAAATTTGCTCGTAAGTGGGCACAAATCTACAAAGAATTAAAGAACTCTTAAGAGACTTGTTTATAATCGAGAAGGTCCAGACGGCTATAAAGGTAGTCTGGATCGCACATCATTTTGTAGTACTCAGATTTTAGATCTTCCTCAGTCGCACCCATGGCTGCAAACTGTTCCACAACCCAATTCACTTGATCGATGTAGTTCATAGCTTGTTCCCCGTAGGACGAATGAGTTTCATGATATATTTGTCTTCTTGCCGCATAAGGACTGGGAAGACTCCGCCGGGATGCTTAAGCAAGCCGGCCTTCTCTTTCGTGAACAGACCGATCTTGGCTCGTTCATCTTTGTCGGCAAAGGTAAATTTAGGCCATTCTTTTAAGACATGGATGCTTTCACGAATAGTTTCAATGTCTTGGTTGACTTCGTTTAGAACCTGATTATATCTGTCCTCGATCTTGTCTCGAATTGGCTCCCACTCATTACGATACTCTTCCGGAATTTGTTCCAGAACCTCTCTTTTAACTTTGCCCATATACATGTTTTCCCAAATGGAAAGAGGACTTAGATCAGCCAAAAGCTTGGCGATCTTCATGTATTCATCACCCTTGATCTTGACCCGGAGATCATTCTCATGGAAATAAACAACGAAGCCTTCTTTATCCTTGGGCAAGGTCTTTTGAAGCTCAATCATTTGTGGAATAGTCAGATCAAAACGAGGTGCCACTTCCATACCAGTACCAAGATGTTCAACCAAGCTGCTGACATCTTTACCAGATTCGGTGATTCTGGCACCAAGCAAAACAAGCTTTCGCTCATCACCGTAATTAACGACAATTTTATTTGAGGGATAAATGATCTCTGCCAAAAGAGTTAGGTTCTCGGGGACACGGCTCATGTCATAGCCGCGAAGCATATTGAGACCTTCGATGGCCTGATCAGAGGTGAACGAGCCACGGGTGTTTACTTGCCATTCGCCATCGTGGAAATAGATAACACCCAGACTGCCGTCCATTTTCTCGGCAACGGTGTATCCGCCAGATGGCAGGTTTTTGAACATGGTTTCCTGGGTTTCGCCCAGATTGAAGAACTTGGGGAAAGGCCTGGCGATTACTTTGCCGGTGTCTTTATGAAAGACAATACCACGGGCATTGCGAGTGTACTCATCCCATGCTTTCTCGTAAGTGCAATGGTCAGTATAGTTATAAAGAACCAAATCACCACGATCAACCCGGCGGATAAAACCAAGGTCAACTCGTTCTTCATATGGTTTTAGTGACGGGTGCATTTTGAGACTCCAAATATTTAAACCATTTTGGGTATCGACTCACATCTGAGCAAACCACTGCAATGTTATGTCTTTGTAGCCACTCAAGGGCATATTCTTCAATGCCGTCACGAAGCTCAAGGGCTCGTTTGCATTCCATGAACCCGCAACCGGTTTTGCTGCTGAGTTCTTTGACTTGGCCAGCGGTAATCAAAAATCCCCCTTCGCACATTGGAGGGTAGTGATGCCTCTGGATCTCCACATGTCCACGACTTGCTGACGGTCATCAATTGCAAACTGAGGACGGTACCGGGTCAGAATCTCAAAGTCCAGGAGCATTTCCTTGACGATATTGTCTTGACGGTGATCGCCCTCATGTCTCATGAACAGGTCCCAGGAAATAACTGGAACATGCCTGACAAGCCAGGTCATGGTTGGTAGACGATAGTCATTAGGACGACCTGAACAGAACACGACTTGATAACCAGGTTCCTGACCCTCGTCACTCCAGCCACGACCAGCCAATTTACGAACAATATCCACACACCACTTGTTAGGCTCATCGTCAATCAGACCACGAAAGAAAGCTACCCAATCCTTTTTGCCTTCACGGCGGACATAATGAAGCCTGTGATCAATCTTGCACATGGTGCCGTCAAGGTCAACAATCATGCAGTCTGGCTTGGCATGATCGCCAATATCCGGGTCTTTCCAATAACTAAAGCGAAGACTATTGGCTTCATCCAGAGTTGGCTTTTCAAACTTGGTAAAGAAAGTGCGAAGTGCTGCCCTGGCATTCTCCTCATCCTTAATTGTCGGATGATCTTTGCGAGCAATACACCGCTTCAGGCAGACATCATAAGGAACGAACAAGGTCACGATTTCAATGTGGTAGCCAGCATTGCCAGCTTCCTTGATATACCGCCACCGCTGCTCTTTATTGAAGTTCATGCGATCAACAATGATGTTTTCACCAGCTTCAATGGCCCGGTTGAAAACCTCCATGTGACCGCCTTTACCCTGATCATCCTGACTTACACGAGTAAAACCTTGTTGGACAGAAAGACTACTCTTCCCGCTGCCAGGAGGACCAACCAGAATGATCAGTTGTTTTCCCATGGATTACTCCTTGGTTTCGGTCTTAACTTCAACAACAGGAGCAACAGCTGCTGGCTTGCGGACTTTGCCGCCATGAGCAGGCTGGTTCTTCTTGGCTTCTTTCTCTTGCAAACGATTCTCGCGATCGATCTTGTCTGACATCGACTTGAACCATTTCATTTTGCGACTCGGGGAACCAGTTGAGCTACTCATGGAAAATCTCCAATAGATGTGAGGATGTGTGGAGGGCCTTGATTATCAATCCCTGTTTAAGTGAGACCACACCCTCCACACAATAGACTTATCGGGAGAAGGTGGAAAAACTTTAGGTTATTTTTTAGGGCTGTAAAGTACTGTTTTGTCTGTGGAATTACCGGGAATAGAAGGCTTCTCACCACGAGCGATACGGGTACGGATCATCTCTTTGGCAGCTTCCAGGAAGGCTTTATCAAGGTCAAGTCTATGGGTTTTTGCGAGATCAATTGCACCAGCCAAATCGGTTGCATGCCCTGGACTATCTTGGACTTTTTCGTTCCAGTTTTTGATTTCTTGCATACGGTTGGCGGCAACCATTGCTAGTGATTCTGGTACTTTAGCTTTTTGCATAAATTGCATAAGAATATCAGTGTTCAGGTTCCTTATCCAAACCTGGACATTGACAGGCAAAGGTTTACCAACGAGATGAGCAGCATACTTGGGATAGCCCTGTGATTCTATACGATTGGAGAAATCAAAGCAGCCGCCATTGTCAATCAGCTTTAGGTTATTGGCCTGGTCCACCTTCATGTTGCCCCAATGACGATCATTGTTACCAAGGATTGTGTCCATGATGGCTAGCTTGAAGAGATCACCATTGGCCTCGTGATGGCTCAAGCCTTCAGGACCTTGGATACCGCGACCTTCAATGTATTCTTGTGCGGACCAGGGAATCCCAGTCTTCGGATGACGAAACATACCTGTCTTAGCGACACACTGGCCAAGGTCAAAAACCTTATTAGCCAATAGGTCAAAAGCGACTTCTCGGTGAGTACTTCTAAACTCTGGGTGCAAGAATGCCGATGTTTCAGATAGACGATTCAGGGCATACTTCTTTGGTTTTTGAGGTTCTGGCTCATTAAACGATTCGCCAAGAACGACAGCGGTATTTCTTTTGTTTGCCCATTCCTTAAAGTCTCTTTTGTATTGCTCCATTTCGAGCTTATACGATTGGGTCTTTTGATCTCGAACAAGTCCTAGCTCTCGCCAATCAAGCGGAGTTTTGATGACCGCCTTCTTGCCCGTCGAGTCTCCCACGACTCGCATAACTTTTGTAGTTCGGTTTTTTCCGCCAATGCCAGGTTCAAGGTCGGTCTTGGGATTGATACCAACAAAGACATCGCTATTATAATTACCCCAATGAGGGTCGGTATGCTGAGTTCCAATGGGCTGGTCATCAAAGGCCTCGTAGTGTTTCAGGTTCAATTGTTTGTTTGTGTAGGCCTTGGCCAGCACATCCTCTTTTTTAACAAGATTCAGCTTATGCTTAATCCTGTCCTCAAGAGTAGAGACACTTTTAAATAACTTGTCTTTAAGTTTGTCTTTGATCTTAGTCATTTTGCAACCCTAGATATTTAAGAACAATGTTCTTAGTACTATGGAGATTCTTTTTCACATCTTCCGGCAGGCCGCTACCACAGTCAATCCATTTCCAATTCTGCACTTCTTCATCGGGATCTAGTTCAGAGTCAGTGTCATACTTTCCAAAACACACAAAGGCATGAATCATACGATTCTTGCCGTCTTTGCCAACTACATTTTTAGAGCCCATGAAGTAAAGATCGTCGGCTTCAATGCCGGCTTCTTCTTTAAGTTCTCGGGCAGCACCTTCCATGGGCTCTTCGCTGGTCTTTAGATGACCGCCGGGCAGAGTCCACTTGCCATTATCGTTCCGTTTACCCATCAAAAGCTTATTGCCATTGATAACAGCAACAGAAGCTATCTGTGGAGAATCAGTATTCTCAGTATCAGTCTTTTTTAGAGAAGCTCTTCCGCTTCCTTTTCTGCCTGTTCCAGATTGGGAAAGGCTAGGACCAGCTTCTTTTGTTCCTCTGTCAGGTCTTCCCAGTTTTTGTCTTGCATTGTGTTCTCCCTTTGATTTACTAATCGGAGCTTTGCCCAAAAACTTGAGACCTTTTTCATCAAATCGCCAACTATGTGTTTCAGCTGACTTATCTGTCCTGCCAGAATGGCGAGGAACTGTGATGTGAAGCCCATTGTCTTTTTCCTCAATAGAATAGCCGGGTTTCCTGGACATGGCTGCATTGAGGTGTCTAAGCCTCAATTGCTGCCCGTCAGGGTTTTCGGTCGGTATGGCATGCCTATCGGGATCAGCGGCCACTGATCTTCCAAGGTTATGCATGTGTTTTTGACCAAGCTTGCTTAATTTGGGTGCAAACCTGTTGTAATTACTCATGAAATCTTGTTCATGTTTACCTGCAATATCAGGGTGATAGAACCAAGCTGGTCCATGCTTGGATGTACCCTTAATGTATTGAGGTTTTTCAGGATGAGGCATACCGTCTTTATCGGAAGCCTCTGGTCTTACAGTGCCTTTGTAGGAGAAAGCCTTATTAAGGTCTGAGACCGCCTTTTTAACCGATTTGCGGAGCTTGTCTTTACGAGCGAGAAGCTCCATGGACTTCTTAAGGAACTGGCCCTTACGGAAGTTCTCAAAAAGCTCATCGAAGTGAGGGGTTAAGCTTTCAACTTCTTGACGGCTTGGCCACAACCAATGATCAGTACCGCCAGCCAAGTAAGTATTATGATGTCCATTTTTCTGCATTTTGTTTTGCAGATATTGTTCAAAGGCACGGGCAAACATTTCTTTGCCGGACAGCCAGTAACTGCTCATTTTTTCAGCAGAAACACCATGATCACGACCGTTTTTGTAAAAATCACTGGTCATTCTTTGGCGAATAGGACCGCTGAGTTTTTCCATAAGTCCTTGAAGTGGCTTATAGATCTTCTCATGATCAGAAGTCTCGTGTTTCATATTGTGATTGCGAACATGTTCAGTCGCAAATGCACCTTTACCCCTAGTGATCTCACCAAGGATATCGTCGAAGGCATGTCCCCATTCATGAGCAAGGCTACCGCTGCCGTTATGACGGGTAAGGTTGATAGCTCTCAGATTTGGTTCATAATGAGCAGCCGCACGGCCTTTGCCGCGAGCACCGAATGCAAGGCCTAAGCGACCATTAAAAGATCCCATCTCTGCCGGCAAACCAAGGGTGTGAGTAAGGTCTCGCATAGCCAGGGCAGCTTGACCAAGGTGATGCTTTCTTTCATCATCAGTAACAGAGTTTCCGTACTGAAGTCCTCTCATCTTTGAGAAACCGGTCAAGGAATTGGTGTGAGATTCCATGTCGTCCGTGACACCATGATCAGGTCCGATACGAGATAATTCACTACCGTAAAAAGAGGTAGGATCAAAGATCTTGCTCTTCTTTTTGTCAACACTGAAAACATCGGTCAGAGCCTTGCCTTTTAGCAACCCATGGACACCATTTCTCATGGCTTCCATATATTTATCGTCTTTGTCGCTCAATGGATCTTTGTTTGGATCATTCGCAAAGCCATTTTTATGGGCATGAGTATTCAAAGCATCCATGAATTTATGCATGTGATGTTGAACAGAATTAGACTTCCGTGGGTGGAAAGCTTTGTTTACATAGTCGTGATATTGACCCAGAAGTTGGCCTTCAAGGGTTCGCTCATTAGCTGATCGTGCAGGAGTCTTGGCCTTGAGCCATTCCGCTGCGGCTTTATGCATGCCAGTGATCATTTGATTATGGGTGATACCCTGGTGAGCTAGTGACTCGGCTTCTTTCTTCATGTGACCATAGAAATCGACATAAAGTTCACGAGACCTGGCCTTAAGATCGGCAACAGTCACATGACGATGAAGCTTTTCATCACCACTTGGGTTATTGGCATGAGTCGGGTCTTTAATTATTTTTCGTTCAGGAATTTGACCAAAAGCCGGAACACTGAATTCCGCCATGGCAACATCTTCATCCTTTTTGCCCTTGGTCCAAGCCGCTGGAACTTCTGGAGCCTTTGGGATTTTATTAAGAGTGTGATGGGCTGCCAAAATATTCAGTATATTTGAGTTATCGTCGTGAACTTTTAATTGCGGGGCTTCATGTTTAAGCATGGTCTTAAGATTAGTGAGCTTGTCAGCCACACCTTCAACTTCAGCTTGCTTTAAGCCCTTCCAGGCCATAGCCTTATGACGGGCTGAATTGGTAATATCCTCGCCAATGTTCTTAATCTTAGAGTTACGGGCATTGGCATATTCGCCTTGAGCCACATCTTGAGTCAAGGACTTATTGTTTTTGATCCGAGGAGACTCTTTCGGATCTTCCGATTTATTCAATGTGTCGGCTCTGTCAGGAGTCATATCGACATCCTCAACATCGCTCTGATGAACAGCAGAACCATCTTCCAAGAGATAATTATTGCCCTTGTTTGGACCGAGATCTTGCATCCCAACCATCCAAATCCAATCAGGACGGCCCTTAATTTTGACCTTCCACATCCGCTTAGGTTTATCGGCCTTCTCAATTGTCTTCAATTTATCATAATATTTTGGATCTTCGGTAAGATGATCCATTGCTATCTCTGTAGCAACCTTCTTATTGGATGTATGCTCAGATTCCACTTGCTTACCCTGTTTAAGAGCCGGCTTGGGGAAATCCTTTGGTGCTTTATTATCAGAAAGACCGCCAGGAATCTGATCCTTCCATTCTTTTTCGTCCTTCTCAAGCTTCAGGTCCATATGAGTCATTGTATCGGCACGAATATGTTTGATGTCTTTAGGTTTGCCGGAATTAGGAATCATGCCCGAGGCATCTTTACCCGGAGCCTCTGAATGACGGCCAGCTGTAGTTTTCTTGGCCGTTTCGACCAAAGTTTTCTTTAGCTTATCCATTTCCTTGAAGAGACTCATTATTCAGAATCCTCAACATATTTAGCCAGGAACTTGAATGCACCATATGACTTTACCAGTTTCCTAAAGTTTACACTAGGTTCTGGAGCAGTCGTATTCGGCATGGCTTCCTTCTTGGGCTTCTCAGCATAACCAATATCTTCAGGCACCTGTTTATAGGTGTTGATCATGTGCCCTGGCAAGTTCTTATCGGTATCCATGCCAGATTGTTTAGCTTGATCTTCAAGTTTGTCCATCGATGTAGATTTAATGCCTTTTGTACGACCAGTTTCATGAACTGCACCAGAGATGGCATGGTTGATGTTCTTGAACGGACCAGAAAGGGTTTTCATGATACCTTTCAAGTCATTAGTGTACTTGTCGGCTTCTTCTTCGTTCATGTCACCGGATTGCTTAGCTTTTTCGATCTGACGAATAGTGCCCTGGCCAAGGTCTGATTGAATTTCGTCAATATGCCAGTGGTCTGGGTGCGAATCATCAATACGAGCCCAACCAAGACTGTGCTTGCGAACTGGATGACCGCTGCGGTACGACATCTCGTGGAGTTTACGGAATGTATCGTACAAACCCTGTTCTTTTAATTGCTTCACATGGTCATTGGTCAAGTTGACCTGAAGAACCTTTTGAGGACCGCTTTCGCCGTCATCATGGGTCTGAAGCGAACTATCCCATTTGCCATAGGACACATTGAATTTGTGCTTTGGCAAATCATGGAGATATTTATCAATGGTCTGTTCGGTCATATTGCCTTTTCCATCAAACAGTTGACCAAGATTTTGGTATTGTTGAGGTAAATCTTTCTTAGCAACCGTGCCGCCTTTTTCTTGAACCAAGCCCTTCAAGTGCTTCAGCTTCTCAGTGGCCGGGTGCAAGTGAATATCATGGGCATCGTCAATTGAAGCATTAAATGCATCGGGACGAGTGTGAGCAACAGTCTCTCCAGCAACAGCCTTAACACTTTCATCGGCATCTTTCAAGTGTCTATCGACAATATGCTCAGGAATAGAGGTGTTATTGAGCAATTCTCGCCTGACTGCCGGATTGGCATGAGCGGAGAACTTTTCCATTGTTTCAGGAGAGATACTTGAGTTACGAGCCATGGCTCTATGAATAAGATCGTCGTCATAACCAAAGCCTGAACCTGGCCTAGAGCCATCGGGCATTGTACTTTGCTTATTCTTGTTGTAAATAATGTTTTCTAGTTCTGGTGTGAACTTGGCATTAGATGCAACATGATGAAGAATAGATTCGCTATTTGTTTTTTCGATAAGGGTTTTTTGCTGATCAGGAGTCAACTTGTTATTTGCTAATTTAACAAGCTTCTCGTGATCTTCATTCGAGCCCTCATTAATGATTTTATTGAAGATGCCGGTCTTTGGAGCATTGGCATTTCTAAGAACCGAATCACCAAGTTCACCGCGATAATATTTGCCGCCTTTACCAGACTTCCCTTGAAGTTCTTTGTCCAAGTTGTATGCATGCTCAAGAACGGCTGGCGAGACAGTGCTATCGGCCTGAATTACATGATCCAAAATATCAGGGTCGGCAGTCGTCAAGAAGTGATCTTTGAAGTTCTGATCGATATTCGGCTTGGTCATGTATTTATACATGGCATCAGTGAGTTTTCCCTGCTCAGCCGCGAGATCCCAATCAGCACGATAACTTTTGGCTTTCCGTTCCTTTTCAATATCATTGTGTCGCTGTTTAAGTGCCTGACTTAATTTAGTAATTTGCTCAGTAGAAAGGTCTGGGCGATCAACCAATTGAGTCGCATGATCGGCAGTTGGATTGTTAATGGCCTGATCAATAAGCTCTTTGCTGGCATTTTTGTGCTTAAGTGCAGCTGTGCGGACACCTTCAGAGATATCGTTCATGACCGCATGCTTCAGTGTGTCGTGCGAAGTATTCTCATGCTGAATAGCATTTTTACGGACATCTTCGGATTTATCTTTGGTCACAACTTGATGCAAAAGCTCTGGAGTCATGTTGCCGTGCTTAACAACTTCTGCACGATTGCTCGGAGCACGATCTTTCAAAGCCATTGCCAAATGGGCTGGCTGAAGGTCAGAGCGAGCCAAGAACTTGGAACGAACGGCTTTATCTTTATCCTGGAGGCCATGCATGATTTGTTCGGAAGTGGTTGCCGGGTTGTGGGCAGCTAATTTCCGCACATCGGGATCTTCACTCGACAGAAGCTTGCTAATATGTTTTGGATCAAGCCTTTTATCAATAGAAAGCTCAGCTAGATTGCCATGACCCAGTGCATATTTATCTTTGTTTTCCATGAGATGGTTGATGATCTCTGGAGGTGTGTTGGGATTGTTAATCCATTCAGAGAAATCACCTTCTTTGCGAGCATTATCACCGTAGCCTCTGGAGATTCTCTTCTTTTTATCCATTTGATTCCAAGCCTGAGTAATCTGCTCAGGTGTGGCGGTACCGCTGCGAGCCACCCGCTTCATAAGCTCTGGATTCTTATCAGCATTCAAAAGAGTCTGAATTACATCAGGATTCAAATTGGCATGATCAAAAATTTGATTTTTGGCTTCTGGCGAAAGGCTAGAGGCCGCAATCTTTTTCATGCTTTCTGGGGAAATATCATGATTCCAGAAATCATCAGTTTCGAGAATCTGCGGATGCTTGGCCATTGCATAATCAACCAATCGATCCGATTGGGCTGCATCATGCTTGTGGTTTCTATCGCCATAACCAAGATGCTCTTTGCCAACCAGGTTTAGAGCCATTTTTTTGTGCTCAGGATTGGTTTGAAGCATATCGATTGCATGATTGACTTGTTCAGGAGTCTTAGCCCGACCAGCTGCCATGGCTTTGATTTCATCATTTGGGTGATTCATTAAGCCCATAACTTGTTGATCATTGAGTGGGAATTCTCCATGCTCAATCAGATGTTTAACCACTTCCGGGTTCTTGTGACCAAGACCGGCGGCCAAAACATTGGAGTCAAGTTTCTCTTTGCGATTTAATTTAGACAGACCTGAGTTAATTACTTCGGCATTCGGATGCTTGAGAAGTTCAATGCCATGTCCAGAGTCAAAACTTGGATGTTCAAAGACCTTATCCATTACACCGCCACTAAGATCATGTCTCTTGGTGATGAGATGCATAATGTCATTGCCGGAAGCATGGTTTGGCGAATGCTGGAATAGACGATAGATGGCACTATCATTGCCGTTTTTAACCATCTCGTCCGTATAGTTGGGGTTTCTCTCTTTAAGACCCATGAGCATAATTTTATGCATACCGCCGCCTTCGCTTGTGCGAGCACGACGATGGCCGGGCAAGAAGTCTTCCTTATGGGAGATCATCTTGGTTAATTGATCAGTGGTAAGATCTTCTCTCTGAAGCAATAGATTATTGAGATCCTGGTTGCGATTCTTAATAATCGTATCCACATCTCTTGGGTCAAGTTTACCTTCTTTTATTTGCTCTTCAGCTTTTTCACTATTGATATTGTTGCTGCTCAGAGCCTTATCAGAGTTTTTTAGTTCGAGAAGTTTTGGATCGAGCTTTGTATATTGCTCGCTTTTTTTTAGCCGTTCCTTTAGACTCTTGGCCAAAACAAACAAGGAATTTTTGTTCGCCTTCTTAAGCTCCTGGTAGATAGGGTACTTTCCTGGCCGTACAATGACACGGTATTTATTCTTGGAGGTATTCGTTCCAAGACTACCAAACTGATCATTAACCGAAGAAAAAGCATTCGGAACATCTTTAATGTCATCTTCGCCAACCCATACAGCAATCACGGGATTGGTTCCGCTGCGGAGTGCGGTTGACTCCTCAAAATCGGCAATCCATTCCGTATCTTCTTTGGTTGTAAAGTCCTGACCGTCGATTCCGTTCTCGTATTCGAAATCAACAGTAGGTCTGTGAAGAACGAAGCAAAGCTTCTCATTTTCTGTGCGGCTTGTACCGACATCTTTGAGTCGTTCGATTTTTTCTTTAAGGGAAACTTCTTCTGGCTTGGCTGCGGTTGCGGGAACGGATGCCGCAACAGGAGCTTGAAGGTCGCGAAGCTGGTCTTTCAGCTGAAGATTGACGACAATTTGATGAATCAGGTCTAACTTTTGGGTTAATGCGGCCAAAACATCGGGCTTAAGCGGAACGGCAGACAAGCCTTCTCGCATTTTCTTTAGTTTATCCAATATATTAGAAGAGTTAGCCATTTTATCTCCAAATTACCTTCTTCTATTTTATAACGGGAAAAGGCAATGATCTTAAACTATTATATCGGACTAAAAAGAAATAGGCAACAAACCTAAGTATCTGGTTTAATTGCCTATTCCACCAAACTATTACAGACTGATACTAAAGGTCTGTCCAGCGAGCCCATCGGTATTGTCAACTACGGTTCCACTCAAGGTCATTGTATTGCGGTTGAAGTTCATGCTGCAATAATTAACATTACCGACTTCTGAAATAAGCGAGAAGCTTGCAATATCGACATTCCACACATTGAAACCGGTCGTTCCCGCACCCTGATCTTGGGTTCCGTTGGCTTGGTGACGAATCAGAAGCCAGCCGTTTGAGAGCAAGGTATAGTCATGGTGGCAGGCCGAGTACTGTTTACCTGGGACATTGGGGCCGATTCTGCCAGTAGAAAGGATCGCATCCTGACCTGGATCACCTTGTGGACCTTGAGGCCCAGTCGCACCGGTATTACCAGTGTCGCCTTTATCTCCCTTGTCACCCTTGTCGCCTTTTGCACCATTACTTCCGTTGGTGCCGTTCGTTCCATT
>Ga0172380_10000804_pt1 | contig 57193 bp, 50 predicted proteins | sample Leawe162metaG_FD_119747 | JGI IMG/M metagenome (GOLD analysis project Ga0172380, IMG submission 119747) | Leachate microbial communities from a municipal landfill in Southern Ontario, Canada - Leachate well 162 metaG | ecosystem: Engineered > Solid waste > Landfill > Unclassified | place... | reverse complement strand
TCCTTCAAAAATCGAAGGGCTTCCAGCTTAAACTCTTTGGTGAATTTTTTTCTTTTCTCCATCGGACACCTCCTCGGGTATATTACCCTTATCTTGGTGTCCGTGAAACTAGGGGTAGCTCACCCTTAAGTTTTTAAGTTAAAGAGTTCTGGCAGGGAACAGTTTATTTCATGGTCAAACTTTTCTCCCCTCGCATGAAATTATGAAAGCACTGTGAAAACATTTCAAATATTTAAATCTTAAGGGCGTCCCCTTTGATTTCGCCTAGCAGTAAGTCAAGCCTAACCCCAAGAGCTTCTGAACCCAAGAGCTTCTCCGCGGCTTTTCGCGCAGGTCCGGTGGATTGAGTGGTTAGAGCCATGGTTCAGTAAACGTGAGGAGCGTACAGCCCAGACTTCTTGGGAACGATATGGGGAAGACCGTAGATGGAAAGAAGCTTTTCGATCTGTGGAATTAGCCAGTCGTCGGTTGTTGGTGAAAGAAAAAGCTCTTGGATCAGAACTGAAAGATCGATTTTGAGTGAGTGGCTTTGACTCGCACGGTCCCATGCAATTGGGTCATTTTCACGGATGGGCATATCCCAATGCATGACACGCACTTCGTTCTCATGTTGAAAACTCTTTCGTTTCAAGAATGGGGGAAGGAGCATATTCACTTCTGGAACCGTTTCACTGTCGTAGTCAAGGTAGCGAATTCTTCCTAGGTAGATGTGCCTCTCATCAATAATCGATTGTTTCAGATGGCCGACTGTTGTGCGAAGAGCGAAGCCAGCGGATTGAACATACTGATCCCAAAGGGCTGCGGATTCATATTTGCTCTCGTGCCAGCAATTCACAAAAAATGAACAGCGCATACGCTTGGAGAACGTAAGGAATTGATCCCCATCTGCTTGGGGCCAGTTCTTCCGAATTGCTTCGACAAAAGGCTTTGGCCAAACGCCCTCCCATGGATCACTGAAGCCGTCAAGGCGACATAGAAATAGCCGTTGCGAACCAAGCAACGCCAATACTCTCTCAAGGTTCATGTAGCGCCAGATAACCGTGTCATCGGGCGGCGTAACAATGGATGGGTGATGCTCGTACATGGCTCTAACGCTGAGTTAACCCGCTTGCCGGGTTAAACGATTTGTTAAAGGAGATTTGCATGTCAAATCCCGATATTGAAGTCACTGAAGAGGGACTCGTTGAGAAGTCAACCGGTCGCAAGATCGTTTCTCCTCTGGATATCTGCCTGATTGGGGGGCGGCGGCCATGACCAAGGGTCTGGATGTTACACCTGAAATGGTGGAGGCCGTTCTGACTGGAGATATGTGTGTTGTTGGATGCTCTGAGTTACTTAGCTTCCACTTTGACGAAGAAGACCCGCGTGAGTTCATTGGGCGGTTTCTTTCCCGTGTTCTCGGAGCCACTGACGACGCCACGAGAGCAAGGCTGTTTGAGCTTTATCTATCTTCCGCGATATAGAGAGCATTTCTTTGGCTGAATATTCGATAGCAAACAGCGGGTCAGCTTGCCGCTTCTTCAACCCAGAGCCTTTAGCCTTTTCGTGCGATTTGGGTGTCGGGAGAGGATATGCGCCAATCAACCCCATTCCTGGCGTAAGCCCAAACGGTGCATCCCAAGAGCAATGGACAATACTGTTGCGATGCCTGTGGAGTGCCGTCATTTCAGTGATGAGTGTCTCAAGAACGGTCGGCGTGTTATTTTGGGGTTTGGGTTTTGGCGTAACGTCTCCGCTTAATGCTTTGAGAATCTCACACCATGACGTAAAGCCTTGCGCCGCAAGCATCACAAGGGTCGTCTTATGATCTGTGCGCGCTATATCAGTGATAACACGCAAAATGTTGTACTCAAGTGAACTCCACTGAGCGGCGACTTTTCCGATTCCACGAAGATGTGCATCGCTCAGTGCGCTGAGAACGTACTCTTTTTTTCTCGCCATAACGTTCCTTCGGTTAGCGGGGATGAGCCCCCTAACATTTAGCGTTTTATCGTTTGTCCCGCAGGGGATAAACCCCCGAGACAATTGCAACCTAAGCCCGTGGCAAAGGCACCAGAGGGGGAAAATTTCGCGGGATGATCGATAAAATGTTGTTGAACTGAGCCGCGATGCGCCACCACTCTATGGGATTTATATAGCGGTCAGGTATCTCGATAGCAAGCAGAAAGTTTGATAGGCAGGGTTTGTTTGCAGTTGATTCATCCTACGAGCTGATCGATCAGGACTTTGTTGCTGCCAAAATCGTTTGGGGGGATGGATGGGGTCTGGTTTGACTTTCTGCCATTTGTCGGTAGGCAAGGCCTCCAAACTCAGGCTTCTTTGATGGAGAATCAGGCCCAGTTTGTCAACTTCAATCGCTATAAGGCAAAACTTTGAAACAACCAGGGCTGTAACTGTTCAGCAGTGCGGCAGCTGCTAGGCAAAAGTCTGCGACGTGTGCTGGTGCACATGAACAGGCTGATAACAACGCAGATGCGGTGCTGCTGCACAGTTACATCATTCCACCATCTTCAGCATCCCGTCAATGGTGGTAAGCCCGCCGAGCCAGAAGGCGGGGTCGTCCAGATCGACGCCAAAGGGCTTGAGCAGCTCGGCCGGGGTGTTGCTGCCTCCGGCGCGCAGCAGGTCGAGGTATTTGGGTACAAAGGCGGCCCGGTCTTCCTGGTAGAGATTGTAGAGGGCCAGGACCAGCAGCTCGCCGAAGGCATAGGAATAGACATAGCCGGGGGTACTCAGGAAATGGGGGATGTACGACCACCAGATTCCGTAGTCCTCCCGCAGGGTGACGGAATCGGCGAACATGGCTCGCTGGGTGGTGAGCCAGTGGTCGGCCAGCTCCTCCGGGGAGAGTTCGCCGCTCTCTCTTCTCGCGTTGTGCACCGTGTGCTCAAAGCGGTTCATGGAGACCTGGCGGAAGACCGTGGCAAAGATGGATTCGAGCTTCTGGCAGATAAAGGCCCGCCGCTCTTCCGGGTTGGTCAGGAGCTTGACCTGGGAGTTGAACAAGAGCAGCTCGGCGAACACCGAGGCGGTCTCGGCCAAGACCAGGGTGGTGGAGGAGTTGTAATAGCCGTTTTGGGCGGCCAGGTACTGGTGTACCCCGTGCCCCAGCTCGTGGGCCACGGTGGAGATGTCGCGCAGGCTGCCGGTGTAGTTAACCATCACGTAAGGATGCACCTCGGGCACGCAGGGGTGGGCAAAGGCCCCGCCCCGTTTGCCTTCGAGGATCGGGGCGTGGATCCATTTTTTGTCAAAGAAGTGGCCGGCAATCTCCCCCATTTCCGGGGAAAAATCGGTGAAGGCGGCAAGGACCATCTCCCGGCAGGTGGTCCAGGCCACTAGGGCCGTGGGCAGGTGGGGCAGGGGAGCGTAGCGGTCGTAGTCGCACAGTCCTTCCAGGCCAAGGATGCCTTTCTTGAGGCGGTAGTAGCGCTGGACCATGTCGTAGCGGGAAGTGACCGCCTCGACCAGCACCGTAACGGTCCGGTCTTCCAGCTCGTTGTAGAGGTTCATGGAGCTGACCCAGGAGTCGTACTTGCGGAGCCGGTCGTCGATCATCTTTTCGGCCAGCAGGGTGTTAAAGATGTGGGTCAAGACATGGAGCTGGCTCTTAAGCCCGGCGGTAAGCTCATCGGCTGCCTGGGCTCGCACTTCGCGCTGCGGGCTGTAGAGATCGGTCAAAACCTCCTCTTCGCTCCGCTGACTCTCCCCGAACTTGAGATGGCCCATGACCTTTTCAAAAAGATTAGTCCAACTGGAGCGGCCCACCGGGGCCTTTTCGATGAGCAGGGTTTCCTCGGCCATGGACAAGAGATGCCGGGCGTAGCGCCGCATGCTCGCAAGGTAATGGCGGTAGTGGGCCAGGGTCTTGTCGGCCAGCAGGAGGTCGGCGGCGGAGTCCTCCAGCTTGCTCCATTCCAGTTCAAAGAATACGGTCTCGCGGCCGATCCGGCTCCCCGCCTCCTTGATTTTTTGTAAAAACGCGCCGGCCGGGGCGTTGGTGGTCTGGGTGGTGAAGTTGAGGAAGGCAAAGGTGGCAATCCTGCCCATCAGGGTTTCCAGCGTTTCCAATCGCAAAACCAGGGCGAGGAGCTCATCCGCCCCAAGGCTTGTTACCTTACCGGCGAACTGCTCCTTGATACACTTGGCCTCCTGCTCGCACCAGGCGATGTCGGTTTCGATTTTCGGATCAGCAACGTCCTGGTACAGATCGGTCAGTTGCCAGAGAATCTCGGTGGTGTCGAGTTGTTCGTTTATGTTGGTACTCATGGTTTTGCTCCCTGTGCTCATTATTAGGCATTAACTTGTTCACAACCTAATTCAATACCTGACAACCCCCGTCTTTTCAACACATTATCCGTATAAACCAAGCCTGGTCGGGCTACGGCAAAATATCGTTGCGGCCAAAGGCAAAGAGCGATATACACATGGGAATAATTTTTCCCCCTTTTGACCAGACCAGCGAAAATCATTAATCATAACCTTGCAGCCAACTACCCGATGAGCGCACCAAGTTCCGACTCCGCTGCCGTCTACGACGAAAGCAAGATCAAGACCTTAAGTTCCCTGGAGCATATCCGGCTGCGGCCCGGCATGTACATCGGCCGGCTCGGTAACGGCAGCCATCCGGACGACGGCATCTACATCCTTCTTAAAGAGGTGGTGGACAATGCGGTGGACGAGTTCATTATGGGGGTGGGCAAGCGGATCAACGTGGAGATTGGGGCGGACGGCGTGGTCAAAGTGCGGGATTTCGGACGCGGCATCCCCCTGGGCAAGCTGGTCGAGTGCGTGAGCGTGATCAACACCGGGGCCAAGTACAACACCGAGGTGTTCCAGTTTTCCGTGGGCCTCAACGGGGTGGGTACCAAGGCGGTCAACGCCCTGTCCGACCGCTTCGAGGTGACCTCCTTCCGCGACGGCAAGTTTGCCAAAGCCACCTTTGCCCATGGCGAACTGATCGCAGAAGAGCAGGGCGACACCGGCGAAAAGAACGGCACCCTGGTGGCCTTTCATCCGGACGCCAATGCCTTTGAAGGCTATTACTACCTGCGGGAGTTTGTGCGCAAACGGTTCTGGCGCTATGCCTACCTCAATGCCGGGCTCAAGATCTACTACGAGGGCGAGTGCTTTCTTTCGGTCAATGGCCTCTTGGACCTGCTGGACAAGGAGATCGCCGAAACTCAGCTCTACGCGCCGATCCATTTCAAGGACGCCACCCTGGAATTCGCCTTTTCCCATACGGAGGGGTATGGGGAAACTTATTTCTCCTTTGTCAACGGCACCTATACCAACGAGGGAGGCACCCATCTTTCCGCCTTCCGCGAGGGGATACTCAAGGGGATCAATGATTTCTCCGGCAAGAAGTTTTCCGGCGAGGATGTGCGGGAGGGGGTGGTAGGGGCCATTGCGGTCAAGGTGAAGGACCCGATCTTCGAGTCGCAGACCAAGAACAAGCTGGGCAACACCGAGGTTCGGGGGGATATTGTGGGCAAGGTCAAGGACTTTGTCTGCGATTTTTTCTACAAGAACACCGAGCTGGCCGAGATTATCATCGACAAGATTCAGCAGAGCGCCAAGATCAGGAAGGAACTCCAGCACGTGCGTAAGGAGGCCAAGGCCAAGGCCAAGAAGGTGGCGCTCAAGATCCCCCAGCTCAAGGACTGCAAGTACCATCCGACCCCGGACAAGCCCTCCACCCAGGAGCGGGAGAACATGCTCTTTCTCACCGAGGGTCAGTCCGCCTCCGGCTCCATTGTCAGCTCCCGCGACCCCATGACCCAGGCGGTCTTTTCCCTCAAGGGCAAGCCGATGAACGTCTACGGCCAGCCCCTGACCCTGCTCTACAAGAACGATGAGATGTACAACATGATGCGCACCCTCGATATCGAGGATTCGGTGGATACCCTGCGCTACGACAAGGTGATTTTGGCCACCGATGCCGATGTGGACGGGCTGCACATCCGTAACCTGCTGCTCACCTATTTTTTGCAGTTCTTCGAGGCCCTGGTCAAACGAGGGCATGTCTATATCCTCGAAACCCCCATCTTCCGGGTGCGGAACAAGGAGGAGACCATCTACTGCTATTCGGACAAGGAGCGGGAGGCGGCGGAAAAGAAACTGGGCGCCAAAGGCAAAAAGGCGGTGGAAATCACCCGCTTCAAAGGGTTGGGTGAGATCTCCCCCAAGGAGTTCAAGCAGTTCATCGGCCCGGACATGCGGTTGCAGCAGGTGAACATCGACACCTTAAGCGAGGTGCCCAGGCTGCTCTCCTTTTACATGGGCAAGAACACCCCGGAGCGCAAAGAATACATCATGGATCATCTGGTGGTCGTGTAGGCATGGAAACCTCCCATTACGGCGAGCTGCACAAGCTCTTTGATACCAATTTTCTCGATTACACCTCCTATGTCATTCGGGAGCGGGCCATCCCCGATGTGGCCGACGGCCTAAAACCCGTGCAGCGCCGCATTCTCCAGACTCTGTTCAACATGGACGACGGCCGCTACCACAAGGTGGCCAACGTCGTTGGGGACTGCATGAAGCTCCACCCCCACGGCGATGCCTCGATCTTTTCCGCCCTGGTCAACCTGGCCAACAAGGGCTATCTCATCGACCGGCAGGGCAACTTCGGCAACATCTTCACCGGCGACCAGGCCTCCGCGGCCCGGTACATCGAATGCCGCCTTTCCCCCCTGGCCCGGGAAACCCTGTTCAACAAGGATCTCACCGAATTTACCGATTCCTACGACGGGAGGATGCAGGAACCCGTTGCCCTGCCGGCCAAGATTCCCCTTTTGTTGATGCAGGGTGCGGAAGGGATTGCGGTGGGCATGGCCACCAAGATTATGCCCCATAATTTCTGCGAGCTGCTTGACGCCCAGAAGAAGATCCTCCGGGATGAGCCCTTTGTCCTTTATCCGGATTTTCTTCTCGGCGGGGCCATCGATGTTGCCGGCTACGAGGACGGCAACGGTCGCTTGCGCTGCCGGGCCCGCATCGAGGAGAAAAATGAGAAAACCATCACCATCAAGGATATTCCCTACGGCACTACCACCCAGTCGCTGATCGAGAGCGTGGAAAAGGCGGCCCGGGCCAACAAACTCAAGATCTTGAGCATCAACGATTACACCGCCGAGGAGGTGGAGATCGAGATCAAGCTGGTCCGCGGCATCTACGCGGCGGACACCATCAAGGCCCTGTACGCCTTTACCGACTGCGAGATACCGATCAGTCCCAACCTGACCGTGATTGTGGACAACAATCCGGCGGTGCTTACGGTTAGTGAGGTGCTGCGCCAGAATACCAGGAAGCTGGTCCTCGACCTGGAGAAGGAGCTGACCATCGAGCATGGGAGGCTCAAGGAAAAACTCCACGCCCACCTGCTGGAGCAGATCTTCATTGAAGAGCGGCTCTATAAAGAGATCGAGGAGTGCAAAACCTACAAGGCGGTGGTCGAGACCATCGGCGAGGCGTTGCTGCCTTATCGGGACAAGCTGGTCCGCGAAGTGACCACCGAGGATATCGAGCGGCTGCTGGAGATCCGGATCAAGCGCATCTCCCGCTACGACCTGGACAAAAAGAAGAAGGATATCAAGGAGGTCCGGGACAACATCAAGGCGGTGGAGAATCATCTTAAGGACATGGTTGTTTACACCATCAATTATCTGGATGACCTCTTAAACCGCTACGGCCATCTCTACCCGCGCCGCACCGAGATCGCCACCTTCGGCGAGGTGGAGGTGCGCAAGGTGGCGCTTTCCAACCTGACCATGGGGTATGACCGGGAAACCGGTTTTGTCGGCCACCAGGTCAAGGCGAGACCTGAGGATAGTTTCCCGTGTTCCGAGTACGACAAGCTGCTGCTCATTTACAAGAACGGCATGTACAAGGTGATCAACGTGACCGACAAGCTTTTTGTCGGCCATGATCTGCTCAGGTTCGGCAAGGTCGAGGAAAAACTGGTGTTCAATATCCTCTACCGCGAGGGCAGCCAGAATATCTGCTATGTCAAACGGTTCCAGAGCCCGAAATTCATCCTGGAAAAGGAATACCGCCTCTTCCCGGAACACAAGAATTCCGCCATCCTTTTCTTGAGCACCGGAGAAGGGGGCAGGGTGCGGGTACATCTCGCCCCATCCAAGCGGGCTCGTCATAACTACGTGGATTGCAGCTTCAGCGAGGTACTGATCAAGGGAGCCTCCGCCCTTGGCAAACGGGTCTCCGACCGGCCGGTGCGGCGGATCGCCGAACTGCCTGCCGAAAAGGAGCCTGCCGTACAGCCGGAGGTGCAGCCAACCCTTTTTCCGGCACAAGAAGGAGAGGCCGCGCAGGCCGGTGGCAAGCCGGTTGAGGTGCCTGGGTCTGCGGATGGTGAAACCCCGGAGGGGAGGTAAGGATGTAGAGTTAGAAAGTGTACCACGTTAGTACCAGGGGTGTGGCCAGGCTACCCTGCTTGCTTTTTCAAGACACATATGATAAGGTCTTTCATCTTTTTGTACGGATGGAGGATATGAGCATACTGTCTTGCATCAAACCGTCTGCGGACGTAATCAAAAAGCAGGATAAACTTTTGGCGGTAAAATATGAAGTAACCCCGATGTATTTCGGCAAGAAACCGGTCTGTTCCAGCATGGTGCGGATGGTGGCCGGGTTGTGTCTGATCATGCTTTTCTTTCTTGCCATCATGTTGACCAAGTCTTTTTCCGTAGATATCCCCTCTCCTCACCAATTGCAGACCACCTCCACCATTGAAGCCCATTCCGCCGAGGATCTGCTCGAGCAGCTCAAGGCGAATAATCTCTGGGAAATGGAGTCATTTGGGGAGGTTCCCGCCGTTTTGCTCCGCAAGCTTCCCGTGGATATGGCGGCTCTGGAGCCGGCGACTCAGAAAAAGGCTTTTCTTCACGTCCTACTTCCTGCGGCGATGATTGCTTTAGCCGAGGTGGAGACGGAACGTGCCGCCTTTGATAAGATTATGGCAAAGTTTTCCGAGCCTCCCCGGCGCTTGAACTTCGCTCTCAAGGGTGATGATTACAGCCTGCTTGCGGGACTGAGCCAGCATGAGATTGATTTTTTGCAGAATCTTTGCCAAAAATACCGAGCTTCCGGGGTTGCCGACCTGCGTCGCCGCATCAGCCCGGTGCCGGTGAGCCTGATCATGGCCCAAGGCGCCCTGGAATCATCATGGGGAAGCTCACGGTTTGCCTTGGAAGGGAATAATCTCTTCGGCATTCGCACCTGGAACAAGGGGGGAATTGTGTCTGCCGGACTGGATCTGGAGGAGGGCAAGTCCCTGTCTTTCGCGTCGTACGCCTCTCTCCTTGATTCGGTCCGCGCCTATATTTTGATGCTCAACCGGGTTCCAGCTTACTATGAGCTGCGGAAGATCCGGGAAGAAAGCATGGATTCCCTTCTCCTGGCCAATGGCCTGCACCAGTATTCCGAACGGGGAAGAGATTACGTTGCCGACGTGACCAACCTGCTGAAAAGCAATGATCTCCAGCGCTACGACCAGTGCGTTCTTGCTGACAAGGATAACATGCAGGGCAGGGTACGGCTCGCGAGTCTGGAAACTCTCCGGCTAAAAGAGGGGCTGTAGTTTGCTCGGCGGGGAAAACGAGCTGCTGACAGACCTGGCATCTACAGATTATCTCCCTGAATAGTTACCTTGAACCGGATTACCGTTATAACGCCCTGTTTTTTCGCCAGATCGGCAGGGTGGGGCTGAGCTTTTCAAAGCGCTGGTCCTTGCTGATTGCCTCGCTGTTTTTGTGGTTGGCGATGAGGATTGCCCCGGTCTTCATCTTGTCTTCGATAAGACGTTCAAAGCGTAACTGCTGTTCCCGCCCGGAAAATGGCCGGTAGTAGTAAATCACCTCATTGTCGACGTAGCCCTCGTAAGTCCAGATATCAGCCTGGGTAACCCGTTTGTCGCCCAAAAGCCTGATGGCCACCCGGAAGGGATATTCATCCTTTTCAACGCCATGCACATCAAAGCCGAACTGTTCGGCAATGAGCAGCACGTTGCCGATCCCGCAGCCCACATCGAGAAGACGGGGAGGGGGGATGGCCGGATTATCCTGGTCAAGTTTGAGAAAAGTGCTGACAAAGGCCATCTGGGCAAAAACCTGCCTGGTATCCATGGCCACAAAGGGGTATTCGCAGTCAGGGTCGTTGCGGCTTTCCCTGGCGGCATCCTGGCTGTAGCAGCCGACAAAGCGGTTGATGAGGTTGAAAAATATATCGTACTTTTCGTTTTGCATGTGTTTTCACAAAGATGGGTTACAGGATAAAGGCTGACTTGGAAATCGTGTATAACACGGATTGCCGAGTTGCTTCATGAGTTTTTACTTGCGCCTTTACGCCATTGGGTTATTTTCTCATTTTTTGTCAAATCAGCTAAATTCGAACTTGGCTGCGTTACAATCTTAAAGCTCATATTTTTTGCCGACGATGAACACAGACTCATACCCTGGACAGACAAACAGGCAAGCCGTTGAAAATGGCTGGCCATGCCCCAGCGATGCGGACGAATTATTTTACCGGGCTCTCGACCTGCACCAGCAGGAAAAGACAGACTCGGCGGCGGCCCTTTATCTCCAGGCCATTTCCCTGTGTCCGGAACATGTGGATGCCTGTTTCTATCTGGCCATTCTCCATCGCAGCATGGGAGCGGCGGAAGAGGCGGCCTTCTGGTTTGGCCGCGCCCATACCTTGTTGCCCGATGAGGCGGCAATCGCCTACGAACTTGGCATAACCCGTTATTCCCTGGGACAGCAGCAGATGGCTATCGAGCATTTCCACAAGGTTCTCGCACTGGACGACACGCACTGGCAGGCGGCCTACAATCTGGGCACCGCTCATCTGGCCCAGGGCAACATTCCCGAAGCAATCAGGGCCTACCACCGCGCCGCGCAGCTAAATCCCCAGGATGCCGATATTCATTTCAACCTCGGTCTGGCCTGCAAAAGAGCCGGGCGACTGGAAGAGGCCAGGCAATCCTATCTCTGCGCCATGGAGATTGCCCCGGACGATGCGGAGGTGCATTATAATCTGGCCCTGATCTACAAAGAGCTGGGCTGCCGGGATGAAGCCATCGCCGCCCTTGAGATCGCCGTGGCCCTGAACCATGATTATGGCGCGGCTTTTGGCAACCTGGGAGTTCTCTATCTTGACCAGGACAAGGTGGCCGAGGCCATTGCCTGCTACCAAAGGCTTATTGAGCTGGATCATAACGCGACTTCCGCCCGGCATATCCTTGCGGCCCTTACCGGGGAAACAACCGCCGTCGCCCCTTCTGCCTATATTGCCGAGCTGTTTGATAGTTTTTCCGGCCACTTTGAAGAACGTCTCCTGGTAGATCTGGAATACCGCACCCCGTGGGAACTCAAAAGCCTGCTGCTCGCCGACGCCGCCGGCCCTTCGCACTTTGTGCGCCTTCTGGATCTCGGCTGCGGCACCGGCCTGGTCGGGGAGATTTTTCGGGAGATCACCTCCTGCCTTGTCGGGGTGGATCTTTCCCCCAAAATGGTGGAGGAGGCTGCGGGCAAGGAGGTGTACGATCAACTGGTGGTTGGAGAAATCGTGACCTTTCTCGAACAGAATCAGGAGCCGTTCGATCTGATTGTCGCGGCGGATGTCCTCATCTATGTGGGCGAGCTTGACCGGATTTTTGCCACTGTGGCCAGAGGGCTTGCCAAAAACGGCCGATTTCTTTTTTCCACCGAACGGATACCAGGGCTGGGCTACCGGTTGCGGCCGTCCGGACGTTATGCCCACGCCTTTTCCTACCTTGAGGTCATGGCCGCCCGGCATGGCTTTCGTATCCTCAGCGCCAAGGAAGCCAACATACGCAAGGAAAAAGGCAAGTGGATCAAGGGGCAACTTCTCCTCCTCACCATCTGAGCCAGTTTCCCCCGCTCCTCCCGTCTCATTCTGCCGGCAAAGCTTCCCGTCTTTTCACCACTCCCCGATCACCCCGCATAAAAATAAGGTTGAGTTATTGCCCCATCTTGGCGGTATAATCAAATAAATGCTCACGTACCGCTAAGCCGTTGAAACAAAATAACTCTGCCATTCACAATAGCCAAAACGGCATAAGGAGCCGTAAAGGATTGAGCTAAACTGCGCATGTTATTCAGTGACGGCTCCTAAACATTTTCCCTTGGAGGAACAGACATGCAGGTACCATTACAGATTACCTTTCGCAACATGGAAACCTCCGAGGCCTTGGAGGCCTATATCCGCGAGAGGGCGGCAAAACTGGACAGCATTTGTGAAAACATGATCAGCTGCCGGGTGGTGGTTGAGGCGCCCCGCAAGCACCAGCACACCGGCGGCCTCTTTCACGCCACTATCGATATAACCTTGCCAAAGGAGACCATCGTGATCAATCGGGAGCCGGATCTGCACAAATCCTACCACGATGCGCATGTGGTGGTGCGGGACGTTTTTGATTCTGCCCAGCGGAAACTTCGTGCTTTAGTCAGCCGGCAGAAAGGCGAGGTAAAGGCGCATGAGGAGTTGCCCCAGGGAAAAATCACCGAAATTTTTCCCTATGAGGATTACGGCCGGATTCTCACCAATACGGGGGATGATATCTATTTCCACCGCAACAGCCTCATCAACGTGGATTTTGCCGAACTTGTGCCCGGGGTCGAGGTGCGGTTTGTCGAGGAGCAGGGGAACAACGGTCCCCAGGCAACCAGCGTGCGCGTTGTCGGTAAGCCCTAGTCAGGCATTTTTCCGGTTGTCCAGGCAAACATGAAACTCCGTCAGGAATGGCGGGTAGATAAGGTGAGCAGAATGGATGATGACTTGCAGACCGATGAGTACCGTATATCCATCTCTAGGGAAATTACAGTTTGCCGGAATATGATTGGCCGGCAAAAAAAAGAGCTTACCCAGTTCGAGAAGCAATACGGCATTTCCACGGCAGAGCTGCTCGCCGGGGGAATGCCGGAAATCAGGGGGGAAGCGCGGGATCTGGAGGAGTGGCGCAATGGCTATCAAGGACTGCTTGCCTGGCAACAGCGGCTACGCGAGTACGAAGAGGCATACAATGAATTGAGACCCTGAGGCGGAGGGCTTTGGCTGCAATGAGCAAACGCCGCCCCTTGCGGAAACGGCGTTTGCTTAACTGGATGTAAATGTGGCGGATTTTGGGCTTTGGTCAAAATCCGCCATTTTGTCAGTGGCCGCCGGGAAAGAGGATCTGGCTCAAAAAGTAGAACATCACCAGCAGTCCGACCCCCAGGCAAATACTCCATTTGACGAGCGCTACTTCCGCAGGAAGGATCGGCTCATATTCCATTTTTTTCATCTCATCGACAATCTTTGATTTTTCGTCACTCATGTGTGCTCTCCCTTAAAGAATTGGCGGTTTAACCCCGTGGAAAAACAACCACGAAATAGCGAGTCCGACCCAGATGATAAAGCCGAAAAGGGAAATGGCGTAGACGGCGGCGAGCTTGCCGATCCCTTCCTGCGCCAGCTTTTTGAAGTTTGAAACCACCCCGATGGTGAAGAAACAAAGGAGGAAGAAGATCTTTCGGAACACATCGCCTTGACTCGTTGCCGATTTGGCTTTGGAGATCAGCTTGTTGGGTTCCTTGGTCGAATCCTTCAGCTCTTTTTCCCGGGCTTTGGCTCCCTGCAGGGTTGCCTTTAAGGAGCTGACAGACACAGGGTCTTTACTGGCGCCGATCTGCTTCTCCAACGAGGAGATCTGCACCTTCACGGCCGTAAGCTCATGTTCCGACGGAGCAATCGCCTTTACCGCCGGCCAGCAGATGAGCAGCAGAATAATGAAGGTGAGAATATAGCCGAGGACGAATTTCGGAAAACGGTTCCAGATCTCGATGAGGCGTACTTTCTGCCCGGGCTTGCATTCGATCTTGGCGCACCAGATATAGGCAAGAATAACAGCCCAGACGCCGATGAAGATATCGATGAACATCTTCACCGTGGTGGCGGTCATGGTGATCCAGCCCTCGGCATAATTGATGCCTTCCATGTCCATGGCCTGTGCCCTGATCAGGGCGTCGGTCACCGCGCCGCTGGCTATGGCCCCGCCGTCGGACTTGACGGCCAGACCCATCCAGGCCCCGGCTACCAGAGGTTCCTGCCAGAGAAAAAGTTTGGCCGCAAACGGGAGAATGACCATTTCCACCGCCACAAAGATTACCACCAGTGAGGAAACCATGATCGGAATGACCGGACGGGCGCGAATGGCCCCGCCGGTGGCAATGGCTGCGGAAACCCCGCAGATGGAGATGCCAGAGGCAAGGGGCGCCGACCATTCACGGCTGAATTTGAAGTATCTGCGCGAAATCCAGTACACGGTTGCCCAATAGATCAGATAAGCCTCGACAATGGCACAAAAGCCACGGAACATGATATTGCTCGCCAACCCGAAAGATTGAGCGGCCTTTACCCCGAGCCCCGCGCCCATGATGACGATGGCGGTTTTGATATACAGCTCGGGCCTGGCCGCTTCCTTCATGGCCGAAGCCAGACCGGGAAAAAGATTGCCGACCATGAGCCCGGCAATCAAGGCGATGATAAAGCCGAACTCGCCGGTCATGCTGAGCGTCCAGTTGAGACCGAACTTTGCCATGTCGTTTTTGGTTGCGGCGATATTGGCAAAGTGTCCCATGAGCCAACAGAGATAACTGAGCCAGAAAATCAAAGTGAAGCCGATGGCGAATTTTTTAAAATCCGCCCCGATCATCGTTGAACCAAACCCCATGATCACCAGCATCACAATATAGGTGAGAAACAACGACGCCATGGCCGAAAGACCTTTTTGTTCGTAGGTCTGACCTACGGCAAGGGCCGATGTCCCGCTCTTGACGGTGATTGTGGCATCCTTGCCGTCAGCCTTCTTGAGGGTTACTTTGGTGCCGTCAATTTTGGTAATTTCGCCTTTTACGGTCTGGTAGGCGATAGACACAGGCTTGGTGGATTTGGAGATGTCGTTCCAGACGCTTGTCGAGGCGCCCCAGCCTAAAATGTCGACTCCTTGAAATGCCCCAAGGGAAAGCATGAAAATAAACAGTCCCAGCCAGAGCGAAAGCCAGTCTTCGCTCAGCCAGCCCTTTTTCTTCTCGGTTTTGCAGGTTTCTTCTGAATCGCAATGTCCCTCTGCCAATTTTTCTTCATCAATATTTATCTCGCCCATATCTCCTCCTTTTTTGGCCATGCCAATCGTAACCAGTGAGAGCGGCAAGCTAACCCTCCACGCCAATTACGGGATGGCCTACAGTTATCAAACAACCAATCCTGATCTCATGTGAGTGTTCTCTTCCTCCCATTGGTAAATGTGATTGTGACTTTCAATTGGTGCGCCTGATGATCATACTTGCAAGGAAGGTGCCGCGTAGTGCAGACAATACAGCTAAAATAAATAAACGTAAAAACAGCATGTTAATCGTATTGGCTTGTTTTTGGATTGGCGAATAATTGGAAAAGACATTTAAGAAGTGCATCTTTTAGTATTCAGTGATGCCTTTAGTTGACACCTGGCGTAATTATATGATTACATGAAATTGAGCTGGCAACAGGTTGTTGGAAAAACTTTCTGGCTATCACCGAGGATAACAAAAATGGCGCTTGGCAATAAATCAAAGGAAATGCTGAGTAACATCAAGCCACCCGGGGCGCAGGGGAAATTTCTGATCGGCTTGGCCTGCATTCTTTTCCTCTTCTGTCTTTTCTGGTCCGCTATTATTTATGCGCAGCAGAAAAAACGCTTGCAGGAGGAGGCGCTGCACAAGGCCGAGCTTGTTATGGCGGCGGTGGATGCCAATCGCGCCTATGTTCAGGAGATCCTGCGACCCAAGATGTATGACTTGTTTGGTCATGACAGTTTTATTATCGAGGCCATGTCCACTTCCTACATAAGCCGTGTGGTTATGGAGAAATTCAAGGAAGACCTGCCTGATATTTTCTACCGTAGGGTAGACATCAATGCCAAGAATCCTGAATTTAGGGCAAACCAGCGGGAAAAGGAAATGATCCGCTATTTCAACGATCATCCTCAGGCCGAATCATGGCAGGGAATCCGCACGGTTGCAGGAGAACCGTATTTTGTAAAATTCAGTCCGATCCGCTATGATGCTTCATGTCTGCACTGCCATGGCAGGCCGGAGGACGCCCCCGGGAGCATTGTCGAGAAATATGGCAGGACAGGAGGATTCTTCAAGAAGACAGATCAGATAAGCAGCGTGGTCAGCGTCGGCATCCCTGTGGGGGAAGGGTTACGCCGTATCGGTGAATTTGCCCTTTCCGTATTCAGTACCGTATTCCTCTCATTTTTCGTCCTTTATGCCATCATTGCTTTTTTCTTCAACAAACTCATCATCCAAAACATCCGTCATTTGCTGGATATTTTTCGTTTGAATCTAACCGACCAGAAAAGCGAACAACTCTACCGCCAAGCTTGGAGCATGGATGAAATCGGGGAGCTGAAGGCGAGCGCCACCCTTATTGCCCGACACTTGGAGGAAAACCGTCGGCAACTCACCGATTATGCCGAAAACCTTGAGGGAAAGGTTGAGGAAAGAACCAAGGCGCTGCAAAAGTCCCAGGATCAGCTGCACCGGCAGATGCAAGAGCGGAACCGGGAACTCCAGACCTTGAACATCATCGCCGAACTCATCACTCAGGCTGTGGATCTCCGCTCCATCCTTCCTAAGGTTTTGCGGCAAACCCTGGAGGTGATTCCGGCCAAAGGGGCGGGGATTTATCTGTTCCGGCCTGATCGTCAGGGGCTTTCCCTGCAGTGTCAGGATAATGCTCCGGAACTTGCCGAGTTCCTTTCCTGCGATATGATTCCCCACCAGATTCTTTCGGATCAGGAGGGCACGTCCGCTCCCTTGACGATCTGTGAAACAGCCTGTGGCGAACTGAACTTTTTCAACTCCGATTCAACCAGAGGCAAATGTCTCAATATCCCGCTCTGCTGCCGGAACAGGATTCTCGGGATCATGACTTTTACCGGTTATGATGTGGGCGAAATTGATCCCAGGCATCGGGAGCTTCTGCTCTCCATCGGCCGCCAGGTTGGCGTGACCATGGAAAGCTTGCAGAACATGACCAGACTTCTGCAGAGCAAAGAACTTCTACAGTCGGTGTTCGATGCCATCGCCGATCTGGTCGTGCTTGTTTCTCCGGATGGATTTCTTCGCATGGTGAACAAGGCTTTTCTGGCCAAATATGATTTCGATCCGGAAGCGGTCCTCAACCGTTCCATAGAAGAGCTTTCCGCGATGCATCCGGTTCCCTTCGCGCTTTTCAGCCATATCGCCCAGGTCAAGCTGCTGGAACCTGCTTCCGATTTCAGCCAGCTACCCAACGGCCAGCTTTTCGAGACCCATTTTTACCCGGCTTTTGATGATCTCGGCGAGTTGAAAAATATTGTCTGTTACGCCAAGGACGTCACCCAGCAAAAACAAGTGGAACACCGGATGCAGCAGTCGGAAAAGCTTGTTGCCCTTGGGCAGCTGGCAGCCGGAGTCGCACATGAAATCAATAATCCCCTGGGGATCATCCTCTGCTATACCGATTTACTGAAAGAGGATTTGACCAGCCTTCCAGACAAGGTCGAAGACCTGAGCCTCATCGAAAAGCATGTGAAAAACTGCCAGCGCATCGTCCATGATCTGCTCAGCTTCGCTCGCAACCATGAGACAACCCGGGCGCCCGGCTCCATCAATGCCGCCATCGAACAGGTGGTTTCCATGGTTTCCAGTCAACTGGCCAAGCAGGGCATAACCGTGGCGCAGAATCTGGACCCCGACATCCCGCTCCTTGAAATGGATACGGAAAAGATGAAGCAGGTTTTCATGAACCTGTTTATCAACGCTGCCCAGGCCATCGGTGAAAGTGGAGAGATCGGCATTGAATCCCGCCGTCTCCGAGACAAGGGGCAGGTGGAGATCGTGGTCCGCGATACCGGTCCGGGCATGTCCCAGGAGATCCAGAACAAGATTTTTGAACCGTTTTTTACCACCAAGGGTCCGAGGGACGGTACCGGCCTAGGGCTATCGCTCAGTTATGGGATTATCCGTGACCATGGCGGGGAGATTTTTGTTCAGAGCAAACCAGGGGAGGGCACGGTTTTTACCATTATTTTGCCGCTCCATGGTGCATAAAATGAAAAAGAAAATGACGGGAGACAGGGCCAATGTCGATTGATCGGCTTTTGATTGTTGATGACGAAGAGGACATGCTCACTGGCCTGCAAAGAACCATTGAGCGCAACATTCCTGGACTGGAGGTTGTTACCTCCACCAGGGGGAGCGAGGCTCTGCGGTTGATGGCTGAGCAATCCTTCGACCTTGCCTTGCTGGACGTAATGATGCCGGAGATGAACGGTATCGCCCTGCTTGAGAAATTGCGTGGCAAGGACCCGGAACTCTCTGTGGTCATGATGACCGCTTTTGCCAGCATTGATCTGGCAGTGGAGGCCATCAGGAAGGGGGCCTATGACTTTATCACCAAGCCCTTTGACAAGGACACCATCCTGCGCGTAATCCACAAGGGGTTGGAAAGAAACCGGCTTGTCCGGGAGAATGTCACCCTGAAGGAACAGGTATGTCAAAAAGAGGCCTTTGCCTCCTTTGTCGGGCAGAGCCCGGCAATGAGCCAATTTTGCGAACGCCTCAAGACCGTGGCCCTGTCCGATTACACGGTGCTGATCCGCGGCGAATCCGGCACCGGCAAGGAGCTGGCCGCCCGGGCGGTGCACAACTTGAGCAAACGGCGCAACCGGCCAATGATTATGGTAAATTGCCCGGCCATTCCGGAACAACTTCTGGAGAGCGAACTGTTTGGTCATAAGCGGGGAGCTTTCACCGGGGCGGAGCGTGATTATCCAGGGCTTTTCGTGGAGGCGGACGGCGGTAGCCTGTGCCTGGACGAGATCGGCGATATTCCGGTAACGGTACAGACCAAACTCCTTCGGGTCCTGCAGGAACAGGAGGTAAAGCCTCTGGGAGATACAAAAACCCGCAAGATCAATGTCCGGATCATCGCCATCACCAACCAGGATCTGGAGAAAAAGATCATCGACCGTTCTTTTCGTGAGGATCTTTTTTACCGCTTGAACGTGGTTACTCTTACCCCTCCCAAACTGCTTCAGATCCGAGGGGATATTCCTCTGCTGGCGGAGCATTTCTGCCGGCAGGTATGCTGTGAACTCGGCATTGGCGGAAAACATTTCTCTCCGGAGGCCATCACCGCCCTTATGGGAAGAGTCTGGCCGGGCAATGTCCGGGAGTTGCAGAATGTGGTCAGGCAGGCCGTGCTGTTCAGCAGGGATGCCGTCATCTCTGAGGGCGATCTTGGCGCCATTATCCCCGCGGAGAACAGGTTCCCTGACGAGAGTGCCGCCTGGCTTGCGTCTTCAGTCGGCAACGAAAGGGTGGTGGCCTACAAGGAGGCCAAGGAGGTTCTGTTGCAGAAATTCATGAGCCAGTACGTGGTGCTGTTGTTGCAAGACACTGGGGGCAATGTGAGCCGGGCCGCGGAGATTTCCGGCTTGACCAGGGCGGCGCTGCAAAAGATTATGCGACGCACCTCTATCCAGGCCAACAGTTTCCGCCACCATGATTCCTGAACAGGAAAAAAACATGCTGCAGATCTCAAACACCATCGTAATCCCGGAGGGGGAAATCGAGCTGACCGGAATCCGGGCTCAGGGCGCGGGGGGGCAGAATGTCAATAAGGTCTCCTCGGCCGTGCATCTGCGCTTTGATATTCGCGCCTCTTCGTTGCCGGATTTTTACAAGGAGAGATTGTTGGCTTTGAGCGATCAGCGCCTTACCAAGGAGGGCGAGATCGTCATCAAGGCACAGCAGTTTCGCAGCCTGGAAAAAAACCGGGCCGACGCCTTGGAGCGGCTGGGGGAACTGATCAGGGGGGCAGTCAAGCAGGAGCGGAAACGCCGGGCCACCAAGCCATCCCGCAGCTCCCAGGAAAAACGGCTGGAAGGCAAGGAAAAGCGGAGCAGGGTGAAATCAATGCGCGGCAAGGTTTCCGAATAATGTTATTCAGCAAACCAGAACTCGTTTGCTATATCCTTTTGACCGGGCATCTGTCCTCGGCTTCCGGGCAGTTGTCGAGCAAGCGACATTGCTCAATAAACTGCCCGTGGATTTGATCGGCGCCGGCCTGGGCTTCATAACGCCTGTCGTTAATCTCCCCGGTGTTTTTATGGAGCAAAGCGACAAGATCCTTATCGAGTTTATGATAGTCTGCCATATCCTGCATGATTCGCCCGGTACTTGAGGCGCCGATCCCGCAACGGTATGGCCGGTCCTCCATCAGGGCGGTAAAAGTGTCGGCTACGGCAAGAATCCGGGCGCCTTGAGGTATTTCTTCCCTCGCCTTCCGGTAGGGATAACCGGATCCGTCCAGGCGTTCGTGGTGCAATGCCCCCCACTGGCCGATATCTTCAAAGCCCTCGATGCCGCGGAGAATTTTCGCGGAAAAATAGGGATGTTTGTAGATAATGGCAAAATCCTCGCTGGTCAGCCCTTGGTGTTTTTCAATGATTTCTGCCGGGACTACCAGTTTGCCGATATCGTGCAGCAAGCCGGCGATCTGCAGCCTGTCCGGATGGTCTTGTTGAAAACCTCCCTGCTCGGCGAGGGCAACCGCTACGGCGGCCACGCCGCTTGAATGGGTGGCTGTGAACCGACTCCTGAAATCGATGACTCTCCGGAACATCTCCGCCAAGGCCAGGAGTTCGCCGCGGTCAAGCTCCATGCCTGCCAAGGGAAAACGCTCCTGGATAATCGTGCTGACGGCAGGGGCAGTAAGATCGAGCCAAAAGGCCTCCTTTTTGGCCACATCCTGAAAGGCTTCAACCTGCTCGGGCACAAACATCTCCCCGGCTCCTGCCTTGATCAGCCGGACAATCTCCGTCTTCTGGCTCAAGATTTCGCGGTTCGCATCGAGCTGCACGGCAATGCGGTCGGAGAGGTGGATGAGATGGCTGAGCAGAGGAACCTCCTCGCCCCGGTCCCGAAGGCCCTCGCCGTTTTGCCAGTGAACATGGTGGAAGCGGATGAGCCTGGCCAGATCCGCAAAAGGCGCAAAGCCTGCCAGCAGGGAATATCCCGGCAGTGTGTGGCGATCCGGATTTATCACTTCGAACTCAAATGAATCCAGCCTGGTCTTGATCGACAGCCCACCGATGTCATGTACCGCCGCGGCCAGGATTAGCCGTCCCAAGCTGTGCTCGTCCAGCCCGAGCGCTTTGCCGACGGTGGCGGCGACGAAAGAGACTTTTCTGTGATGGTCAACCAGGACTCTGCTGACCAGGTCGGTGGCGGCGGCAATGCTGCTGAACAGGGGATATAATGCAATATGGGTCTTCTGGTCTGCTTCTGGTGGCATGATTATTCGCTTTTTCTGGCGGGGCCAAAATAGATTGTTCTTTTGGTGAGTGCGCTCATGATGCTACCTCCACAATCAATATAGCGTCACAATGTTTTGCCGGCAAGGCGTTTGCTTTTGCAAAAGGGAGTTTGGGCTGGACCGGGGGAAGGGGCGGGGGAGACGCTTTGGTTGGCGAACCGGCAGGGAAAAATGACCGTTATGATTACAGGGGATCTGCTTGAGATTGCTTGTAAACAAAAAGACTTTACTTTCGCACTTCAGGTAGATAATTGTGGGTATATAAAATTGGCGGCGGAGCCTCTATCGTATCAAGAAGAACCCACTCCAATATCTTGGTAAAACCTGACCATGACTTGTTTTTGCACCGAATCGGCCCCGAAAGACGCCATCCTCTCCCCTGTCTGCCTTGGCCAGCTCTGGGTCTTTAATGATCTGACCCCGGCGGAGCGGGAGTTCCTTGCCGCCAGGGCCAAACGCAGGCAGAGCGAACGGGGGCGGACCATCTTCTCCCAGGGCGACCGGGCCAATGAGATGTTTCTGCTGAAAAGCGGCCGGGTCAAGCTCACCCGACTGTTTGAAAACGGCAATGAAATCACCCTCGACATCCGCAAGGCCGGGGATTTTATCGGCGAAACCGTTCTGACCGAGGCGGGTGTCTACCCGGTCAACGCCGTTTGCCTGGAATCCGTGCTTACCTGCGGTTTTGCCAAGGATCAGCTCGAAGGGATCGTGCTGGAGCGGCCCAATATCGGCTTGCAGATCATCCGCAACCTGAGCGCCCAAATCAGTCAGCTTAGCAACCGGGTGGAAGAGATGGCGATCAGCGGGATCGCCGAAAGGCTGCTCCGCTTGCTCACCCGGCTGGCCTTGGAACACGGCACCCCTCAGGATGAGGGCACCCTCCTGCCCATGCTTCTAACCCACGAAGAGCTTGGCTTTCTTCTCGGCGCCCACCGGGTCAGTGTTACCAGGGCCATGCATGAACTCAAGCAGACGGGATGGCTGGGGAAAAAGGGCCGCTTCCTGCTCCTTTCCCCTCCGCCGCCGGAAAATCGCTCATTGTAGCAGCCGCTACGGTATCGCCTGCCCAGAAAGGGTACCTTGCCGGGACAAGTGCAGCAGCACCCAATATCCCCCAAGCAAGGAGAAGAGCCATGCCCCCCCAAATTCTCGGTATCTCAGGCAGCCCCATCAATAATTCCAACACCGACCGGCTGGTCCAGGCGGTCCTGGCGGCCAGCGGTCTACCTGCCGAATTCATCAAGCTGAGCCGGATCAATGTCCGGCCCTGTCGCGCTTGTCTGGGCTGTGTCCCGGATAATGTCTGCAAGGTTAACGATGATTTCCCGGCCCTGGCGGAAAAGGTGAACGAGGCCTCTGCCCTGGTCATCGGCGGCTATCCGCCATACGGATCTCTGGACGGATTTACCAAGGCCTTTCTGGAAAGACTGTATTCCCTGCGGCATCGAAACGGCCTGAACCGGGGTAAACTGGCGGTGGTGGCGGTAACCGGTCTGGGCCGGGGTGCACCGGGTCTGGAAGAGGCCGGCGGCCAGATTGCCCATGCCCTGACTTCGGAAGGCATGGAGGTAATCGGCCAGTTGAAGGCCGAAGGTAACCCCGAATGCCTGGTCTGCAGCTTCGGAGCGGAATGCAGCATGAGCGCACTGCCCTGGCTGTTCGGTAAGGATACCGCGGTTACTCCGGAAAAGTTCAGGCGGGTGGAGGATCAACCCCTGGTCTGGCAAGAAGCCGCCGCCCTTGGTCGCAAGCTCGCCGCACGGCTGCAGGCGGGATAATGTTTTCCCGGTAAGGGGCGAAAGCGAGGCCGCGGATTGCTCCCATGCCCTTGTCTCTTCTCGCCCGGAAAATCAACTTGGGAAATCAGGGAGCGCCTGGTTTTCCAAGTTGGGGGTAAATCCGGGGGGCTATTGAGGTTTACCGCAGTTGCTGCAGTGTTTGCCAAAAACAAAGGTCGGCTTATTGCAGCTGATACAGGTCTTGTACTGGTTAAATCCGCAAATAGAACAGGCCGCAGATCCCTGGGGTAGATGTTTCCCGCAGCTCTGGCACAGCCCTTTCATTATCCGCCGCCCTATCAGCTTATCCCGCGAAAATATTTTCCGTTGAAAGATGTAAATAGAAAAGAGCGCCGCCCCGATCGCGAGCGCGATCATCAGATAGTGCCAGATGGCGATGAGTTTGGCCGATTCCAGCAGCGCGATAAGTTTATATAAAATTTTCTTGGGCAGGATGTCGTATATCGTCTCGATAATTTTAAAGAAAAGAGGGATAAACGAAACCACCAGAAGATGCGCCGAGACCAGGGTCTGAATACCTCTGTTTTTTCTGATGCTGGCGTTGTTCCAGGCGTAAAAGATTGCGAAGAGGGGGAGGAGGAAAAGTATCTGCATCCCCAGTCTCTGGAGAGGATACCAGAAATAGGCCCTCCGCAGCTCGGCCCGTAGCTGCTCCCGGGCCGCTTGCTGCTGGTTGTCCAGCCTTTTCCAAAGCAGACGGACCGGCGCATTCGTGTTGATTTCCAGTTCCAGGGCCGCGAGCTGGCCGCGCAGGGTGTTCAGGGCCTCCGTTTTTGCCTGGAGATCTGTCTTTATCTGATCGACATTGGCCCGGCCTTCCTCCTGTTTGGCGATAGTCTCCAAAAGGGAAGTGTCGTAGGCCCCTTTTGCTGCATCGATCTGGCGTTGCAGCTCTTTTGCCTCACGGGCGAATTTCTTGCGTTCGTCAAAGACGGCGGCCAACGCCTTGTCGCTTTTTATCCGATCAACGAGATCAAGATAAGGCGCGCAGATCGGGTGCCGGGCCTTCTTTTTTTTCCCCGGCTGATAATAGCTGTTGCTGTAGCTGACGATGATGCTTGCAAGATTTTCGATCCGGTTAGTGGGGTTCCAATCCTGGTTTAATACGATCTCTTGGCAGGAAGAGGGGATGGAATCGTCAGGGGAAGTGAGCTGCCCGGTATGTTCGTCCAGGCCGTTAAAAATGGCAGTGAGGATAAATAAGTCGAGAAAGAGGATGATAACCAGGGCGGCTTTGCTCAACGGTTGGTTGTCAAGGCTCGTAAGATTGCCCTTGATCTTGGAAAATCCATCCTTGAATTTTGTAAGCACTCTTTTTCCTCTTGATCTGGTATGGTGGAACCATAGAAAATTTGCTTAAATCTTGTTTTTTTGAGCCCCGCTTTTTATTTCCAGCAAGCGGCTTTGGCTGCTTCGGACGGTTGGCTCATGCAGGAAACCATTGCCTCGATATCTGCCCGGCTCAGCTCGGCCCCGTTGAGGCGCATTCGGCTCAGGATTTCCTTCCAGCCATTGGGCGGGTTGCCGATTTGTTCACAGACTACCTTCAGAGAGTGGCAGTTGTTGCAGGTCATTTTGAGGTGCTTGTCGCAGGTGTCTGTCGCCTTGCTCGGCGCGGCGGCAAGTAAGACGGCCACGACCAGGATGGCTGTATGGGGAAGGAAGGAACTGGTTGGCATTGGTAATCCTCCTTGGTGATATGATTTTGTAACTACAACCATAAGCTCCGGTTGTTCAACGGAAATGAGCTTGCGGCTGGCCTCTTTATATTGTCATCCGCCCGGCTTTCAGAGAAGCCCGATCTCACGGAGCATCTCCTTGGCTGCGGCAAACAGGCCATCCTTGCCCGATTCGCTTCTGGCCTCGACATAAAAGCGCACCTTGGGTTCGGTGCCCGATGGCCTGATCATCAACCAGCTGTTGTCTTCCAGAATCATCTTCCTGCCGTCAATGGTGATTACCTCGGTAATCTTCTTTGCCTCTCCGCCGATATCAAGCACGGTCCCGACCGTATATTTCTCCAATCCGGCCAGGGTGTCCAGTAACGCCTTGCCCTGCCGGCTCACCTCGACCCCGCCCCTGGCCGGATAATAATATCCGTATTTCTCCTGAATTTCACGGAGATAGTTACCAAGGCTCATTTTTAGGGTGAGCATCATGTCCAGGGCTAGAAGCAGGCCGATGTAAGCGTCTTTTTCCGGGGTGTGGCCGATGATGGAGATGCCGTCGGACTCTTCGAAGCAGACCAGTGCCTTGCCGATGACCTGTTTGAACTCCTTAAATCCTACCCGCGGCTCAAAGATTTCCTCGTGCATTCCCTTGGCAATGGCGTTGGCGAAATTGCTGGTCGCCACGGTTTTGGCCACCAGGCCGCGCCTGCCTTTTTTCTCATGGAGATAATGAAAGGCCATGGCTCCAAAAAGGTTCATGTCGATCTCGATGGTGCCATCGCTGAAACGGATGCGGTCGGCATCGGGGTCAATAATGACCCCGAGTTTTAGTGGCTCCGGCCGCTGTTGCAGGGTAGCGATAATCTGTTGCATGTTCTGGGAAGATGGCTCCGGAGCGACCCCGCCGAAGGTGGGATCTGCCTTGTCGCGCAACAAAATGAGCCGGCTCGAAGGCTGATTGCCGAACAGGGAGCGCATATGTACCCGGCTGGCGCCATGGACGCAGTCCACCGCAACCACGCACTCAGGCGCGGCATGGAAGGCCGCCATTATGGCTGGGTAGTCCAGGCCGTGCAGGGAAGCCCCCCTGGCGACCAATTCCTGCCAGCAGGCGAGGGCATCGCATGGTTTTAGCAGGTTTGCCTTCGGGGCCAGGGTCGGGGTTATGCCGCCGGCAATAAGTTGCCGGGCCTTTGCCGTGATGCGGCTGGTGATCTCCGTGGCGGCCGGGCCGGCGTCGGCGGCGTTGAATTTGAAGCCGGCGTACTCCAGGGGGTTGTGGCTGGGGGTAAGGTTGACCGAAAATGCGGCTTTCAAGATGATAACTGCGGCGGAAAGGGTGCCGGTGGTCGCTTCCCGGGCATAGTGAACGGTAATGCCGTTGCTGGTCAGCACTTCGATAACCCGCTGGGCCAGCAGGCTGCCGCCGAACCGGTTGTCAAACCCGACCACTGCCCCTCGCTTTTGCGCCTCGGCAAAGCTGCGTACGCCCAAAGGTGCGGACAGGGCATCGTCCTGGTCAAGATCGCGATACATGGCAACGATGGCCTGGGCAACCTGGCCGACGGATTGCAAGGAGAAATCCTTGCCGATGATACCCCGCCAACCGGATGTGCCAAAGGATACCTCTTTGCTCGGGGGATTGGGGTTGGTCCGAATTTCCTCCTCCACCAACGCGTATGCCTTGGCGATTGCTTCGCTGGCCAGCTTGAAGTCCGCAGAGTCTGGAGAGGCGCTGTTTTTCAGCGCCACCAATTTTTTGATTAAAATGAAATAATCGCTGGTCGCATGGTTGCCGGCTGAGAGATGTGTCTGGAAAAGAATCTCGATGTTCTGGCTGATCATGGTTTGGCCTTTGTTTGCATGGATAAGAGCGGAAAGAACAAAAAATACCTGCGCTGCTGGATTATGTTATACTATGCCCATAATAGAGAGGCAACTGGTCATATTTTTGCTGTTTGTTCAGGTTTAGATTGACCCGAAAGACAAGATTCGCTATACATTGCAGGCGTGATAACATTCGGAAAATTTTGAGTTTTCAGGCCGTTTCGCGTTATGAACATTTAAATTATTAATTTAGGGAGCAGAACACAATGGGTAAACATGACGAAGCATTCATTCTCTGGTTTGATGATATCGGCATTGAAGATGTACCGCTGGTAGGCGGCAAGAACGCCTCCTTGGGTGAAATGCATCAGAAGCTTACCTCAAAGGGTGTTGATGTCCCGAACGGTTTTTCCATCACCGCCTATGCCTATCGGCACCTGCTGAAAACCGCCGGAATTGCCCAGGCCATTGAAGATGCCCTGGCCGACCTTGATACCCACGATCTGCGCAATCTCCAGGCCCGCGGCGAGAAAGCGCGCCAGATTATCCGCCACGCCGAGTTTCCCGATGATTTGCGCACGGCGGTGCTTGAGTCCTACAAGAAGATGGAAGAAATGTACGGTCCCAATACCGACGTGGCTGTGCGTTCTTCCGCCACCGCCGAGGATCTGCCGGATGCCTCCTTTGCTGGCCAGCAGGAAACCTACCTGAATATCCGCGGCCCGGAGCAGCTGATCGACGCCTGCCGCCGCTGCTTTGCCAGCCTTTTCACTGATCGGGCCATCTCCTACCGGCATGACAAAGGTTTCGGCCAGTTCGACGTCTATCTTTCCATTGTGGTCCAGAAAATGGTGCGCAGTGATTCCGCCGCCTCCGGGGTTCTGTTTTCCATTGATACGGAAAGCGGCTTCGAGGATGCGGTTTTTATTACCGGCGCCTGGGGCCTTGGTGAAACAGTGGTCCAGGGTGCGGTCAATCCCGATGAGTTTTACGTTTTCAAACCGACCCTTAAAGAGGGCAAGCGGCCAATCGTCGGCAAGACCATCGGTAGTAAAGAAATCAAGATGATCTACGATAACGATCCCAGTACCGAAGAGCCGGTAAAGACCATCAATACCACGCCGGAAGAGCGCGGCAAGTATGTGATCAATGACGACGAAATTCTCCAGCTGGCCAGATGGGCCTGCATCATCGAGGATCACTACGGCAAGGGCATGGATATCGAGTGGGCCAAGGACGGAGACGGGGTCAACGTCGGTACCGGCAATCTCTTTATTGTCCAGGCCCGTCCCGAAACCGTGCATTCCCAGAGTTCGAAGGGCTCGATCGAAACCTATAAGCTGAAGGAGAAAGGCAAAGTTCTGGTCGAAGGTTTGGCGGTCGGTACCAAGATCGGCCAGGGCGAGGCCAACGTAATCGCCGCAGTGGTCGATATCCACAGCTTTAAGAAGGGTCAGGTGCTGGTTACCGACATGACCGATCCCGACTGGGAGCCGATCATGAAGATTGCTTCGGCTATTGTCACCAACCGCGGTGGCCGGACCTGTCATGCCGCCATTATCTCCCGTGAGCTAGGAATTCCCTGCGTCATTGGGACCGGCGATGGTTCCAAGAAGATCACCAACGGACAGGAGATCACCGTTTCCTCGGCAGAGGGAGAGAAGGGCCTTGTTTATGAGGGATTGCTTAATTTCGAAATAGAACGGCTCGACCTCTCAAACCTGCCCAAAACCAAAACCAAAATTATGATGAACCTGGCCATTCCGGAGAAGGCTTTCTCCGAGTGTCAGATTCCCAATGATGGCGTCGGCCTGGCCCGGGAAGAGTTTGTCATCAACTCTCATATCGGTATTCACCCCCTTGCCCTCTTCAATTACGAAGAGTTGAAGAATTCTGCGGATCCGGAAAAACAGGCGGTGGTGCGGTTGATCGACAAGAAGACCACTGCCTATGCGGACAAGAAGCAGTTTTTCATCGACAAGGTTGCCGAGGGCGTGGGTCGTATCGCGGCAGGCTTCTATCCTAAGGACGTTATCGTCCGCCTTTCCGATTTTAAGTCCAACGAATATGCCAACCTCACCGGCGGCACTTTTTATGAGCCGCACGAGGAAAATCCGATGATCGGTTGGCGTGGGGCTTCTCGGTATTATGATCCCAAATACCGGCCAGCTTTCGAGCTGGAGTGCAAGGGGCTGCTCAAGGCCCGTAACGACATGGGCCTCACCAACATCAAGCTGATGGTGCCATTCTGTCGTACCCCTGAAGAGGGCAAGAGGGTTATCCAGGTCATGAAGGAGTGCGGTCTGGTTCAGGGTGAAAATCATCTGGAAGTGTACGTGATGTGCGAGATTCCGTCGAACGTTATCCTGGCCGATGCCTTTGCCGACATTTTCGATGGCTTTTCCATCGGCTCCAACGACCTGACCCAGCTCACCTATGGCCTTGATCGTGATTCCGGTCTCCTGGCCGGTATTGCCGATGAACGCCACGATGCGGTCAAGGAGATGATCAAGATGGTCATCGCCACCGCTAAAAGGCGAGGCAGGAAGATCGGTATCTGTGGTCAGGGGCCTTCGGATTTCCCCGATTTCGCAACTTTTCTGGTGGAGTGTGGAATCGACTCCATGAGTCTGATTCCGGACACGGCGGTCAAGACACGGTTGGCTGTGGCCGTCAAGGAGAAGGAGCTGGGAATCAATCCGTAACTTTCCCTGAAGTTAGAACCATAAAAAAAGGGCGCCGCATTGTTGCGGCGCCCTTTTTTTATGGTTTTTTCGTAACGGATCACAGGGTACGTTATAAGAGGTAAAGAACCAAGAAATTCACCCTTCGGGTATAAGGTTCGCTAAGCAGACAAGCGGCCAAGTTCAGCTGTGATCGCTTACCTTTTTTTCGCCGTGGTTTTCCCTGGTTGCGGAGCAGCTTTTATTTACAGGCACCAGTATGAATTATCCATTCAAGGGCATCATGGTAATTTTTAAATACACAGACTTCTTTATAACTATTTGAGGCAAGACCTCGATATATTGAATACATTCGCCCCAAGCCATATGCTATAGGCGTACTTACGATAATTGCGAGTTTGGTTTTAACCCCTTGAACATCCATGGTAACTGATTTTTCCACAAGTATTCTTATGCCTTTAGAGCTCAAATTAATATCGCCCGCTGTGCTTAAATCCAGAATTTCGTTGAAAAAACAATAAGATGGGCTGCTCTTCCTTATGTCTTGATGATATTTCGATAGAGCATCAATAAGTTCGCCGTCAACTACCTCACCGGACCAGATCGTAGTAATAATTTTCAGGTCATTATCTATTTTATGAATTGCTGGCATAGCCAATCTCACAGTGTCCGGGATATAAGCCGAGAAGCGCGTGGTCTCTTTTGCTATTTCAGTTCCTTAAGTCGTTTCTGGGCCATTTCAACCTGTTCGCTTTTGGGATAATCGGTAAGGAGCTTGTTGTAAATAATCTTGGCCGTGTCCTTTTCTGCGAGCTTTTCAAATGCCTGCCCCTGCTTAAAGAGGGCAGCCGAGGCCTTGTTGCTTTTGGGGTAATCGGCAATCACTTTCTGGTACTCGAGAATAGCCAGTTCGAATTCTTTCTGTTGGAAAAGGCTTTCTCCCACCCAGAATCTGGCGTTGGCTGCGAGAGGAGAGGTGCGGTTTTTTTCAAGATAGCTCGAAAAGATGTTGTATGCTTCTTTGTATTTATTAGCCTTATAGGCGGCGAGACCTTTATTGTAAACAGTGTCGCTGGTGTTTGTTTCTGCGTCCTGCGCTACAGTCTTGTCTGGCGCCGTTTTTACGGGTTCTTCTGGCTTTGCCGCCTCTTCGGTTTTTCCCGGCTTCTTCTTGGTATCTGCTGGTTCAATGGTCCGAATTGTGCCATTGCTGGCTATTTCAACTTTTTTGCGGGCTTCTTCCGCGGCCTTGGAAGCGCTGGCTGCCTGCTCAGCCGCTTCTCTGGCCCGGTCTTCTTGGCCTCTAGTGACATCGCCGGAGAAAGAGGCAATTTGGGCATTGATCCCGGCTATTTTGCTGTTCATTTCCGCCAGCTGGCTGCGCAATTGTTCAATCTGACCATGGGTACTCTTTTTCAGAGACGTCTGTTCATTCTGAATTTTTCTTGTCTGGATATCTTTTTCCTCAATCCGCGCCTCAAGCTGCAGCAAGCGCGCCTTGAGCTGATCAAGCTGATTCGCCAGCTCAGACAGGGTGCCGCGCTGGTTTTTCATGGCAGTGACAGTACTGTCCATTTCCGAGATTTTTGAATCCGTGGTCCGGAGCCGCATGTCAAGGCCACGGACATCTTTTTCCGCGGCACATTGCGTGAGAAGCGGGGAAAGGCACAGGACGAGGGCAAGGTTGATTAGTGATCGCTTCATGGGGCTGTCTCCTGGTAAAATGAGCGGTTTACAGGCCTTGATAGGGGGACCATTGCGGGCTGGATTGTGCGCCCTTGAGACTGAAAAGTGGACGAAGGCCCATGCCGTTTTTGAAGATGGCGCATATTTCCTGCTTGTTGTTCCGTTTTCTTGAAAAGACAATTTGTCGACCATCCGGAGCCCAACTCGGAGATTCATGGTCGCCTGCCGTTTGGGTCAACTGGAGAGGCGCCCCGCCTTCAGGTTTGATCATCAGGATCTGGGTGTGGCCGCTCACCCTGCCGGTATAAGCAATCCAGTCTCCTTTCGGGGACCAGCTCGGGGTGGTGTTTTCGTTGCCGACATAGGTAATTCGCTGTACGGCTTTGCTGGCAACATCCATGACATAGATTTGCGGCGAGCCGCTCCGGTCGGAAACAAAGGCCAGCTTTTTTCCGTCCGGCGACCAGGTGGGAGACACGTTGGCCCCCTCACCACTTGTCAGGCGGCGCAATTCGTTGCCGTTGATATCAATTAAATAAATATCCGGGTTTTTGGATTTGCTGAGGGTGAGGGCGATGACGCTACCGTCCGGCGACCAGGCCGGCGCCATATTCAGGCCTTTCTGGCGGGAAATTGCGCGGGTGCTTTTAAGAACACTCAGCTCGGTGATATAGAGATTGGGATTGTTCTTGTGGTACGAGGTGTAGGCAAGCCATTTGTTGTCCGGGGAAAATCTTGGAGAAACAGCCAGATATTCATGTTGGGTTACCTGGCGGATATTATCGCCCAGCACATCGGCAAGCCAGATTTCCTTGTGTCCTGTTGTCGTTGAAACAAAGGCTATTTGGCTCTGGCTTACGCCGCGTTCTCCGGTGAGCTGGAGGATGGCTTCATCGCAGAATTTTTTTATGTGTTCCTGATGCTTGCTGATGGGAGTCAGGTAACGGCGGCCAAGAATCATGTGACCTGTTTGAATTTCGTTCAGGCGCAGTTCCAGTACAAGGCCCTCATTAGTCATTTCATATTGGCCAAGAATGGTGTACTCCGCACCTAAGGCGGGCCAGTCCCAAGTCTGGAGGCCATTGTATGCTTCGGAGGGGATGATGTCTACAAATCCGTGAAAGGTCAAAGCCCGGCCCAGAAGATCCGCCATTTTCTTGCCGCCGTCCTGGATGACGTCTGGCCGTTTTTTGTCGACAAAATAGGGCACTGCCATCTTCACCTTGCGGAAGTTGGCAGAGGTTATATCGAGATACACGATGGCCTCAGCAGGGGCAGGGCTGCTGAAACTGAGCAGCAGGGTGAGACAAGCGAGAATCATGGCCAAGGCACTACCGGAGATGCGGTTTTTCATAAAATAATCCATGTTAAAAGACCTCTCCTGGCCTGAATTTCAGGCCGATTTCCATTTCTGGCTGGTTTATGCCGATGGGGAATGGCGGCAGAGGGGAAGAGAGTTTCAGGGTTTTCTCCACAAACTGATTAAAATAGACATTGTCTGATTTTTTCTTGAAAGAGCGTTCAACAACAACCCCATCGCGTCTGACTCGAATGATGACAATCGCCTCGATGTTTTCCTTCCAGCTTTGCATCTCCGGCAGCACCCAGTGTTCCTGGATCTGGCTGTTAACGGCAATGAGGTAACGTTTGAGATTTTCATCGACCGTAATTCCGCCGCTTGGCCCACTGCCTGAGCCACTGCCGGAGCCACTGCCTGTCTGTGCGGCCGAGGATGCTGCTCCTCCTCCCGCCGCTGCTTTGCCGGCGGCAAGCTGCTGCCCTGCCTTGAGCGCATTCTTCAGGCTGTCAACGGCGCCTTTCGCTTTTTTGTCCGCATCTGCCCTGGCTTTTTCCGCTGCGGCCTTTGCCTGCTTTTCATTGGCGTCGGCGAGCAGCTTGTCCCGCAACGCCTTTACCTTCTCTACATCAGCTTTTTCCTGGAGCAGTTTGTCGCGCAACATCTTCACCTTGTCGATGTCAGCTTTTTCTTTCGTTTTAATCGGTTTAAGCGAGATGACATCCTTGGCGATCGCAGGCGGTTCTGGCGCAGGCTGTGCCTTTTGGGGAGGAGAGGGCTTTGCCGGTTCCGGCACGGCGCTGGTTTTTTGCTGTTGGGGGGCCTCCTGGGGGACGGCAGCCTCACGCGGCGCAGCAGGAGCAGGGCCGCCAAGATCTTCAACGGAAAAAAGATTGACCGTATACACCTCCGGTATTTTTTGCTGGAAGTGCATAAACCGTGGGGCAAAAAGGCCGAAAAGCACAAAACAAACATGCACGGCAACGGTCAAAAACAGGGGTTTTTGCCATTGGTTGTCAGGTAGATCGGATGTCGGCAGACGAAAGGGCACGGTGTCTATGCTATCTTTTGGGTTTATCTATTTCTGGCTGGGTTATCATGCCAAGTTTGTCAAAACCAGCGGCTTTGATATCCGACATGAGAGAAACCACCAGCCCGTAAGGTACTTCCTTGTCAGCCCGGAGCAGGACTGCCTCGTTGGTGCCTTTTTTGGCAAGGGCGGCCAGCTCCTGTTTGATGGCTGCCTGGGTTCCCTTGGTGTTGTTGAGCAGAAATTCCCCTTTTTGGGTGATCGTTACAATGATCGGGGTCTTTTCCTGTTGCAATGGCTTGGCGGTTGTTTGGGGCAGGTCGATGTCGACCCCCTGGGTCATCATGGGGGCGGTAATCATGAAGATGATCAGCAGCACCAGCATGACGTCGACCAACGGGGTGACGTTGATATCCGAAACAAGTCGTTTCTTACTGTTGCCGTCTTCGACCGGACCCATGGTGAATTCCTGTAGATCGTAGTTTAAAGCTGAGTTGAGCAGCTTGCCTGCTCAAACGAAACTTATGCCCTTGGGGTATAAGGATAATTATACAGTTAAAAAGCCGTGATCGGCATAAGGAGTCGTCACGCTAGGACAAGAAATGCCAAGGTTGTTGATAACAGCTCCGCAGTGCTTGTCAGCTCTGGCGGGAAATGAAGTCCCGCTCCACGAGGTTGAGGAAGTCAACGGAAAAGCTGTGCATCCGGCTTTCGATCTCAGCCATCTGGTTGGAATAATAATTATAAAAAACTACGGCGGGGATCGCCACGGCAAGGCCTGCCGCCGTTACGACCAGAGCCTCGGAAACACCAGGAGCCACAACGGCCAGCGAGGCAGAACCGCGCATGCCTATCTCATGGAAGGATGACATGATGCCCCAGACCGTGCCGAAAAGACCGATAAAGGGAGCGGTACTGCCGGTGGTGGCCAGAAAGGAGAGTGACTTGGCGAGCCGGGCAGATTCGAGATTTTCTGCCTTGCGCAAAGCTCTCTTCAGGGGTTCCATGCCGGCAAGGCGTGCTTCAAGGGTTTCATCGGAGGCACTGCGGGAAGTGGCTGTGGTTTTGCCTAATTTCTGCAGCTCATGGTAGCCGGTTCTGAAAATGTTCGCCTCGGGACACATGGTCAGGTTGTTGGCAAATCGAACGGCTTCGGAAAGATTTTTGCTCTGCCAGAAGGTCTCAAGAAATTCCTCGCTTTCCAATCCTGCTTTTTTGAACAAGGAGAATTTTTGAAAAACAATGAACCACGAGTACAAAGAAAAGCAGAGCAACAAGATCATGACAAATTTGACAGTGAGCCCGGCGCCCAGAAACATTGAAATAATATTAAGCTCTCCCACTTGCAGGCATCCTTTATAAGTTGATTTGCATGAGACTTGAAAGGCAAAATTATCACAAGACATCGCTGTCGTTGAAGCAGACGGGGCAGATCATTATCGGAAAAAAAGGGAGTGCTGTGTTGACTTCCCGGTGTATTTGCCCCCTTGAATATCCCCGCTACTTGTAATTTTTTTTGTGTATCTTGTCAATGGGAGTCATTAATGATAGCAAGGTTTTTCAAGGAAAAATTATTTGGCAACCTGAAGGTTGACAACATGAATATTTTTGACATCACCAGGCAAAAAAGGTATTAAATTCGCTTTGATTTTTCTTCGGTTAGGTGGCTGGCTGTTGTTGCCCAGCTTAAATCAAGATTATTCCGGCTTGTTTCCGGATACTTTTGCAGGATAGTTTCATGAAAGAAATCAAGGTTGGCTTGCTGGGTTTTGGTACCGTTGGCAGTGGTTTGGCAGAGGTTCTTCTGCAGCAGGAAGAGCGGTTGCGGCGGAAAACCGGCGTATCCATCCGGTTGTGCCGCGTGGCGGATATCCGTCTTGCCGCTTTGCCCACGGAATTTAAGGATGTGGAGCTGGTCCGGGATGCGGACCTGATTTTTAATGATCCGGAGATCGACATCGTGGTCGAGCTCATCGGCGGCATTGAACCGGCAAAGACTTTCATTTTGAAGGCCATAGAGCATGGCAAGCATGTGGTTACCGCCAACAAGGCCCTGATTTCCCAGCACGGCATGGAGATTTTTGCCGCCGCGGCTCGAAAAAATGTTGAAGTCGGCTTTGAGGCCAGTGTCGGTGGCGGTATCCCGGTGATCAAGGCCCTGAAAGAGGGGTTGGTTGCCAACAAGATTCTCTCGATCATGGGCATCATGAACGGGACGGCCAATTATATTCTCAACAAGATGACCGATGAGGGCATGGCTTTTACCGAGGTGCTGAAGGAGGCCCAGGCAAAAGGGTACGCCGAGGCCGATCCCACCTATGATGTCGAGGGGATCGATACGGCGCACAAGCTGGTGATCCTGATGACCATGGCCTACGGCATGCAGATGAGCCTCGCCGATGTCAGCATCGAAGGCATCTCCCGGATTGAGCCGGTTGACATTGATTTTGCCAGGGAGTTCGGCTACCGCATCAAACTTCTGGCCATCAGCCGGAACCATGGTGAAACGGTGGAGGCCAGGGTGCATCCGACCATGATTCCGGAAAAGGACCTGCTGGCTAATATCGGCGGCGCCTTTAACGGGATCCAGTTTACCGGGGACATGGTGGGGGATATCCTGTTGTACGGCCAGGGTGCTGGTAAAATGCCGACCGGCAGCGCGGTTGCCGCAGATGTGATTGATATTGCCCGGAACATCCTCTGTAACAGCGTTAACCGGGTACCATGCCTTTCTTATCTGCCGGAGGAGATCAGGCCCAGAGGGATTACCCCTATGGAAAACCTGCGCGGTTGTTATTATTTCCGGATGACCGTCATGGACAACCCAGGCGTCCTCTCCGCCATTGCCGGGATTCTGGCGCACCATAACATCAGTATCGAATCGGTTGTCCAAAAGGGCAGACATAAACAAGGCACCGTGCCCCTGGTCATAATGACCCATGAGGCGGAGGAGGCTTCGGTGCGCAAGGCTCTGGCCGAGATTGACGCCCTGGATGTCTGCACCGACAAGACGGTGAAAATTCGCATCATGAAGCCACATGCAGAATAGCAACGGCAGGAAATACATAATTTTGGTCGGTGATGGCATGGGGGATCTGCCTATTGCTGAATTGGGCGGGAAAACCCCCTTGGCTATTGCCCGGACCCCGGCCATGGACAGGATTGCCAGAGATGGTGAGTTATGTTTGGTTCGCACCGTGCCGGAGGGGTTTCCGCCTGGAAGCGATGTGGCCAATCTCTCTCTGCTCGGCTATCTCCCCCATGAATGCTACAGCGGTCGTGCTCCTCTTGAGGCGGCCAGCCTTGGCGTTGCCCTGGCACCCGGCCAGATTGCTTTTCGCTGCAATCTGGTTACCCTGCGTTTCAAGGAAGATCGGGTCTTCATGGAGGATTACAGCAGTGGCCACATCTCCAGCCAGGAGGCGCGAGTCCTGATCGAGGGATTGGAAGAAGCTGTGGGAACCGACTGTCTGCGTTTTTACCCCGGAGTAAGCTATCGTCATCTTCTCGTCCACTCCGGCGAGGTAGGTCCGCTGGTCACTGTGCCGCCTCATGATTATACCGGCAGGGAGGTGACGGAATTCTGGCATCGTTATACCAGTATCCCTCACCTGCGGGAGGCCCTGGCAAAGGCCGTGGCTTTTCTGGCTGACCATCCGGTAAATAAAAACCGGGAGGCAGGGCAGTGTAATCCCGCCAATGCCATCTGGCTATGGGGGGAGGGCAAGGCTCCGTCCATGCCGACCATCATGGCGCAATTTGGCGTGGATGGGGCTTTGATTTCCGCCGTTGATTTGCTTAAGGGTCTTGGCGTCTATGCCGGTCTGGAGATCATTGAGGTGGAGGGCGCCACCGGCTATCTGGACACCAACTATGCAGGCAAAGCGACCGCCGCCATTGAGGCTCTGAATACAAAGGATTTGGTTTTCGTGCATGTTGAAGCGCCGGACGAAGCAGGGCACCAGGGCAGCCTGAAAGACAAGATCCAGGCCATCGAGGATTTTGACGGCAAGATCGTCAAGCCGATTTTTGAGGCGTTGCTGGCCAGCGGCCATGATTTCCGCCTGGCGGTGGCCATGGATCATTTCACCCCGCTTGCCACAAGAACCCACAGCGGGGATCCGGTGCCGGTGGCTATTTACGATTCCAGGGAAGGCCAGGCGGGAAGCGGCCTGCCCTATGATGAGGCAAACGCCGCCATGGTCGGGGAACTTTTGCCTGATGGCCGACAGTTCTTCAAGCGGGTCCTCGGACGGGCATGAGGGCGGACAAGTTCTTTGAAATGCAAGAACCGTTGTATCGCCATCGCTGTCGGGTGATTTACGGCGATACCGATTCCGGCGGCGTTGTCTATTATGCCAATTACTTGCGTTACTTTGAGGCCGCCCGCACTGAATTCATGCGGGCTTTGGCGCTTTCCTATAAAGAGATCGAGGCGCAGGGGTTTATTTTGCCGGTGGTGGAATGTCATGTTCGTTATAAGGCTTCGGCTCGATATGACGATCTGTTGCTGATTGAAACCTGTCTAGTTGAAGTTAGATCCAGAACCTGTCGTTTCAATTACCGGATTATCAGGGAAAATGAAGGCAAAATGCTGGTCCATGGATACACCACCCATGCGGTTGTGGATCTTGATGGCAGATTGACAAAATTTCCGTCTATGGTGCTTGCCGCCTTGCGGAATCAGTCGATTGATGTGTCTTAATCCCTTTATTTTCCTTGACATTATCCCGAATAAGATTAGAGTGTCAAAAGTGACGCGGGGTGGAGCAGTTCGGTAGCTCGTCGGGCTCATAACCCGAAGGTCGTTGGTTCAAATCCAGCCCCCGCTACCATGTAAATGTAAAGGATTCGGCATATCTGCCGAATCCTTTTTTTGTTGCAGCGTCCGCGATGGAAGTGCGAACCGGATGCTGTTTCTTCCAATCCGTTTGGCTGATCGGTAAACAAGGGGGGAATATGGCGGCAACCGTTGATGAGGTTACAATCAATTATGAAGAAGACGGTGTTGTGGTTGTCAAGGAAATCGAAAAAGTTACTCTGTCCAAAGGTGCATGGGCTACCATTCTTTTCCGCTACCAGCAGTGGGATCCCAAAAAAAATGAATACAGTCCGGATAAGTATTCCATCCGCCGTTACCGCAAGGTGAACGGGGAATTCAGCCAGCAGTCCAAATTCAATATTTCCAGCCCGGATCAGGCGCAAAAAATTGTCGAGGCCTTGAGCGGTTGGCTGAAATAAAGAGGCTCTCCATCTCTCGCAGGTTTATCATTATTGCTGGTGCTTTTTGCGGACAGAAGCTATAATTTTTTATCTTTTTGATGTTTGACGCACAGAAGGGTTGAAAGTATGAATTATGTGATTACCGCACATCGCATCGGCATCGCAACGATGAGTCCGGCAATGGCCATTCACCGGGCGTGTCAGGCCATGCTCTTCTTGAAAAAGTTGCTGACTCATTAGGCTAAGGGATGATTGTTCCCCCTGCAACTGCCCCCAAACAAAAACGTATTTCCTTCGCGGTCCTGTTGATCTTCATCCTTTTTGGCTGGTGGTTCTTTTTTGTTTATCAGCGATCGGTTCCGGCGCCGGAAATCGTTCCCATCCCGGTAACACCCCGGGGAGACCTTGCGGCCGACGAACAAAGTACCATTTCCTTGTTTCGCTCCGCTTCGCCCGCGGTTGTTTATATCACCAACATCGAGGTCCGGCGGAATATTTTCAGCCTAAACATCTATGAAATTCCCCAAGGAACAGGTTCAGGTTTTATCTGGGACAAGCAGGGAAGGGTGGTGACCAATTATCATGTTATAGAATCTGCCAGCCGGGTCGAGGTTACTCTGGCAGATCGTTCTACCTGGCAGGCCACCCTGGTTGGCGTTGCTCCGGACAAGGATCTGGCAGTGCTACAGATCACTGCCCCTGCCGAGAAACTCACGCCGCTCCCCCTGGGTGAATCCCATGACCTGCAGGTGGGCCAGAAAGTTTTCGCCATCGGCAATCCCTTTGGTCTTGATCAGACCCTTACCTCCGGAATCGTCAGCGCCTTGGGCCGGGAGATTCAATCGGCAACCGGCAGGACCATCCAGGGAGTTATTCAGACGGACGCCGCCATCAACCCGGGAAACTCTGGGGGGCCTCTTCTTGACAGCGCCGGACGTCTTATTGGTGTGAATACCGCCATTTACAGCCCGTCTGGAGGAAGCGCCGGGATAGGTTTTGCCGTACCGGTGGACGCAGTAGCCAAGGTGATCCCAGAAATTATCCGGCATGGGCGGCTGATTCGCCCTGGTATTGGTATTGCCATGGCCGATGATCAGATTGCCAGGCGGCTTGGGGTAACAGGGGTGCTGGTCATTAATGTCAAGCCGGGCAGTTCCGCCGAGGCTGCCGGGCTTAGGGGTACACGCAGGATTCGAGAAGAAATAGTCTTCGGGGATATCATTCTGGCAGTCGATGGGCGCAAGGTTTCTTCCTACAATGACTTGCGCAATGCCATGGATCGCTATAAAGTCGGGGATACGGTTTCCCTGACTATCGAGCGGGAGGGCCGGCAGATACAACTGCGAGTGGTACTTGAAGAGGTAGGATAGCTTTGTGACCTGGTGGACCCGTGCCCTTAAGAGTCTTATCTCCATAGACGAACAGCGACTGGATCTGTTTCGGGTTTTTCCTGGAATTAGAAGATTTCTTGCTGCCCGGCAGCACTATGCTTATTTGCGGACAGCCGGTGATATCCTCTTTGCTCTGGTGGTTATTTCCGGACTCTTCGGACCAGGCGATGCACGCAGCAATGTTGCGGTTTTTCTCTCGTGGGGCTTGATTTGGCCAAGCATTGTCTTGAGCTGGTTTTTTGTGGGACGGATGTGGTGTGGGATTTGTCCGTTTCCAGGGCTTGGCGTTTTCATGCAACGCCGGGGGATAACCTTTTCTCTGAATGTGCCTAGAATCTTGCAGAAATACGGGGTATATGCCTCGGTTATCCTGCTGGCACTGATCATCTGGACCGAGGTTGTTGCCGGACTTGACCGTTCGCCTGTAGGTACCTCATTTTTCGTTCTGGCCATCGTTTTTGGCGCGGCCCTGCTCTCGATTTTTTTCCACGGCCAGGCCTGGTGCAGGCATCTTTGTCCTTTGGGCCGCATCAGCGGCGCCGCGGCAACCCTCTCCATTACCGAATTTCGGCCGGATCACGAAAAATGCCGGGGTTGCGAAACCTTTGCCTGCAAAAAAGGGCTGGAAGACAAACGAGGTTGCCCGGTTTATCTTGGCGCCTATAGTATTCAGAATAACCTGCATTGTCTGGTATGCGGCCACTGTCTGCCACTTTGCGATCGAGACTCTCCACAGCTGCTCCTGCGAAACCCTTATTCGGAACTGATCCGCAACAAGGGCCGCTACATTACCTGTTCATATATCGTGCCGTTTCTCATAGGCTCTCAACTCGCCCGTTTCTTGCGAAAAAAGGAGATCTACGGTCAGTTTGTAGACTTCTCCGGCTGGTCGGATGCGGTTCTTTTCAGTCTGCTGCTGCTGATTTGTTTTGCAGCAAGCCTGACCATTATACGTTTTGGCACCCGTCTGTTCGGGATCAGCGAAGACCCCTTGTTTGGCAAGTTTTCGCCCATGGTCCCCATTCTGATCCCCATGGCCTTCACTGGAGAACTTGTGTACCGGATGGGATACTTTGCCGGCGGGGTTGGCGATTTCATTCCCACCTTCGGGCGTCAGACTGGCATGACTTTTCTGGAAAAACTCTTTTTTACCATTCCGGATTTCCCGGTGCAGATCCTCTCGGCATTTTTCATGCTAAACGGCGCCATTGCCGGGTGTTACATCCTTTGGCAGTTCTGTCTTACTGATTTCGAGGGGCGCATCCGTTTCCGGAATTTTCTCGGGATTAATCTGTTGATTGTCACCCTGCTCTGTTCTTATCTGACGGTGATTTTTTAGGAGCCGTTACCATTTTTGCTGATACTGAGCAACTGAAGGCCTCCAGCCTAGCAGCTCCGGGTCAGTTCCCTTTTGCAAAGCAGAGGTTGAATGCTTAACGGCTTAGCTGGGACTGAGTCAGGAAGGAGAGGCGTTTGCGTTTGGCAAGCTCCCGCATGTCTGTATCCCGGTCTGATTCATCAATGATCTCTCTGCCCACTATTTCTTCAATGATATCTTCAAGGCTGACAACGCCGGTGACCGAGCCGTATTCATCAACTACTACAAAAAGATGTTTATGGTGGTCAAAAAATTCGAGCATGACCGCGGTCAGTCTTCCTGTTTCCGGGACAAAATGGACCGGCTGCATGAATTCCCGCAGGGATTTTTCCCCGGCCCCCTGGGTTCCCCAGTTGAATATATCCTTGCGCAGGATAATGCCGACCACCTCGTCCGTATTTTTTTCATAGACCGGAATCCGGCTGTGCATATTGAGCATCTCATTAGCTTGCATTGCCTGGGCTACGGTCAGGTTGGCATCGAGCATGAAAGTGACGGTGAGCGGGGTCATAATCTGACGAACGGTTTTGTCCTTCAGATCAAGAATATTGGTAATGACCCGCCGTTCCTGAAGGCTTATCTCTCCTGATTTATGGCTTTGTCTGGCCAGGGCCTGGATCTCCTGGGCTGAGACCAGAAGAGCGTCGTCCTTGGCCGGGAGAAGCCGGGCGATGGCCTGGATGATCAGAATGAAGGGGGTCAGCAGTTTAATCATCCAGTGGAGGGGGTAGGCAATCCAGAGAGCCAGCTCCCGACAGTAGGAAACACCAAGGGTTTTGGGGAGTATTTCTGAAAAAAGGAGGATGGCCATGGTGAAGAGTATCGAAAACCAGACCATGCTGTCGGCCCCAAACACCGCTATGGCCGCAGCCCCGGAGATTGTAGCTCCAGCCGTGTTGGCAATGGTGTTCAGGGTGAGGACAGCGGTGATGGGCCGGTGGATATCTTTTTTCATCCCCATTAGGATCCGGCCGATTCGCTTATGCTTCTGGCTGATGATTTCAATGTGGCTCATCGGCAAGGAGTAGAATGCGGCTTCGCTGAGGCTGCAGATCGCGGAGATTACGATGGCAAGGCCAACGTACAGGCATAGCAGGATCAAGGGGGCTCTCCTGTTTTTTGACTATTAAGTTGAATGGAGCTTCGGGAACAATATCAGTCTGGAATCTAACGCAATTATTAGATTTTTTCATGTAATTATCGTTGCGGAAAGATTTCTCCGTATTATAGACTTCTTTTCCTGTTTTATGGTTTCCTGCCAGGCATAGTGCCGAAAGGCGATGGCCAAAGCAATAATCGGTGTTGTGATTTTGATGCTTCCGCGTTTGGTGGTTATTCTGATTCCCGGCCTCTAGCTGGATAATTGCGAGGACTAAAATACAATGTTGCAGTTCAGTGAGGTTGGACCCAGGACTTATGCCGGCGATCTTCTCGTCTATCTGGTCCGTCAGCCAGGCAAAGGTTCGCCCTGCTGTGCCAGTGGGAGAGTCGATGAACTTATCAGGCGGGTGCATGCGCTCGGGGATTTTTCCGGAAAAGAGGGCGAGCACCTGCTTTTTTATCCGGAAAAAGGGGAGGCTGACCTTCCGATCGCCAAGCGGCTACTGGTTGTCGGGTTGGGCAAAGAAGGGCTGAGCCGTGAGGCATTCCGCAAGGCGGGCGGAAGCATCGCCTCCCTGGCCATGAAAAGCAAGGCTAAGGAGCTGCTGCTTGTTTTGCCCAACCTTGCCTGTGATATGGCGGAGATGGTTGAGGGGTTATCCGAGGGGTTGGTGCTGGGCGCCTATCGTTTCAGGAGATATAAAAGCAGGAAAGGCCAGGAAGCCTCGGGGGAGATATTGCAGCAGGTCACGCTGTATGCCGCGGACAGCAAAGAGGGAGGCAAGGCGCTTAAGCTGGGGGAAATTGCTGCCCAGGCCGCCTGCAGGGCCCGCGACATGGCCAATGAGCCGGCCAGCCACTGGACGCCGGCTCATTTTTCCGAATACGCCAGGCAGTTGGCCGCCGGCCACGGAATGAGATGCACGATTCTTGATCAAGCCCGGATGCAGAAACTTGGGATGGGCGGGATTATCGGGGTCAATCAGGGCTCGGCCCAGCCGCCGGAAATGATCATTCTTGAGTATACAGTAAAGCCAAGCGCGCCTACCCTGCTGCTGGTCGGCAAGGGGCTTACCTTTGATTCCGGCGGTATTTCCCTCAAGCCCAGCGCCGGGATGGAAGAGATGAAATACGATATGTGCGGAGGGGCGGCGGTCCTTTGCGCCATGCAGGCGGTTGCCCAGGCGAAGCTCAAGGGGTTGAATCTGGTGGCGATTGTCCCGGCCACCGAGAATCTGCCCGGCCCGGCCGCCCTGAAACCTGGGGATGTAATCACCCAGTATGGCGGTAAAACCGTGGAGGTGGTCAACACCGATGCCGAGGGCCGACTTATTCTGGCCGATGCCCTTGCCTACGGCATCAAAAAATATAAGCCGGACATGGTGATTGACGTTGCCACGCTGACCGGCGCTGTCATAATAGGCCTTGGCCATCACCGTACCGGCCTGATGGCCAATGATGATGAGTTATGCGCCCGCCTGCTCGCTGCCGGGGAACGCAGCGGCGAACCGCTGTGGCGGTTGCCTCTGGACCAGGAGTATACCAAACAACTCAAGTCCGAGATTGCCGATCTCAAGAATGTCGGAAAAAAAGACGGCGGCGCCATTACTGCGGCCGCCTTTCTTAAGGAATTTGTCGGGAAAACCCCCTGGGCCCATCTGGATATTGCCGGCACCGCCTGGGACTTCACCGAGAAGTCCTATATCCCCAAAGGACCCTCTGGAATAGCGGTGCGCACTCTCTTTGATTTTGTCCGCAACTGGAAAGGGTAGGGGCAGACGGGAGAACTTGCAAGGAGTTAAAAAGCTGAGTTGGGCAGCTTGCCTGCTAAAACGAAACTTATACCCTTTGGTGTAAGCGAATTTTCAGCTGTTCCCAGGCGTTGCTAGCGGCGTTGTCCGCACAGGGCCAGGACCTCGACTATAATCGCCGGAACATCGATATTTCCCTTATGGCGAAGCTGGGCCTGGGTGCCGTGCTCCATGAATTTGTCTGGCAAGCCAAGTATTTTCGTCTGCACCCCCCAGAGATTTTTTTTGGCAAACAGCTCAAGCACTGCGCTGCCAAAGCCGCCTTTTTTTACGTTATCCTCTATGGTTATCACCTTGCCGGTCCGCTTGGCCCATTCGCAGATCAGCTCTTCGTCCAGAGGTTTTATAAAACGCGGATTGATCACCGCCGCTTCAATCCCAAGTTTTTTCAGGCCGGTTGCCGCCTCCAGGGCAGCAGTAACCCTGTTGCCGATGGGAAGCAAAAGAATATCCTTGCCTTCCTGCAGCAGCTCGCCTGTCCCGAGGGGTAAACGTTGCAGCACCTCGTCAAGGGGAACGCCCTCCCCGTTTCCCCTTGGATAACGTACTGCCGCGGGGCCTGGGTGGAGAATGGCCGTGTGGAGCATGTGCCGCAGTTCATTTTCATCCTTGGGGGCCATGATCACCAGATTGGGGATGAAACGCAGGAAGGAAAGGTCAAACACCCCGTGATGGGTGGGGCCATCGTCTCCGACCAGGCCGCCCCGGTCAATGGCCAGGGTAACGGGTAGATTGGGCAGGCAGACATCATGAATGATCTGGTCAAGCGCCCGCTGGAAGAAGGTGGAGTAGATGGCCACCACCGGCAGCAATCCTTCGGTCGCCATGCCTGCAGCAAAGGTGACGGCATGCTGTTCGGCAATCCCCACATCAAAAAAACGCTCCGGAAACCGTTGGGAGAAATTGCTCAAACCGGTGCCCGCCGGCATGGCCGCGGTGATGGCAACCACCCGGGGATCCTGTTCCGCGATCTCGACCAGGGTCTCGCCAAAAACTTTGGTGTAGCTGGGCGCGGCAGGAGGGGAGGGGAGGGGCTGGCCGGTTTCGATACAAAATGGGCCGACTCCGTGGAAATCGCCAGGGCTTTTTTCCGCCGGCTCGTAGCCCTTGCCCTTGGTGGTCAGGACATGGATGAGGGTGGGGCCGGTGCTGAAATCGCGGACATTGCTCAGGGCCTCGATGAGGTTTTCCAGGTTATGGCCGGGGATGGGGCCGATGTATTCAAATTTGAGAGCCTCGAAGAGCATGCCGGGGGTAAAGAAGCCCTTGAAGCTCTCTTCGCTTTTTTTAAGAACAGAGAGGATGTTCTCCCCCACATTGGAGAAGGACTTGAGGAAATGTTCCATCTCCTTTTTGACCCGTACCGCGGTTTTGCTGGTCAGCTTTCTGCTTAAAAAGCTGGAAAGCGCCCCCACATTTGGAGAGATGGACATCTCGTTGTCGTTGAGGATGACAATGAGATTCTTGTGAAGATGGCCGGCCTGATTGAGGGCCTCAAAGGCCATGCCCCCGGTCATGGAGCCATCGCCGATCACGGCGATGCTTTTGTGGAGGTCTCCTTTCAATTCCTTGCCTGTGGCAATGCCCAGACTGGCCGAGATCGAGGTGCTGCTGTGGCCGGTATCAAAAGAGTCAAAAGGGCTTTCATCCCTTTTGGGAAAACCGCTGATTCCCTGGTACTGGCGCAGGGTGTGGAATTTCTCCCTCCGGCCGGTGAGCAGTTTGTGGGTATAACTCTGATGGCCCACATCCCAGACCAGCTTGTCTTCCGGGGTATCAAAAACATAGTGGATGGCGATGGTAAGTTCGACCACCCCCAGGCAGGGAGCCAGATGTCCGCCGGTCTTGGAAACGGTCTGGATGATGGTCGCTCTTATTTCCGCGGCCAGCGTCCCGAGTTGTTCCACCGAGAGCTTTTTCAGGTCGGTCGGGGAATTGATGCAGTCCAGTAAAGGAGTATGGCTCATTGTGGCCTTTTCCTCCGGGGTTACCCTGATGGGGGCCGGTTAGCTGTTCCGTTCGTAAATATAGCGGGCAAGAGCGCGGAGCGGCTCGGCCCGGGCGTCAAAAATCTCCAGGGCGGCTATGGCCGCCTCGACGGCCTCATGGGCCATGATCTTTGTTTTCGTTACGCCGAAAAAGGCAGGATAGGTTGCCTTGTTCCGCTGGGCGTCGGCTCCGGCGGTCTTGCCGAGATTCTCCGTGGTTCCTTCGACATCCAGCAGGTCGTCAATTATCTGGAAGGCCAGGCCGATCTGCACCCCGTAACGGCTCAGGGCAGCATACTGCTCTTCGCTCGCCTGGCCAAAAATCGCCCCGGCCTGTACGGAGGCAGTGATCAGGGCGCCGGTTTTGCAGCCATGGATCAGCCTCAGATGCGCAAAATCGATGGCCCGGCCTTCGGCGGCAAGATCCAGGGACTGACCGCCGACCATGCCCATGGGGCCGATGGCCTGAGCAATGAGGTTGATCAGCCTGAGCTGGTCTGCCGGCGGGATGGCCTGCCGGGTATCGAGATGACTCAGCAGCTCAAAGGCGAAGCTGAGCAGCCCGTCCCCGGCCAGAATGGCCTCTGCTTCCCCGAAAACCACGTGGCAGGTCGGCTTGCCGCGGCGCAGGTCGTCATCGTCCATGGCCGGCAGATCGTCATGTATCAGGGAATAGGTGTGAATGCATTCCAGGGCGCAGGCAACGGGTAACAGATGTTCGGTCGGGGCGTGCAGGGCATCTGCCGCGGCCAGGGCCAGGATGGGCCGGATCCTTTTGCCTCCGGCGAAAAGGCTGTAGCGCATGGCCTTGATATGGTTGGCCAGAGGTCCCTCTTCGGGAAGCATATAGCGCGCCAGGGCCTGTTCGACAACCAGGCATTGTTCGGTCAGGTATCTTTTAAAGTCCATGGCTGGGAAATTTCCGGTACTCGCAAGGGTGACAGAGGTCAGGCGTCATCTTCATCTGTGGCCGCGTCAGGGACGATAAAGGGGACGCTGGTGAGCCTGCCGTCCTTTTTTAAGAGAAGATCAACTTTTTGCTGTGCCTCCTCAAGTTTGTGGTTACACAACTCGGCCAGTTTTATTCCCTCGTCAAACTTTTTCAGGGATTTCTCCAGGCTCAGGTTGCCGGTTTCCAGCTCCCTGGTGATTTGCTCCAGCGACTCCAGGGCTTCTTCAAAAGATTTTTTGGACATGATTCCTCCCGAGGATCCTCAAAAAAAAGAATGACCCTCGTCTGTCGTCAAGTAAGAATGAATTATTTAAAATATATGAAGTTGCGCTTCCGGGCAATGTCTTTCCAAAAAAACATGAGTATGGTAGTTTGTCGGGCAATGTTCAATCATCTCCGCAGGGTTTAAAACCTTTTTAAAAAAACTTCATGCCATACTCTCTGCATAACCGTATTCAAAAATTCAGCCGCTGGCTTTTCGTGGAAAAGGGCTATTCCCCCAAGACCGTTGAAAGTTATGGCCGTGATCTTGCCGAATTTGCTTCATTTGTCGGGGCTGTTCAAGATGTCCGTCAGCTCGAACCCCATCTTCTCCGCTCCTACGTCTATTCCCTGAATAGCAAAAACAAGGGCAGCTCCGTGGCCAGGAAACTTTCCGCCCTCCGCACCTTTTTTCGCCACCTTCTCCGCGAAGAGGTAATAGCCCATGACCCTGTTGCCGCCATTGCCACGCCGAAACAGGAAAAGCACATGCCGGTTTTCCTTACGGTGGACGAGGTTTTTACCCTGCTGGAGATGCCGGGCAGCGAGGATGCCTTTGCCTTCCGGGACCGGGCGATTCTCGAGATCCTTTATTCTACCGGGCTGCGGGTTGCCGAGCTTGCGGCCCTGGATCTGGTGCGTCTTGATGCCGTAGAGGGGATGCTGAGGGTTACCGGCAAGGGCAACCGGGAACGTCTGGTGCCGGTGGGCAGCCCGGCTCTGGAAGCCTTAAGTCAATATCTGCCCCAGCGGACCCTGTTGATCCGCGAACGGATCGCCCGCGGGGATGCGCCGGAAAACAAGGCGGTTTTTCTCAACCATCGTGGCCTGCGGCTCACCACCCGCAGCATTGAACGGCTGGTGAAACTCTATGCCCTGCGGGCTGGAATCGCCGCCCGGGTTACGCCCCATGCCCTGCGTCATTCCTTTGCCACCCATCTTCTGGAAATGGGGGCGGATCTGCGGATGGTCCAGGAACTGCTGGGGCATGTAAGCCTGTCAACCACCCAGCGCTATACCCATCTGAACATGGATCATTTAAACGAGGTCTACGACCGGGCTCATCCTAAGGCGAGAATATAGCTTGAATCGGTGCAAACTATCCAGCAGCACCCCATCTTGCGGCGATCGGCCCGGCTCACGTACCTGATGTACGCTTCGCCGTCCCGCTTCCCGCAACCTGGGGCACTGCTGAATAGTTACGGTTTGGTGGTTATTGTCATTTCCGGCATTGAGCTGGTTAGTTACGAATCGGTTTATTTTTCAGCTATCTGCTGATAGCTGCCACAACTTATTAACGAGGTCAGCATGATTGAACACGATTTGAAATACTGCCCGAAATGCCGGGACGAGTACCGGCAGGATGTGGAGACCTGCGCAGCCTGCGCTCTGCCCCTTATCCTGGGCGCGGAACTGGCGGCCCTGGAAAAGAATAAAAATGATTCTCTCCGGAAACGGAAAGGAGCCCTGACCCCGGATGACCAGCTGGTCGTCATCTCCCAGGGATCCTTGGCCGACCTTAAGCATCTTAAGGCCTTACTCGAGGCCGATCAGCTTGGCGCCATGATCAGCAAAGACGGCCAGGGTTGCGCCAGTGGCGGCTGCGCGCCCAAGTTTCAGCTTCTGGTGCGGCAGGAAGAGATCCAGGATGCCCTGCAGGTACTTGCCGAGGAGCATCGCCGGGCAACCGCCCTGGCCGATCATGATGCAGCCCATGCCGAGGCGGTCTTTAACCCGGAGAGCGCGGAGGCAGTCTGTCCGGCCTGCGGCTTTGCCTTTGTCACCACCACCACAACCTGTCCGGACTGCGGTCTCTGTTTCGGCTAAGGTTCTGTCTGCGGTGCTTTGAGGCGCTTGCAAGCTCAAGCCGAGGCTGGTAATCTGCCGGTCGGGCTTTTTTATATCTCATCTTTTCCGGAGGGCAAGCATGGCACGGGAACAGTGGGGCAGCAGAATCGGGGTGATCATGGCCGTAGCTGGCAGCGCCATCGGCCTGGGTAATTTTTTGCGCTTTCCGGGACTGGTGGCCCAACACGGCGGCGGCGCCTTTATGATTCCCTATTTCATCGCCCTCCTCCTCCTCGGCCTGCCGTTGATGTGGATCGAGTGGACCATAGGTCGCTTCGGCGGCGGTTTCGGCCACAGTACCGCGCCGGGAATGTTCCACTCCATGTGGGAGAAGAACCGCTTTATCAAGTATTTCGGGGTGATTGGCATCTTCGGCCCGATTGTCATTTCTCTTTACTACATCTACATCGAATCCTGGCTGCTGGCCTACAGCTTCTTCGCCCTGGCCGGCAGCTACGAGGCCTGTACTACCAGCGAGATGATGATTTCATTTCTCAAAGGCTATCAGGGGCTTGAGCAGAACCAGTTTTTTTCCGGCCTGGGGCCTGCCTACACATTTTTTCTGCTCACCTTTGCCTTCAACGGGCTGGTCCTATATTTCGGAGTACAGCGTGGAATCGAGCGGGTCTGCAAGTATGGGGTGCCCCTCCTGCTGATTTTGGCGATAATTCTGGTGGCCCGGGTTTTCCTTCTGGGCACTCCCGACCCGGCCCAGCCAGAAAACACGTTAATCAACGGGCTTGGCTTCATGTGGAACCCGGAGTGGTCGGCGCTGACCAAGGGCAAGGTCTGGCTGGCTGCGGCGGGCCAGGTCTTTTTCACCTTGAGCTGCGGAATCGGGGTGATCCTCACCTATGCCAGCTATCTCGGCAAAAACGACGATGTCGCGCTCTCCGGCCTGACCGCCGCCTCGGCCAACGAATTTGCCGAAGTGGTTTTAGGGGGCAGCCTGGTGATCCCGGCCGCCTTCGCCTTCTTCGGTGCCAGCGCGGTGACGGTCATCGCCCAGTCCGGGATCTTCAACCTTGGCTTCGTCACCATGCCCCTGGTGCTCCAGAGGATCGACTACGGCAATTTCTTCGGCTTTATCTGGTTTCTCCTTCTCTTCATCGCCGGATTGACCTCCTCCATCTCTCTGGCCCAGCCGGCCATCGCCTTCCTCGAAGACGAATTTAATCTGAACCGGCGGCAGTCGGTGCTGAGCCTGATGGCCGTCATTTTCCTCTTTTCCCAGCCGGCCATTTTTTTCCTCGGCCGGGGGGTGGTGGACGAGATGGACTTCTGGGGCGGCTCCTTTTTTCTGGTTGTTTTCGCCACGGTGGAAACCATCCTTTTCGGCTGGGTCTTCGGCATGGACCGGGCCTGGTCGGAGCTGCACCGAGGTTCGGACATAATCATCCCCCGTTTCTACCGCTGGATTATCAAGTATATTACCCCACTTTTTCTTCTCCTCATTCTGGGGGTCTGGCTGTTTCAGGACTGGTTGCCGGTGCTCTTCTGCGAGGGGGTTTCCGAGGAAAATCTGCCCTACATCATCGGCACCCGGCTGATGCTGTTTTCCCTTTTAGCCGGACTGGCCCTGTTGGTTCGGCAGAGCTGGGAGCGGCGGGCGCTTAAGCTGTTGGAAAACGGAGGCCCCAATGACGATTAGCGGCTGGATCTTCATGACCATTAGCTGGGCGGCGATCATCGGTCTTTTTGTTTTCTGTCTGCGGCGCACCATTAAGCAATAGCTGTTGAGCGCCGCGACATCTCAATGGTTGTGCTTCGCTTCGTCTGGCAGCGACGGCGCAGGCTTTGGAACCCGCGCCGTCTCGTCGGGCCTTATTTGACGAACGTCCCTCGCTGGTATTCTTCAAAGGCTGTCTTTAACTCCTCCTGGGTATTCATCACAATCGGGCCGTACCAGGCCACCGGTTCGCCCAGCGGCCTTCCGGAGACAAACAGAAATCGTACCGGTTTGTCCGTCGTCGTAACCTTGACCGCAGCCCCGGCATGGGCAAACAGCACCACGGTTTCAGCCGCGCAGACGCAGCGGCGCTCGGTATCCGACCAGCCATGTCCGACCATCTCATAGGCGTAGGTATCGCGCTGATCATCGAAATAGCCCTCGCCGGACAGGATATAGGCAAAGGCGGCATGGCCGAGAGGCAGCGGGTGGGAGAAAACGGTCCCGGCCGGGAGGCTGATATCCAGCATTTCCGGCTCGATCACGATATCACCGACCGGCCCTTTTACGCCTGCCACCTCGCCGGCAATAATCTTGATTGTCACCCCATTTGTAAGTCGCACTTCAGGAATATCGGCCGCCTTGACGTCCCGATAGCGGGGCGCCATCATCTTCCGGGATGCTGGTAGATTGGCCCAGAACTGAAAGCCCCACATGGTGCCGGTGGGGCTCAACTGCGGCATCTCCTGGTGGATGATCCCGCTGCCGGCGGTCATCCACTGCACGTCGCCGGCCCCGATGGCCCCATGGTTGCCCATGCTGTCGCCATGCTCCACCAGTCCTTCCAGCACGTAGGTGATGGTCTCGATGCCCCGGTGAGGATGCCACGGAAATCCGGCCAGATACTCATCGGGGTTGGAGGTGTGGAAATCATCAAGCATCAGGAATGGGTCAAACTGGGGTACCTGGAAATAACCGAAGGCACGTTTCAGGTGTACCCCGGCACCTTCAATGGTAGGGCGGCTCTTTAATATTTTTGTGATACGGCGAATGGTCATGGTCAGGCTCCTCTGTCGTAGTTTGCCATGGAATAATTATAGCAGAATGTGATCCAGGTGCAAACGATCGCCAAGATGCCGCTTTGGGAAAAAAATCGAAGAAATATTCCTCAGTAAAGCAGGGAGATGCCCGTTGATTCCCCTGCCAGGTCACCCCGCTATTGAAGTATTTAATTATTTTCCTTTGCATCTGGAAAATCATGTGATATAGCATTTAATTATTTTCCTTCATGCTAATATTTCTGAGGGGTCTTTCCGGGGCATCGGGCGGTGGCTTCCGGATGCGAGAGACACAGCATTCGGAGAGTCTGCTCTTTTAACGATATTTTTTGCCGGAGCGAAGCCATGTCCCAATCCACTTCATGCAACATGGCGGAGATCTACCGCTTTCTCGCCCGATCCCTGCGCTATCCCGACTCAAGCTGGCTGCAGGCAGAGTATTTTTCCGTCCTCGATGCCTTTCTTGTCGGGCTGGGATGGGATACCGAGGCGGCGTATCTCCGGCGGTCAATCTCCGAAAGTGTTGACTGGCTCGAGACCATGCAGGTGGAGTATACCCGGTTGTTTGTCAATGCGGTTCCTGGGGTACTCGCTCCGCCATATGGCTCGGTTTACCTCAGCGATGACGGCATGCTCTACGGCCCCAGCGCAGAAAAAACAAAACTGTTTTATCACGAGCAGGGTTTCGACCTGGTGGGCGAGGCGGATATCCCCGATCATCTTACCTTTGAGCTGGAATTTCTTGCTCTTCTTGTTGAGGAAGGCAAGAGCGACGAGGAAGAGCTTTTCCTTTCCCGCCATTTCAGGCCGTGGTTTCCCAAGTTTCAGGCGCGGGTTGTTTGCGAGACGCACCATCATTTTTACCGGGTTTTAGTAAATCTAATTGATTTCTTTACAAGGGAGGAAATGTGAAATGGCTTTAAATTTGACGAGACGTAAATTTTTGCAAACCGCATCTCTTGCGGCAGCCACGGCAGCAATGTCCGGCTGTTTTGCCGACAGGGCGAAGGCGGGCACCCCGTTTGTCAAGAAACCATTTGCCGCGCCCGGCAGTTTTGCCGACACCAAGACCGTGTCGGGCGGGATCTGCGAGATGTGCTTCTGGCGCTGTCAGCTGGTGGGCAAGGTGCGGGACGGCAGGCTGGTCAAGCTTGAGGGCAACCCCAAGAGTATCGACAACGGGGTGAGCATCTGCGCCCGCGGCAATGCCGGAGTCAAGCTGCTCTATGATCCGGATCGCCTGAAATTTCCGATGAAAAACGTGGGCAAACGCGGTGCCCCTGAATGGAAGCGAATCTCCTGGGATGAGGCCCTGGACGAGTGCGCCGCCAGGCTCAAGGGGGTTATCGACAAGTACGGGCCCCAAGGCATTGCCATTTTCCCCCATGGATGTTCGGCGACCTATCCGATGAACTTTTTCGAGAATGTGGTCGGCACCCCCAACAACTCCGAAGCCTCATTCTTCCAATGCCGCGGGATTCGCGACACCGCCTATGTCGCCACCCTTGGCGTGCCTCCGGCGGAAGATGTGGATATGGCCAATGCCAAGGCTATTTTTCTTTTGGGCGGTCATTTCGGCGAGAACGTCCATGTCTCCCATCTCAAGCGCTATCTCAAGGGGCTTGAGAACGGCGCCAAGCTGATCGTGGTTGACCCCCGCTTCTCCGCCTCCGTGTCCAAGGCGGATATCTGGGTCAGGATCAAGCCCGGCACCGATACTGCCTTTCTGCTGGCGATCATGAATTACCTGATCAAGGAAGGCAAATACGACAAGAAATACGTGGCCGAGCACGGCAAGGGCTTTAGCGAATTTGCCAAGGGTATCAGCTATGCCTCTCTCAAGTGGGCGGCAAAGACCTGTGATGTGCCGGAAAAACAGATCAAACAGGTTGCCGATACCCTGGCCGCCAATGCTCCCAATGTTTCCATCCATCCAGGCCGTCATGTGAGCTGGCACGGCAATGACTTCCAGCGGGAGCGGGCCCTGGCCTGCCTGACCGGTCTCCTTGGCACCATTGGGGTTAAAGGTGGCTTTGTGCCTGGCAAAGGTCCGAAGGTCGGCAAGGCGGGCTGGCAGAAGATCATGAACGAACATGCCGAACAGTTTGCCCTTCATACGATGGCCAAGCTTTATAAATTTTCTCCCCCCGGCACCCCCACCGATCTTATCCGCAATACCGCTGTTACCGGCAAGCCGTATGCGATCAAAGGCTATGTCGGCTGGGGTCAGAACCCCATCCAGACCATCCCGGATCAGGCTTTGACCATCAAGATGCTGGAACAGATGGATTTTGTCATGGTCTGTGATGTCATGCCCACTGACATCACCATGTACGCCAACATTCTCCTGCCCGAGCTGTCTTATCTGGAACGTTATGACGGCTATATCCACAAGGGAACGCAGTGGAACTTTGCCGACCCGCAGCAGCAGTATATCGCCCCACGGCTGCCGCTGGTATCCCCGACCGCTGCCGACCATGAGCGCAAGGACTCCATCTGGATCATCAATGAGCTGGCCAAGCGGATGGGATATGGCGAGCATATCAAGGTCAAGAGCGCCGAGGAGATGGTTGAAAAGATATTGGCCGAAATTAATCTCTCCATTGGGCAACTGATTAAGGAAGAGGGGATTCATCTCCAGCCCGGCGTTGATCCCTACGGTAAGGCCCTGGATGTGGAATTTTACAGCGCGGAGCTGGCGGAGGCGGGTTACCCGGCCATTCCCACCTATGTTCCGGTGCCGGAACCGCCCAAGGGTTTTGCCCGTCTGGTTTATGGCCGGGCTCCGGTCCACACCTTCAACCGGACGCAGAACAATGCCTGGTTGCATAACGAGATGCCGAGCAATCCTGTCTGGCTTAACGATGAATCCGCCAAGAAGATGGGACTGAAAGAAGGTGACACCATCGAACTGGTCAATCAGGACGGGGTGAAGTCGCGGACCTCTTCCGTGGTCAAGGTTACCCCCGGTATCCGCAAGGATACCATCTACATGGCCCATGGTTACGGCACGATGAATAAGGCCATGACCGTGGCGTCCGGCAAGGGTATCGACGACCAGAGTCTGATTACCAGGCTGGCGGTCGATCCGGAAACCGGGGCGCACGGCATGCGGAACAACTTTGTCAAGTTCATCAAGAACGGCAAAGTGTTGAGCATTCCAGCCTGAGAAAAGAGCGCGGTCGACGTGACGATACCGCAGGGAAATTAACCAATTTGCATTATGGAGGTATGCCGTGAGTCAATACGGAATGATAATAGATCTTGAGAAATGCGTGGGCTGCCATGCCTGCGCCATCGCCTGCCGGGCCGAGTGGGAGGTTCCCACGGGCAATGATTCGGCCCAGCGGGAGCGGAGAAGAAACTGGGTCAAACGCTTGGGGCCAAGCAAAACCCCCCATGGCATGGCTTCCACTTATTATCCCGGCCTTTGCAACCACTGCGACAAGCCGGCCTGCGTGGATGTCTGCCCGGCGGACAAGGTCGAGGCCACCTTTACCGATCCAAAGAGCGGGGCGACAAAAAAGATGCAGGTGGCCGCTACCTGGAAGGATCCCTTTAACGGCACGGTGCAGATCGACAAGGAACGCTGCCTCGGCTGCGGCGCCTGTGCCGATGCCTGCCCGTACAGCGCCCGCTATGTAAACGAGGAAGGCGGCGACCCCAAGGCCGACAAATGCACCTTTTGCGTGGAGCGTCTGGCCCAGGGGCTGGAACCGGCCTGCGTGCAGACCTGCCTGGCCAGGGCGCGGATATTCGGAGATCTCTCCGATCCCAATTCCGAGGTGGCCAAATATGTACAGAAAGGCGCGGTAAAGCTGGAAAACGCCAAGGTGAAGATCGGGCCAAATGTCCGTTATTACGGTAACAAAAGGGACATGCACCTGCTGACCACCACTTCAATGCCGCAGACCATGCCCCAGGCCAATCTGCGGCGGACCATCATGGCCCGAATGCTGAAGCCTGCCATGGATCAGGTAAAGAATCTCGGGATGCTCGGACTGGCTGGGGCGGTAATTGCCAAAGGTTTAAGCGAGGACGACAAGAAATAATTCATCTCGCATTATTTCTGGATATGAAACTCCCTCGATGCCGCAAGGTGCCGGGGGATTTTTTTTACTCCATTTCGTCTGTCAGCAACGGGGACAGTACGGTGCAATAGAAAAGCAGATAACAGAACCCCTCCCATCTACGAATGTGGCCGGTTTTATTATCGTTTGCGATTGCGTCTAAAAGGCGGATGCGGAGGGAGTATCCCGTCTCGCAACCTTAAACCGGCTTCAAGTAAATCTACCCCGACCAACACCCCGACCGTAACCAAGGCCAGAATCAGCCCGCCATACTCATAGCCCAGGCCGATTGCCGAGCCGATGACTGCCAGGATCCAGATTACCGCCGCGGAAGTGCCACCATGCACAAGGCTCTCTTTAGCCATGTTAACGCCCGTGCCGAGCAAGCCGATGCCGGTGACCACCTGGAGCACCACCCTGAGGGGATGAACAACTGTATCGGCAGTGATCAGAGTACCAAGGGCGACAAAGACTTCGGTGCCCAGGCAGATCAGGATGCTGGTGAGGATGCCGGCCGATTTTCCGCGCAGCCGGCGCTCCAGGCCGATGATGCCGCCACAGACAAGGGCAATGCCGATGCGCTGCCAGAAGAGTGGAAGGTAAAGGTCGAACACAGGCATGGTCAAAGGTCCTATCGCAATATGGTTTGAAGTTTCTAGGTAAAACCGACTCACCTTCTGGATCACCAGAAGGCTGAAAAACGGATCAAAAATTGCTTCGTTCCGGTATTATGCAGTATCCAGCACCTCACGGATCTTGGCGGCCAGTGCCCGAATCGAAAACGGTTTTTGGATGAAATTGTCCCCCTCATCAAGCTCGCCGTGGCGATGAATGATATTGCCCGCATAACCGGACATGAACAGGTGCTTGATTTCCGGATACAGTCCGAGCAGGATTTTTGCCAGTTCCTGGCCGTTCATCTCGGGCATGACCACGTCGGTCAAAAGAAGGCTGATCTCGCCATGGTGCTCCCTGGCCAGCCGGATCGCCTCCGCAGGTGTCGAAGCGGTCAGCAACC
>Ga0172380_10000803_pt1 | contig 57256 bp, 41 predicted proteins | sample Leawe162metaG_FD_119747 | JGI IMG/M metagenome (GOLD analysis project Ga0172380, IMG submission 119747) | Leachate microbial communities from a municipal landfill in Southern Ontario, Canada - Leachate well 162 metaG | ecosystem: Engineered > Solid waste > Landfill > Unclassified | place... | reverse complement strand
GAAGTGTCGGAACTGGCAGACGAGCGTGACTTAGGATCACGTGCCGCAAGGCGTAGGAGTTCGAGTCTCCTCTTCCCCACCAGCCACCGGCTCGCCGGTGGTGGGTGAAACAGCGATGGGACGCGTCCGATGACGCGAGGGGGATCCATGGCGAAGCTGCTCGAAGTCAAGAACCTCCGCACGTACTTCTTCACGGACGAGGGCGTAGTTCGCGCTGTTGACGGCGTGACCTGGGACCTCGACGAGGGCGAGACGCTCGCCCTGGTGGGAGAGTCCGGATGCGGCAAGTCCGTCACGGCGATGTCCATCCTGCGGCTCATTCCGAACCCGCCGGGACGCATCGTCGATGGCGAGATCATGTTCGAGGGCCGGGACCTGATGAAGGTCTCCGACGCCGAGATGCGCGCCATCCGCGGCAACCGCATCGCCATGATCTTCCAGGAGCCGATGACCTCGCTGAACCCGGTGCTCAGCATCGGGCAGCAGATCAAGGAGGCCATCCTCCTGCACCTCGGCCTCGGTGACGAGGAAGCGACCGCACGCGCCATCGAGCTCCTGGGGATGGTCGGCATCCCGGAGGGCGGTCAGCGCCTGAAGGACTACCCGCACCAGTTCTCCGGCGGCATGCGCCAGCGCGTCATGATCGCCATGGCGCTCGCCTGCAACCCGAAGCTGCTCATCGCTGATGAGCCGACGACGGCACTGGACGTGACCATCCAGGCGCAGATCCTGGAGATCATGGCCCGGCTCTCCAAGGAGTTCAACACCGCCGTCCTGGTCATCACCCACAACCTCGGCATCGTCGCACGGTACGCGGACCGCGTGAACGTGATGTACGCCGGGGAGATCGTGGAGAGCGGCTCCGCCACGGACATCTTCAAGCGGCCGGCACACCCGTACACCGTCGGGCTGATGGCGTCCGTGCCTCGGCTGGACGCCACCGAGAAAGTGCGCCTGGCCACGATTGAGGGTCAGCCCCCGCTGCTCATCCAGCAGATCCCGGGCTGCCCGTTCCGGCCGCGCTGCGAGTGGGCGATCGAGAAGTGCGACAAGGAGCACCCGGAGCTCGAGGTGAAGGTGACCGCGCACAGCGCTCGCTGCTGGCGCAACCCGCAGACCGACGCCCGAACCCGAGAGACCGCCAGCATCGCGGCCGCGCGCTAAGGCGAGGGGAGCATCATGACGACAACTGCCGTCGACGAAAAGCGCCGTGTCCGCGAGGGTGAAGTCCTGGTCTCGGTCAGGGACCTGGTCAAGTACTTCCCCGTCACCGCCGGCCTGCTGATTCAGCATAAGATCGCCGATGTCCGCGCCGTGGATGGCCTGAGCTTCGACGTCAAGGGCGGCGAGACGCTGGGCCTGGTGGGCGAGTCCGGGTGCGGCAAGTCCACCACCGGACGGGCCGTGCTCCAGCTGCACCGACCGACCTCCGGCACCGTGAACTTTGCGGGCACCGAGCTGACCACGCTGGGTGGCACGGAGCTCCGCCGCTTCCGGCGGCGGATGCAGATGATCTTCCAGGACCCCTTCTCCAGCCTGAACCCCCGGATGAGCGTGCAGCAGATCATCGGTGAGCCGCTCGCCATCCACGGCCTGTACAAGGGGTCGGAGCGCGCCGATCGCGTCCAGTACATCATGCAGGCCGTGGGCCTGAACCCGGCCTTCTCCCGCCGCTTCCCGCACGAGTTCTCCGGCGGGCAGCGCCAGCGCATCGGCATCGGCCGGGCGCTCGCCGTCGAGCCGGACTTCATCGTGTGTGACGAGCCGGTGTCTGCGCTGGACGTGTCGATCCAGGCGCAGGTGATCAACCTGCTGGACGATCTGCAGGGTGAGTTCGGCCTGACGTACCTGTTCATCGCACACGACCTCGCCGTGGTCCGGCACATTTCGGACCGCGTCGCCGTCATGTACCTGGGCAAGATGATGGAGCTCGCCGAGTCCAACGAGCTCTACGAGAACCCGCTGCACCCGTACACCAAGGCCCTGATGTCGGCCGTGCCGATCACGGACCCCGAGGTGGAGCGCAAGCGCGAGCGGATCATCCTCACCGGCGACGTGCCCTCGCCCCTCCGGCCGCCTCCGGGCTGCGTCTTCAACACGCGCTGCCCGATCGCCGTCGATGAGTGCCGCGAGCGCGTGCCGGAGTGGCGCGAGCACATCCCCGATCACTGGGTGGCCTGCCACCGCGTCTAGCCCGGCGCCACGACGGGTACCGCCCGTCCGGAAGCACCTCATCGATGCCCCGCCGCAAGGCGGGGCATCGTCTTGTCGGGTGCGGACCGGACGGCCCCGCCCACGCGTATCCTCCCTACCGGCTAGGATGGTTGCGTGGAACAATCTCGCATTCGCAACTTCTCGATCATCGCGCACATCGACCACGGCAAGTCGACGCTCGCCGATCGCATGCTCGAGATGACGGGCGCCATCGACTCCCGCGACATGCGCGAGCAGGTGCTCGACTCCATGGATCTGGAGCGCGAGAAGGGGATCACAATCAAGGCGCAGGCCGTGCGCATGCCCTTCACCGCGGCCGACGGCGAGCAGTACGAGATCAACCTGATCGACACCCCCGGCCACGTGGACTTCACGTACGAGGTTTCCCGCGCACTCGCCGCGTGCGAGGGCGCGATCCTCGTGGTGGACGCCACCCAGGGCATCCAGGCGCAGACGCTGGCGAACGTCTACCTCGCGCTGGACCTCGATCTGAAGCTGATCCCCGTCGTGAACAAGATCGACCTGCCATCCGCCGAGCCCGAACGCGTGGCGCAGGAGCTCATCGACGTCATCGGCTTCTCGCCCGAGGAGGTGGTCTTCGCCTCCGGCAAGACCGGCGCAGGGGTCGGCGAGATCCTGCAGGCCGTGGTCGAGCGCGTCCCGGCGCCGGGCGGCGATCGCGATGCACCCCTGCGCGCGCTCGTCTTCGATGCGAAGTACGACGCGTTCAAGGGCGTGCTGGTCTACGTGCGCGTCATGCAGGGCCGGGCGCGCATGGGTGAGCGCATGCGGCTGATGCAGCAGGCCTCGCGCTTCGAGCCCGTCGAGGTCGGCTACTTCCGCCCGGGATTCCAGAAGTGCGACATCCTGGAGGCCGGGGAAGTCGGGTACATCGCGACGGGGCTCAAGGGAGTGTCGCAGAGCCGCGTGGGTGACACCGTCACCACGGACGGTGCCGGCGGCGCCGGGGAGCCCCTGCCCGGGTACCAGCCGGCCAAGGCAATGGTGTTCGCCGGGATCTATCCTACGGACTCGGATGCGTACGGAGACCTGCGCGACGCCCTGGAGCGCCTCACCCTGAACGACGCCTCGCTGCAGTGGGAGCCGGAGAGCAGCGCGGCCCTGGGCTTCGGCTTCCGATGCGGGTTCCTGGGCCTGCTGCACATGGAGATCGTGCAGGAGCGGCTGGAGCGGGAGTTCGACCTCGACCTGGTGGCGACGGCGCCATCGGTGGAGTACCAGCTCACGCGATCCAACGGCGAGGAGATCACGATCGACTCGCCCGCCGAGCTGCCGCCCCCCAACGAGGTCTCGGAGATCCGCGAGCCGTGGGTCCGCGTCTCCATCACCATGCCCGCGCGCTTCATCGGCACGGTGATGCAGCTGGTGGACGAACGCCGCGGCGAGTTCGACCGCGTGGAGTACCTGGACCACGCCGCGGACGAGGGCGAGTCGCGCGTGCTGGCCACGTACCATCTGCCGCTGGCCGAGATCCTCGTGGAGTTCTATGACCATCTGAAGTCCCGCACCTCCGGGTACGCGGCCATGGACTACGCGCTGGAGGGATACCGGCGCGCGAACGTCTCCCGCCTCGACATCCTCGTCAACGGCGACCCCGTGGACGCGCTCTCCGCCATCGTCCCCACCGAGGACGCCGCGCCGCAGGGGCGCAAGCTCGCGCTCGCGCTGAAGGGCCTGATCCCCCGGCAGATGTTCGACGTGCCGATCCAGGCCGCCATCGGTGGGCGCGTGGTGGCGCGCGAGACCGTGAAGGCGATGCGCAAGAACGTCCTCGCGAAGTGCTACGGCGGAGACATCACGCGCAAGCGCAAGTTGCTCGAGAAGCAGAAGAAGGGCAAGAAGCGCATGAAGATGCTCGGCTCCGTCGAGGTGCCGCAGGAGGCGTTCATGGCGGTCCTGAAGGTGCGCGACTGACCGGCGTGCCGCTACCTCGACGGCACGCTGACGGGGCGGGTACCTCGCGACGCCTCTGGCGGCGTGCGCTAGAGTGCAGCGGGGCAACGGTGGTCAGTTCGGGAGCATGCATGTCGCTGCAGGTGGTCGAGCCGCGGATCCGGGGATTCATCTCGCTCACATCCCACCCCGAGGGGTGCGCCGCAAACATCCGGGAACAGGTGGAGGTGGTCCGGCGCGCGGGCATCACCGCGCACATCGGCACCGTGCTGGTGATCGGCTCATCCACCGGCTACGGGCTCGCCAGCGCGCTGGTCGCGTGCTTCGGATACGGCGCGCGGACGCTCGGCGTGTGCCTGGAGAAGGCGCCCGAGGAGACGAAGACCGCCACGGCAGGCTGGTACAACCTCGCCGAGGCACACCGGCTCGCGCGCGCCGAGGGCCGCACCTTCGAGACGATCAACGGCGACGCGTTCTCGGCCGAGGTGAAGCAGCAGACGGTGGACGCGCTCCGCCGGCTGGGGCCCGTGGACCTCGTGATCTATTCGCTGGCCGCGCCGCGGCGTCGGGATACGCACACCGGCGAGATCTGGAACAGCACGCTCAAGCCCATCGGCCGGCGCTACACGGGCAAGGCCTTCGACCTCCGCGGCGAGGCGGTCACGAGCGCCTCGATCGATGCCGCCACCCGGGACGAGATCGAGAATACCGTTCGGGTGATGGGCGGCGAGGACTGGTCCGACTGGATCGAGCTCCTGCTCCACGAGCAGCTCCTTGCCCCCGGCGCGCGGACCATCGCCTACTCGTACATCGGGCCCGAGCTCACCGCGGCGATCTACCGGGACGGGACGATTGGTCACGCCAAGGAGCATCTGGAGGAGACCGGTCACACCCTCGATCGCGTGCTGGGCGGCGCGGTGGGCGGCGGTGCGTGGGTGAGCGTGAACAAGGCCGTGGTGACGCAGGCCTCGGCCGCGATCCCGGCCGTGCCGTTGTACCTCAGCGTGCTGATGAAGCTGATGAAGGAGCGCGGCACGCACGAGGAGGCGATCGAGCAGATCGTGCGCCTCTTCCGCGACTACGCGGCTCCCGGCGTGACGCCTGCGACGGACGCCCACGGCCGCATCCGCCTCGACGACCGGGAGATGGCGCCGGACGTGCAGTCCGAGGTCGCAGCGATCTGGGAGCAACTGTCGACGGAGAACTTCCGCGCACTGTCCGACTACGGCGGCTATCGCCTCGCGTTCCACCGTCTCTTCGGCTTTGACGTCCCGGGGGTCGACTACGGCGCCCCAACCGAGGTCAACCGGAGTCTCGACCAGGTGGGATCGCGCCCAGCGGAGTCGCGCTAGGCGGGATCAGGCGACGCCCCCTCGCCGCTGTCGGCGCCCGGCTCGTGCGCTGTGACCAGGTCATCCAGCGCCACGATGCCGTCCGTGCCGCAGATGCGCTGCCGCACGGCTGCCAGGGTCTCCGGCGACGCGGCCTGCAGCGCCGCGATCGCGGCGGCGAACAGCGCCCGGGCCGGCAGCACCGCGTACCGGGTGGCTTCCGCCGCCACGCGCAGCGAATCCTCGATCTCGCGCTGCCGCTCGGCGGGACTGGCAAGGCACTGGCCGTTCGCGATCACCAGCCCGCGCGGGGCGAACGCACGCTCCGCGATCACGCGGTCCACGTGCTGGCGCAGCCGGTAGTGCGCCGACATCCCGACGGCCTCGGCGGACGCCGCCGCCACCACGTGCACCTGCGCGTCGCCGTCCAGGAGCACCGGGTCGCCCTCGGGCGTGTGGCCGCACTCGAAGCCGATCGCCTCCGCGCACGCGAGCGCGGCGGACAGCAGCGAGGCGTTGCCGCTGGCCCACAAGACGCCGCGGATCGAAGCGCGCGCGGCCGCGGCGGTCGTGGCGGCGTCGAGCTCCGCCTGTGCGGCGTCCCGCGCCGCCTGCGCCCGCTCCACGGCGGCCTCGCGCTCCGCGAGGCCGGGAACATCGATGTCCCGCGCCCAGTAGGGGGTGGTCCCGCTCGCGATGCCCAGCAGCTCGTCGGCGGCCGCGGCCGTCGCCGCGCCCTCGTTCGAGGCGAAGTCGTCGGCGGTATGGCTGAGCGCCGGCATGAAGATCACGCGGCCCGCGAGCACGGGGAACTCCACGCCCACCGGTGCGCCACCGGGTGAGCGGAGGAACACCTTCGCGTAACGCGCGAACCCCGGCGCGCGCTCGTTGAAGTACGCGCGGTACAGCAGGTTGCGTTCGAAGGTCTCGAAGACGCGCACGAACGGGTGATCGTGATCGACCACTACCGCACGCTCGCCCTCTCCGCCGGTGATCGTCGCCGCGTCCCACGCCATGCCGTCCGGCGCGGGGAGATAGAAGTACGTGTCCACGCCCGTGAATCCCGCCACGCCCGCGAAATGCGACGGCGCGCAGGCATACACCACCACCGTCGCGCCGCGCTCCAGTGCGCGTTGCACCTCGTCCCGCCGCCGCTGCAGGAGCGCCGCGAGGCTCGCGGCCCCGTCGATGGGAGCGCCGTTCACCACCGGCACGTCGGCGTGCGTCAGGAACTCGCCCTCGCCGCGCGCCGCAGCCCGCACGCTGTCGAAGACACCCCCGGCATCGATCACGATCGCGTCGTAGTCGAACAGCGTCGGCGCGTTGAACAGGGAGTGATTGTCGATCTCGATGCCGGGCATGCGGTGACTGATGGACAGGACGCGCACAGGGCCTCCTCGTGGCTCGCGGTGCAGCCGGGATGCAGGCGACGCGCCGGCAGCGCGGGACGAGACGGGATTGTATCGCGCGGCGCCGGGGGCGCGCCCCTATGCCCCGCCGAGGGCCGCTGATACGCTGGAAATGGTCGTGCTAGGCGGGGAGTTAGCGGTGCCCTGTACCCGCAATCCGCTTCAGCGGGGCTGAATGCCCGTCCGAGATTGACGTCTGAAGGGACTGCGAGCGCCAGGCGGCGTTGAGAGCCTGGTCCTGTGCGGCGACGCCCGGCTAACCCCGCCAGGGCCGGAAGGCAGCAACGGTACGTCGAACGCGTCGGGTGCCACAGGGTCGCCGGGTTTGAGCAGGCCAGCGGGAGCAAGCCGGCAGCGTCGAACGATGGCGGGGCACGGCCACCTGCGCCGGGATCGGGCCGTGCCGAGGATGCGGGGGGAGCGATGAGCCCCAGACGACCCGGACCTCGGCCGGCCCGCCGGCCGTCCTCGCGCGCTCGCAGGCTCGGCCTGCCGAAGCGCAAGCCCGCCCCACCGCAACCGGACGACATGCCCGACTACCTGCGCCACCTGGGCGTGACGCCGAGGAAGGCGCTCGGCCAGCACTTCCTCGTGGACGAGCTGATCCTGAGCGACATCGCCGACGCGGCGGCGCTCACGCCTGACGACGTGGTGCTCGAGATCGGCGCAGGCCCCGGCGGTCTCACCGAGGAGCTCGCGAAGCGCGGCGCGACCGTGGTGGCGGTGGAGATCGACGAAGAGCTCGCCGCCTCGACGCGCGCGCGGCTCGGCGCGTACGACCGGCTGCACGTGCTCGCGGCGGACATCCTGGACTTCGCGCCCGGCGAGCTGCTGGTGGAAGCGGGCGTACAGCCGCCGTACATCGCCGTGGGCAACCTGCCCTACTACATCACGCAGCCGATCGTGCGGCGCCTGCTGGAGTCCGAGCCCGCGCCGGCGCGCATCGTGGTGCTTGTGCAGCGCGAGGTGGCGCAGCGCATGGTCGGGGGGCCTGGCCACGAGTCGTTGCTGTCGCTGTCCGTGAAGGTGTACGGCGTGCCGCGTCTGCTCTTCGACGTCCCGGCAACGGCGTTCTGGCCGCCGCCGAAGGTGCAGTCCGCCGTCGTCGAGATCACGCGCCTCGACCACCCGGCCGTGGACCTGCCGCCGGAGGAGCTCGCCGTCTTCTTTCACGTGCTGCGTGCCGGCTTCGCGCAGCCGCGGAAGCAGATCCACAACGTCTTCCCGGAGGAGCTGGGGCTGGAGCCCGCGCAGGTGCGCGACGTCATCGAGTCCGCGGGGATCGACCCCGGGGCGCGCGCGCAGCACCTGGACCTCCGGGACTGGGAGCGCCTCTACCATGCCTTCCGCGAGCGCTACCCGGACGCCCTTGATGTCAACTGAGGCACGCGCTGCCGGCCCCGCAGGTACGGGGGTGCGGCTGATCGCACCCGCCAAGATCAATCTCGCGCTCGAGGTGATCCGGCGCCGCCCGGACGGCTACCACGAGATCGACACGGTGATGACCACCCTCGACCTCGCCGATCGGATCTTGATCACGGCACGCCCGCCCGGCGCGGGGCTGGAGGTCGTGCTGACCGGGGCGTACTCGGGCGGGATCGACCCCGAGGATGACCTCGCCGGGCGCGCCGCGCGCCTGCTCGCCGAGGAGGTCGCCCGGACGACCGACGTGCGCATCGCGATCGAGAAGCGCATTCCCTCGCCCGCGGGCCTGGGCGGAGGGTCGTCCGATGCAGCAGCGGTGCTGCGCGGGCTCAACGCCCTCTGGTCGCTCGGGCTCGGCACGGATCGACTCGCCTCGATCGGCGCGCGCATCGGATCGGACGTGGCGTTCTTCGTGCATGGCGGCACGGCCCGCTGCACCGGCCGCGGCGAGCGCGTCGAGGCGCTGCGCGACATGCGCCCGCTGCGCATGCTGATCCTTGTCCCCCCGGTGCCGGGCGGGGAGGCGAAGACCGCGCGCCGGTACGCAGCGCTCGTGCCGCAGGACTTCAGCCACGGCCACATCGCGGAGCGCCTGGCGCATCGCATTGCGCGCAACGCGCCGCCGCCGACGAACGACCTCGTCAACGTCTTCGAGCGCGTCATCGAGCGCACGCAGCCGGAGCTGGTCGCGCACTACGCCGCCTACAGCGCCGCGGGCGCGCCCCGGCTGCACCTGTGCGGCGCGGGCCCCGCCGTCTTCCTGCTGGTGACCGAGGGCGCGCGCGTCGCCGAGCTCCGGCGCGACTTTGGCTCCACCGGCGCGACGGTGATCGAGGCCCACACCCTGCCGCGCGCGGCCGCCTTGCGGGTGGAGGCGGTGGCCGCGGAGTCGCCGGGTGCGGGAGCATGAACCTGGCCCCGCTCCTCAACCCCGAGATCGCGCGTCACCTGCTCGCAGGATGGGTCACGGGAGCACTCGTCGGGCTGATCGACACGGCGCTGCTCGTGATCGCTGTTGGGCGGTCGCCCCGGTGGCCGCAGCAGCTGTCGGCGCTGCGAGTGAGCCTGCCGGCGCTCACCATCGCCGCCGTCAACGGCATGCTCATCGGCTGGACGTTGATCGGGCTGCTGCTGGGCGCGGTCTCCATCTCCGTGCCGATGCCGAGGTTCTCGATCCTCGTCTGCCTCGTGGCGCTGGGGGCTGCCGGACTGTACGCGTTCGTACGGGGTCTTGGGAATCGCGGCGAGATGCTGGTGGTGATGGGCTGCGGCCTGGTCGCGACCGTCGCCTTCGCGGGGATGCTCCCCGCGCTCGCCGCGTGGGAGTAAGCGCCAGCCACCCGGCGACGGTCGCTGGTCCGTGGGCGGCGGCGCCTCGTATCCTGCTTCGACTCGGGACCGGCGCGACCCCTCGCCGACGGTGAGCGCACGAGGGCGTACGCTCGCCGGACACCGTGGGAGGCGATCGCCGGAAGGGCGGCCCCGTTGCTGGATGCCTTCGTCTCGCTCGACCTGGAGACCACCGGGCTCAACATGGACAGCGACCAGATCATCGAGGTCGGCGCGACGCGGTTCGACCGCACGGGCTCCTTCGAGAACTTCGCCACGTTCATCGACCCCGGTCGCGGCATCCCGCGCGAGGTCCGCGAGCTCACCGGCATCGCGGATGCCGACCTGAAGGGCGCCCCCCGGTTCGGCGATGTGCGCGAGGCGCTCCGCGAGTTCATCGGCGATCGTGCGATCGTCGGGCAGAACATCGCGTTCGACCTCGCGTTCCTGCGCGCCGAGCAGATCCTCCCGCCGGGGCCCGCGTTCGACACGTGGGAGCTGGCCTCCGTGCTGCTGCCCACGGCCACGCGGCTGAACCTCGGATCGCTCGCGGTCGCGGTGGGGGTGCACATGCCGGTCGCGCACCGCGCGCTCGCCGATGCCGAGGCGACGCGGGACATCTTCCTCGCGCTGCTCGCGAAGCTGGAGGCGCTCCCACGCTCCCTGCTGCTTGAGCTGCGCGCGTTCGCCGCGCGCGCGGACTGGGCGTTCGCGTCGCTGATCGACGACGCGCTCGCGAAGAGCGGCGGACTCGATGCCCTCGATGGCGCGGCGGCGCGCACGATCATGTCAGCGCTCCCGCTGCCGCCCGCGCGCGTGCACCTGGCCCCGCTGGTGCCGCGCGACCCGGCGCTGCCGGCGCTCCCCGAGGAGATCGCGGCGCTCTTCACCCTCGCTGCCGCGCGCACGGACCTGCTCCCCGCGTACGAGCGGCGCGCCGGTCAGGAGACGATGGCGCAGGCGGTGGCGCGTCATCTGCACACCGGCGGCGCACTCGCGGTGGAGGCCGGCACGGGGACGGGGAAGTCGCTGGCGTACCTGTTGCCCGCACTGCTGCACGCCCTGCGCAACGACGACCGCGTGGTGATCTCCACGCACACCCTGAACCTGCAAGATCAGCTCGCGAACAAGGACCTGCCGGTCGCCTCGGCGCTCGTCGAGGAGATCGCCGGGTTCGAGCCGGGGAGCCTCCGCGCCACCGTGCTGAAGGGGCGCACCAACTACCTCTGCCGGGAGCGCTGGGCACAGGTGCGCATGGATCCCTCGCCGCGCAGCGAGCCGGAGGTGCGCCTCTTCGGGCGGGTGGCGGCGTGGCTCCCCGGCACTGAGACCGGCGACCTGACCGAGCTCTACATGACCTCGCAGGAGCGTCCGGCGTGGGAGCAGATCAACGCCGACGGCACGGACTGCCTGCAGCGCCGCTGCGCGTACGTCCGCGACGGATCGTGCTTCCTGCTGCGGGCGAGGGCTCGTGCCGCCTCGGCGCACGCCGTCGTGGTCAACCACGCGCTGCTCCTGGCGAACGCCGCGCGCGCCGACCAGGTGCTGCCGCCCTACCGCCACCTCGTGATCGACGAGGCGCACCGCCTGGAGGACGTCGCGACGCAGCATTACGGCGCGTCGTTTTCCGCGCGCGACGTGCGCGACCTGATCGACCGCCTGGGGCAGCTCGATCGCCACGGCGAGGCGGGCTTCGTGCGCCGCCTGCAGGGGATCGGGCAGGGCAGTGAACTCGCGCTGTCCCCCCTCGCCAGCCTCGCGCCGCTCGCGGACCGTCTCGAGATCGCCGTCGCCGCAGCGCGCGAGCACGTGCGCCCGTTCGCCGACGCCTTGCGCGCCTTCGCCGACGAGCACGCCGAGGAGAATGGCGGTCCGCGCCGCGAGATCTCGCTCACCGCCGCGCGCCGTGCGCAGCCCGCGTGGGAGGAGGCCGCCGAGGCCGCGATGCAGCTCGACCTCGCGATGCAGATCGTCGCGGAGCGCGTGATCCAGGTGCGCGACGCCGCCGGCGCGCTGCCGGAGGGCGCCAGCGTGCTGGCGGAGGCCCTGCGCGGCGAGGCGACGCAGGCGGCCGAAGCGCTGGGCGCCGCGCGCGACACGCTGCGGCGGACCGCGCTCCAGCCGCGCCGCGACGACATCGCCTGGCTGGCGATCGGGGAAGGGGATCAGCGCCTGCACCTTGCGCCGCTCGAGGTGGCGGAGCGCCTGGAGCATGACCTGTACCGCGACCGGGCGTCGATCCTGCTGACCAGCGCGACGCTCACAGCCGCCGGATCGTTCGACTTCACGCTCGACCGGCTCGGGCTGCGTGAGGCGGACACCCTGGAGGTGCCATCGCCCTTCGACTACCGGCGCGCGGTGCTCGCGTTGCTCGTCGAGGACCTGCCGGAGCCGGGCATGCCCGGCTACGACCGCGCGCTGCACGAGACGCTGGCCGGAGCGGCGCGCGCCGCCGGGGGGCGCACCCTGGCGCTGTTCACCTCGCACGCCGCCGTGCGCGCTGCCTCGAACGCCCTGCGCGATCTCCTCGCGCGCGACGACATCGTGGTGCTGGCGCAGGGCATCGACGGGTCTCCCGGGCGCTTGCTGCGGCTGCTGGTGGAGCGCCCGCGCACGATCCTGCTCGGCACGGCGGCGTTCTGGGAGGGCATCGACGTGCAAGGGGACGCGCTCTCGCAGATCCTGATCACGCGCCTGCCGTTCCCCGTCCCCAACGAGCCGATCTACGCCGGCCGCGCAGAGCAGTTCGCGGATCCCTTCGCGGAGTTCGCGGTGCCGCAGTCCGTGTTGCGGTTTCGGCAGGGGTTCGGGCGGCTGATCCGCGGGACCACCGATCGCGGGGTGTTCGCGGTGCTGGACAGCCGCATCGTACGCCGCAGCTACGGCGAGATCTTCGTGGACGCGCTCCCGGACTGCGAGGTGAGACGCCTGCGCGCGGACGCGCTGCCGCGCGCGGTGGAGCAGTGGCTCGAGTGAGCGCGGCCACGCACCGCCCGGCCGCCCGAGGGCCGTGGGCGCGCGGCCTCGGCATCTCGCTGGTGGCTGCCGATCCGGCGGCGGTGCTCGCGGATCCCGCGCTGCGCGGCGCGCTCGCCGACGGCATCGAGCACGGTCATGAGGGACCGCTGCACGAGTTCCCGGACCGGGCGGACTGGTATCTCGTGCGCGAGGGTGGCGAGGACGTCGGTGTCGCAGTGGTCCAGCGCGACTACCCGGCGCCCGGCGAGGCCGCGCTCTTCGCGGTCGCGATCGCACCCGGGCAACGGGGCCGCGCGATCGGCACGAAGGCGATGCTCGTGATGGAGCGCCGATTGCGGCGCGACGGCATCAGGCGGGTCGTGGCGCGCGTGCCGCGGACAAACGGGCGCGGCCTGTACTTCATGCTGCGCGCCGGGTACACGCCGCTGCCGCCGGAGTCGACGCCGGTGGGCGAGACCGGCGATGTGACGTGGTTCGCGCGGGGCGGGCGTAGCTAGGCTCGCGACTGCGGGTCCTCGAGGTCCCTCGCGGCTTCCGGCCCCGCGGGGGGCGCCGCCGGCGTCGCGGTTCGCCGCGCGCGCCGCGCACGGTCGCGGCGGCGCTCCTCGATGGTGCGGCGCACGAAGCGCCGGTAGGCCAGGGCGACGCCGAGTGCGATGCCGGCGTAGATCGCGAGGTCGAACGCGCTGGCGAAGAATGGCGGCAGGAGTCCCGCGGCGAGCTTCGCCGCGAGCGCGCCGAGGCAGAAGAAGAAGACCGGCCCGAACGACCGCGGTCTGCCGGCGCCGCCATCCGCCGGCGCCCCGCGCGTCATCGGTCAATCCGCCGGAAGCGGCGCCGGGGCGGGGACCCTGCGGTTGCCGGCCGCTCCGGGGGCTGCACCGGCTTGCGGATCCCCGCGAAGAACGCCTTGAATTCCCTGTCGATCTCGTCCAGACAGGGCGCGCAGTAGTAGAACAGGCCTTCCTCGGGGCCGAGGACCGCGTCTCCACAGTCGATCCCGTCCACATTCGAGTACGGGTTCAGGTGGTACTTCGCGTCACAGCGGAAGCAGGCGTGCAGGAGCACGGGCTCCGCCTCCACTCCGCACACGTCGCAGCGTCCGTCAGCCATCTCACCTCACCAGTTCAACTCGCGGCGCCGCCGCGCGCGGCGATCGTGCGCCGTACCTCCCGCCGTGCCTCGGCGGCCGTCTCCAGCGTGCCGAGATACCGCGCACGGCGCAACATGTCCAGCGTCCGGCCCAGCGCGGGCCCGCGCGGCACGCCGAGCCGCACGAGGGCTTCGGGGGTGAGCAGGGGCCGCGTGCGCCCCCACCGCACGAGATCGCGCTGGAGCGCACCCTGGGCCGCCGGGTCGAGCCAGCGGGCGGCGGTGCGCGCCGCCGTGCCGGTGCTCTCAAGCGGCGCGACCTCATCGGGCGTCGCGCGGCGCGGCGTCCCTGCGCCCGCGACGTGGCGCCCTGCCGCCAGCAGGCGCGCGGCATCGCGGGCGGCGGTGCCGAGGGCGCGCGAGGCCGCCAGCCGGCGCAGGATCGCCTCGCGGTGCGCAATCGGGGCGAGCAGGAGCGCGACGAAGATCTCGACGGGGATCGCGCCGGGCCGGTGGCGCAGCGCCCGTCCGGTGGACGCGTCCAGGCGCAGCGCGGGGTGCGTCCCGTGCAGCACGCCCCACTCCTCGGCCAGCGCCAGCGTGCGCCCCGAGCGCCCGCGCTGCGCGGTGAACGCGATCTCGGCCATGATCCGCTCGCCCGAGATCGTATCGAGCCAGCGCGTGCCCCCGGCGATCAGGCGCGCGGTCTCCGCATCGGGACGAAGATCGAAGACGGCCGCCGTGCGCGCCCCCCGCCACAGGCGCGTCGCGTCGTCGATGAACGACCGGGGATGCAGCACGCGCAAGCGGCGGGCGTCCAGGTCGCGCAGGCCGCCGAGCGGGTCGACGAGGACGTTCGCCTGCGCCCCGGCGACGCCGAGCGCCATGGCGTTGACGGTGAAATCCCGGCGCCCCAGGTCCTCCTCGATGGCGTCGACGAAGGTGACTTCCGGGAGCGCGCCCGGGCGGGCGTAGCGCTCGCAGCGCAGGCGGGCGAGGTCGAGGCGCGCGGCCCCGAAGCGCAGCATGGTGGTGCCGAAGCGTGTCTCGTGCTCGACGGTGGCCGCGCCGGGGACGCTCGCGTTCAGCCGGGTGGCCACCGCCGTGGCGAGGGCGCCGGCGTCGCCCCGGGTCGCGAGGTCGAGGTCGTGCACCGGCCGGGCGAGGGCGAGATCGCGCACCGCACCGCCTACGAGCCAGAGATCGAGTCCGTGCACTTCGGCCTGGGCGCGGGTGGCCTCCAGCAGCGTGCGATCCGCGACCGTCAACAGGCCCTGCAGCTGTGGAAGGCTAGGTCGCATATGCGCATCAGCCTTTCTTGACACTGTTGAGGGCTCTCCCTACGATCTCCGGACCCGGCTGACTCTCCCCAAGTGTCATGCCGTCGGGCTGGGCGTTGCACATCGTACGCGCGGGTGGGGCACGTGCGATGGGAAGGGCTCAGGCGTGGTCGTTGTGTCTGCACACCCCGCCGCCACTCCGCTAGGGCCGAACGATCTCACCGCGCTCCAGGCGCGCGTGGGGGTCACCTTCCGCGACATTGCGCTGTTGCGCGCCGCGCTCACCCATCCCTCGCACGCCAACGAGCACCCGGACGACCCGACGTCCACGAACGAGCGCCTGGAGTTCCTCGGCGACGCCGCGCTCGGCCTGATCGTTGCGGAGAGCCTGTTTGCGCGTTTCCCGGACGTTCAGGAGGGACGGCTCACCGAGTGGCGCTCGCAACTCGTGTGCGGGCCCACGCTGTCACGCATCGCCGTCGAGGTGCTCGACCTCGGGCCGTGGCTGCGCCTCGGACGTGGCGAGGAGCAGACGGGGGGCCGCGAGCGCGAAGGCAACCTGGAGCGCGCGTACGAGGCGATCGTCGGCGCCGTCTATCTCGATCAGGGACTGGAGGCCGTGCGCGGCTTCGTCACGCGCACCCTCGCCGACGACCTCGAGGCGCTCACGCGCGACCCCGACGTGCTGAACCCGAAGGGTGCGCTGCAGCAGATCGCGCAGGATCGCTTCGGACGCCCGGAGTACGTGCTGCTCGCGGCCGAGGGGCCGGAGCACGAGCGCCACTTCGAGGTGGAGGTGCGCATCGGCGGCGCGGCGCTGGGCCGCGGCAGCGGAACGAGCAAACAGGAGGCGGAGAAGGCCGCAGCGCGCGAGGCGCTGCCAGCGCTCCGCGCACGCCTTGCCGCCGTCGCGGCATCCGCGGGCGACGCGCCACCCCATGATGGTCGACCGGAAGGCGAGGCATAGGTGTACCTGAGGCGACTCGAGGTTCACGGCTTCAAGGCGTTCGCGGACCGGCAGCGGTTCGAGTTCGGGCCGGGCATGACCGTGATCGCCGGTCCCAACGGCTCGGGCAAGTCCAACGTCGCCGATGCCCTGCGCTGGGCGCTGGGCGAGCAGTCGGCGAAGCAGATCCGAGCGCGCAAGACAGAGGACGTGATCTTCTCCGGATCCGACAAGCGCCGCCAGATGGGCATGGCCGAGGTCACGCTGTACCTGGACAACTCGGACGGATGGATGCCGATCGAGTTCGCTGAGGTCGCCGTCACGCGCCGCGCGCACCGCTCAGGCGACAACGAGTATCTGATCAACAACCAGCAGGTGCGCCTGTCCGACGTGCTGGATCTCTTTCGCCGCGCGCAGGTGGGCCAGAACTCGTACGCCCACATGTCGCAGGGCCTCGTCGACGAGGTGCTGGCGCTGCGCCCGCAGGAGCGCCGCGGGCTGATCGAGGAGGCGGCGGACGTCCGGCGTCACCGCCACCAGCTGACGCTCTCGGAGCGGCGGCTGGTGGAGACGCGCGACAACCTGGGCCACGTCCGCATGCTGATCCGCGAGGTGGAGCCGCGGCTGCGCGCCCTCGCCCGGCAGTCGCGCCGCGCCGCACGCTACCAGGAACTGGCCGCCGATCTGTCGGATGCGCTGCAGGTAGTGCTGGAGGTCGAGCTGCGCGAGTCGCTGGAGGTGCAGACAGCCGCGCAGGCGGCGCACGATCAGCAGTCCCAGTCCTTTGCCGCCGCGCGCGGTGAGCTCCAGAAGACCGAGGCGCGTCTGCAGGAAGTGGAGCGCACGCTCGCGACCCGCCGCGCCGCGCTGGAAGTGGCCCAGTCCCGCGAGCGCGAGCTCGCCGAGGAGGGACTGCGCCTGGAGCAGGCGGTCGCGCTCGCCGCGCAACGACTGGAGTTGCTTGCCGTGCGGCGCGTCGACCTCGAGGCCTCGATCTCCGCCGAGGACATCCCGGCGGACGACGCGTCGGCGATCGACGCGATGATCGCGGAGTTCGACGGTGCGGTGACCGCCGCGCAGACAGAGCTCGCGCGCCAGCGGGAGGCACTGACCTCAGCGGACGAGGCGACGCGCGCGGTGCTGCGCGATCTGAACGAGGCCGAGGCGCGTCGCGCCCGCCTGGAGATGGAGATCGAGGACGGCGAGCGACGCATCCGCGAGGAGCACGCGCGCGCCGAGGCCGATGCCCGTGCCCGCGAGGGAGCCGCCGCGCAGCGCATCGACCTGCTGCGCCTGGTCGAGGGGCAGGACGCAGCCGCCGCCGAGCACGCCGCCGCCGGGGCCGCGCTGGCCGAGGCATCGCGCATGGCGCGCGAGCGCCGCGAGTCCGCGGAGCGCCGCCTGGAAGAAGAGTCGCGCGCCGAGCAGGCCACCACCGAGGCGCTACGCGCCGCGCACCAGCAGGTGAAACAACTCGAGGAGCGCCAGTCGCTGATCGAGATGCTGCGCGACTCCGTGCCCGCCGGGAACGCCGGTGCGCAGGCCCTGGTGGAGGCGAGCAAGCAGCAGCCCGCGGAGGGCGAGGAGCCGCTCACCGGCATCGTGGACGCGGTCAGCCGCCTGATCCACGTCCCGGACGGCCTCGAGGTCGCGATCGAGGCGGCGCTCGCCGAGCACCTCTCGGCGGTCGTCGTGGAGCACCGCGAGGAGGCCCTTGCCGCGCTCGCGTACCTCCGCGAGCAGGGCACGGGCACCGTCACCATCTACCCGCTCGACGCCATCGAGCACCGCTACCCGCTCAACCTCTTCAACGAGCGCGGTGTGGTGGGGATCGCCGCGCGCCTCGTGCGCTGCGATCAGAAATACCGCCCGCTAGTGGACACGCTCCTCGGGCGCGTGATCGTCGTCGAGGACCTGCGGGTCGCCGAGCAGATGGTCACGCGCGGACTGGGCTCCGTGGTCACGCGGGACGGCACGCTGCTTCGCCCGGGCGGGTCGCTCTACGGCGGCCGGTCTGGCGGTGGGGCCGAGCAATTCTCGTTGCAGCGCGAGCTCGAGGACCTGCCCACCCAGATCGCGACCGCGCGCGAGGCGATCGCACCGGCGCTGGCGCGCGCGGAGCGTGCGCAGGCGATCGTCGCGGACGCGCGCGACACCGTGACGGTGGCGCGCAAGGCTGTCGACGAGGCCGAGGAGCACCGCCGCAGCCACGAGGGCGCCCGCACGGCCATCGAACGCCGCCACGCCGAGCTGGCCGCGGAGCTGCGCGCCGTCGAGCGCCGCCTGGAGGCCGCGCATGTCGATGCCGGCGCCGCGGGCGCGGAGTGGCGTGCGCGCGTTGAGACCGCGCACGCCGCGATCGGCGAGGTCACGCAGCGCATCGGTGTGCTGCGCGACCGTTCGGTCGCGGTCGGCGGCGAGCGCGACGCCGCAGCCGAGCAGGTGTCGCACGCGACCCAGCGGCACGCCGCCGCGGAGGCCGAGCGGCGCGCGCTGATCGCGCAGCGAGACGAACGGGTGTCGGCACGCCGGGCCGCACTCGAACGGCTGGAAGGACAGCGGGCACAGCTCGCGGCCCTCGTGCGCGAGCAGGAGGACCTGGACCTCACCCTGCGCGACCGGCGCGAGCACCTGGCGAACAACCGCACAGCGCGCGCGGAGGCGCAGGCCGCCGTGGGTCCCGCGCACGCCGCCACCGCGGACCTCTCCGCCGAGGAACGCGAGCTCGCGGCGACCCGCGGAGACGTGCAGCGTGCGCTCCTCGCCGCCGAGCGCGAAATGCTGGAAAGCCAGAACCGCCTGCGACAGGCGGCGGAGCGCGTGCAGCGTCTGCACGAGGAGATCGCGGAGAACGGGATGATCGTGCACCACGACGGTGCGGTGCGTCCCGAGCAACCGGTCATCCGCCCCATGGCGGGGCTCGCGCAGAGCGAGTTCGACGATCCCGATGGTGAGTTCGCGGGCGCGAGCGAGCTGCCGGCGCCGGTGCGCGGCGGCGCGGAGATCGACGTGCCGGAGCTCCGCCAGCGCATCACCGATCTGCGCGCCCAGATCCGCGCGCTCGGCCCGGTCAACGTCGAGGCGATGGAGGACCTCACCGCCGAGCAGCAGCGCCATGACTTCCTCGTCTCGCAGGTCGCGGACCTGGAGGCGGCGGAGGCGGAGCTGCGCGACGCGATCCGCGACCTGAAGAAGCTCATCCGCACGCGCTTCGTGGAGACGTTCCACGTGGTGAACGAGCGCTTCGGCGAGTACTTCTCGCGCTTCTTCGGCGGTGGGCAGGCGGAGCTGCGGCTCGTGGAGCCGGACGAGGCGGACGAGGATGCGGAGGCCGGCGTCGACATCTTCGCGCAGCCGCCGGGGAAGCGGATCAGCAATCTCACCGTGCTCTCTGGCGGTGAGCGCTCCATGACCTCGGTCGCGCTGCTCTTCGCGCTGCTCTCCGTGAACCCCGCGCCGGTTGTCGTGCTGGACGAGGTCGACGCCGCGCTGGACGAGGCGAACGTTAACCGCTTCGTCAGCACCCTGCTGGAGCTGCGCGAGCGGTCGCAGTTCGTCGTGATCTCGCACAACCGACGCACCATCGAGGCCGCTGACGCCATCTACGGCGTGTCGATGGGCGACGACTCCGCGAGCCGCGTGCTCTCGCTCAAGCTCGCCGACCTCCCGCACGCCTCGTAGCCGGGGACGCGCATGGGCGGCTGCTCCGGTACCATCGATCGGAGACGGCGCCGGTCGATCGACGGGGCGCGGGTCCGTCACCGGGCGAGCGCGCCCGGCGGGAGTGGGGAGACGCGTGAGGCTGTTCGGCGGCCGGAGCAAGGAGAGCGAGGCGGCGACCGACCAGGCGCTGGAACGCACGCGGCGCTCGTTCTTCGGACGGGTCGCGGGGCTGTTCACCTCCTCGGACATCACCGAGGAGACCTGGGAATCGCTGGAGGAGGTGCTGATCGGCGCCGACGCCGGCGTCCAGACCGCCCTCGAGGTCCTCGACCGGGTGCGCGCGCGGCGTCCGCGCCGCTCCGATGAGCTGCGAACGATGCTTGCCGAGGAGCTGACGGCGATCCTGCAGGCGGCGAGCGCGCCGCGCGGGCGGCTGTGGGGACTCCCGGCGGACGCTCCGGAGCCCGAGCGCCCGCTCATCGTCCTCGTCGTCGGGGTCAACGGCAGCGGCAAGACCACGGCCATCGGGCGGCTGGCGCACGCGTACCAGCAGGAGGGGCGGCGCGTCATGGCCGCCGCCGGCGACACCTTCCGCGCCGCCGCCATCGACCAGCTCCAGGAGTGGGGACGGCGCCTCGACTTCGATGTCGTGGCGCAGGGCCCGGGCGCGGACCCCGCGGCGGTCGCCTACGACGCGATCGAAGCCGCGCGCGCGCGCGGTCATGACGTGGTGCTGATCGACACAGCGGGGCGGCTGCAGAACAAGCAGAACCTGATGGACGAGCTGTCGAAGGTGCGCCGCGTGATCGAGCGCCACGTTGACCGCGGTCCGGACGAGGTGCTTCTGGTCCTCGATGCGTCCACCGGGCAGAACGGGCTGTCGCAGGCGCAGGCCTTCGCCGAGTCCGCGCAGGTGACCAGCGTGATGCTGACCAAGCTCGACGGCACGGCGAAGGGGGGCATCGTCTTCGCGATCGCGCGCGAGTTCGGACTGCCGGTGCGCTTCGTCGGCACGGGCCAGCGCGAGGGCGACCTCGCCCCGTTCGACCCGGACACGTTCGTGCAATCGCTGCTCGGCGACCCGGCCGCCACCGAGGCGTAGCATCGGCGGCGCATGACAGACGCCGCACTGCACCTCCTTGCCTGGTACGCAGCGCTGGCGCTCATCGGCGCCGGCGGACTGCTGCCCGCCGCACTGATCTGCGACCGCCTGCACACCCGCGGCGTGCTCTACGCGCGCCCGCTGGGACTCGCGATCGTGGCGCTCACCGCCTGGCTCCTGGCGTGGGCCGGGTGGATGCCGTACGGCACGCCGCTCGTCATCGCTGCCGTGCTCGCGCTCGCGGCGTGGAACGTGCGGATCGCGCGGCGCCACCCCGAGGCCTGGCGCGCTGTCCTCGCGCGCCGCACGACGATCCTCGTCGGCGAGGCGCTCTGGGTCGTCGTATTCGCGCTGGTGGTCCTCGCCCGCGCGCAGGTGCCTGAGGCCACCGGCACGGAGAAGCCGATGGACCTGATGGTGCTCACGGCGGTGCACCGCGCCACCACGTTCCCCCCGCCCGACCCGTGGCTCGCGGGCTTCTCGCTGTCGTACTACCACCTCGGGCACCTCGGCGCGGACGTCCTGGCGCGGCTCTCGGGGACCTCCACCGGCGTCGCCTTCAACCTGGCGACGGCGACTGCGGGCGCCGGAGCGGCGGCCGCGCTGGCGGGGCTGGTCGTGGACGTGATCGCGCTCGGCCGGGTCGACCGCCCGCGGGCGATCCCGGCGGGGCGCGAGGAGGTCCGCGGGCAGGCGAAGGACCGCCCGGTCGGGCGCGGCGCGCTGGCGACCGGCGCGTCGATTGGGCTTGTGACGCTGTTGCTGGTCACACCGCTGGTGGGAATCGTCAACCTCGCCGGCGCGAACGGCATCGGCGATGCGGGGTGGTGGGCGATGCTCGGCGTGCCCGGTGTGCCGCCCGAGCCGGGGGCGGCGCACGGCGTCCCCACGGCGTTCTGGTGGTGGTGGAGCAGCACGCGCATCCTCCCGGGGACGATCACGGAATTCCCCGCGTTCACGCTCCTGCTCGGCGACCCGCACGCGCACCTGCTGGCGCTCCCGATCGACCTCGTGGCCGCGGCGCTCGCCGTCGCGACGTTCGAGGGCGGCGCCCCGCTGACGTGGCGGCGGTGGGTGCAGCACCCGGACCGCCTGCTGATCACGGCGGCCGTGTTCGCGGCGCTGTTCATGACCAACTCGTGGGACGTGCTCGTGTACGGCGGGCTCTGGGGCGCGGCGGGCACCGCCGCCTTTCGACGTGCCGGGTGGTCGTGGATGCCGGCGCTGGTCGGCGCGGTGCGCTGGGCGATGCTCCCCGCCGGACTCGCGATGCTGCTGGCGTTCGGCTTCCTGCGGTCCATCGATGCGCCGTCGCTGGGGATCGCGCCGGTGATCGGCGAGCGATCCGACCTCCCGCGCTGGCTGCTGGTGTGGCTGCCGCCGCTGCTGCCCGTCGCCGCGGCGCTGGCGCTTCTGCGCCCCGCGGCGCGCCGGGGCACGGCCGCTCGCGCCCTGGCCGTGGTGCTGGTGGCAGTCGCGTGCTGGGGCGCGATCGTGATCGCCGAGGGCGTCCCCGGCGAGTTCCTCGCGCGCGGCAGCGGCTGGATCGTGCTCGGCGGGCTGGCGCTCGCGATCGCGGGCCTCGTCGCCGCCGCAGCCGATGCCGATGGACGCTCCGACCGCGCGCTCGCCGCGGCACTGGCCGTGCTGGCGGCGGCGCTCGGCGTGCTGTTCGCGACGGAGCTGTTCCGCATCGCCGATGCGTTCCCGGGGCGGCTGAACACGATCTTCAAGCTCTGGTTCAACGCCTGGGCGCTGATCGCGGTGGCGGCCGGGGCGCTCTTCGGGCTGGCGTGGGATCGCGGGCGCGCCGCGCATGCCGCCGCCCACCTCGGCGTCGGGGGGGCGCTCCTCGTGGCGCTGGCGACGGCGGCGTTCGTCCCGGCGATGGCGGTGAGCCGCGCCCGCGAAGGCCAGGCGCGCGGCCTGGACGCCGAGGCCTACTTCGCGCAGACCGACCCCGGGCTGGCGGCGGCGGTCGAGTGGTCGCGCGAACACCTCGATCCGCGCCACGCTGTCGTGGTGCAGGCGATCGGCGAGAGCTACGAGACGGTGAACGTGCTCTCGGTGGAGACGGGCGTGCCCACGCTGCTGTCGTGGGCGAACCACGAGCGCCAGTGGCGGCGGAACGTCCCCGAAGGGGAGCGGCGGGCCGCGGTGGATGCGATCTACGAGCAGGGCGCCGTCCCCGCCAGCGCCGAGATTGCGCGTCGCTTCGGCGCGACGTACGTGTATGTGGGCCGGGCGGAGCGTGCCCGGTACGGCCCGGGCGTGCCGGCGCGCTTCGCGGCCTGGCCCAGCGTGGTGGACACGGACGGAGCGTTGCTGGTGAAGATCCCATGAGCGCGCCCGCCGATCCCTGGAGCCCGGAGGGCGCACCGCCGCTCCGCGACCGCCTGCGCGCCGTCGATGGCGTGACCTGGGGCGTGATCGCGATCGCCGCGATCTCGCTCGCGCTGCACCTGTGGAACGTCGGGCCGCGGGCCTACCACCACGACGAGTCCCAGCACGCCGCGTTCTCCTACTACTTCGCGACCGGCGGCGGATACCGGCACGATCCGCTGCTCCACGGCCCGCTGCAGTTCCACGTGATCGCGCTGATCTTCCGCGTCTTCGGCGACAGCGACTTCACGGCGCGCGTCTTCGCGGGTGCGATGGGGTCCGTCCTCGTGCTGACGCCGTTGCTGCTGCGGCGGACGCTGGGCAACACCGGCACGCTGATCACGGCGCTCCTCCTCGTGATCTCGCCGTCCCTGCTCTACTACTCGAGGTTCGCGCGGGGCGACCTGCCCGTGGCGGTGTTCACGGTGATGATGTTCACGGGGGCGTGGCAGTATCGCTTCGACCGCCGCCTGCGCTGGCTGCTGGTGCTGTCCGCCGGGCTCGCGCTCTCGTTCGCGACGAAGGAGACGACGTACATTTCCGGCGCGGTGCTGTTGCTCTACCTCAACGCCGCGCTGGCGCACGCGCTGTTCGAGCAACGCCGAGGCCCCGGCGCCCCGTTGGCACAGCGCCTCGTGGATGGGCTGTGGCTCTTCCCTGCGGCGTGGATGCTGGCCGCGCTCTGGCAGCCGCTGACTCCGCTGCGCCGCCGCCTTGGCCTCGTCGAGCGCCCGCCCGAGGGCGACGCGCTGGTGGTCACCGGCACGCTGATCCTCGCCGAGCTGTCCGCGCTCGCGCGCATCCCGCTCCATCGCCTCGGCATCGAGGCCGAGCCCGATCAGCCCGGGGCGGCGATGCTGGTGATCGGGGTGCTCCTGCTCGGCGCGCTCCTGGTGGGGTGGCTCTGGCGTGCGGACTGGTGGCTGGCCTGCGCCGCCGTCTTCTTCGCGATCACCGTGCCGCTCTACATGTCGATGGGCACGAACCCCGGCGGGATTGGCGGGCTGTTCTGGAACTCGCTCAGCTACTGGCTCGACCAGCAGGGAGTGCAGCGCGGGGCGCAGCCGTGGTTCTACTACCTGATGATGGTGCCGTTGTACGAACAGCTGGCGCTGATCCCCGCACTGTTGGGGGGCGCATGGCTCCTGGTCACGCGTCGCGATCACTTCGTCGCCATGATGCTGTGGTGGTTCGCGGGAACGCTGCTGGCGCTCTCCGTCGCCGGCGAGAAGATGCCGTGGCTGACCATCCACCTCGCGCTGCCGGTGGTCATCCTCGCGGGGTACGTGCTCGGGAAGGCGGTCCCGGGGGCGGCGCGCGCCGTGAGGGAGGGGACCGGATCGGTGCTCTCGTGGGGCGCGACGGGCATCGTGATCGCCACGCTGGGCACCGCTCTGCTGATCACGGTGCGCACCGACATCGGGCTCAACGCCGGGCACCCGGACACGCCCGTCGAGCCGATGATCTACACCCAGAGCACGCCGGACATCCCGGTCCTCGCCGCCGAGATGCGCCGCCGGATCGCCGAGGGGCGCGCGAGCTCCGTGATCCTCGACGACTCCGAGGGCACGGGGATCACGTGGCCGTGGGCCTGGTACCTGCGGCACGAGGGGATCACGTACTTCGGCGCGGACGAGGTCGCGCGCGACCTCGACCCGCGGGCGATCGTGATCCGCGTGCGGGGGAGCACCCCCGCGGCGGCCGCGCTCGTGCAGCGCCCGGGGCACGTCGAGGTCTATCGCCACCGCTGGTGGTTCCCCGAGGAGGGCTACCGGGCCACCTCGTGGGCGACCCTGCTCCACCCGGCGACGTACGCGGCGTGGGCGCGGTTCGCGTGGGACCGCGGCGACCCGGCGGAGATCGGCTCGCTGGATGGCGAGGTCTACTTCCCGCAATAGTCCTTCCCGCAGGGGGCCATGTTCGCAACGCGTTCGCACGCCCCGTATGGGTACGCTGGCCGGAACCGCCGGAGAGCGTGCAGACTGGAACGGCACGCGCCGGCAGGCGCCGGCACGACGGGGAGCGTCCATGCGCCAGTTCCGCATCTGGATCGGCACCGCGGTCAGCATGGCCTTCCTCGTGCTCCTGCTGCGGAGGGTCGACGGCGCGGAGGTGCTGCAATCGCTTCGCGGGGTGCACCTGCCCTGGCTCCTGCTCGCGGGTGCGGCGTTCGCGTGCTCGCTCGGCGTGCGCGTGCAGCGCTGGCGCACGATCCTCGACCGCGTGCTGCCGATCCCGGCGTCCGATGCCGCGGAGCTCCTGGTGATCGGGTGCGCGGCGAACAACATCCTCCCCGCGCGCACCGGCGAGGTGGTGCGTGCCGCGCTCCTGCAGCGCCGGCACGGGGGGTCGATGGTGACGGCGCTGGGCACGATCGTCGTGGAGCGCGTGTTCGACGGCCTGATCCTCGCGCTGATGCTCGCGCTCACGCTTGCCTTCCTGGGGAGCAACGCGGTGCTGCGCGGGCTCGCGCTGATCGCGGGGGCCGCATTCGGCGCCGTCGCGCTGATGCTGCTGCTGCTCGCGCTGCGCCCCCGCCTCGCGCGCGGGGTGATCGATGCCGTGCTCTCGTTGCCTCCGGCGCGCATCGGCGATCGCCTGCGGGCGCTCGCGGCGCGCTTTCTCGACGGGCTCACGCTGCTCGGCGGTCCGCGCACGTGGGGCGCGGTCGCCGCAACCTCGGCGGCGACGTGGGTGCTGGAGGCGGTCACCTACTGGCTGGTGGGGATCGCCTTCGGGCTCCCGCTCTCGCCGCTGGTGTACCTCGCCGTCTGCGGCGCCGCGAACCTCACGGTCGCCGCCCCCAGCACCTCGGGTGGCATCGGGCCGTACGAGTTCTTCGCGCGCGAGGTAGTGGTCTCCTTCGGGGTGGGCGCCGCGGCGGGTACCGCGTATGCGATCGCGCTGCACGCCTTCGTGCTGCTGCCCGTGACCCTCGTGGGCGTGCTCCTGCTCTGGCGGCGCGATCTCGGCCTTGGCGACCTCGCGCAGGCCGGGCGGACCGGGAGAGCGCGGGCGGCAACGGAGGCGAGCCGATGAACGTGGTGGTGATCGGTGCGGGTGTGGCCGGCCTCGCCGCCGCGTACGACCTGACGAAGCGCGGGCACCGCGTCGCCGTGTACGAGGCGAGCGATCGACCGGGCGGCCAGGTGCGCACGTTCGAGGTCGGTGGCGGCCGCGTCGAGATCTTCTATCACCACCTCTTCCGTTCCGACACGGACATCACCGCGCTGATCGACGAGCTTGGGCTGGGCGCGGACCTGCGCTGGATCGACTCGAACGTCGGTCTGCACGCCGGAGGCCGGAACTACCCGTTCGTGGGCCCGGTGGACCTGCTGCGCTTCGATCGCGTCTCACTGGTGACGCGCGTGCGTCTCGGGCTTGGCGCGCTCTACCTGCGCCGCTATCGCAACTGGCACCACTTCGAGGGCAAGCGCGCCGCCGGGTGGATCCGCCGCTGGGTCGGACACGAGGGCTACGACGCCGTGTGGGGGCCGCTGCTGCGTGCGAAGTTCCGCGCCCACGCGGAGGACGTCTCGCTCGTCTGGTTCTGGGGCAAGCTCCATCTCCGCTTCGCCTCGCGGCAGGGCGGGCTCTTCGCGAAGGAGCAGCTCGGCTACCTGCGCGGGTCGTTCGGGCGCCTCGTCGATGCCCTGGTCGCCGTCATCGAGGCGCGCGACGGCACGATCGAGACCGGCGCGCCCGTGGAGCGCGTGCTCGTCGAGCACGGCCACGCCATCGGCATCCGCCTGCGCGATGGCCGCGAGGTGCGCGCGGACGCGGTGCTGGCGACGGTGCCCTCGGAGTGGCTCGCGCGCATGGCGCCGGAGATCGCCGAGCGCGGCCCGCACTACGCCGCGATGCTCGCCGCCGTGCAGTACCAGTGGGCGACCGTGCTCGCGATCACCCTCGACCGCCCGCTGTCGCCGATCTACTGGCTCACCATGACGGAGGACGAGGCCCCGTTCGTGGTCGCCGTGGAGCAGACGAACTTCATGCCCGCGTCCGACTACGGCGGAGAGCACCTGGTCTACCTGTCCAACTACGTCGACCCCGGGGACCCGACCGTGCAGCAGACGGCCGACGAGGTCTTCGAACGCTACGAGCCGTGGCTGCGGCGGATCAACCCCGCCTTCGACCGCTCCTGGGTGCACGAGAAGTGGCTGTTCACGGACCGCGCGGGGCAGCCCGTGGTCCACTTCCGCTACCACGAGACGATCCCTCCGCACCGCACCCCGGTGCCCGGGCTCTACCTGGCGAACACCTCGCAGATCTACCCGGAGGACCGGGGGCAGAACTACTCGATCCGCCTCGGCGTGCGGGTGGCGCGGCTGCTGGAGGCGGACCACGCCGCGGCGGCGCGAGGCCAGCCCGCCACGCCTTGAGCACCCTTCCGGGCGCCCGTATAGTTGCCCGGTGAAGCCGTGCGTGCATCCGGCGCCCCCGCGTGGCGTGCCGTACCGAAGGGCGAGCCATGCCGCTCGAAACTGAGTCCCGGGCGCAGATCCGGGCGCTGGTCTCCGAGTTCCGCCCCAATCACGGCGACCTCCTCGCCGCCCTCCACCGGGTGCAGCACGAGTACGGCTACATCTCCCGCGAGGCGATGGAGGTGGTCGCCGAGCAGTTGCACCTCTTCGCCGCACAGGTCTACGGCGCCGTCTCCTACTACGAGGAATTCCGTTTCGAGCCGCCCGCCGCGGTCGACATCCGCTGGTGCTCCGGCCCCGCGTGCCGCGGTCGCAACGGCGGCGGCATCCGGGATGCCATCCTCGCCACGCTGGGCGTGGAGATGGACGGACAGACGGAGGACGGTCGCGTGGGCGTGCGCCTCGGCCAGTGCATCGGCACCTGCGAGCTCGCCCCCCAGGTCTGGATCGAGGAGCGCGCCACGCACACCAACGAGATCATCGGCGACCTGAACGCCGCGAAGGCCGTGAAGATCGCGCGCGCCCTGCGCGACGGCGCCAGCGCCGCGGAGGTGCTCCGTGGCTAGCCCCCTGGAACGGTACGAAGTCCTGCGTGCCGAGGCCGACGCGGTCTACGCCGCGTGGCGCACGCCGGAGCGCCCCCGCATCGACGTAGCCATCGACACCTCGTCGTTGGCGAACGGGGCGCGGGAGACGCGGGCCGCCATCGCCGCGCTGGTCGAGCAACGCAACGACGCCGTGGACCTCGGACAGACGCACGGCTACGGCATGCAGTGGTGCCACCCGCTGGTGACCGTCACGTTCACGGACGGCGCGTCCATGGTGTACGGCCCCGTCACGGCGGACCAGGCCGGCCTGATCGTGGACATCGCCACCGGCCGCGCGCCTGCGGTCTCCGCACTCGCCATCGGCATGCTCGTGGGCGAGCGGCCCGGCATCCCCAGCCTGCGCGACCACCCGTTCTTCGCGCTCGAGCCGCGCGAGCGCCGGGTGGCGAAGCGCATCGGCCTGATCGACCCGGAGAACATCCAGCACGCGATCGCCACCGGTGCGTACCACGCCGCCGCGCGCATGCTGGATCGCCACCAGACGCCGGAGCAGGTGCGCCAGGAGCTCATCGGCTCCGCGCTCGGCGGCCGCGGCGGCGGCAACTTCCCGGCCGGCACCAAGTGGAACTTCCTGGCCACCGCGCCGGGTGACGAGCACTACGTCATCTGCAACGCGGACGAGGGTGACCCCGGCGCGTGGGTGAACCGCGTGATCATGGAGGGCGACCCGCATCTGCTGCTGGAGGGCCTGCTGATCGCAGCCGCTGCCACGGGGTCGAAGGGCGGGTTCATCTACATCCGAGACGAGTACCCGCTGGCGATCGCGCGCATGGAACAGGCTGTGCGCGACGCGGAGGCCGCGGGCTTCCTCGGCGACGGCCTGATGGGCACGGCACTGGACCTGGAGCTGCGGGTGATCCGCGGCGCGGGCGCGTACGTCTGCGGCGAGGAGACCGGTCTCATCAACTCGATCCAGGACAGCCGCGGCATGCCGCGCGTGAAGCCGCCGTTCCCGGCGGGTTCCGGCGTGTTCTGGAAGCCCTCCAACGTGAACAACGTGGAGACCTACGCCAACGCCCCGCTGGTCGTGGAGCACGGCTCGGACTGGTACATCCAGTACGGCACGGAGCGCATGCGCGGCACGCGCCTGTTCTCGTTCTCCGGCGACATCCAGCGCGTCGGCTTCATGGAGATCCCCTTCGGCGTCCCGTTGGCCGGGGTCATCGAGGCGTGCGGCGGGATGCTGCCGGGCCTCGAACTGAAGGCGATCCAGTCGGGCGGCCCGCTCGGCTCGATGCTCCCCGCGAGTGAGGTGCCGAACCTGACCATGGAGAACGCCCCGTTCGCGGCACTGGATGCGCTGATGGGGGGCGGCGGCATCGTCTTCTTCTCCAACCGCGTCTGCACCATTCACATGGCGGAGATGTTCGCCCAGTTCGTCGAGGAGGAGTCGTGCGGCCGCTGCACGACCTGCCACGGTGGCAACCAGCGCCAGACCGAGATCTTCCGCCGCACGATCGCGGGAGACGGTCGTCGCGAGGACCGGCACAACCTCGCGCTGGTCGATCGGACGCTGCAGTTCTCGAACTGCGTGCACGGCCAGTTCAGCCCGAAGATCGTGCGCAACACGCTGCGCTTCTTCTCGGAAGAGTACGACCGCCACGCCTCCGGCCGGACCTGCGACGCCCTGGAGTGCGAGGGCCTGATCCGCTTCCGCATCACGAACCAGGACGACCCGCTCCTGGCCGAGGCGCAGGACATCTGTCCCGTGGCGGCGATCACCGGCACGCCGGGCAACCGCGCCCTGAACGAGGCGACGTGCATTCGCTGCGGCGCCTGCACGGACGTCGCTCCGAACGCCATCGTCCGGGAGGCGAAGCCCGCGGCCCCGCGCGTGCTCGCCCTCAGCTAGGCGCGTCCCGAGGGCACTCGCAGGGCGTTCGCTCCGGGGACGCCCGAGTACGCCGGCGCGCCCGGCGCGGTGACGCGAAGAGCGGCCTAGCCGCGCAATCCTCATGGGGGACGGGACCCCACTGGCACCGGATGGCGCCCGCCGCCTTGAGTCGCGTCCGCGCGGGCGCGTAGACTCAACGGGATCGAGATTCGCGATCCACCCCGCGTCTCCCCGCGGAAGCGCAGCATCACCCTGGCGACCCCCGCCCGGCAGCAATACCTCGACCTGAAGGCCCAGCACCCGGACGCGCTGCTGCTCGTCCGCATGGGGGACTTCTACGAGACGTTCGACGAGGACGCCGAGGTCGCCGCGCGCGTCCTCGGGATCGTGTTGACCTCGCGGCCGATGGGGGGCGACGAGGGGCGCATCCCGCTCGCCGGCATCCCCTACCACCAGCTCGACCGCTACCTCGACCAGCTGGTGGCCGCGGGGTACCGCGTCGCGATCGCCGATCAGACCAGCGTGCCGCCCTCGCGCGGCGGCGCACCGGGGCTGGTCGAGCGCCGCATCTCGCGCGTCGTCACCCCCGGCACGGTGGACCGCGGCGAGCTGCTCTCCGAGCGCGGGAACAACTGGCTCGCGGCCGTGGCGCGCGCGCCCGGGACGGCGATCCCCGGCGCGGGGGATGAGCGCTGGGGCCTCGCGGCCTGCGACGTCACCACCGGCGAGATGGAGCTGCAGATCGTGCCGGGCGACGCGATCGCCGGGGAGTGGGCACGGCTCCAGCCGCGCGAGGTGCTGGTGCCCGAGGACGGCCCGGAGCCTGGGCTCCCCGGCACGACCCTGCGGAGCCCCCGTCCAACCCGCGACTTCCGCCCCGAGCGCGCGCGCGACCTGCTGGCCGAGCGGCTGGGCGTGGCCAGCCTCGACGGGTACGGGCTGGAGGGGTTCGACGCCGCGGTGGGCGCCGCGGGGGCGGTGGTCGCCTACCTCGCCTCGCAGTGGCCGCAGGCGCTGGCGCATCTCCGTCCGCCGCGTGCCGTGCGCTCGACAGACGTCGTCTACCTCGACCCCCAGACGCGGCGGAGCCTCGAGATCTTCGCCGGGGCGCAGGTCGGCACGCCGGGCGGCGCGCCGGGCGGGGCGAACGAGGGGTCGTTGATCGCGACGCTCGACCGCACGCAGACGGCGATGGGCGCGCGGCTGCTGCGGCAGCGCTTCGGGCAGCCGCTGCGCCACGCGAGCGCCGCGAACGCGTGCCTGGACGAGGTGGAGGCGTTCGCGAACGCCTCGCGCCCGCGAGAGGCCCTCAGGAACGCGCTGCGCGGCCTACCCGACCTCGAGCGGCTGCTGGGCCGCGTGCGCGCGGGAACAGCCGGCGCGCGCCACCTGCTGCAGCTCCGCCGCGGCATCGAGGCCCTGCCCGCCGTGCGCTCGCGGGCGGCGGAGGCCGGGGAGGTGGCCGCCGGCATGGCAGGCGGCCTCACCGGCGCGGAGGAAGCGGGAGCCGTGATCGCGGCGGCGCTGACGGACGACCCCCCGGCGGAGGTCGGAGGTGACGGCGACACCGTGCGCCCGGGCTTCGACGCCGAGGTGGACCGGCTGCGCGCGCTGGCCACGGGTGCCCGGGACGCGCTCGCAGACCTCGAGGCGCGCGAGCGTGAGCGCACCGGGATTGCGTCGCTGAAGGTCGGCTACCACCGGGTCTTCGGGTACTACCTCGAATGCACGCGCACCCAGGCCGACCGCGCCCCCGCCGACTACGAGCCGCGCCAGACGCTGGCCACCGCGCAGCGCTTCCGCTTCCCGCCGCTGGCCGCGCTGGAGACCGAGATCCTCGGCGCGAAGGAGGCGCTGCTGGACGCCGAGCGCGCGATCCTCGACCGCGTCCGCGCGCAGGTCGCCGCCGGCGGCGCCACGCTCGAGCGCGCCGCCGAGGCCGTCGCACGGTTGGACGTGGCCGCCGCGTTGGCCTCGGTGGCGGCGGACCACGGCTACGTGCGCCCGGAGCTCGCCGAGGGGGGCGCCCTCGAGATCGAGCACGGCCGGCACCCCGTGGTGGAGCGGCGGCTGCCCACGGGGGAGTTCGTGCCGAACGACGTCCACCTCGGCGGCGGGAACGCGGACATCGTAGTGCTCACCGGCCCGAACATGGCCGGGAAGTCGACCTACCTGCGGCAGACCGCGCTGATCGTGCTGCTCGCGCAGTGTGGGTCGTTCGTCCCGGCCTCGCGCGCACGGATCGCGGTCGCGGACCGCATCTTCTCGCGCGTCGGCGCGCAGGACGACATCGCCGCGGGGCAGTCGACGTTCATGGTGGAGATGCTCGAGACCGCCGCCATCTTACATAACGCTACACAACGGTCGCTGGTGATCCTCGACGAGGTCGGACGGGGGACCTCCACGTACGACGGGCTGGCGATCGCGCGGGCGATCGTGGAGCACCTCCACCACCGCGCGGCGGGATCGCCGCGGACGCTCTTCGCCACGCACTACCACGAGCTCACCGCGCTCGCGGGCACGCTCCCGCGCGTGGCGAATCGCAGCGTCGCAGTGCGCGAGGAGGGGCACGACGTCGTGTTCCTCCACCGCATCGTGGACGGGGGCGCGGACCGCTCGTACGGGGTGCACGTCGCGGCGCTGGCGGGACTGCCGCCCGCGGTGGTGGCGCGGGCGCGCGAGCTGCTGAGCGAGCTCGAGGCGCAGGCCGCCGCTCCGCGCGTCGCGGGCGTCACGCGCGACGCCGGTGCGCAGCTGCCGCTGCTCGCGTCGCCCGAGGAGGCGCTGCTCCGCGAGTTGGCGGAGGTCGACCCGGACGGGCTCACGCCCCTCGCGGCATTGCAGCGGCTCTACGAGCTGCGCAGCGCCGCGCGCCGCCGCCTGGCGATCGAGGGCTGAGGTGGACGGGGGCGCACTCCGCGTGCGGCTATCTGCCGCCCGGGCCGACCGCCGGGCCTCGGGGCGGGCCGTCACCGGCGCGACTCGTGCCGGGCGCCCCGTTGCTGTAGATCGGCCAGTCGACGGCCGCGCCGATGTCCAGCAGGCCGGGGTCGGCGGCCAGCGTGCCGGGCTGGCGGCTCCCGAGGAGGATCGAACGCAGGAGTGCGGGGGAGAGATCCGGGAAGCGCGCTCGCAGCAGCGCCACGGCGCCCGCGACGATCGGCGTGGCGAACGAGGACCCGCTGGCGGAGGCGTACGGCCCGTCGATGCACGTCCAGCCCCGCGTCCCGCAGGCAGCCTCCGGCACCGTGCTCACCACCCCGACGCCCGGTGCCATCACGTCGACCCCGCCGAAGTTGGTGAACAGCGCGAGCGAGCGGTAGTCCACACCCTCCGCGCCGATGCGCCCGCTGGCCGCGACGGAGACGACGCCCGGGTAGGCCGCCGGGTACGTGATCGCGCGCTGCGACTCGTTGCCGGCGGAGGCTACGATCATCGATCCACGCGCCTGCGCTTCCTCGACCGCCTCCCGCAGCACCAGCGAGTCCGCGGTCGCGCCGAAGGAGACGTTGATCACCTGCGCGCCCATGCGCGCGGCATAGCGGATCCCGGCTGCGGCGTCGGCGATGCGTCCGGTGGCGGTGCAATCCAGGACCTTCACCGGCAGGATGCGCGCGTTCCACGCGATGCCCGTGATCCCGGCGCCGTTGTCGCCGGCGGCCGCGGCGAGACCGGCGACGAACGTGCCGTGGCCCTCGTCGTCGCTGGTGCGCCAGTTGGGCGGGGCCGCCGTGTACTCACAGGAGGGGTCCGCGGTCGCGAGGCTCACGAAGTTGCAGCCGACGATGTCTGCCGGGCAGCCGTTCCCGTCCGCGTCCACGGCGCTCAGGGGCGCCTCGCGGGTGTTGTAGAAGAGACGATCGCGGAGATCCGGCTGATCCCACGCGACGCCGCTGTCCACGATCGCGATCAGCACCTCGGCGCCGCCCGTGGTGCTGTCCCAGGCGCGCGCCGCGTGGATGACGTCCAGGTAGCCCTGCTCCTGCCGGTAGAGCGGATCGTTGGGCTCGCGCTGGGCGCGCACCACCCCGTCAGCCTCCACGTTGCGCGCCGGGACGCGCTGCGCGAGTTCGGCCGCGAGCCGGGCGGCGTCCGTGCCCGGCGGCACGCGCACGGCAGCGAAGGCATCCATACCCACACCGGGGTCGACATCGAAGCCCCGCGCCGTGAGGGTGGCGCGCAGGGACACGACGCTCGTGCCCTCCAGGGGCGTCACGAGGATGCGGTCGGTGCGTTCGGCCCTCGCCGCGATCGGTGCGGGGCTGGAGGGCACGGAATGGGGGGGCGTGGTGCGCGCGCTATCCGCTCCGGCGATCACGCCGAGCGCGGCGAGGGCGGCAACGCGGATCCAGATGTGTTGCAGAGGAACATCCCTGTCGCGCCCTGTTGGGCATTCATGCTAGCCAGCCTCCGATCGCGGGGCAACCGCCAGGGGAGGACTGCATGAGCGACGGCGATCGCCCACGTATCAGTGTGCTCCCCCCGGAGGTCGCTGCGCGCATTGCCGCCGGCGAGGTGATTGAGCGCCCCGCGAGCGTGGTGAAAGAGCTGGTGGAGAACGCGCTCGACGCGGGGGCCGGGCACATCGAGGTCGAGATCGAGGGCGGTGGCGTCGATCGCATCCGCGTGCACGACGACGGATTCGGCATCCCGCCGGACCAGGTCGCCGACGCCTTCGAGCGGCACGCCACCTCCAAGCTGCGGAACGAGCAGGACCTCTTCGCCGTGCGCACCCTGGGCTTCCGCGGCGAGGCGCTGGCCTCGATCGCGGCTGCGGCGGACGTCGATCTCACGTCGCGCCCGGCGCGCGAGCAGGCCGCGGCGGTGGCGCGCCTGCGCGATGGCCGCCTGGAGCGGCTCGGGAGCGCCGCTGCGGCCCCGGGGACCACGGTCGAGGCGCGCGACCTCTTCGCGGCGCTGCCCGCGCGTCGCCGCTTCCTGCACACCGCCCGCGCCGAGACGCGAGCCGTCGCCGACGTCATCGCGGCGCTCGCGCTGGCCTACCCGGAGGTGGCGTTCCGGCTGGTCGCGGACGGCCGCGTCGTGCTGGCCTCTCCCGGCACCGGGGATCCGCGCGACGCGATCGCCGCGGTGCACGGCGCGGAGGTCGCCTCGGCGCTCGTGCCGGTCGCAGCCGCCCGCCGGGACGAGGAGACGGGCGCGGCGGCGGAGGTGACCGGCCTCGCCGGACCGCCTTCGCTCCACCGGGGGAGCCGCGCGTACCTCCACCTGGTCGCCAACGGACGGACGATCACGTCACGAACGCTGGCGTACGCGATCGAGCAGGGGTACGCGGGATTGATCCCCGCCGGGCGGCACCCCGTGGCGCTGGTGCGGATCACGGTGCCGCCCGACCAGGTCGACGTGAACGTGCACCCGACCAAGGCCGAGGTTCGCTTCCGCCACGAGCGCCTGGTCTATGCCACGGTCGCCGATGCCATCCGCCAGGCGCTGGCCGGATCGGGTGTGCCGCTGGCCCCGCTGCCGTTGACCGCCTCGTGGCCGGGCGGGGGGTGGAGCGAGTCGGCGAGCGCGAACGACGCGCCGGCCCCCGGAGGCCACGCTGTGATCGCCGGTGCACGGCCCGCGTCCATGCTCGACGCGGCGAGCGTGCCCGCCCCCGGCGTGCCTGCGGGCGCCACTGCGGATACCGCGGCGCCGGGGCAGCCCGGACTCGGCATCGGCGCGCGACTGCCCATGCTGCGCCCGCTGGGACAGGTCGATGCCACATACCTCGTCGCCGAGGCTCCCGACGGGCTGTATCTCGTCGACCAGCACGCCGCGCACGAGCGCGTGCTCTACGAGGCGGTGCTCGCGGCCCGCGTGGCGGGCCGCCCGGCGTCCCAGCCGCTGCTGCAGGCCGTGGTCACGCCGCTGCCCGCGCCCCACGCGGCGCTGGCGCTGGCTGAGGCGGACGCGCTCGCGGAGCTGGGATGGGTGATCGACCCCACGGACGGCGCGGCCGTGATCCTGCGTGCCGTGCCTGCGGCGCTTGCCGGACGCGACGCTCGCGGCGCGCTGCGCGACTACCTCGACCGCATGGAGGCGGAGGAGCGGCTCACCGGTCCGGACCGTGCCGCCGCCTCCCTGGCATGCCGCGCGGCGGTGATGGCGGGGGATCGTATCGACGCGGAGCAGCAGCGCGCCCTGCTGCAGGCCCTCGAGGCCTGCGAGACGCCGCACACGTGCCCGCACGGGCGGCCGACGATGCTGCACCTGAGCCGCGCGGCGCTCGATCGCTCGTTCGGCCGCCGCTAGCCGCCGAAGATCGCCCGCGCCGCCGCCTCGAGCGAGGCGGGCGGGACCGGCGGCTGCTCCCCCGCTGCCGTCGCGCGGGCCGCGGCGACCAGCCACTCCTCCTCGGGGCCGTCCGGAGTGACCTCGCCCGCCGCGAGACGGGCCGCGCGCACCGTTCCGGCCTCCTCGACCGGCAGGATGAGGGCAGTCGCGCCGGCGCCCACCGCCGCGGCGGCGTAGACCGCGCGCAGTGCAGGGGCCAGCACGCGCGGCGCCCCGAAGCCCACGTTCCCGACCGCGACCAGCGGCTCCGCGCCGCCGGCTTCGCGCCACGCGCGCAGCGTCCCGAGGGCGCGCGCGCAGCGAGCCGGGTCGACGGACGGCGGGAAGGCGAGCGCATCGAGGTAGATCGCGCCGGTGATGCCCTCCGCGCGAGCGCGTTCGGCGGCCATCCGGCCGGCCGCGATCACCCGTTCGGCGCTCGACGCCGGTGCCACGGCCAGATCGTCCGCGAGTCGCGGCGAAACGACGATGCCCGCGCCGGTTCGCGCGGCGACGCGCAGCGCCAGCCGGGCGTCCTCGGGGAACGCGCCCCCGTCGCCCGCGGGGAGCGAGTTGGCGACGAGCGTGCCGGTGGCAGGCGCCCCGGCGCGATGGCACGCGTCCAGGACCTCGGCGAGCAGCAGCGTGGCCGCGGTGTCGATGAGGAGCGTCACCCCCGGCAGCGCGCCGCCGAGCACGCGCGCGCACCACGCCAGGTCCACGTGGTCGGCCGCAGCCCCACCGTTGATGTCGATGCCCCCCGCGCCCGATGCGACCTGCGCGTGCGCGTGGCCGACGACGGCGCCCGAGTCCTCGGCGCGCACCGCCGCCAGCAGGGCGGGGCGGACCAGCTCGAGCGATTGCCCGATCAGCAGCATGGGACTCCTCGCTGACCCACTCGCCCGGGCGCGTCCGAGCGCGCGATCGCCAGAACACGTCCGCCAGAACACGATCGCTAGAAGATGTCCGGCAGCCCCTCGCGCTGGGCGCGCCAATCGCGGATCCGTGCGATCGCGCGCGCCGCGCGCGCCACGCTCGGGTAGACGGCCACGCCGCGACGGTACGCCTCCAGCAGGAACTCCTCCCCGCCGGGGCCGGGCGCGCCGCGGTCGCGCGTGACGGCCACCATCGCGGTGCCCGTCTCTTCCTGCACCCGCGCGAGCAGCTCCGCGCTCTGCCGGGCGGCCTCCGCGGCGCGCCGCTCCACCTCCTCGCGGGGCAGCGTGCCGGTCGGCTGGCCGAACGTCGGATTCACGAAGGCAGCGTCGATGACCTCGGAGCGGCCGACCGCGCGGATCATGCGCTCGAGGTCCGCGGGGGCGCGGACGAACGTATCCACTGGGTTGTTCACGCTGGTCCCGGGGACCGCGAACTCGCGCAGCTCCTCCTGCGTGGCCTCCGAGAGCTCCGGCACGTCCAGTCCCTCGAGGGCGATCGCGTCCGAAGCCAGGACGCCGTAGCCGCCGCCGATGCCCACGACGGCGATGCCCGTGCCGCGGACGTGGCGCACCGAGGTGTTCACGGCGATCACCAGGTCGTGGAGCTCCTCCATGTTCTCGGCGCGCATCGCGCCGGCCTGCCGGCACATGGCGTCGAAGACCTGGATCGAGCCGGCCAGCGACCCGGTATGGGAGCGCGCCGCGCGAGCGCCCACGCTGGAGAGCCCGCCCTTGAGCAGGATCACCGGCTTGACGGCGGCGCAGTGCTTCACCGCCTCGAAGAAGCGCCGGCCGTCCTGCACGCCCTCGATGTACGCGGTCACCACCTCGGTCTGGTCGTCCTCCGCGGCGTAGTTGAAGAAGTCGTACGAGCGGAGGTCGATGCCGTTGCCGAAGGAGATTCCCTTCGAGAAGCGCACCCCGCGCCGGGCGAGGTTGAAGATCACGTCACCGGCATTCGCGCCTGACTGCGAGACCACCATCACGTTGCCGGGCTCGCGAGGGAAGCCGTTCATGAACGCGAGCCCGGCCTCCGGCACGTATAGCCCGAGCGAGTTCGGGCCGATCACGCGCACCCCCGCCGCGCGCAGCTTCGCGACCATCGCCGCCTCCACCTGCGCGAGCGCCGGGTCGCCGGTTTCCGAGAAGCCGGCGGTGTAGAAGTGCACCGAGCGCACGTGCTTCTGGAGCACCTGCTCCACGAGCGCGGGCGCGGCGCTGGCGGGGACCAGCGAGATCACGTGATCCACCGGGTCCGGCGTGTCGAGGAGCGAGGGGTAGCATGTCAGTCCCTCGACCTCCGTCATCTTCGGGTTGACCGGGTAGAGCGGATGGCGCTCCTGAAACTTCTGATCGAGCAGGGAGGTGAGGAACCCCCACCCGGGCCCGCCCGCAGCGCCGTTCGACGGCACGCCTACGAGCGCCACGGCGCGCGGGTGGAAGATGAGATCGAGCGGGTGTTCGGTCATGGCTCCCCCCCACCGGTCACGCGATTCCGGGCCGCCGCATCGCGCGGCGCCGCCGGGCGGCCCGGGCGATTGTAGCGGCGAGCGCCACGTACAGGCCTCTACGCCTCCGGGCCGGTCGCGACGCGGTACTGCTCCGGGACGCCCCCGGCGGCCGCAACGCGCGCCACGAGCTCCGCCGTGCGGTCAACCTCGGCCTCGGTGTTGTAGACGTGCAGTGAGAGCCGCACGGAGCCCATCTGGCGCACCGAGCGGCAGACGATCTGCCCCTCCTCCTGGAGGTACGCCGCGAGGTGGGCGGGGTCCACGCCGGACAGCGCGAAGAGGAAGAGCCCCGAGCGCGTGGCATCCGTGTGCGCACCCGTCACCTGCACGCCCGGGATGGCGCCGAGGCAGTGCTCGGCGTAGCGGTTGAGGGCCCGCGTGCGGTCCCAGACCGCTGCCGCGCCCGACGCCAGGTACTGCTCCACTGCGACCAGCGTCCCCGCGATCACCGGCGTGGAGTTCGTGGAGACCTCGAACTTCGTCACGTGCTCCCGCTCGGCTTCGAAGGCGCCCGCGAAGTCGTACGAGGCCGCCGCGCGCCCGCCGACCTTCACCGGGTCCAGGTCGGGGATGCGGTCCCGCCGGACGTAGAGCATGCCCAGGCCGTCCGGGCCGCAGAGCCACTTGTGCGACGGCACCGCGTAGGCGTCGATGCCCAGCGCATGCACATCGATCGGGATGTGGCCGGCGGTTTGGGCCCCGTCCACCACCACGGTCGCGCCGCGCGCGTGCGCGAGGCGGGTGATCTCCGCGAGCGGCAGCACCTGCCCGGTGGCATACGAGATCTCCGAGAGGATCACCAGCTTCGGTACGTCCCCCAGCGCCTGGTCGAAGCGCTCGATGACCTCGCCGGACCCGCTGCTCGCCTCGATCGGGACGACCAATACGTCCGCACCGGCGCGGCGACGCGTCCAGTAGGCGGGGATCAGCCCACCGACGTGCTCGATGCTGGTGGTCACCACCCGGTCGCCCGGTTGCAGCGCCACGCCGTTGACGGCGATGTTCACGCCCTCGGTGGTGTTGCCGGTGATCGCGATCTCGTCGGCGTCCGCACCCAGCATCGTCGCCGTCGCGGCTCGCAGCCGCGTGGCGAGCTCCATGCGGTCCTCGGTGACCGCGCGCGTGGTGGGCCCATACACGAGCTCGAGCTCGATGCGCTGGCGCATCGCCTCCGCGACGCCAATGGATAGCGGTCCTGACCAGCCCGCGTTGAGGTACGCGTACCGCCGGGTGACCGGTGTCTGCTCGCGCATCCATGCCCAGCGCGCCGCCTGATCCTCCGCCATCGTCGACCTCCCGCCGCTCGTGATCCTAGGCATCCTATACCCGCCTTCCCGGTGGGATTACCCTGAGCCGGCTCGCGCGACCCTCGGGGTCCGGCGCCGGGCAAGAGCGCGACGGCAATCGGCAGGAGCACGCAGCATGGTCGAGCAGTCGGTGAGTCGCGGCAGCGGGTGGCAGCCGGGCCAGTACGGCCGGTTCCACGACGAGCGCAGCCTCCCCTTCTACGACCTCGCGGGAATGGTGCAGCCCGAGGCGGGCATGCGGGTCGCCGACCTGGGCTGCGGCACCGGGGAGCTGACCGCGTGGCTGCACGCGCAGCTGCAGGCCCGCGAGACCGTCGGCATCGACTCCTCGCCCGTGATGCTGGCCGAGACCGCGCAGCACACGCTCCCCGGGATGCGCTACGAACAGATCGACATCCTCGACGCCGCGCAGCGCTACCACGAGGAGTTTGACCTGGTGTTCTCGAACGCCGCGCTGCAGTGGATCCTGGGACACGACACGCTGTTCCCCAAGATCGCGGGGATGGTGAAGCCCGGCGGCCAGCTGGCTGTACAGATGCCGGCGAACGGCTGGCACGTGGGGCACCAGCTGCCGGCGCAGATCGCGCGCGAGGAGCCGTTCGCGACCGCCCTCGGCGGCTGGACCCGCGAGGATCCCGTGCGCGAGCCGGAGTTCTACATGGACATGCTGCACGAGCAGCTGCACTTCCGGCCGCAGCGCGTGCGCATGGAGATCTACACCCACGAGCTGGAGTCCACGCGCGGCATCGTGGAGTGGGTCAAGGGATCGGTGCTGAGCGCCTACCGCGAGCGCCTCCCCGCCGAGCTCTACCCGCAATTCGTGGAGGAGTACGAGCGCCGCCTGATCGACGCGATCGGCGATCGGTCCCCGTACCTCTACCCGTTCAAGCGCATCCTGTTCTGGGGGCGCAAGCCGCTCTAGCGCGGTCGCGTGCTTCCCGGCCCGGTTGCCCGAAGAGCCGGGTACTCGAGGAGCCCGGCTACTCGAAGAGCCAGCGCCTGCGCCGGTGGCGGCGGTGCGCGTACGTGAGCCCGAAGCGGTTCAACGCCGCCTCGCGGATCAGCGAGACGGCCTCCTCCGTGGAGTCCGTGACGGTGATCCGCTCCAGGTCCTCGGGCCGGATCTTCTCGCCTTCCAGGAGCGAGCGCTGCATGAAGTCCACCAGCGGCGCCCAGAAGTCCTTGCCCATCAACACCACGGGGAAGTCGCGGATCTTGCCGGTCTGGATCAGCGTCGCCGTCTCGAACACCTCGTCGAGGGTGCCGAACCCGCCCGGCAGCACCACGAACGCGTACGAGTACTTCACGAGCATGACCTTGCGCACGAAGAAGTAGTGGAACTGCACGAAGGTATCCACGTACCGGTTCGGCTTCTGCTCCTCGGGCAGGTCGATGTTGCAGCCGATGCTCGGACCGCCGGCCTCGCGAGCGCCGCGGTTGGCGGCCTCCATCACGCCCGGCCCGCCGCCGGTCATCACCGCGAACCCCGCGCGTGCCAGCCCCGCGCCGACGCTCCGCGCGAGCTCGTAGTGCGGATGTCCCTCCGGCACGCGTGCGGAGCCGAAGACGGTGACGCACGGGCCCAGGAAGTGCAGCCGCCGGAAGCCACGCAGGAACTCGAGCCCGATGCGCAGGATGCGCCAGAGCTCCCACCAGCGTTCCTGCGGCCCCTCGAGGAAGACTCGCTCGGAGTCACTCGGCTCCGTGGCCTGTGGCCGCCAGTCCTGCTGCGTCACGGCTGTTGCATCCTTCCGCACGTCCGGCCCGCCCTGTAGCGTGATGCCCCGCGAGGGATGGGACAACCGGCAGGAGCGATCCGCATGTCCGTGATGCCACTGGCGGTGCTCGGCGCGGTGATCGCGCTGATCGCGGTGCGGCAGGTGGGCAGCGTGCGCCTCCAGATCTGGCAGGCGATGGTGCTCGGGGCCGCCGCGATGGTCCTGACCGGCGCGATCACCCCGGCCGCCGCCCTGCGCGCGCTCGATGCGGACGTCCTGCTGTTCCTGTTCGGGATGTTCGCGCTCGGGCGGGCGCTGGAGGAGAGCGGGCTGCTCGCGGACCTCACGTACCGCGCCGTGCGCCGTGCCGGCAGCGCCGATGCGCTGCTCGCGGTGTTCCTGCTCGCCGTCGGGATCGCGAGCGCGGGGCTCATGAACGACACGCTGGCCGTGGTCGGCACACCGGTTGCGATCCACCTCGCGCGGTCGCACGGCATGCCGCCCCGGCTGCTGCTCTTCGCGCTGGCCTTCGCGGTGACCACCGGGAGCGTCGCGAGCCCGATCGGGAACCCCCAGAACCTGCTGATCGCCCTCCACGCCCACCTCGCCAGCCCGTTCGGGGCCTTCCTCGGCGGGCTCGCCCTGCCGACGCTCGCGGCGCTCGGGCTGGTGTACGCCGTGCTGCGCGTCGCGTTCCGCCGGGACTTCCATGCCCGCCCGCTGGTGCACGAGCCGGGGGCGATCGTGGATGCCGCGCTCGCCCGGCTCTCCGCGGTCGCGCTGGCGGTGCTGCTGGCGCTGATCGCCCTGAAGGTCGCGTGGATCTCCGCCGGCGCCGGCGAAGGGCCACGGCTCACGCTCATCGCGCTCGTGCCGGCCGCGCTCGTGCTGATCGTCAGCCCGCGACGCGTCGAGATCGCGCGCGGGGTGGACTGGCAGACGCTGGGCTTCTTCGCCAGCCTCTTCGTGGTCGTCGCAGGTGTCGAGCGTTCGGGCGCCGTGGAGTGGGTGGTGCAGGCGCTGGGCGAGGGGGTGGCGCACCCTCCCGTCATCGTGGCCGCCTCCACGCTGCTCAGCCAGGTGGTGTCGAATGTCCCGCTCGTCGCGCTCTACCTGCCGGTGTTGGAGGGTGCGCATGCGCCCGCGGGGGCGTTCCTCGCGCTGGCGGCGGGAAGCACGATCGCTGGCAACCTGGCGGTGCTCGGCGCCGCGAGCAATGTCATCGTGATCGACGTCGCCGAGCGGCGTTACGGCGAGCGCATCGGCTTCGGGGAGTTCCTCCGCCTCGGCCTGCCGCTCACGGCGGCGCAGCTCGTGGTGTACGCCGTCTTCCTGCGCTAGCGTCCCCGTCGGCGGCGGCCCGCCTACACCGGCGCGAGGCGCGCGGCGGTGCGGATCACCTGCCGCAGATCGGCCTCGTGCGCCTCCACCACGAGCGCCTCGTCCACGGTCGCCAGCGTGCGTTCGTCGAGGCTCGCCGTGGCCTGCGCCTCCGCCAGCCGCGAGGCGGCGTGGCGCAGCGTGAGCGCGGCCATCGCCACGGGCACGAGGTCAGCGTCCTGCTCCGAGAGCGGAGGGTCGGCGTGAGCGGAATACCCGGCGATCCAGCGGATGATCCGCCAGCCCACGCTCCGCGTGTCCGCGAGGATGCTCGCCGCGATATCCACGGCGCGGATGTCTGGACGCGCCTCGTCGAACTCGATCAGCCCGGTGACGTTGTCACCCTCGAAGAGCACGTGATCGGCAGTGCAGGCGCCCCACAGCGGCAGCGCGGGCAGCCGTGCGTAGCCGTACGCCGCGAGTTGCTCGTCGACGCGCGCGCGCAGGACGGCGAGCGCGTTCGCGCGCCGCGCGTCGACGGCGTGCACGCGCGCGAGCAGCGCCTCGAACGAGGCCAGTCCGTGCGCCCGCACGGCGGCATCGAAGTCGTCGACGCGGCTGAACGGGTGGTGGTGCCCCGCGCGATCCCACGCGGCGAGATCGGCGTGCACCAGGGCGAGCAGCGCGCCCCGCCGTTGCAGGAAGATCGACTCGTCCGGCGGCGGAGCGCCCGGCAGCAGGGGAAAGAGCGCCCAGCGCGCGCCGGCAGCGTCGACCACGGTGTCCCCGTCACCCGAGCGGCCTCCCGAGCTGTCACCCGGGCTGGCGGCGGCCGCGAGGGGCACCGGGACCGGCCACGAGCGCTCAGCGAGGAACGCGAGCAGGTCGTGCTCGTACGCGATGGCGTCCGCGAGGCGAGCGGCGGGGTAGCGGCGGAGCAGCAGCGGCGCGGCGCCGCTCTCCACGCGCCAGCGGTCCTCCGCACCCTCGACGGGGACGACGGTGGCGGAGCCGAGGCCCCACGCTGCCAGCACGTCGCGCGGGGTGGATGTGGACGGCATGCGCTCCTCGTACTCCTCGTACGCGCCGGTGGCGGCTGACGGGCGATCTGCGACGAACCGCTGATCCGAGGGTACCCCCACGCGCTGCTCATGTGATCGCGCCAGGCGTCCGCCCCGTGTCGCGCCGCGCTGTGGCGCGGCGTGCGCTATCGTGCGACCGGGCGGGCGGGATGCGACGAAAGCCGGGACCGCGAACCGAGGGGGCAGGCGATGCAGGCGTACCGGATGACGAAGGGCGGCGGAGTCGAGGGCCTCGCATGCGTCGAGCTGCCGGAGCCGCGGCCCGCAACGGGCGAGGTGCTGATCCGCGTGCGCGCCACATCACTCAACTACCGCGACCTGATGATCGCTCGCGCCGCGCGCGATGCGATCATCCCGCTGTCGGATGGGGCCGGCGAGGTGGTCGCGACCGGCGACGGCGTGACGCGCTTCGCCGTGGGCGACCGCGTGATCGGATGCTTCTTCCCGAACTGGGTGGATGGCAACGTGACGCCGGAGTACGTGGGCGCGGCCCTCGGCGGGGGCACGGTCGACGGCATGCTCGCGCAGCTCGTCGCGCTCCCGGAGCGCGCCGTGGTCGCCACCCCCGCGCACCTGACCGACGAGGAGGCCGCCACGCTGCCCTGCGCGGCGCTCACCGCGTGGAACGCGCTCTTCGAGCAGGTCCGGGTGCGGCCCGGGCAGACGGTGCTGCTGCTGGGCACGGGCGGGGTCTCGATTGCCGGCCTGCAGCTCGCGCGGATGGCGGGGCTGCGCTCGATCATCACCTCCAGCAGCGACGAGAAGCTGGCGCGGGCGCGTGCCCTCGGCGCGGACGAGACGATCAACTACCGAGCGCAGCCGGACTGGGACCGCGCGGTGCTGGACCTCACGGACGGCCGCGGCGTGGATCTCGTGTTGGAGGTCGGCGGCGAGGGTACCTTCGCGAAGTCGAACGCCGCGGCGCGCATGGGCGGCGCCATCGTGATCATCGGCGGGCTCGCCCGCGATGCCGCGCCCGTGCCGCTGGTCGCGCGCAGCGTGCACGCCACGCGCATCTACGTGGGCAGCCGCCGCATGTTCGAGGACATGAACCGCGCGCTCTCGCTGCGCAAGGTGCACCCGGTGGTCGACCGCGTCTTCGACTTCGCCGACGCGGTCGCCGCCTACGAGTGTCTGGCCTCGCAGGTGCACATGGGCAAGGTGGTGATCCGCGTGTGAGCCCGGGCCTACGGCGCCTTCAGCGTGCGCAGGTAGTTCACGACGCTCCAGATCTGTTGCTCCGTCAGGCCGCCCCGGAACGCTGGCATCGCGCTGCCCGGGAAGCCACCCTCGATGAATGCGTAGATGTCCCCGTCCGGGTGCAGGGGCATGTGCAGGGGCAGGCTGGCGGGCGGTGGGTTCATTCCGGCCGCCAGCGGGCCGTCGCCCAGCCCGCCCGGCCCGTGGCACGTGATGCAGTGCTGCGTGTAGAGCGCCCGGCCCGCGGCGATCGACTCCTCGGAGTTCGCGATCGGATTCACGCGGGCGCCGACCGCGGGCGGGCTGCCCTGGTGGAAATGCCCGATGCCGTACACCATGAAGATGCCCGCGACCACCAGCGCGGTGCCCGTCCAGTTCGCGACCTTCCCCGTCCGCGTGCTCTTCCAGAACGCCTCGGCGACCACCAGCACCAGCAGCGCCAGCACCACCACCTGCCACCCGGCGGCCAGCAGCGCCGTCGCCTCCGCGGGCAGCGCGATCCCCGTGACCCCCGCCGCCGCGATCGGGAGGCGGACCGAGGCAGTGCGGTCGAACGAGCCTGCGCTGCTCACACCGGCGTCGAACTGCCATGGCCCGACGAGGCTCAGCACGATGCCCTCGGCGACGTAGACGCCGGAGGCGTCGCGGGTCAGCGGCACCTCGCGCGCGCCCAGGTCCGCGCCCGCGTATTGCACGCGCAGCGTGACGTTCCCGCTGTCCGGGAGGGGACGGCCGCGATCGGTCACGTGCAGTTCGATGCGGTTCGCGCCCAGGCTGCCCGGCGAGACCTCGACGGCGACGCGGAGCGACCCGGAGATGGCCTCCGCGCGGCGGCCGCCCTGGCCCGCGGCCTCGCGCGCCGGCTCCAGGCTGGTGAGGAAGCCGGCGGCCAGCAGCGCCGCGAACACCAGCGCGACCTCGGCGGCGACGGTGACCGTGAGCGCCGGCGCTGCCCCCGGGACCGCGCGCAGCCGGCGGTTCACCCAGAGCAGGTTGACGGCCGCGATCACGATCAGCAGGACGTACGCGGCAGCCTTCGCGATCACCGCCCAGCCGTACGGGGTCGCGAACGCGGCCCACGCCGCGACCTGCAGCCACGTCGCATAGAGCCCGGTGAGGAGCAGCGCGCCCGTCGCGATCATCGCGATCGGGGAGAAGCGCCTCGCCAGCGCGTGCAGCACCGCGCGCCGGCGAGCGTCCGCCAGGGCGCGAGCGCGTAGCGCGGTGGCGAGCAGCGCGACGAGCCCGCCCGTCCAGACCGCCGCCGCGAGGGTATGCACGAGGTCGTTGCCGACGGCGGTGACCGCGAGCCCACGCACGGCGGCGGCGTGGCTCGCGAACGCGAGCGTGCCGGACGAGGCGGCCAGCAGCGCCACCGTGGCCAGCACCGCGCGGCGGTCCCCGCCTCCTCGCCACCACGCGAGCCCGGCGATGCCGAGCAGCGCGGTGCGCAGCAGCCACATCGCTCCCCAGCGCCCCTCCGTCAGCACCACTGCCAGGTCGGGGCCGGCCCGCGCCGCCAGCGCCAGCTGAGCCAGCGATCCCGCCAGCGCGACGGCGAGGGCGACGCCCGTGATCCGCCGATCCAGGTCGAGATCCGCCCCGCGGGCCTCGCGCAGGTCGAGCACGGGCGCGAGCACGAGCAGTCCGAACACCTCGGCGCCGAGCGCCACCAGCAGGCCGCCCAGCACGGCCCAGCGCACGAACGGGTCGACCGCGGGAACGGCGCTCACGGCGACGGCCCGCGGCGCCGAGGGCGCTGTCCCGGCGGCGCCCACCATGAACGCGTACGTGCCGCGCAGCGGATGCCCGTCCGCGCTCGAGGTGTTGCGCCATGCCACCGTGTACGTGCCGTCCGTCAGCGCCGCGATCGTGACGGTCATCAGCGCCGGGTCCGCGAGGTCAACGCGGCTGTCGTGGTGATCGACTCGTCGCCCGGTGCTGTCGTAGACCTCGATCCCGGAGGCGCTCGCCACCACCGGCTCGGTGAACCAGATGCGCACGGTGGCCGGGGACGTCGCGACCGTGCTGTCCGGCGCCGGCTCGGCACGATCAAGGTTCGCGTGCGCGCTCGCCACCGCGGGCAGGACGAGCGCGACGGACACCGCCGCCACGGCCAGGAGCGCGCCGCACATGCCGCGCCGTGTCCGCCTGGACGCGGGGCGGCATGCGGGGATCAGCTGGGGAATGAGCCGGGGGCTCGGCAGGGGATTGTCACCCGCTCGCGCGGCGCGGCCGGGGCTGCCACCGCGCGAGCGGGTCACGGCTACCTCTGCCCCCGGCGCGCGAGCGCGAGCGCACCCGTCCCGGCCGCCAGGCCGAGCGCGCCGAGCGCTACGCCCGCGATCGCGAGGACGTGGGCCGCCGAGGCGGCGTCTGCCGCCGCCTTCGCGTCGTCCGCCGCTCCTCGCAGCGCCCCTTCGAGCTCGCGGGGCTGCGCGGCGGCCACGGGGAACTGCACATCGCGCGCTGATTCCACGTCGTTGAAGGTACCCGGCCCGGACTCGAACGTCGCGTCGATGTTCTGGCCCTCGATGGTCCCGGTGAAGCGGAACCGGTACTGGCCGGCCAGGGTGGGCATCACCGATCCGGTGTAGCTCCCCGGGGTGTTGAAGACCGCCCGCAGGGGGATGGCCTTCGACGCCTTGCTCTGGACGTGCGTGACCTCCCACTTCAGCGTCTTCTCCACGTTTGCCACCGGCTTGCCGTCCTTCGCGATGCGAAGCGACAGGCCGTTCATCTGGCCCTCGAGCGCCGGCTCGACGGCGAACCCGACGACGAAGTCGTAGCCGCTGACGGTGCGGCGCTCGTGGGCAAGCGCGGCCGAGGGTGCGACGAGGGCGCACGCGAGCAGCGCCAGCATGCCCGCGACGAGCACGCGGTGCGCCCCGGCGAGCCGGGGCATGCGAATGGACAACGAGATCAACTGGTCCTCCTCAGGACATAACACACAGGCGATTCGACCATGCGGGTGACCCGCGGCGGTCTAGGCCTGCGGCGGAGGGACCAGCGGCGCGGGGATCCGGCCGAACGCGGCGATCCGCAGGGCCTCGAGCGTGTGCGTCCGCCACGCGACGGCGGGCAGCAGCACGTGCGCGGGCAGCGCGACGGTCGCGACGGCGCTCAGCGTGCCGAGGTCGCTGACGGTGAACACGAGCCCGCTGCCTGCGGACGGCACCTCGGAATCACCGGACGCGGTACCGGCGTGGGCGGGGTGCGTGTCCCAGGGGTGTGCGTGCGGGCGGGCGGCGGCGGCGCTGCTGAGGAAGATGTGGCCGTGCTCCGGGAACCACGCCGCGCCATCCGGGCCGGCGTATGCCGCCGCGGATGGCGCGATCAGCCCAACGACGGCGAGTGCGACGAGCAGCCGGGGGAGGATCCCCCGGTCCATGCGGGCAGCGAGCCGTGTGAGGGTGCGCGTCATGGTGCGATGGTACCGGATATCGCAGTTCCGGAAATCGCGGCACTGGGGATCGGGCACCAGATCTCGAGGGAGCGCGGGGACGTCGCGCCGGGGAGTGCCCGGTGACCGCCCGCGGCTTCCTCCATCAGCCAGCGAGATTCGCCCACGACACAGACTGCTACATCAGCAGGTAGGGTCGCGCGAGGAGCTCCGCCACCCGCCCGAGGAAGCGCGCGGCGGGCGAGCCGTCCAGCACGCGATGGTCGAACGTGAGGCTCAGCGCGGCGACGCGCCCGATGCGCACTGCGCCGTCCTCGATCACCGCGACCTCGCGCACCCGGCCGAGGCCGAGGATCGCGGCCTGCGGCGGGTTGATCACCGGCGTGAACGCGTCCACCACGGTGCCGTCCAGCGCCGTCACCGTGAACGTCGCGCCCTCCAGCTCGTCTGGCGAGACGCGGTGCTCCTTCGTGCGGTCCACGAGGTCCGCGACGGCGCGCGCCGTCTCCTGCAGCGACAGCCGGTCGGCGTGTCGCACCACGGGCACCACCAGCCCCGCGGGATCATCCACCGCGAGCCCGAGGTGCACCTCGTCCATCAGCACCACCGCGTCGCCCTCGATGCGCGCGTTCAGGCGCGGGTGATCGCGGAGGGCGATCGCGGAGGCGCGCAGCACGAGCACGGAGAGCGTGACGGCGACGCGCTGCGCGCGCCACTCGCGGTTGAGGCCGTGCAGCATCTCCATGGCGGCATCGACGCGCGTCTCCGAGGAGAGCGTGAGTTGGGCCATGGACTGCAGGCTGGCGTGCATCCGCTCGCCGATCATCCGGCGGCGCCCGGAGTACGCCTCCCGCGTGCCCCCGGCAGCGGCGACGGCGGGCGATGCGGGTGCGGACCCCGCGACCGGCGCCGCGAGGTCGGCTGCAGCCGCACGGATATCCGCCTCGACGACCCGGCCGCCGGGGCCGGTGCCGCGGACACGATCGAGGTCGACGCCGAGCTCGCGCGCGAGCCGCCTCGCGGCCGGGCTCGCGGCGGCGCGCCCGCTCGGGTCGCCGGGAGTGGTCGTCGCCGCGACGGGCGCCGGGGCGGAAGGGTTGGCGGTCCCGGCGGCGGTCCCGACGCCTCCGGCCATCGCGCGGATCTCAGCGGGCACCTCGGTCTCGCCCGCCGCGAGCAGCGCACCCACGACGGCGCCCGGGGGCAGCGTGACGCCCTCGGCGGCAAGACGGCGCAGCGTGCCCTCGCCGTCCGCCTCCACCTCCACGATCGCCTTCGCCGTCTCCAGCTCGAAGACCGGCTGGCCCGGGGCCACGGCGGCGCCCTCCGCCACCAGCCAGCGCACGAGGGTGCCCTCCTCCATGGTCATGCCGATCTTGGGGAGGTAGATCGCCTTCGCCATACGTTAGCCCTCGACCAGCGAGACGACGGCGTCATGGATGCGCTCGGCGTTCACCAGCCACTCGCGCTCCAGCACCGGGCTGTACGGCACGGGGCTGAATGGCGCGCCCAGCCGCAGGGGTGGGGCGTCCAGGTAGTCGAACGCGTGCTGGGCGATCTGCGCCGTGATCTCGCCGCCGAAGCCGCCGAACTCCACCGCCTCCTGCACCGTCAGCACGCGGTGCGTCTTCTGCACGGACGCGACCAGCGTCTGCGTGTCCAACGGCGACAGCGAGCGCGGGTCCACGATCTCGATCTCGATGCCGCGCGCGGCGAGGCGCTCGGCGGCGCGCAGCGCCTCGTGCACCATGTACGCCGTGGCGATCACCGTGGCGTCGCGCCCCTCGCGGACCACGGTCGCCTTGCCCAGCGGCACCACGTACTCGCCCTCGGGCACGGCGCCCGCGAGGCGTGCGCAGCGCTTGTGCAGCACCACGAACACCGGGTTGTCGTCGCGCATGGCCGCGGTCATCAGGCCCTTCGCATCGTCCGCCATGCTCGGCATCACGACCTTCAGCCCTGGGATGTGGCACAGCAGCGCCTCCAGCGACTGGGAGTGCTGGGCGGCCATGCTCGACCCGGCGCCGGCGTTGACGAGCACCGTCAGCGGCAGGCTCACCTTGCCGCCGAACATGTACTTCATCTTCGCCATCTGGTTCAGGATCTGGTCGTAGCAGACGCCGATGAAATCCATGAACATCAGCGACACCACGGGACGCAGCCCGCGCGCCGCCGCGCCGATCGCCAGCCCGGCGATCGCGTTCTCCGAGATCGGCGTGTCGATGATGCGGTCCGGCCCGAACCGCGGCAGGATGCCCGCCGTCGTGCCGAACACGTCGCCCCGCGCCGCGAGGTCGATGCCGGCGATGAACACGCGTGGGTCGCGCTCCATCTCCAGCATGATCGCCTCGTTGATCGCGCGCAGGTAGGTGAGCTCGCGGGTGCCAGTGGGGGTGGCGGTCGTCATGGTCGGACTCCTTCGGAGCGAGGGGGCACGCGGTGCAGCGTGCGCTAGACGGTGTAGACGTCCGTGAGCAGGTCGGCGGGATCGGGCTCGGGCGAGGACTCCGCGAAGCGCACGGCCTCCTCGATCTCGCGGCGGACCTCCTCCACCACCCGGTCGGCGCCGGCGCCGGAGAGGATCGCGCGCTGCTCCAGCACACCGCGCACGATCGCCAGCGGATCGCGAGCACGCCAGCGCTCGCGCTCCTCGCGCGGTCGCGGGTCGCCCTCGCTCATTCCGGTGTGGTTGTAGAAGCGGTACGTGTCGCACTCGATGAGCGAGGGCCCCTCGCCGCGCCGCGCGCGGTCGACCGCCTCGCGGGCAGCGGCGTGCACCGCGACCACGTCTTGCCCGTCCACCGTCACGCCGGGCATGCCGTACGAGGCCGCGCGCAACGAGAGCTGCGCGATCGCGCCCTGCGCCTCCTGCCGCGTGAACTCCCCCCAGTGGTTGTTCTCCACGACGAAGATCGCCGGGAGCTTGAAGAGTGCCGCGAAGTTCATCGCCTCGTGCCACGTGCCCTCGTTCGTCGATCCGTCGCCGGAGAAGCAGACGGCCACGCCGCCCTGCTTCTGGTACTTCGCCGCGAACGCCGCGCCGATGGCGATCGGCGGGCCCCCGCCGACGATCCCGTTCGCGCCGAGGATGCCGATCTCCACGTCCGCGATGTGCATGGAGCCACCCTTGCCGTGGTTGTACCCCGTCGCCTTGCCCAGCAGCTCCGCGAACATCAGGCGCACATCGCCGCCCTTCGCGATGCAGTGGCCGTGGCCGCGGTGGGTGCTGGTGATGGCGTCCGAGGCCTCCAGCGCGCTGCAGACGCCCACGGCGACGGCCTCCTCGCCGGCGTACAGGTGGACGGCGCCGGGGATCCGCGCCTGCTCGGCGAGGCGGCCCGCCGCCTCCTCGAACTCGCGGATGGTCACCATCCTGCGGAACATGTACAGCAACTGCTCGCTGTCGAGCGTCTCCGCGGCCCCGGTCGTCATGCGTCACCCCTCCTTGCGATCGGCGCCGGCCCGTCCCGCGGGGAGGCGTGCGGCGCACCCGCATCATAGCGACGGCGCGCTCGCCGTGATCGCCGCGCGGCCGAGCGGGGGAGGGCGCCCCGGGGGGAAGCTAGGTGAGCAGCAGCCAGACGCCCATGAACAGGCCCCAGACCACGATCATCGCGCGGAGCACGTTGGAGTTGATCCGGCGGGCGACGCTGACCCCGCCGTAGCCGCCGAGGATCGCGCCCACTGCCATCACGGCGGCGGGCAGCCACTCGACGAGCCCGGAGACGGCGAAGACGACCACCGCGGTGAAGTTGATCAGCAGCCCCAGCAGGCCCTTCACGGCGTTCGAGTGCTGCAGATCGTCCGGCGCGAGGATGCTGATCGCCGCGAGCATCAGGATGCCGATGCCCGCCCCGAAGTAGCCCCCGTAGACCCCCACCAGGAACATCACGATGTACATGCCGGCCGGGACGTGCGCGCCATGCTCGGAGGCGAGTCCGTGCCGCACCGCCAGCCGGGACAGCCGCGAATTCGCCGCGAGCACCAGGCTGGCGAAGATGATCAGGAACGGCACCACCGAGTTGAAGACGCGGTCCGTGGATACCCAGAGCAGGACCGACCCCAGCAGGGCGCCCGCCACGCTCGGCAGGCTGAGGCGCTGCAGGCGGGGCACCCGCTCCGAGATCTCCCGCCGGTAGGCAAGCGACCCGCCGACGGTTCCCGGCCAGATGGCGACGGTGCTCGTCATGTTCGCCACCTTCGCCGTGAGCCCGGCGGCGAGCAGCGAGGGGAAGGAGATCAGCGTCCCGCCCCCGGCGACGGCGTTCACGGCGCCGGCCAGACCCGCGGCCAGCCCCAGCCCAACCAGTTGGATCGCGTCCACGGCGTGCCCCTCCAGGCGCCGGGTCGCGGACGCCGCGCTCATTCAATCACACCGCCGCCATGCGGGCTGCGCCGCCTCCTGCGGCCGCAAGCGGCTGAGTCGGCGATCGAGTATCGTTCCGTGAATTCGAGCCTCCCGGGACCGGGACCCGCAGGCGGAGCGGAGAGCGAGCACGATGGGCCTCACGCGGCTGGCCATCCAGCGTCCGCTCACGGTCCTCATGGTGATCCTGGGGATCGCGCTGATGGGCGCGATCTCGTACACCCACCTCCGTGTCGACCGCCTGCCGCCGATCGACGTCCCGTTCCTCGGGATCAACGTCTCGTATCCGCAGGCATCCGCGCAGGACGTCGAGCTGCTGGTGACGCAGCCCCTCGAGAACGCGGTGTCCGGCCTCTCGGGCGTGACCTCCGTCTCGTCGAGCTCCAGCGAGGGGCGCGCGTCCGTCACGATCAGCTTCGCGAACGGCACGAACATCGATGCCGCCGCGCTCGAGGTCGGCCGGCGCGTCGCGGCGGTGCGCCGCCAGCTCCCGGCTGATGCGACCGACCCCACGATCTTCAAGGCCGACCCGAACGCGAGTCCGATCCTGAACATCGCGCTCAGCGGGGCGCCGCTCGAGCAACTCTTCGATCTCGCGAACACCAGCCTGCAGCCCGCGCTCCAGTCCGTTCCCGGCGTCGCGAGCGTCTCGATCTCCGGCGGCCTCCAGCGCGAGATCCAGGTGCAGGTCGACTACGCGAGGCTGGCCGCGTACGGCGTGACGATCCAGCAGATCTCCACGGCGCTGACTGCGGCGAACGTCACCGCGCCGGTCGGATCGCTGGACACCGGCGCGAAGACCCTGAACATGCGCTCCGTGGGGGCCATCGACCAGGTTCCCGCGCTGGAGCAGCTCGTCGTGCTGCAATCCGCCACCGGCGGACCGGTGCTGCTCCGCGACGTCGCCACCATCGTGGAGACGAACAAGGTGCAGCGTCAGCTGCAGCGGATGAACGGCGTGGAGGCCGTGGGTCTGACCGTGGTGAAGCAGTCCGACGCCAACGAGCTGCAGGTGGCCACGGACGTCAAGGCGAAGCTCGCACAGCTGCAGGAGCTCCTCCCGCAGGACACGCAGCTGCAGATCACGAACGACAACTCGATCTTCACACGCTCGTCGCTGGATGCGATCCAGCGCGACCTGGTGATCGCGATCGCACTGGTGGGCTTCGTCATGCTGCTGTTCCTGCACCAGTGGCGGAACACGTTGATCGTGCTCTTCGCGATCCCGATCGTGCTCGTGAGCACGTTCCTGTTCATGTTCGCGCTGGGCTTCACGCTGAACATCATGACGCTGATGGCCCTGGCGCTGATGATCGGCATCCTCGTGGACGACTCGATCGTCGTGCTCGAGAACATCCACCGTCACCTCGAGCTCGGCGAGTCGCCGATCCACGCGGCCCTCAACGGCCGCAGCGAGATCGGCCTGGCCGCGATCGCCATCACGCTGGCCGACATCATCGTCTACGCCCCCATCGCCTTCGTGTCGGGCACCGTGGGGCAGCTGTTCCGCCAGTACGGCCTCACCATCGTGATCGCGACCCTGCTCTCGCTGATCATCTCGTTCACGCTCACGCCGATGGTCGCCTCGCGCTGGATGCGGCACGAGCCTCGCTCGGACGGACCGCTGGGGCGCTTCGGGCAGTGGTGGGATCGCGGCTTCCTGCGGCTGGGCAACCTGGTGGCGGGGTCCGTGCCGGTCATGGTACGCGTGCGCTGGCTGGTGACCGCGGGCGCGGTGAGCATGATCGCCGTCTGCGCGCTGCTGGTCCGCTTCGGCGCCATCAGCACTGAGTACGCCCCGCAGGAGGACGACGGCAACCTGCGCGTGGGCGTCAGCATGCCCGCCGGCACCTCGCTCGCCACCGTGGATGGCGCTGCCCGGGAGATGGAGGCCGCGCTCCGCCGGATCCCCGAGGTGCGCAACATCTTCACCTCCGTCAGCGGCGGCGGCGGGAGCGGCGGCGGATCGGCGAACCTGGCCGTGGAGATAGGCCCGAAGCGCGAGCGCACCCGCTCGGCCGCGGTGATCGCCGATCAGATCCGCGCGCTCGGCCGCGAGATTCCCGGCGCGCAGGTCTCCGCCTCGATCAGCAGTCCGCTCGGCGGGGGCGGCGGCACCAACTCCATCGGCGTCCAGATCAGCGGCCCCGACCTGAACACCCTGATGCAGATCGCGACGCAGGTGCAGGCGGTGGGAGCTACCGTCCCCTCGCTCAGCGCGCTCCAGAGCAGCAGCCTGCAGGCATCGCCCGAGCTGCACATCCAGCTCGACCGCGTGCGCATGGCGCAACTGGGTGTCACCTCGCAGTCCGTCGCCACGATCCTCCGCACGAGCCTGACGGGGAGCACGGTCACCGCGCTCCGGCGCCCGGGGCAGCCACAGGAGGACATCACGATCATCGGCACGGCGGAGAACCGCGCGAGCCTGGATGACCTGATGGCGATCCCCGTCGCCGGCGGGTCCACGGGCACCGCCGCCACATCCGGCGGGATCGTCACGCTCGCTCAGATCGCGCGGGTGGTGCCCGGCACCGGACCGGTGCAGATCCAGCGCACGGATCGCAACCGCACGCTCCAGCTGCGAGGCGTCGCCAGCGGACGCTCCCTGGGCCCGGTCGCCGCGGACCTGAAGGCCGCGATCGCGACGCTCGAGTTGCCGCCCGGGTACGCAGTCACCCTCGGCGGGCAGGTGCAGGCGTTGAACCAGGCCCTGGCGTCGCTGTCGCAGGCGCTGATCCTGGCCATCGTGCTGGAGTACATGCTGCTGGTGGCGCTGTACCAGTCGTGGTTCTACCCCATGGTGCGCATGATGGCCGTGCCCCTGGGCCTGGTCGGAGCGCTGGTGGCACTGATCGTCACCGGCAACACCCTCAACATCTTCTCGATCATCGGACTCGTGATGGCCGAGGGCCTCGTCGCCAAGTCGAGCATCCTGCTCATCGACTACACCAACACCCTGCGCGAGCAGGGCATGGGACGCACGGAGGCCCTGGCCGAGGCGGCCCGCACCCGCCTGCGCCCGATCCTCATGACCTCCGCGACCATGGTCTTCGGCATGTTCCCGCTGGCGCTCAAGCTCGAGGAGGGCGCCGAGTCGCGCGCGCCGATCGCGGTGGTCGTGATCGGCGCGCTCGTGTCGTCGACGGTCCTCACGCTGATCGTCGTGCCCGCGCTCTACACGCTCTTCGACGACCTGTCCGTCTGGGCGGGCAACCTCGGACGGGCGAAGCACACACCGCCCGGCGAGCGCCGCCAACTGGAGCGCACGGCTCCGCTGATCCACGATGACGCGAACGGGCCCGAGGGTGCACCCACGCTCCTCGGCGAGCCGGTGACCAGTGCGGGGACCGGCGGCGGCTCCTAGCGCGTCCCGCCGCAGGCTCGGTGCCCGGCAGTGTGAACGCCGGCCGGACGCGCTCCCAGTTCGCAGCGAATGACGAGGAGCCGCGTGCAGACAGCGAACGAGCCCGCAGCATCGCCGTACAGATGGGTGATGCTGGCGCTGATCTGCCTGGCGTACGGCTCGTTCGGCATGGTGCAGACGGCGATCGCCCCGCTGATCACGCCCATCCTCCACGACACCGGCATGACCCGGAGCCAGATGGGCGTCGCCCTGGGGTCGTGGCAGTTCGTCTACCTCTTCGCCGCCATCCCGGCCGGCGCGATCATGGACCGCTTCGGACTCCGTCGTGCGATCTTCGCCGGGATCGCGTTCGTCGCCATCTCGCAGGTCTGCCGGGCGCTCGCCGTGAACCAGGCGTCGATGCTGCTGGCGGTCATGGTCTTCGGCCTCGGCGGTCCGTTCATCTCGATCGGCGCCCCCAAACTCGTGGCGACGTGGTTCGCGGAGCGCGAGGTCGGCCTGGCGCTGGGCATCTACACCGTCTCCCAGTCGATCGGCAGCCTGCTGTCGATGTCGGCGGCCAACAGCGTGGTCATGCCTGCCACCGGCCAGTCGTGGCGCGCGACGCTCCTCGTCTTCGCCGCGATCGCCGCCGCCGCCGCCGCCACCTGGCTGGTGCTGGCGCGCGAGCCTCGAGGCGTCGGGGCGGGTGAGCAGGCGACGGCGCCGGACGCCATGCTCGCGTCCTTCCGGCGGCTGCTGCATGTCCCGCTGGTGCGCGTGGTGCTGGTGATGGCCGTGGGCGCGTTCGTCTTCAACCACTCGATCAACAATTGGCTGCCCGAGATGCTGCG
>Ga0172380_10000802_pt1 | contig 57259 bp, 59 predicted proteins | sample Leawe162metaG_FD_119747 | JGI IMG/M metagenome (GOLD analysis project Ga0172380, IMG submission 119747) | Leachate microbial communities from a municipal landfill in Southern Ontario, Canada - Leachate well 162 metaG | ecosystem: Engineered > Solid waste > Landfill > Unclassified | place... | reverse complement strand
CCGTTCAATCCGCGTTCCATTTTTTGAATATATAATTGCTTTTGACTTCATAAAGATTAATTCATACAACGGGTTAAATACTCTTTTTATATCAAAAGTAAAATATTTCCACTTAGTATAATTACAAGCAATATCTTTTACACTTCAAAACAATTTACAAAAATTGAAAAGATAATTCTATGATTTTTATCATAGCAAAAATAAAAATCTAAAAGAATATTAATTATTCCTTATCCATTTATCTTCACATAAAAGTAGTAATATCGAAAAGCTTTTTTGATTAACAATTTCTATTCCCTCCTAAATAACTGCTTGAAAAATAAACAAACTTTTTCTCTTTATCTACACACGTAAATAAAAGTAATTATCTTTCTTACTTTTCACTTTTCACTTCTTATTTCTCAATTCTTACTTCTTATTTCTCAATTCATAACCTGCCCCGAGCCTTTTTCGGGGGTCAAAACTAATAACTATTACCTGTATGGATTTACCTCTTCCCCTTTATTTTTCCCAAATTTCAAGACGACAGTATCTCTATCCTTGCTCGGCAGATTATCGCTTTTATTTGTAGTCTTAAATAGATCAAATAAATGCTCGGTTTCTTTACCTGCATCAAGTTCAATATTAGTTTTCGGCAAATATCCGCTCTCTTTACTTTTAGCTGCTTCCTGAATGCCGAGAGCTTGCTTTAGTAGATCAACTATTTCTTCTCTTAAATCTTGTATCTTATCCGGAGAGGGTGCCTCTACCCTATTCAAATTTTGTTTAGTAATAAGGCGGTCTTCATTAATTTCAAGATTCTCAGCTACCTCAAATCTCTTAGGCTGATATTTCTCATTGGTGCCTGTTTCATTTATTTTCTCCTTAAGTGGAGTTTGTTCTTCTTCGCCAATCACCTCTTCAAAAGCAAAAATTGCGTCAGAGAATATTTTGTCATTCTGATTTTGCGCTTCAAAAGCCTTTAAGTCAAACGAATACACTTCGGCAAATTCGGCTTCAGCTCCCGGAGCTGATGTACTTGATACATCTCTTTTAGTTAGTGAGGTAAGTCCAAGTTGCTGTATCTTAAAGCGGAACTGATCGGGATCAAAATCAAAGCGTAAGTGGCGTAAATCTTTTATTGCAAAAATCGGATCGAAGTAAACCAGCTCAGCCTTTCCACTTACTTTAATAAAATATCCATACTTTGTCGAAAACGCATCTAAGTGACTTACATTGGTGAGTAATCTGTATACAATTAGATTCTTAGGGGTAGCTTCTTTAACAAAATTACATACATCAAAATAGTTGATGCTTCTAACTCTCTTGATCTTCTCATTTTTATAAATAATTTTGAAATTATCATTGAAGTTGAATCTGTTCTGAGAGTAAATCAAAACATCATTTCGTCTTAAGTCTAAAGTTTCAAGCAGCATTTTATTAGTTCTGAGTTTTGAGTTATGAATTATGAGTTAAAGATTCTTTTATAATTTTGAGTTAATGATGATTTTTTAAGTTCTGAGTCTAGAGTTATAAATTATGAATTAAATTATATTTTCCAATTTTATTTGAGTGCTGACCCTTGAGTTAAAGATTCCTTAGTTGTTTTAACAATCGATGTTAGAATTTTATTTAACTCAACTATTTCCAGTAGATATAATTTAAAATCAATCTTGAACAAATTACTTTCAGAAAGCAACTTAAGCCAATACTCAGTTTCGCGTGCTTCCTTAGAAGCAATAGACATTTTATTTAGAAAATCTCTTTTGGAAGAAGCTGCGGAAGCTTCATGCACATTTGCACCAATACTTGTACCGCTTCTTAACAATTGTTTGGATAAAACAAACTCTGATTTAATATTTAATTCTCTATAAAGAGCAATAATACTCAAAGCAAAATTGAAACTTCTCTCTTTAATCTTATTGCTCTTTTCCATCAGAAAATCCAAAAGACTAAAACATCTATTCTAATTTAATCTCTTTTCTTTCACTTTCATAACTCAATTCTAGCCGTGGCTCTTATTTGTTTTTGCTTTTTGCTCTTAACTCAAAATTCATACTTCATAATTCAAAACTCAATTCTAATCAGTGACTCTTATTTGTTTTTGCTTTTTGCTCTTAACTCAAAACCCTGTCCCGAGCTTGTCGAGGGATCAAAACTCATAATTCATAACTTAATTCTAATCAGTGACTCTTATTTGTTTTTGCTTTTTGCTCTTAACTCAAAACTCATAATTCATAATTCAACCCTCTCCTCACGCCCATCTAATCAGTCCCATTTCAAATGAGTTGATTAAGATTTCATGCTTTGGAAGAATTCTTAAAGTGTATCCAAACTGCCCGGTATCTTTGCAGTCAATCTCGCCGCGATAGATGTAATGAGCGGTTTTACCCTTCTTCGGAACGTGCGCCATCTTTACAACCGATTTTGTATTTTCTGCCGCGCCATCTATTTTACCATAATATATCTGTACTTCAACATCATCGGGAGTAAGATCGCCAAGCTCAACTTCGGCAACTATTGGATAGGTTAAACCAACTTTTAACTTCTCATCCTTATTTTCCTCGGTGATGCTTAAGAAGCGTACCCTGTTCCAGTTTTCATTTAATTTATTTTTCCATGATGAAAACTCTTTTCCACGGTGCCAGCTATTCTTCATTAGATCCGTTCTTTTTTCATAAGAAGCAAAGTAGAACTTGCGTGAATATTCTTTCACCATTCTATGAGTATTATAAACCGGCCCTAATGCTTTCATGGATGCTTTCATTGTAGATATCCAGCCTCTTGGAAGTTTATCCTCTCCTCTGCTGTAAAAGAGTGGAACAATATCTTTTTCAATTGCTTCATAGATTAAGCGCGATTCAACTTCATCATGATATTCTAAATTTTCATATTCTTCACGGTTGCCTATCTTCCAGCCTACATCCGGTGTATAAGCTTCATCCCACCATCCATCCATTACGCTGAAATTAAGTCCTCCGTTGGCAATAACTTTCATACCCGATGTTCCGCTTGCCTCAAGTGGTCTTCTCGGATTATTCAGCCAAACGTCGCATCCTTCAACTAAATAGCGAGCAACATTCATATCATAGTTTTCAAGGAATACTATTTTCTTTCTAAGTAGCGGATCTTTCGATAAAGCAACAATTTCTTGAATTAATTTTTTTCCCTCTTCATCTTTTGGATGCGCTTTGCCAGCAATAATAAACTGAACCGGATAATCGGGATTGCTGAGAATGCTAACAAGTCTATCTAAATCTCTAAAGATTAATGTAGCTCTCTTATATGTTGCAAAGCGTCTTGCAAAACCGATTGTTAATGCCTGCACATCCAAAACTTCACGGGCAAAAGCTAATTCCGATTTTGATCCGCCCCGCGTGGTAATTTGTTTTGATAATCTGCTGCGCGCAAAGGCAACCAAGCGTTCTCTTCTTCTTTCATGCGTGCGCCATAATTCTTCATCGGGAATTTCATCTATCGATTTCCAAACCTCGGCATCCGAGGGATTGCGAACAAACTTATCGCCTAAGTATCTGTAGAGAAGTTCATTCATATCATTGGAAAGATGAGTCGGTGTGTGAACTCCGTTTGTTACATAATCAATCGGTATTTCATCAAATGGAATCTCCGGAAATCCGGCCATCCACATTTTCTTACTCACTAGGCCATGCAGCTTGCTAACTCCGTTAACATAACCGGCCATATTCATAGCTAAGTGCGCCATGTTAAAATTGCTCGGAGCTTTATCTTTTATGATTGTGCCTAAACCGTAAAATGTTTTATCATTTATCTGAAGTTCATTGCGGTAGTAAAATCCAAAATACTTTTCTATCAGATCATTTGGAAATATGTCTATTCCTGCCGGTACTGGAGTGTGCGTTGTAAATACGTTCGAATAAAAATTCATATCCTTTGCTTCATTAAAAGAAAGGTTATGATGCTTAATTAAGTTGCGTATTCTTTCAAGTGATAGGAATGCCGAATGCCCTTCATTCATATGGCAGACTACAGGCTTAATATCCATTGCAATTAGCGCGCGAATACCGCCTATACCTAAAATTATTTCCTGCTGAATTCTTGTTTCAACATTTCCACCATAGAGAGAGCGTGTAATTTTTTTATCCTCTTCGGCATTTTCCGGAACATTAGTATCAAGTAAAAATAGTGGTAATCTTCCTACCTGAATTCTCCAGATCTGAAATACAACATTCCTACCCGGAAATTCCAGATCAATTTTTACCGGCTGATTCTCTTTATCAAGAACCAGTTCCATAGGCTGATTGTAAAAATCAGTAATCTCGTAGCGCTCCTGCTGCCAGCCATCGTTTGTTAAATACTGCTGGAAGTATCCTTCCTTATAACATAATCCTATGGCAACCAGAGGTAATCCTAAATCACTAGCAGATTTTAAGTGATCGCCGGATAAAACTCCCAGACCGCCTGAGTAAACTTGCAGACATTCTGTAAGACCAAATTCAGCCGAGAAATATGCTATTATATTTTTTTCTTTTATTTCATAATGTTTTTGATACCATGTGCGCTCTTGCATATAAACGTTAAGCTGATCTTTCACACGGTTCATATGAGAAATGAAACTGTCATCATTACATACCTGATTCAATCTCTCTTGGCTTAACTTGCCCAGCATCATAACAGGATTATGATGTGTTTCTTCCCAAAGTTTTCTATCTAATCTCCTAAAGAGTTCAATTGCGTCATGGTTCCATGTCCAGTATAAATTATAGACAATCGTTCTTAACGGCTCTAATTTCTCCGGTAGCGATGGGGTTACATTAAAACGACCTACATAGTTAATCAAACGTGCCTCCGTTGCGATTCTTTTGATTTGCTACTCAAAATAAAAAAAAATAGTTACCCGTGAAAATTAGATTAGCGCTAACTGTAATAAAATTAACCCGAATTTTACTATTAGTGACCTCTGAAATATTAAAAGAAACTTCTGCAATATTGCAACTATTGTCTTTGCGAATCCGCCTTTGGCGGGTGAAACAAACTCAGAACTAACTTTTTGAATCAAAATCGAGATTGCCCTCCCGCAACAAAACTGCGGGACAAGCAGCCATTTCTCGCAAGGACATTCAAAAATAATTTTTCAGACGTCTCTAAGCCTAAGTCATGGTGAGCCTACCTGCCGGTAGGCAGGCTTGTCGAACCATGACACTAAATTAATAATTCGCCTTACTCAAGGTGTGGCTAAAGCCGAAGTTTATTATTGTTGAACTAACTCCAGACTTAAGTCTGGGGTTAGTTCAACGCGAAAAACAAGCTGGACTTTAGTCCCAAAAGTTCAAACTCTGCTTAAGGTGAGCTAATAATTCAGAGATATATTCTTCTCCCGCCCAGTCGGGATCAGAATGACAAGCAAACAATTTTTCAGATTTCTCAGTCAGTTCACACTTTTTCCTTTCCCGTTTATCAATCACCAACACCATCTTCATCTCGTGCCTATTGCCTAATCACTTTTCCCCAAACTCAATACTAAATACTCAATACTAATTACTACTGCCTATTGCCTGTTCGGGAACAAACTAGTTTCTTACACAATAAAAGAACATAAAGCGGATTTTTTCAACCATGCTTTATTTCTTAAATTTACTTATGAATCAAAACTTAATTAATTGTTTATTCTTTATCAGCGGGAATCTGTTTAATCCGTTAAATCTGCGTTCTATTGCTTATGAATTATATATATAGTTTTATAATCGGTTACCTGCTCGGGTCTTTTCCCACAGCATACTTGCTGTTAAAAAGATCACATGGACTTGACATAACCCAAAATGGCTCGGGCAATGTTGGGGCTATGAACTCTTTTGAGGTAACTAGTTCCAAAAAGATAGGAATGATTGTTCTTATTGTAGATGCACTTAAGGGATGGCTTAGTGCATTTATTACTTATACTTTTTTTGGCGAAACTTTTCTAGTTGCAATAGTAGGAATTGCAGCCGCGGTGTTTTCTCACTGCTACACTCCTTGGCTTAAGTTCAAGGGAGGAAGAGGGCTTGCAACAGCTGCCGGAGGAGCGCTATTCATTTCTATTCCTGTGATTATAGTTTGGGCTCTTAACTGGGTAGCTGTTTATTTGTTCAGCAAAAGTATTCACCTTGGCAATTTTATGGCTACATTGTTTACAGCAGTTAGCGCTTTCACATATCCCCAGCTGATGATCATGTTCTCCTTCAAAATTCCCTCTTCGGTTATTGAGTATGGTATTTCAGTTACCATAATTATGATTATTATTTTATCAAAACATATTATCCCTATGAGGGATTACATAAAATCTTTGAATAATAAAAAGGAACAATAAAATGAATTCTATTTTTCTATCATTTTTTGATCAGCGTAAATCACTTAAATCAGCTAAATCCGCGTTCTATTTCTTTTTTGCTTTTGCCGCCGCTTTGCATGCTCAAAATGCAGACCGCTCAAAAGCAACTGATGAAATCTATTCCTCGCGCCAAACAATAATTACCAAAACCGTAAAGGAAGTTAGCCCGGCGGTTGTTGGAATTAACGTTACGGAAATAAGGCAATATCAGAATGTATGGAATGCTGATCCATTCTGGAGCCAGTTTTTCGCTCCTAGAGTATATAATCAGAAAGTAAAAAGTTTAGGAAGCGGTGTAATTATTTCACCGGATGGGTACATACTGACAAATGATCACGTTGCCGGAAATGCTGTAGAGGCAACAGTTACTCTAACCGATGGAAGAATCTTCACAGCTCAAAAAACAATAATCAGTGATCCCGCTTCAGATATTTGCCTTCTTAAAATTGACGCGAAAGATTTACCTTATGTTAAACTGGGAAACTCGGACGACATCATGATCGGAGAATGGGTGATCGCACTCGGTAATCCATTTGGACTTTTTGATATAAATGATAAACCTACCGTAACAGTTGGGGTAATTTCTGCAACTGGTATGACTATCTCTCCTGCAAATAATCGCTACTATGTAAATATGTTGCAGACTGATGCTGCTATTAATCCGGGTAACAGCGGAGGGCCCCTCGTAAACTCTGTTGGAGAATTAATAGGTATGAATACTATTATCGCTCAATCACAAGATGCAACGAAGTATGGACTGAACATTGGAAGTATTGGTGTTGGTTTTGCAATACCAGTTAATAAGATAAAGAATATCGTGCAAGACCTTAAAACAAAGGGTAAAGTTGATAGAGATTTCTGGACCGGACTTAATATCTTAACCGTAGATGAAAATTTTGCTAAGACATATAATCTATTTGCTAACCGCGGAGTAATAATTACTCAGCTTGCAAAAAACTCTCCTGCCGATAAAGTGGGCTTAACTGTTGCTGATATTATCATTGGTTTGGATGATTATAAAATCAATAACCTGGAATCTTTCCTTAGCTATATTCAAGAATATAGAACCGGCGATACAGTTGAAATAAAATTTATTAGGGGTGAAAAAGAGATGACTAAGAAAATGAAGCTGGAGAAGAAATCATGATAGAAAGATATACTCGCCCTGAAATGGGTAAAATATGGACAGATGAATTTAAACTTGAATCCTGGTTAAAAGTTGAAGTCTTAGCATGTGAAGCCAGAGCTTTAATGGGTGAGGTTCCTCAAGCTGATCTTGATGAAATTAAATCGAAGGCAAAATTCGATGTAAAGAGGGTTCTCGAAATTGAAGAAACCACTAAACATGATGTGATCGCTTTCTTAACTAATGTTGCTGAAAATGTTGGTCCGGCATCGCGACATATTCATTATGGAATGACATCATCAGATGTACTGGATACTGCGCTTGCCTATCAAATTAAAAGTGCCGGAGAGATTCTACTAAAGGATTTAACTTTGCTTCGCGATGCTCTAAAAGTAAGAGCACTCGAACATAAAAGAACAATCTGCGTAGGCCGCTCCCACGGTATTCACGCCGAAGCTTATTCGATGGGATTAAAATTTGCTCTCTGGTTTGAAGAAACTAATAGAAACATCGAACGCCTTGAGCATGCAGTTAAATCTGTTTCATGCGGAAAAATTTCGGGTGCCGTTGGAACATTCGAACATCTCTCTCCTAAAGTGGAAGAATATGTTTGCGAAAAACTTGGCCTCTCAGCTGAACCGGTTGCAACTCAAGTAGTTCAAAGAGACCGCCATGCACATTTCCTATCAACTATTGCAATAATCGGCTCAACACTTGAGAAGATCGCTATTGAAATACGGCATCTACAAAGGACAGAAGTTCTGGAAGCTGAAGAATATTTCTCTAAAGGACAAAAAGGTTCCTCTGCAATGCCTCATAAACGCAATCCTATTGTTAGTGAGCGCATTACAGGTATTGCCCGACTTCTTCGAGGCAATGCAATGGCAGCTCTTGAGAATGTAGCTCTCTGGCACGAAAGAGATATCTCTCACTCTTCAGTTGAACGAATCATAATTCCCGATAGCTGTATTGCACTCGATTATATTTTGTCGCTTGCAACAAAGCTTGTAAGCAATCTGGTTATTTATCCTGAGAACATGATTAAGAATCTTAATCTTACTCGTGGATTAATCTTCTCTCAAACAGTTCTTCTTCGCTTAACAGAAAAAGGAATGACGCGCGAAGAGGCTTATGCATTCGTTCAAAAGTCAGCCATGGATGTCTGGGCTGATGTAAATAAAAATTTAAAAGATGAATTACTTGCTTCTGAAAGTGTTCGCAATTATCTCTCCGAAGAAGAAATTCATGAACTGTTTAATTCAGAAAAGCTACTTAAGAATTTGGATTACATCTTTGCCCGCTCAGTAGAAAAATGATATGATATTGCGCTTTGATTTTTGCATTCATCTAACGTAGAGACGCTCCATGGAGCGTCTGCCTTTCTGTTTCTTTTTAAAATTTATGTTTGCTCTATCAAACAGCCAATCACTAATCACTTTTTCCTTCGTTCTTCACTCTACGTTCTACGTTCTCAACGCCATTCTGTCATAGCCTTCTTCAAGCCTCTACTCGGCCTCTAACAAGCCTGTGAACAGCCTAAATTAGTGAGCCGTATACCCGCCATATTGTCATACAGTTCTATTTAATAACTCTTGACAAGCTTTTTACTACTTCTTATATTAGCACTCGTTAATAAAGAGTGCTAAACAATAAATCATTAATCGGAGGTACAAATGGCAAATTTCAAAATTCAACCTCTTCAGGATAGAGTAATTGTAAAACCAAAAGAGGCTGAAGAAACAACAAAGGGCGGTATCATTCTGCCCGATACAGTTAAGGAAAAACCAATCGAAGGTACTATAGTAGCTGTCGGCGAAGGCAAAGTTGCTGAAAACGGTACTGTAACAAAACTAACTGTTAAAGCTGGCGATGTTGTTCTTTACGGAAAATATTCCGGAACAGAAATTAAAGTTGAAGGTGAAGATTATTTAATCATGCGCGAAAGCGACATTTACGGAATCGTAAAATAAGTTTGAAAAGGAGAATATAAAATGGCATCTAAAATAATTGAATATAGCACCGATGCTCGTTCACAACTAAAAGCCGGTGTTGATAAGTTAGCTAACGCTGTTAAAGTTACTTTGGGACCGAAAGGCCGCAACGTTATCATCGATAAAAAATTCGGAGCGCCAACTGTTACTAAAGACGGTGTTACCGTAGCAAAAGAAATTGAACTTGAAAACCCGGTAGAAAATATGGGCGCTCAAATGGTTCGCGAAGTTGCTTCTAAAACTAGTGATGTTGCCGGTGACGGTACTACTACAGCAACTGTTCTAGCTCAAGCAATTTACCGTGAAGGCTTAAAAAACGTTACTGCCGGCGCTAACCCAATGGATCTAAAAAGAGGAATTGACTTAGCAGTTGCAAAAGTCATTGAGACTCTAAAGAAAATGAGCAAAGAAGTTGGCGGAAGAGAAGAAATCGCTCAGGTTGGTTCTATCTCTGCTAATAACGATAAAACTATTGGTGATTTAATTGCTGATGCAATGGAAAAAGTTGGTAAAGATGGTGTTATCACTGTTGAAGAAAGCAAATCAGCAGAAACCAATCTTGAAGTTGTAGAAGGTATGCAGTTTGATCGTGGTTATATCTCCCCTTACTTTGTTTCTAACTCTGAGACAATGGAAGCTAACCTTGAAGAACCATATATCTTGATTCATGACAAAAAAATCTCTGCAATGAAAGATCTTCTCCCAATCTTAGAGAAAATCGCTCAGTCTGGTCGTCAGATGTTAATCATTGCTGAAGATTTGGAAGGTGAAGCATTAGCTACCTTAGTAGTAAATAAATTACGCGGTACACTAAAAGTTGCAGCTGTTAAAGCTCCAGGCTTTGGTGATAGAAGAAAAGCAATGTTGGAAGACATCGCTGTTCTAACTGGCGGTACTGTTATTTCTGAAGAAAGAGGATTCAAATTAGAGAACGCTACTTTGGATTATCTTGGACGCGCTAAAAAGATCAACATCGATAAAGACAATACAACTATCGTTGAAGGTTACGGCACATCAGATGATATCAAGAAAAGAATCAACGAAATCAAAGCTCAGATTGAAAAAACAACATCTGATTATGATAGAGAAAAATTGCAAGAACGTTTGGCTAAATTAAGCGGCGGTGTTGCAGTATTGAAAATTGGTGCTGCTACCGAAGTTGAAATGAAAGAGAAAAAAGCTCGCGTTGAAGATGCTCTTCACGCTACACGTGCTGCTGTTGAAGAAGGTATTGTTGCAGGCGGTGGTGTTGCACTCGTTCGCGCAATTTCCAGCCTCGATAAATTGGAAGGTGCTAATTTAGATCAAACAACTGGTGTTAAGATCATCAGAAAAGCACTAGAAGAACCTCTCAAACAAATTTCTGCTAACGCAGGTCTTGAAGGCGCAGTAGTTCTTAATAAAGTTCTTGAAGGAAAAGATGATTTCGGATTTAACGCAGCTACAGAAAAATATGAGAACTTAGTTAAGTCTGGTGTTATCGATCCAACAAAAGTTACAAGAACTGCTCTTGAAAATGCAGCTTCAGTTTCTTCACTTCTCCTAACAACCGAAGCAGTTGTATATGAGAAAAAAGAAGATGAAAAACCAATGCCTCAAATGCCTCACGGCGGCGGCATGGACGGAATGTATTGATAAGCAGTTAGCTTTAAGCTATAAGCAATCAGCTTAAAAATAAAAAACCCCAAGTCTCTTGGGGTTTTTTTATTGGTTAAAAATGTTTTTACTTACTGCTTACTGCTTATAGCTTATAGCTTATAGCTTATTGCCTACGGCTAACTGCTTATAGCTGTCTTAAAATACTCGAGTGTAATCTTAAGACCTTCTTCCCTATCAACTTTGGGAGACCAGCCTAAAATATTTTTTGCGCGTGTTATATCGGGCTGTCTAACTTTTGGATCATCAACAGGTAGCTCTTGATAAATGAGTTTCGACTTGGAACCGGTAAGCTTTATTACTTCTTTTGCGAAATCTTCAATTGTAATCTCATTCGGATTGCCAATGTTAACCGGCATTGGTTCATTTGATAATAGTAACTTGTAAATACCATCTATCAAATCGCTAACAAAACAAAAACTGCGGGTTTGTTTGCCATCTCCAAATACAGTTAAGTCTTCTCCTTTTAATGCTTGAGAAATGAATGCAGGAAGTGCTCGTCCATCATCTAGACGCATCCTGGGACCGTATGTATTAAAAATACGTACGATACGCGTTTCCAGTCCATGATACCGATGGTAGGCCATTGTCATAGCTTCTGCGAAACGCTTAGCTTCATCGTATACTCCACGCGGACCAACCGGATTTACATTACCCCAGTAATCTTCTTGCTGAGGATGAATGAGCGGATCTCCATATACTTCTGAAGTTGATGCAATTAGAAATCTTGCGTTTTTTTCCTTGGCTAGACCTAGCGCTTTGTGTGTTCCGAGCGAACCAACTTTCAAAGTCTGAATCGGAAATTTTAGATAGTCAATCGGACTTGCCGGAGAGGCAAAGTGAAGTATATAGTCCACTCTGCCCGGTATATGTATAAAATTAGTGACATCGAATTTGATGAATTGAAAATTTGGATTTCCAAATAAATGCTCAATGTTCTCGATTCTTCCCGTAAGAAAGTTATCTATGCAAATCACAGATATATCTTCAGCAATCAGTCTATCACATAAATGCGAACCTAAAAATCCGGCCCCGCCGGTTACTACGGCTACTTTCTTCATCATCAAACTTTTAATTTACTTTTCTTGGATTGACCATCTTTCGGTCTTGAATAATAGTAATAATACTTATAATAAGAACCGTAACCGCTTCTATAGGTAAAGTTGTTGAGTACAATTCCAATGAATGAACCTTGTTCGTGATTGAGCAACTCTACAGCTTTTTCCATCAATTCCATTTCAGTATTACCGGCAGAAACTACTAATACAGTAGCATCAACAATGCTTGATAGAATTTCGGAATCGGTTACAGCAATAACCGGCGGTGAATCTATTAATATATAATCATACATGGTTTTGAGTTTTTCAATAAAGGCTTCCATCTGTGTAGAGCTTAATATTTCAGATGGATTTGGCGGAATGGTTCCGGCAGTGATATAATCAAGGTTAGCCAATTCGCTTTTTCTTACTACTTCGTCAAAACTAGCTTGTCCAAAGAAATAATCTGTAAAACCGGGATATCTCTTAGCATTAAATACTGAGTGTAAACGTGGCTTTCTTAAATCTGCATCAAGAATTATCGTCCTGAAATTAGCTTGTGCAAAACTACCGGCTAAATTAACTGTAGTTGTTGTTTTACCTTCGCCGGAAGTTGGAGAAGTAACAAGTAAAACTTTGAGCGCTTCCTTGTCCAGTTTGGAAAATTTAATTCTGGTACGCAGAGCGCGGTAAGCTTCGCTTGCACTTGCATCGGGCTTCCTTGCTACAACAAATTCAAAATCTTTAACGCCGCTTTCCAGCCCCTCTATTTGAGGAATCCATGCAAGAATATTTAAGTTCTTGCTCTGAATATCTTCCGGCGTTTTAACAGTATTGTCTAAATAATTTCGAACGAAGGCAAAACCAATACCCATACCTATACCTAGCACTAGCCCTATAATTACAATTAGTAAACGATTTGGTTTTGCTGGTTTATTTGGAAGCAACCCTTCATCAATTATTAATACGTTACCTGGTACCGATTGTTCACTAATAATAGCTTCTTGGTAACGTTCTTCTACTTGAAGATATAATTTTTCGTAAGCTGATTTTTCTCTAGTTAAACGAGCTAAATCTGTGCTGCTGGTTGGCAAGGCGCTAAGCTTTCTATCATAATCGCCTCCAATCTCATTAAGCTTTCTGTAAGATGCACTTAGCGATTGGTATTTTGTTTCTTCTTCGAGCACTTTAGAAGTAAGAGTTTTAATTTCCTCTGGAGTAGCAGCTAAAACACCGGCTTTAAATACAGATAACTGACTTTTCAATCTATTCTCAACTTCAGTAATCTTGGTTTCAGCCCTTTTAACTAACGGCGAATTTGGTCCGGCATCTTTTATTGCTCTATCACGTTGAGATTTTTGCTCGGCTAGTTCTTCTTGCATTCTTTTTATATAAGGTTCAGTTGCAAGATTATCAATGTAATTCTGGATTTCCGGATTTCTTTTCTTCAATTCATCTTTATACTGATTCAAAGTCTTCTCGGTAATAGTCAAGTCGATTTTCGTAGCGTTCATCTTAGCTTGAATATCTGAAGACTGATCAATCAAGGCTCTGGCTTGTTCCGGTAGCTCTACAATGCCTCTCTGCTCTTGATAGTTTTTTAATGTTTCTTCAACACTAATAAGTTCAGATTGTTTTTCATCTCGCTGAGTAGCTAAGAAATTTTTTACTCTCGTTAGCTGTTCCCTATTGTAGGAAAGATTAATTCCTTTATAAGAATCAGCGTAACAATTAACTATCATAGATGATTCAAGTGGAGATGGTGATTCAACCGAAATTTCGACTATATCTAGACCACGCTTTTGATCAATAGAAACTTTTGAGGGAAGCATTGCAACTATTTGTTCAACTGTTTTGAGTCTAAACTTACCTTGTTTAAGTTCAGAAGGATCCTCGAATATCATATAGTACTTATTCTTCGAAGGGGAAATACTGAAACTATCCAAAAGTGCATTAGCAACTTTTGATCTTAGTTTGTAGCTTTTAAGAATTTCAATTTCATTAGCAATAAATCTGTCACTGCCAAAATCTTGAAATTCCGGCAGAAGTGAACCGGAAAGTACAGAACCTTGCGGTTTTGAAAGCTTCAATACAGTAGTGGACTTATATATATCCGGTGCATTCACAGCATATATGATTGCCACTAAGAGTCCGGTTAAAGCAATCAAAAATATTGGGACAAAATTTAGCTTTACTAAATTTATGTAGTCTCGTAAGGTGTGAGTTTCCTGAACGTGCGGTTGAACGGCTGCTTTATTCACAATTGCTCCTACTACCCTTTAATGATGTTTAATGCTAAAATTGATAATGAGATAAGCATACTAATAACTGACATCCATATTGTAAAGTGATCTCTAAAGTATAATTTAGGTTCTCCCGGCATTACAAGTACATCACCAGCGTCAAGTTTTGGGACTTTCCTATATCTATTCTGCAATTTAGATTCATACATGACATCATTAAAACTAAACTTTATCATTTGTTGGGTAGAGTCTTCAAGAACACGCACAACTCTTATATCTTCGAGGTCGGCACCTTCAACCGGACCGCCGGCGAAAGAGATCAGATCGCTTATATCAGTATTAACCGGGATTTTATATTTACCCGGATATCTAACCCATCCCCAAACAGAAACAGTAATATTTACGGTTTCCGGATCCGAGAGATCAAAAAAACCGCTTTGTTGAAAAGTTCGAACTCCGGAGGATCCTAAATCATAACCTTTTGATTGCCCAAAACTAACACTGACTAAAACAAATAGTAATAAGATGGAAATTCTTTTCATTAAACAACTCCATTCGTGAAGATTAATTTTTTAGCTTTTTTATTTCGCGCGAAGATAAATAACTGCCCACAATTCCTAATGAGATGCTAATCACAATAATAGTAGCATTTATTATGAAATAATAACGGTCGAATTTAAGATTATTTAGAGCGGCAGTCAATAAAAGCATGGTTAAATTAAAAAGCAGCAAACATATTATTGCCGATATCACACCTATAATAAAACCATTAAGTATTATTGGAATTCTTATGCTTCCAACTTTTCCACCAACCAACCTCATAGTCCTAAATAGGTTAGCATTTTGTTTGATTAATAACTTGTTATTGCTATATACCAGATAAATAGAAAGTAAAACCAAAAGGATAGCCAGCGGATAGAAGAAGTATTGAATCATCTTTAGTGTTTTCAAAAGTTTAAATGTAGTCTGATAATCATAAATAACATCATCAATTCCATTAATTTGTTTTATCCGGGAGGCAAGTAATTCAACAGAACTGCCATCAACTTGCGCTAACTTTAATGATACTTTAAACGAATTTGGAAGAGGATTTTCATCAAGTACTTCTCTAAAATTCTCCCCCGTTTCAAGTATGAATTTACTGCTGGCTGTTTCACTGTTGATATATTCGGCAGATTTAACCTGGCTGATTTTCTCTAATTCAATTTTTATTGAATCAATTTTTTGATTCGATAGATTTGAATTTAAGAATACATTTAGTTTAATGCCCGACTTTATACTACTGTCTAATTCTTGAACTCCGATCACAATAAATAAAGAGGCAATCGTAACAAATACCGCTAATGATGTTACGAAAATCAGCACAACTGAGTTGTAACCGCTTTTTCTAAATAATCTAAATGCTTCAGTTAAATAAAATGTAATCATTATACCTAAAAATTAGATTCGTCAATCCAGTGTATTATTTTCCATTTTCCATTTTCGTTTTTTCCCAGCGTCAAGTTCACTTTACCGTCTATAAAGATAATGTCTGTCGGGTTAAAAGTAATGGTTAAATTAAAACTCCTTACAATTCTTGTGGAATCAGTAGTCATGGTAATTATGTTATTCCACGTTAAATCAAGTCTCTGAGTATTTTGGAATAATCCATTAGTTACTCTCATATCTTCATCGCGTCCCCAACTTGCATCAACTCCTAAATCATAATCACGGTAACTGAACGTAAAATCACTGTTAAGCAATTGGCTATAAATTAATGTGTCCTTAAAAGTATAAGCATACTGAAAATTTTGGAATATACCTTGAACTGATGATTGATCGCTTATTAAACCGCTGCCCGATCCTAATGTTTCATCCAGTTCGGGGGCAAACGGATTACAACTGTAAATCAAACCAACAAATCCAAGAAATATAAAAACCCTTTTAATAAAGCCTCCCTTTTAGGTCGCTCCAAGATTTTTGATTATTCTTACGAATGTCGTCCCAATTTCCAATCACCCATTGATTTCTCTTATCAAGATAAATTTTAAATTGTGCCGAGCCGCTGTACTCTCCGGTAACTGATTGATCTTTTGTATTTACAGTAAGTGTATAATCAAGCTGGTAAACTGCGCTATCACCAAGCGGTGTATTGAACTGATTGGAAATAGTAAGCGAAATAGATTTGCCGGTAAGAGAAATAGTATTGAGATTATTAAAGTACTGGCGCTCGGCTTCTAGTCCCCAATTACTTAATACGGGAAACTGCGCAAAAGCTCCCGCTGAAGCTGTGAAATAATATTTTTTTGAACTATACGATTGGTCGGCAAAGCAGCCTAAATAATTGTCTAAGACTTTATCTTCAATTGATGATTTGAAATTACTGAATAGAATATTGGGAGTAGTTGCCGGGATTTGTGTAGTGGATGCGGTTGTTGGAAGCTCAGGGTCCCGTGTGGAAAAGAGATCGCACGAAGTAAGTATAAACAAAAGCACTATGCTTAATATGTATTTCATTTTTGCATTACTAGGATAAGCCTATTTGATTTCAATTCATCAAATTTACTACCCGCATAATCACCAAAAATATTAAAACACTCAAACCCTAAATAGCTGCATGTTGAAAGGATTTCCTCTTTCGAATATAGGGCTACTGATTCGTAAAACTTAATCTCCTCTCCACCAGAAAGAACTTTAATTTCTTTGACAACTCGATTATTTGAAATTTCCCTTTTCTCGAAAATCTTTCCGCCATTAATTTCTTTTTCACTTTCGGCTACTAAATTCTTTCTTAGTAGTTTCTCATTCAAGTAATCGAGTACATAATATCCGCCGGAGTCGAGTAGATTGTAAGCTTGTTTAATAAATCTAAAGTTCTCCCCATCGGTATTAAAGTAGCCAAAGCTGGTAAACAAATTCACAATCAAGCTAAACTTCGTATTGAGTGGAACATTTCTAATATCTGAGCAAAAAAACTTTGTTGAAAGTAATTTCTGCTTGCAACTTTCAACAGCAATCCGAAGTAAAGTCTTACTTAAGTCGAAACCAACGACATCAAAACCGAGCTCGCTAAAAATGTTCGCGTGTCTTCCCGCGCCGCATGCAGCGTCTAAAATTTTAGCACCTTTCACTAAATTTGTCGAGCTCAAAATTAAATCGCACAACTGCTTTGCGTCTTCATCGTTTCTGTGCTGATAAACAGAAAGATAAAGTTCGGAACTGAACCAGTCTTTATACCATTCCTTCATCAGAGTTGAATTCTTCCAATAAATGCTCTGCCGATAGTAGCAGAATCAGCAAATTCTATATCACCGCCAATCGGTAAACCGCGGGCTATTCGGGAAATCTTCACACTAGTTTCTTTTAAAAGTCTGTTTAAGTACAACGATGTTGCATCGCCTTCAGCATTTGGGTTTAAGGCAAGAATTATTTCTCTAACATCGTTGTTGGAAATTCTTGTAAGCAGCTCTTTTATTTTCAGACGATCTGCAGTAATTCCGGAAAGTGGGTCTAAGACACCGCCAAGTACATGATAAAGGCCATTGTACTCGTTAGTTTTTTCGATAGATATAACATCGCTGGCATCTTCTACAACACACATTATTGCCCGATCTCTTTTTGCGCTTTTACAGATGTCGCAAGTTTCTTCGACAGAAATATTAAAACATTCAGTGCAAAAGCGAATCTTTTCTTTCAACTCACGAAGCGCTAGAATAAGTGATTCAACAGTTTCCTTATCGTTTTTCAATAGATGTATAGCTAAACGCTGGGCTGTTTTTTTTCCAATCGACGGCAGTTTACTTAGCTCATCAATAGCTTTCTGTAATGGTTCTGCAATTAACACAATTAAAATCCCGGAATGTTCATGCCTGGAGGAAGCATGCCTTTAGTTAAGCTCGACATTTCATCTTCAGCCATTTTACCGGCTTTCTGAAGTGCTTTATTAACGGCGGCGACTACAAGGTCTTCCAGCATTTCTTTATCGCTGTCTTTCATTACACTTTCGTCAATAGAAAGAGAAACTAATTCTTTCTTGCCGTTAACAGTAGCTTTTACCATTCCGCCGCCGCTTTCTTCCGTAACTATTTTATTTTCGAGTTCAGCTTGCACCTTTGCCATATCAGCTTGCATTTTCTGAACTTGTTTCATCATACTGCCCATATCCAGCTTCATTGTGCCTCCGGAAACTTTTAGGTTTGATTTATAGGATTGTAATTGATTTGTATTCTTTCATTCTTAGTGAAAAATTAGCAAAAAAAAGAATGACAAGAAATTAAAGAGAGAAAATATTACATTTGTGCCGTCTTTCAACAACTCTAAATCTCATAAATGGTTACAAAATACGGCTTAAATACATTTTTGATCTGCTCGGCTTTTGCTGTCGCACTTGTAATTATTGGCTTTTTAGTTAACAATGGATGGATTAAGTATCCGCTGTTTATTATAGGTGTTGGCTTCTTCCTTTTTACACTCAACTTTTTCCGCGATCCCGATAGAACTCCCCCATCCAGAGATGACGTTATAGTATCGCCGGCTGACGGTACTGTAATCATCATTAAAGACATATTAGAAGAAGAATTTGTAAAAGACACTACTACCCAGATTTCCATTTTTATGTCTCCACTCAATGTACACGTTAATAGAATTCCGATAACCGGAAGCATTGGGATGATGAAATATATCGAAGGTGAATATTTGGTTGCTTCATACGAAAAAGCTGACAAAAGAAACGAACGAACTGAGATTGGAATAGACAGCAAGCATGGTAAAATGATGTTTACACAAGTTGCCGGATTCGTCGCTAGAAGAATTGTTTGCCCGTTGAAAGAAGGTGAATCGGTTACTATGGGAAATAGATTCGGCATGATTAAATTTGGCAGCCGCTCCGATGTCTTTGCACCTAAGAAATGGAAATTAAAAGTTAAGATGGGCGATAAAGTTACCGCCGGCGAAACAATACTTTTTGAGTTAGATAAATGAGACAAAGTTTTTCCAAAGCAATAATTGCAAATACTGTTACATCGTTAAACGTTTTCTGCGGATTCCTCTCTTTACTCTACGCATCTCAGCATGATTTCCGGATGGCGGCAGTTTTTATTTTCTGTGCCGCTATCTTTGATGCTTTTGATGGAATTGTAGCAAGACTATTAGGAACTTCATCCCGCTTCGGGGTTGAACTTGATTCTCTTTCTGATGTTGTTAGCTTCGGCGCAGCTCCGGCATTTCTTATTTACAAAGCCTATGCTTATCAGCTAGGCGTAGCTGGTATAGTACTTAGTTCTTTACTTTTGATTTTCGGCGCGTTAAGATTAGCACGCTTCAACATTTCTGTAGAAGATCTCAACTCTAAAGGAGATTTCTCCGGACTACCGATTCCAATGTCTGCAATTACTGTTGCGTTGCTTGTTTTTTCTTTTCACAAAGATGGAGTGATGCAAACGCCATATAATTATCTCTCTATTCCAATTGTAATTGGTCTTGCAGCATTAATGGTAAGCAAAATTAGATATAATGCTTTACCTAAGATGAAGGACAAAAATTTAAAGCAGAAATTGTTGTACATAATTGTTTTAGTGATTGGGTTGGTATTAACATTCTTAACCGATGGAGTAATTATATTTTTTATTTTTCTTGGTATGGTACTGTTCGGCGTTTTCCGCGCACTGTATTATCTTATTGCCGGATCAAAAAGTGAAATTGAAAACGAAATAAAAGTCTCGGAGAATTAAATTGTTTAAAGCGACTGTAATAGTTAAAAGACGCCCGAAGATTGTTGACCCGCAAGGGAAAGCAGTTGAACAAGGCGCAAAGCTTCTAGGATTTAACAATGTAAGAAAAACTCGTATTGGTAAATACATCGAATTCTTTGTTGATACTACCGACCAATCTCTTGCTGAAAAAGAAGTAAAAGAATATAGCGAGAAGCTTCTTTCTAATCCTATTATGGAAGATTTTGAATTCACGCTGGAAGAGGTGAAATGAGACCGAAATTCGGCGTTGTAGTTTTTCCCGGCTCCAACTGCGATCATGATGCTTACTATGCAGTTAAAAAGGTTCTCGGTTACGAAGCAGAGTTTTTATGGCATAAAGAAAAAGAATTGAAAGGAAGTGATGTTGTAATTCTTCCCGGCGGTTTTTCTTATGGCGATTATCTTAGAACCGGCGCAATTGCACAATTCTCTCCAATCATGGATTCGGTTTATTCATTTGCAGAGAAAGGTGGTATTGTAATCGGGATTTGCAACGGCTTTCAAATATTGCTGGAAATTGGTTTACTTCCCGGAGTGATGATACAAAACGAATCCTTGAAGTTTGTCTGTAAGGATTCTTATTTATCGGTTCAAAACACAGATTCAATTTTTACAAAGGGAATTGGAAAAGAGACAATCAAAATTCCGATTAAACATGGCGAAGGTAATTACTATACCGATGAAGACACATTAAGAGAATTGCAAACTAATAATCAGATACTATTCAAGTATTGCACAAGCGAAGGCAAAATTGAGCCGACAGCCAATCCAAACGGAGCTTTACTTAATATTGCCGGCATTATGAACAAGAAAAAAAATGTAATGGGTATGATGCCTCATCCCGAAAATGCTTGCGATCCAATACTTTCGAAGACAGACGGCGCGTTAATATTTAAATCCGTTGCAGACAATATTTAATAAAATTTAGAAAGGTGTTATCATGTTTGGAAATTTAGGAGCCGGGGAAATAATTCTAATTGTTCTTGTTATTTTAATTCTCTTCGGTGCCAAAAAGATTCCGGAACTTGCGCAAGGCGTTGGCAAAGGAATGCGTGAATTCAAAAAAGCACTTAACGACGTTCAAGAAGAAGTTAAGAACGCCGATAAGCCCGAAGAAAAAAAATAATCCAATTTCTGCCGGATACAATTTGCTCTCATACAAAAACCACGAGGAAAAACTTCGTTTAATCAAAGAAGGTAAGCTTTCTCTAACTGAGAATGTTTCCTTCTTTCTTTCTGCTATTGAGAAAAACAAACAGCTAAATGCGTTCAACTTTGTTTTTGCTGAGAGTCTTGAAAAAGCTAAACTGATTGAAGAGAAAATCAAATCCGGCAAACATGGTAAACTTGCCGGTATGGTTATAGCAATTAAGGATGTACTTGCAGTCGCTAATAAACCACTTACTTGCTCTTCAAACATTCTTCGAAATTTCGAGTCATTATACACAGCAACATCCGTTCAAAAATTAATTGATGAAGATGCAATAATAATCGGTAAGACAAATTGCGACGAGTTTGCAATGGGTTCTTCTAATGAGAACTCCGCATTCGGCAAAGTCCTAAATCCGATTGATAATTCACGTGTACCGGGCGGTTCAAGCGGCGGTTCAGCTGTCGCAGTTGCTGCTAAACTCTGCGATGTAGCTCTTGGAACCGATACTGGAGGCTCCATTCGCCAGCCGGCATCCTTCTGCGGCATAATTGGACTGAAGCCCACCTACGGCAGAGTATCCCGTTTTGGGTTAACTGCTTTTGCTTCCTCATTCGATTCGGTTGGTCCTTTTGCAAATTCTATTGAAGACATTGCACTTATAATGGAAGTTATAGCGGGTGAGGATAAAAAGGATTCAACTTGCCAGAAAGTTTCTGTCCCGGAATTCACAAAGCAATTAGGCGAAGAGAAAAAATTTAAGATTGGAATTCCACAAGAATATTTTGCTGAAGGATTAAATTCAGAAATCCGTGAAGCTATTAAAGCTAAGATTGCGCTGTTGAAATCGCAAGGACATACTTTTGTTGATATTAAACTCCCCCATACTGAATACTCAATTGCTACTTACTATATTTTAACAACTGCAGAGGCTTCATCAAATCTAGCGCGTTATGATGGTGCACACTATGGCCACCGTTCTTCCGATTCTCATAATCTAACTGAGCTCTATTCGTCTTCAAGAACAGAAGGATTTGGTAGCGAAGTTAAAAGAAGAATAATGCTAGGCACTTACGTTCTTTCCGCTGGATATTATGATGCTTATTACCGTAAGGCTCAGAAAGTTAGAAGATTGCTAAAAAATGATTTTGATGAAGCATTTAAATCAGTCGATTTGATATTAACTCCAACTGCTCCAAGCGTAGCTTTTAAGATTGGCGAAAAAACAAATGATCCGCTTGCAATGTATCTTGAAGATATTTACACCACATCGGCAAATCTTGTTGGAATTCCCGGTATTAGTGTCCCAATCGGCTTCAACAGCGAAGGCTTACCAATCGGGATGCAGCTAATGGCAGATCAATTTCAAGAAGAAAAACTCCTCCAATTCTCTAAACAGATTGCTTAGCAGAGAAAATGTTTAACAGAAAGAAACAAAAAAGAATCCTCGTTGTCCGCACAGACAGAGTTGGAGATGTTTGTTACATCACTCCCTCTTTAAGAGAATTGAAACGTACTTTTCCAGATGCTTACATAGCAACATTAACACAGCCGCATACCAGCAACCTTATAAAGAATAACCCTTATGTTGATTCTATAATAGTTGATGATCTCGATAAGAATAAATTTTGGAATGTAGTAAGTGAATTGCGCAAACATAAGTTTACACATGCCCTTTTAATGCAGCCGACTGAACGAGCGGCTTACCAACTTTTCTTTGCCGGAATTCCTTATCGTGTTGGTGTTGGAAGAATCCTTTATGAAGTTATAACCTTCATGAGAAGCGTTTCCCGCAATAAGTATATTCCCCTTCGGCACGAAGCAGATTACTGCATGGACCTTGCTAGAAAAATTGGCGTTGTAACAGATAATCTAAAACTCGAAATTTTTCTTACTGAACAAGAGAAAAAAGAGGCAAATGATTTCTTTATAAAACATGGCATGGCCGAGAACGATTTGAAAGTTTTCTTTCATTTCGGTTCACTTGGTTCTGCGCCTCATTGGAACGAAGAAAAATATCTTTCACTTGTCAAAAAATTCTGCGCCGCTTATTCAGATAAGTCTTATAGAGTTATACTTACGGCAAAAGAAATGTCTGCTGAGTTTAAGCACAAAATTGCTGAACTCAACAATTCACGAATACGTGATATTTCTAGTGACATTGGCGATCTTAGAGACATGATTAGAATCATTTCGCAAGCGGATTTATTTTTTGCACCATCAACCGGACCGCTTCATATTGCAGATGCTCTCAACATAAAGTGTGTCGGTTTATTCTGCCATCGTAATGCAAGCCGTCCTAAATTGCATGGAGTATTAAATGATCGTTCTATCAACCTTGAAGTAACGGAAGAGTTTTGCAACAAACATTGTAGTGCTGATAAAGAAAAATGCGCAATCCAAACCGGATTGAATGAAGAAGATGTTCTGCAAGCTTTTCAAAAACTACTTACTATTGAGTGAGATCTAAATGGAATTCAATGAGTTAAATATACCGAAGTGCAAAAAGTTCAACGGCTATAAACCTTGCGTCTCCTATAAGAACTGTCTTGAAGAAGGCTGTCAGCTCGATTGTGAAGAGAACCAAATTGGCACTAAGATTTTAATGATTTCACTTGATGCATTAGGAACTGTTTTGATGAACACAGCCATTCTTCCTTCAATAAAAAGGAAATTCCCAATCAGTACTATATACTGGATTACTATGCCGGCTGCTGAAAAAATTCTTTTCAATAACCAGCTAATAGATAAAGTTCTTACATGGACAGATGAGAACAGAATGATTCTCCGCCAAATTAAATTTGATTACGCATACAATACCGATAAATCGAACTACGCATGCGCATTTCTTAATGAAGTTAATGCAAAGAACAAACTTGGTTTTGTTCTTAATGAAGATGGCAAGATTGTTCCAGCCAACAAATCTGCTATGTACAGCTACATACTGGGTGTGGATGATAATCTGAAATTCCGCGTTAACCAGAGATCGGGATTAGACATAGTTCATGAAGTTCTCGAGCTTGATTATCAGAAAAATGAATATGTTTTTGAATTCACAGAGGAAGAGAAAAGCTTTATAGAAGAGTACAAGAAAGAAATAAATTACGATTCGACTAAATACTATGTAGGTTTTAATACCGGCTGTTCATTTCTTTTCCCAAATAAGAAAATGACAATTGAACAGCATGTTCATCTCATCAAGGAATTTGCAAAAGAAGATAATCTCAAAATAGTTTTATTTGGCGGACGTGAAGACACCGAGCGCAATCAGCAAATAATCGATTCGCTTCCAAAAGAGATTCAATCTAAAGTTTTGAATACTCCTTCAACTCTGGGATTGCGACGAGGCGCTTGTTTTATGAGCATTGCCGATCTGGTAATTACCGGCGATTCATTCGGTATGCACATGGCAATTGGACTAAAGAAACATGTGATCGCATGGTTCGGGCTTTCATGTGTTGCAGAAATCGAAATCTATGGACGCGGAGAGAAATTGTATCAAAAGGATTTAGAGTGTTCTCCTTGCTGGAAAAAGGTTTGCCCGAATAATCTCGAGTGCATTTCGATGATTGATTTAGACAAAATTGTAACGCTGACAAAGAAGTATTCTGTGCAATAAGCTGAACTACATTTTTTATTTTGCAGAAAGCTAGTCTATTATTTCTTACCTCATTTATTTGCTCAAGTTAGCATTATATTTCGTTCGAATTTTTATTCAATTACTCCAATTTCAATACTGTTTTAAGGTTGCACTTCATGAAAAAGCTTCTTGCTCTAGTTCCGTTTTGCTTATTCATTTTTTATTCGTTAGAGGGTTTTGCTCAGACTGTTGTAGAACCGCCTACATTTTCCGTTAAACATGGTTTTTACACGCAAATTTTCGATCTGCAAATTACATCCCAAATTGCCGGTGCCGTAATTAAATTAACGCTCGATTGTTCCGATCCACAAACATCGCCCACAGCAATTACTCAAAACTCACCACATACAATTAGAATTGATCCGGAGACAACAATTGGTAATAAACCAAAATCCCCATGTGTTATTGTAAGAGCGTGTGTAAAAACCAGCGATAACTTATTGAGTAAAACCGAAACACATACATATATTTTTATAGATAAAATCAATACGCTTTCTCCGCAAGGGCAAAAACCAGCGGCAAATTGGCCCACAGCAACCACAAGTTCAACTCCTCAAATGATTGATTACGGAATGGACCCGGATGTTTATAACGATCCCCGGTATAAAAGTGTTTTGCGAGATGCAATGCTTGCTATACCCTCTATTTCTATTGCGACAAATATTGAGCATTTCTTTTCAACCGCAACCGGTATTTACATGAACGCGCTTAAAAGCGGAAGCGATTGGGAAAGACCTACTTCTGTTGAGCTAATCAATCCGGATGGAAGTACTGGATTTCAAGTAAATGCCGGAATTAGAATACGTGGCGGCTGGAGTAGTCATGGCGATAATCCCAAACATGCGTTTCGTTTATTCTTTAGAAGTGATTATGGCGACAGCAAGCTGCGCTATCCATTATTTGGCGATGAAGGTACAGATGAATTTGATAAAATTGATTTGCGTACAGCACAGAATTATGCTTGGAGCTATCCCGGCCACATGGGTGAGTACAATACTTTTATTTCAGAAGTTTTTTCTAGAGATGTTCAAGGTAAGATGGGACAGCCTTATACAAGAAGCCGTCATTATCATCTTTATCTAAACGGAGTTTATTGGGGACTTTATCAAACACAAGAAAGAGCAGAAGAAAATTTTGCCGAAAGTTACCTTGGAGGTAACGAAGAAGACTATGATGTTATTAAGCCGGACGACAACAAACAAATTGAAGCTACTTCCGGGAATTTAACCGCATACACTGCACTTTGGAATTCATGCAAAGTTGGTTACATATCTTATGGTGAATATTTTAAAGTACAAGGTCTTAATGTAGATGGAACTCCTAACAACAGTTACAAAAAGTTAGTTGATATTGATAATCTAATCGATTACATGTTAACAATATTTTATACCGGCAATTACGATGCGCCCGTTTCAAAGTTTGGCAGCGACAATATGATCAACAATTTTTTTGCTATCTACAACAGAAATTCAAACGAGGGATTTAAGTTTTTCCAGCATGATGCTGAGCATTCTTTACGTACAACAGCCGGAGAGGGTCCCGGTATTGGACTTTATGAGAACCGCGTAAATATTAAAATGAACATAACAAGCCTTAGTTCTTTTAATCCGCAGTGGCTTCATTATAGACTCTCTTCGAATTCCGAATATAGAATGAAATTTGCAGATCGTGTTTATAAGCATTTCTTTAATGACGGAATATTGACAACGCCAAAGACCACAGCTCTCTTCAAAGCACGGGCAAAAGAAATTGAGCTTGCAATAATTGGCGAATCGGCACGCTGGGGCGATACTTACTTTTCTCCGGCAAGAACAAAAGACGACCACTGGCAACCGGCAATTGATGATATTGTAAAAAACTATTTCTCATTTCGACCCGGTGTGGTTCTAAGCCAGCTTTTGAATGCAAATCTTTATTCTTCCATCAATCCACCGGTCTTTGAAATTGCTAATCAGAATATTACCGGGACAAAAATATTAGTAGCTATTGGTGATAAAATAAAACTTTCTAATCCACATAAACCCGATGGAACGATAATCTATACCACAGATGGAATTGACCCAAGAGCAATTGGCGGAACACCCTCAGTTTCATCAATCGATGGCGGAGATGATTTCGAGTTAACTGTTACTCAGCCAATTATACTAAAAGCGCGTGTTTTCAATGGAACAAACTGGAGCGCACTTCATGAAGTTTCTCTTAACATGAATGCTGATCTAAAAAATTTGAAGGTGACCGAAATACATTATCATCCGCTTGATAACGGCTCTATTGATGATGGTGAATATGAGTTTTTGGAATTAAAAAACATCAGCAACACTACACTTGATCTATCGGGATCAAAATTTCCCAGCGGTATTGATTATACTTTTCCAATGGGAACGAAGATTGAGCCGAATAGTTTTATTGTATTAGCTTCAAACAAAAGTGAATTCAAAGTACGGTATAGCATTGAACCATTTGCTGAATATGGAGGTCAGTTAGATAACAGCGGGGAAAAACTCGTTTTATTATCTGCAACAAACGACACAGTATTTTCCGTTAAGTATGATGATGCTTCTCCTTGGGTTACAACACCAGATGGCGGCGGGTATTCTCTTGTTACTAAAGAAGCTAATCCGTTTGGAGATTTAAACGATGCAGCAAATTGGCGCGCTTCCTACTCAATGAATGGCTCGCCCGGCAAAGATGATCTCAATAGCACCAAGATTAAACAAACTCAATCAACCATTCCAGTAAAATTTTTGTTGAATCAAAACTTCCCGAATCCGTTTAATCCGACTACAATAATTTCTTATCGGTTACCACATGTCAGCAATGTTTTAATTGTAGTTTATGACCTTCTCGGAAGAGTTGTTAAAACTTTAGTAAATGAAGAGAAACAGCCGGGCAATTATTTTGTTGAATGGAATACTGATGAGGACCTTATTTCTTCCGGAATTTATTTCTATCAACTCCGCGCCGGAAATCCTTCGGCTGGCTCAGGACAAGGTTTTGTTGAAACAAAAAAGATGATGCTTGTAAGATAGCTACAACTTCCCTTTTGATTTCACGTTCTGGATTTCCCAGATTTTAGTATAGGTCATCAAGTTTGTCATCGCGTGCATGATAGCAACTAGCAAACCGTGAACCCCATCCTTATAAGCCTTGCGTGAAAAATAATCGGTCAAAAATGCAGCAATAGGATGAAGAATAATGTCTAACGCACTAACTTTTTTATCCGCCCGTTGCTTAGCTGCAAGAGATGAATAGTGATTAATCTTTCTGTAAGCTTCGTCCAAAGATCTATACGAATAATGGATTATATCCCCTCTAATAATTTCTGTTTTTCCATCTACTTCAAATCCCTCATGAACCAAAACTTCCGTCATGCTGGCTTTTTCTTTTCTGAAAAATCTTAACTGATGATCCGGATACCAGTGAGCGCCGGTTATCCATTTCCCTAAAAAATAATTTCGCCTCGCTACTTTGAAGCCATCAGTTTCCGTTCTATTATCCAAAATTTTCTTTATAGAATCTTTTAATTCATCAGTAACCCGTTCATCTGCGTCCAAACTTAGAACCCATTCATTTGAGGCCATTTCCAGCGAAAATTTACGCTGAGCGGCAAAGCCTTCCCATTTTTTCTGATAAACTTTATCGGTGAATTTACTGGCAATTTCAACAGTTTTGTCTGTACTATAAGAGTCTATAACTACTATTTCATCTACCCACTTAACGCTTTCAAGGCATTCATTTAGATTCAGCTCTTCATTAAAGGCTATTATAACTGCTGAGACTTTCTGTCTATCGATGACGTTATTCCTTCAGTTTCTTACGAAGCAAATTTAGCAATAAGAATGCGCTATTTCTAAAATTGATTAAGGAAATTTCATCCGCCTTTCTTAATTTTACCCCAAGAATTTCAAATTAACTTTAAGGAAAATCATGAGCATCCTACTCGACAAGAAAACCCGAGTCGTTGTACAAGGCATCACTGGTGGAGAAGGTTCTTTTCATACAAAACAGATGATTGAATATGGAACCAATGTAGTAGCGGGTGTTACTCCCGGCAAAGGCGGTCAAAAGTTTGAAGACACAAACATTCCAATATTCAATACGGTAGCAGACGCAGTGCGCGAAGTTAAAGCTGAAGCTTCAGCAATCTTCGTTCCGCCGGCTTTTGCCGCCGACGCAATTCTTGAATCTGCAAACGCCGGAATTAAATTTGTTGTTTGCATAACCGAAGGTATCCCAACGAAAGATATGGTTAGCGTTTACAATCTTATCAAAGAGAAAAACGTTACTCTTGTTGGACCAAATTGCCCCGGAGTTATTTCTCCAGGTAAAGCAAAGATTGGCATCATGCCCGGCTTTATTCATAAACAAGGAAAGATTGGCGTTGTTTCCCGCAGTGGAACTTTAACTTATGAAGCTGTGAAGCAGTTATCTGATTTGGGTATCGGCCAATCAACTTGCGTTGGAATTGGAGGTGATCCAATCATCGGTTCTCGCTTTATCGATGTTATCAAGCTCTTCAACGAGGATAAAGGTACAGAAGGAATAATTATGATTGGTGAAATTGGCGGTAGCGCTGAAGAAGAGGCTGCCGAATTCATTAAAAAGAATGTTAAGAAACCGGTTGTTGGTTTCATTGCCGGAAGAACAGCACCTCCAGGTAGAAGAATGGGTCATGCCGGAGCAATTATTTCTGGTGGAAAAGGAACAGCCACAGAGAAAATGGCCGCTATGAAAAAAGCCGGTATTTATGTTGTCGAAAGCCCGGCAGAAATCGGCATAACAATGAAAAGGGCTTTAGATAAACTAAAAGCTAAGACTGCCGCAAAACCGGTTGCAAAGAAAAAAACTAAAGTTGTAAAAAAGGCTGCTAAGCCGGTTAAGAAAGCTGCTGTAAAGAAGTCTGTTAAAAAAGTTATTAAGAAAAGTAAGTGATTGGTTATTAGTGGTTGGTGTTTTTTTAATCACCAATCGCAAATCACTAACAACAAACATGTAATAAACCGGAGACTACATTGAGCAACAAAACATTAGCAATCCTAAAACCGGATTGTGTAAGAAAGAATTTAATTGGAAAAGTAATAGCACAAATACAAGAAGCCGGCTTCAAAGTTAGTGCAATGAAGATGGTTCATTTAACCGAAGATTCTGCAAAAGGATTTTATGAAGTACATAAAGAGAGACCATTCTTTAACGATTTGATCGAGTATATGACTTCTGGTCCATGTGTGCCGATAGCTTTAGAGAAAGAAAATGCAGTAGAAGATTACCGTAAACTTATAGGCGCAACTGACCCGACTAAAGCAGCTGAAGGAACTATCAGAAAGTTATATGCAGAAAGCATCCAAGAGAATATTGTTCACGGTTCAGACTCTGATGAAAATGCAGCAAAGGAAATTTCACACTTCTTTTCTAGGAAGGAACTTTTAGAAATCAACGGTTGGAAATAAAACCGGCTCCCCTTTTGGGGAGTTTTTATTATAAGAGAGTATTAAATGAAAAAAGTAATTTCACTAACATTAATCAGCCTTCTCTTTGCGGCGCTGTTTATTTCTTGCGGCGGAAAGGAAGCTAAAACCGGTTCATCAATTCAAACCGAGAAACTTGAAAGCGTTAGCGTTGGAGCAGAGAAAATTTACCTGAAGTATAAATTCACTAAAGGCGAGACATTCAAATATAAGCTCACTACTATTTCTACTAACGATGAAGTTGTTGAAGCCGATTCTGTTATGAAAAGTAAAGGAAGCCAAACATTAACCTACATTTTCGATTGCGATATTCTTGACGTTGATGAAGACAATGTAGCTGAGCTTTCAATTAAAATTTCTGACGTTAAGTTTAATGGAGAAATGAATGGGCAGAAGATTAGTTATTCTTCATCTGCTAAAATCTCAGATCAAGAAAAATATAAATTCATGGAATACGAAACCATTCATAACACACCTTATAGAGCAAGAGTAAATCAGCGCGGCGAGGTTTTAGATGTAAGCCGAATTGAAAAAATGGTAGAGAAAATGAATGAAATGTCTCCGCAAAAACAAAATCTAACTACTGATCAAAAAGTAGCTTATGCAAGACAACTTGGCGAATCTGCAATTCGCCCAATTACTCAAATGCTATTCAGAGAACTTCCAGCAAATGATGTAGCAAAGGATTCCTCATGGATAAGAAAATACCCGCAGACAATGGGAAGTATGACAATTGATAATACAGCGAAATTTACTGTAATCGATTTTGTTAAAGTCGGCGATAGCAAAGCCGCTAAAATTTCCGCAAACCTTTCGGCTACTGTTTCCGGTCCAAGACAAGGCACAGAAAATGGAATCAACTATAATTTCAGCGAACCGAAAATTGGCGGTGACGGAACAATTATTTTTGATTTCGAAAGCGGCAAATTGATTAAAGCTGATACCGGAACTGATGTCAAGATGTCCATGAGAATGGAAGGAAAAGATGCTACCGGCAAAGTAAGAAAGACTAAAAGAACAACAAGTTCTATCAACAGAAATTTAGTAGAGCTATTATAGTATACATTACTCTGTCGCGGATCACTCCGCGGCAGTAACCTTTTCTAAATTCATCTTTTGAAGAACAATTTTTTTGAAGAACTCAATAGTTGTCCACTCATATTTTATTGCCTATTGACTTAAACCTTTTTTAAGCGGTTAGGTATACATCATATTGTATCTAAAATATTAAAGAATCCGCCACCTTTATTAGGAAGACCTTTTTTTAAGTCGATAAAATAACCATTACCAACTTTTTGAGCATTTCGATCAAAAAGAGTTTTGAGATAATCTCTACTGTGAAAATAAATTAATTTATTACATAGGTATCTTGCGTTTTGTGCTTCTTGCATATTAAAAATTATCAATTCATATTTTTTTGTTTGAATGACATATACTTGAGGTTGAGAATCTCTTCTACGAATTATTTCACCAGTTTTGAACACTTCGAGATTTGTATGGGTAAACATGGAATAGGAAATTTCTGGGACCCCTAATGTTCCATTTAATAACTTTTCAATAAAGCCATTTTTAGAAAGATATATATCAAGAGTATTTCGATACATATCAGTATCATAAATTTGAAAATAATTTTTAATAGGCTTGCGTGGTATAATCTCTTCTATAAAATCAGAAAGTTCAAAACGACATATAGGTAGTGGATACTTTTCTAAATCATCCGAATATGCTAATGGAGCTTCGAGAAAATTAGATTTTCCCAAATGTGTATTAATGTCATTAATTTTTAAATGAATCTCACCACTTTGCTTTTTACCCTTAGCGCTTCCATGATATGTAAGATGGGTATTTGAGTTACTTATAGTTTTCTGAGTGATTTTACTTTTGAAATAATGACAACATTCAAAGTTGGGGGGTAATTGAATATATAAATCAATTTTATTAAACTCTTCAGTAATGCTAAATGCAATAATTTCTTTCTGGCCATATAAAGATTTCAGAGAATTCATTTTCTTATGAGAGGAATAAAAATATGTAGAATTACTTAAACTCGTGAGAACACCATATTTTTCATAATTATATTTTTCACCATTATTTAGATTCATCAAGTATGCTTAACAACGTTGCCGCTAACCGGCAGTCCAGAACAAGGATGCCAAATAGTTGCACAACTTTTATTTATATAAAATGTTTATTAGAACAACCTACCTTAAAGAGCAATTTTATTCTGTAAATGCAACATTATAACTGAACATATACCGCACTGGAAAAGGCTGTCCGTGTTGAGCGGCTTGTTATACATAACTTCTTCAAACAAGAAATTTTGTGTTACCACTACCCTTAAGGACGATTGCACCATTTTGGAAGCTCTCAAATTTTAGTGGATTGCTGCCGACCAACAAATCACCGTTTGCCTTAAATTTTATAGCTGATGAGTTAATACCACTACCAATAAAAATTATGTTACTAATTTCAATTTTGGCACTATCGTTATTCACTACATTTAACAATATCTTCTCTTTTTCTACTCTAACATGCATATAATTAACTAGCATATTGAGCCGATCTATCGATAAATTATTTGATGAAATATTATTTAGTCTAAATGAAATAACTCTATGATTTTTACGAATAATTATTGAACCAGAACTAACATCTAAATCCCAAATGTCAGAACTGGCTTGCCATTCATTATCAGTTATAATTAGATATTCTTTTGATTCAGAATCACAAAATTTAGCATTTATTAAAAGAGGTATTTTCTCATCTCCCGAAGAAACTATAGATAAATAGGTTTCATCTTCAAGTGTAAGTATTCTTGTATTTTTAAAATTACAACTACCAATCGAAATTGATATTTCAGAGTGAGGAAATCTGAAAGAATCATGACATTTACCATTATCAATGCACCAGGGGTTCATCATTCTTTGTTTTACGACTTCTTTAGAAATAAATTTTCTTGTGACTTTGGAGTGACATGTAGGACATAGTAATGTAATATTTTCTGAATTATGTTCTTTTGCATCCTTAAATTCTGGGTCAACATGCTCATATTCACAAATCGCGATACCACATATCACACATCCGAAACCAGAATTTTGTCTGACTTTCAATTTAATATCTGGAGGAATTGTTCTTGTTAAACCATATTGATTAGTAATATTCATAATGCCATTTCGTTATGTATAACTATTAATTAACCCGCCAATCATAAACTCTAACATACATCGGTAGTGTTTTTGAATTAGCTTTTCGTTCACTTCCGGTTCATTTTGTTTTTAAGAAAGCTTATAGCTTATAGCTAAAATGAGATTCTTCTTCGCCCCTTGTCTTCGACTTCGCTCAGACTGACGTGGCTCATCAGAATGACAGAAAATTATTTCTTCACAACAACTACTTTCGAACCTTCTACCCCTTTAACAACTACTTCCGAATTCTTATTAACATAATCTCCATCAGTAACTACATCAGTTCGAACACCATTCAGCATTGCAGTTCCGGCCGGACGAAGATCAGTAATAGCAGTTCCGGAAACGCCAACTAAGTTTTCATATTGTGAATTAGCTGCATAGCCCGATTTGGCTGGTAGATTGTCATGTAAAATAAGCCGGTTAAACGTTTCCGACTTTGGCAGCAATTTCCATAAGAAATAAATCACAACAGCTGTCATTACAAAACTAGCTGCCAGTTGAATAATAGCTATAGAAATCGAATTAGTTGATGCGATATCAAGATCGGAAACTAACCCGAAGAACAAGCCTAGTATCATTAGCACAATTCCGGCAAAACCAGCAATACCAAATCCCGGAATAACAAAGATTTCAACAATCAGCAAAATTACACCTACTACAAAAATTATGATTTCCCATATAGTTGCAAGCTGCAAAATGTAACTTGTTCCAAAGAACAGAGCGAGTGCTATTACACCGGCTGTACCGGCTAATCCCCAACCGGGTGTTTTAATTTCTGTGAAGAGTCCAATCATTCCAATCATTATAAGAAGTGAAGAGATTACCGGATTATTTATAAAGCGTACAATATCTTCCGCCCAGTTAGAGCTAATATCAACATCTTCTTCATTGATTAAGCCAAAAACTTTTTTCACTTCTTCAATGGATGTTAATGTTGTATCTGCAATATTGAATTTAACTGCTTCTTCGGTAGTTAGGGTAACCAGCTTAGTGCTGTCATCTTCCATATCGGGGACTACAACTGTTTCATCAACCATAGCTTGAGCAATGTCTGTGCGTCTCCCATTTTTTTCTGCAGTAGCACGCATTTCAGAGCGCATATAGGATTGATATTTCTCGGCTTGTTTCTTCCCCTCTTGATCCACAACTGTTGAGGCTCCAATAGAAGCACCCGGAACCATCACAATCTTTTCGCAAGAGAGAGCTATTAAAGCGCCGGCTGAAATTGCGCGTTTATCAATAAATGCAATTGTCTTTACTTTGCTGTTAAGAATGGCATCTTTAATTTGTGTTGCCGCGTCAACTCTTCCACCAAAAGTATTGATCTTGAAAATGATTGCCTTAGCGGAATTTTTCTCCGCTTCATTTACAACTCGTTTTATATACGGGGCCAGACCGAGATCAATATCGCCATCAATGTAGGCAATGTAAACTTTTTGTGCGTAGTTAAAGGATGAGAAAAATAATGTTAGAAGTACGAATAATATTGCTGAGCGTTTCATTTGGGCCTCTGGTTTAGAGACTAACTTTTACTAAGTGCATAGTTAAATAATTTGTAAATCAATTTCGCAGTAGAATAACTGGAAAAAGAATCTGAAGCTTTTGGCGCAAGACCCATAACATCGAAACCAACTATTGTTCTGTCTTGACCAATAATTTTGAATAAGTACATTACTTCATCCCAAAATAATCCGCCCGGTTCAGGAAACTCAACTGAGTGAATTACCGAAGGATCGAATGCACTTAAGTCTAATGTAATATATACATTATCAGACAGATTTTTATTTACTAATTCTTGCCAATCTTCACCATACATTCCAAGTTTAATTTCGCATGCAAGAAATTGGTGTATCTGCTTCTCAACTCTAAATTCATTCTCTTCTTTACTCTGTGAACGAATTCCAACTTGAGTTATTTGAGAATTTATTTCGGCAATACGTGCTATCAAACTTTCATGCGGTGATTTTGTCTGCCAATCTTGCTTCATGTTAGCACGAGAATCTATATGAAGGATTGATAAAGAATCATATTTCTTCTGGAATGCCTTGACAGCGCCGAAAGATACAGAATGACACCCGCCGATTAAAGCAACTAGTTTATTAGCTTCAATCAGCGAAGAAATTTCTTTCTCTAATTTTTCAATAGCTTTATTGTAGGATAATTTTTGAAGGTTCAATGCTTCGAGAGTGCAAATTCCCATTTCGAAACAAAGTTCTCCTCCCAGTTCCTCATCGTATGCTTCCAGTTTAGCAGAAGATTTAATTATTTCTTTCGCCGCTTTCAAAACATTTGATTTAGCTTGCTTCTGTTCGGAATAGACCAAAGGAAGGATCACTGCTTTTGATTGATCTAATGTGGAGTACTTTTTATCGAGAGCTAGAAAATTATTTTTCTTATCTGCTACTTTCATTAAACACCTATAAAAAAAGCGGCAGAAGCCGCTCTTAAATTATTTTGTTTCTTCTTTTGATTTGTTAACCGATGTAATGGCAGAACGTTCAAATTTTATCTTAACATTGTTGCCAACATCTACAAGAAGAGTTTTGTCTTCCAAACCGGCAACTGTTCCATGCATACCACCGCTCATAATCACTTTATCGCCTTTCTGCAGAGCCTCCAACATGTTCTTATGTTCTTTCTGCCTCTTTTGTTGAGGGCGAATAATCATGAAATAAAAAATTGCGAAGATAGCACCGAACATAATTAATGTGCTAACCATTCCTCCGCCACCGCCTTCTCCGCCAGCCGGCGGTGCCATTGCTAACAAGAAATCCATTTACTGCTCCTTTTTTGATTGTACATTTATTGAAATTGTTTTAATGAATTCATTTTTCCATTCGATAAAACTTCCATCTATAATTCTTTTTCTAGCTTCACGTACCAAATTTAAGTAAAAAGTTAGATTGTGTATAGTAGCAAGTTCCAACGCCAAAACTTCTTTTGCGTTGAACAAGTGCCTAATATAAGAACGGCTAAAATTTTGGCAAGTATAACAACCACACTTCGGATCTAGCGGAGTCATATCATCTTTATAAGCTGCGTTACGCATCGAAACGATACCTTGCGAGGTGAACAAGTAAGCGTTCCTTGCATTCCTTGTCGGCATAACACAATCGAACATATCTACTCCGCGCGCAATCGCTTCCAATATATTTTCCGGTCGTCCAACTCCCATTAAATAGCGCGGTTTTGTTTGGGGAATAAAATCAGTAGTGAAGTCAACCATGTCATACATTTCTTCAGTCGGTTCTCCAACAGCTAAACCGCCAATTGAGTAACCGTCAAAATCCAGCTTAACCAAATCGTTTGCAGAACTTTCTCGTAGCTCTTTATATACACTTCCTTGAATAATTCCGAATAAGAATTGTTCGTGTCCGTAAAGCGGCGTAGTTTGTTCAAAAGCTTCCTTATTCAGAATTGCCCAGCGGGAAGTTAGATCTTTCGATTTCTTAGCATACTCAAATTCGCACGGATAAGGAGTGCATTCATCAAGAGGCATCAGAATGTCTGAACCAATGCTTCTCTGTATCTCAATTACCTTGCGGGGTGTGAAATAATGATTTGATCCATCGAGATGTGACTTAAACTCAACACCATCTTTTTTGATTTTTCTCAAATCGGAGAGACTATAAATCTGAAATCCGCCGCTGTCTGTAAGAATAGGGCGGTTCCAATTCATAAAGCGGTGAAGACCGCCGGCCTTCTCCAAGATTTCCGTTCCGGGTCTAAGATAAAGATGGTAAGTATTTGAAAGAACTATTTCAGCATTAATTTCATTTTCAAGAACTCGCTGAGTTACAGCTTTAACTGTACCTTGCGTTCCAACTGGCATAAAAATAGGAGTTTGAACCGTTCCATGCCCGGTTTTGAACTCTCCAACTCTTGCTTTAGAATTTTTATCAGTATGAATTACAGAAAATGGTAACAATATTCTCAGTGTTTTTTCGATGGGAAAGATAACCAAAAATTGGCTCTATTACATCTAACGGATTACTGGTTTGAAGTGTCAAAATCGGCGTATTTACTCCCCTTGCTCAAGTTTTCCAACCCAACTAATTATACCATCCTCAAGGTTGTAGACCTTCTCAAATCCATTCTTCATCATGAATTGGCAAGCTGAATTGCTTCTGCTTCCGCTGCGGCAATAAACAAAGTATGCTTTAGATTTATCAAGTTTTAGAATTTCATTTGGGAATGTTTCCTCGTAGATATCAACTAATACCGAATTTGGAATTCTAGTATGATAGAATTCTTCTTCGGTACGCACATCTAATATAACAGCGTCCGGTGTTTCTTTAATTTTCTGTTCGAAAGCTTCCGCTTCTAAATGGTTAACATGAATCTTGCTGAAAATTGAGGCTAACATTGAATCCCTTTCTATTTTCTAAAATTATTCTGAATCGTTCTGTTCTAAAGTAAGTTTAACTAAATCAATCTTTGTTTTATCCGAACGTAAAATCATTATCGTGTAGTTATCAATTTTGAATGATTCTCCTTTGAGGGGAATCCTTCCAATTTTGTACATGATGTAGCCGGCAATTGTCTCGTAATCTCCTTCCGGGATTGAGAGATCGTACTCTTCATTAAGAATATCAATTTCAACTTTTCCGCTAAGCACATAAGCATTGCCTTGTACTTTTCTGATCATCTTTTCTTCAGCATCATCATACTCATCACGGATTTCGCCAAACAATTCTTCGATCAAATCCTCTACAGTAATTAATCCAGCAGTTCCGCCAAATTCATCAACAACAACTGCTACACTAATTTGTTTATTCAGAAACTCGTTCAGCATTTCCAAACTTTTTTTGGTTTCCGGCACAAACAAAACTTCGCGTATAATCGATTTCCAGTCGGACGGCTGCTTAAAAATGTCCTTTGTAAAAAGCCAGCCTTTAATCGTATCGAGGTTTTCATCATAAACTAAAATTTTTGAGTAACCGGATTGAATGAATATATCAAGTACATCTTCCATAGTTGAAGTAAGATCAACTCCCACCATATCGGTTCTCGGCGTCATTGCTTCGTAAACTCTCTGCTCACGAATATCAATCACCTTGCTGATAATGTCGGATTGCGCTTCATCCATCTTTCCGGCTTCGGAACTCTCTTCCAGAAGATTTTGCAAATCCTCTTTATCGACCATTTGAAGAATCTCTTCTTCTTCTTTTAGATTAGTTCTACTTAAAACAGAAGAGATTGTTGAAGTGAGCTTCGCAATTGGAAATAGTACTATTGTAACTATTCTAATTGGAATAGCTGAAAACAAAACTAAACTATCGGCAAGGTCTCTGCCAAGAAACTTCGGTATTAATTCCCCTATTACCAATAGAAGTAATGTTGAAACGAGCAGTATCTGAAATTCTGATAATCCGAATAATTCCAGTAACACAACTGAGCTTAGCGACGCAAACGTAACATTAACAATGTTATTTGAGATAAGTATTGTAGAAAAGAAAATATCCGGATTATTGACAAAGTATTTTGCATTGAGCGCCATCAGATACTTTTTTCTGGCGCGCAGTTCAATCTTAATTTTGTTTGAAACTATAAATGCAATTTCTGATGAAGAAAAGAACGCACTTAAAGTTAGTAGTAGAATTAGAATTAATAGTTCGTTGAGCATGTTATCTATCGTAAATAAATAGTAGAGCCGTAATTATATATAGGGCGGCATTAATTATCATCGGCCAATCTGAAATTAAAGCATCTACAACATTTTCACCTTTATCCCGCTTAAAGACGAGATACATATACCGAAATATACCAAAGATTACAAATATCGTAGTGAATACAAAATACTCTGATCCGAACATTAAAATAGTTCTTTCGGAGACAGTATAAAGCGCATAACTTATTATAACTCCGCCGCCGGTAATTGATGATATTTGGTCGATAAAACTAAGACTGTATTCTTTCAAAACATTTCTTTGTTCAATTGCATTCTCACTTGTTGCTATTTCAACTCTGCGCTTCATAACAGCAAGAAAGAGAGATAAAAACAATGTTGTAAGAATTAACCAGCTGGAGATGTTGACTGAAATTATTAAAGCTCCGCCAATTACTCTTAGCATAAACCCGAGCGCAATGCAGAATATATCAACAATAACAATCTGCTTTAGATAATTTGTATAAAGAAGATTTAAGATGATATAGAACCATACAATTGCAACAAAAGAATGATTCATAACAATGGAAAGTGAAGCGACGATAACAAATAAAATTACGCTAATAATTTTCGCTTCATTAACAGAGACTTTACCACTGGCAATTGGACGTGTTTTCTTTAACGGATGAATTGCGTCTTTCTTTGCATCATAAATATCGTTAACAACATATATCGAACTTGCTGCAATAGAAAATAGAATAAATCCGGCAGCGACTTCCAGCAGTTCTGTTTTATCGAAAAGGTGTTTAGCAAAAATTAATGGGACGAAAACAAACAAGTTTTTTGCCCAGCTTGTTACGCGCAAAAGTTTTGCATATGTAAAGATTTTAGAAAACAACTGTTTCCTCGTAAGTACCAAAATGCTCTTTTAATTCACCAACCATTTCGCCAAGCGTTACATAATTATGAGCCGCTTTAACCAATACCGGCATTAAATTCGTTCCATCTTTTGCAGCTGTACCAAGCTCTGTTAAACAAATATCAACTTCTGCTTGGCTCCTTCCGTTCCGCAATTCTGCTAAACGCTTTTTCTGTGTTGCTTCAACTTCCGGCGAAATCTGCAAAATTGGGATATCTATTTTTTCATTTTCCTCAACGAACTCGTTTACACCTACAATATACTTTTCTTTTTTCTCCAGTTCTCTTTGATAGCGGTAAGCAGAATCAGCTATTTCCTTCTGGAAATATCCCGCTTCAATCGCGTTAATAACACCGCCTAAAGAATCGATTTCATCAAAAATTTTGTTGGCTTGCTCTTCCATTTTATTTGTTAACGATTCAACAAAATAACTCCCACCCAACGGATCTACTGTGTTTGTTACACCGGTTTCGTAAGCAAGAAGTTGCTGGGTGCGTAGTGCAATCTTTACAGCTTTCTCGCTTGGCAGTGCAAGAGTTTCATCCATAGAATTTGTATGTAAAGATTGTGTGCCGCCTAATACTGCTGCCAAAGCTTGAAAAGCAGTTCGTACTATATTGTTTTCCGGCTGCTGAGCTGTTAATGTGCATCCAGCGGTTTGTGTATGAAAGCGAAGCCACCAAGAGCGTGGATTTTTTGCTCCATACTTTTCTTTCATTCGCTTAGCGTAAATTCTACGCGCGGCTCTAAACTTTGCAACCTCTTCAAAGAAATCCAGATGCGAATTGAAGAAGAAAGAAAGGCGCGGCGCAAAATGATCTATATCCATTCCCCGTTCCAAGCAAGCTTCTATATAAGCAAAGCCATCAGCCAAAGTGTAAGCTAATTCTTGAACTGATGTTGAACCGGCTTCTCTAATATGATAACCGCTTACTGAAACCGGATTCCATTGAGGGACTTCCTTAGCACAATACTCAATCATGTCTGTAATAATTCTCATTGAAGGGCGCGGCGGATAAATGTATTCCTTCTGAGCTATGTATTCTTTCAAAATATCGTTTTGAAGGGTTCCGCGTAGTTGCGAAAATGGCACATTTTGTTTTTGCGCAATCGCCAGATAGAAAGCGAAAATCATCGCTGCTGGAGAATTAATAGTCATTGAAGTGGAAACTTTGTCGAGCGGTATTCCGCCGAAAAGAATTTCCATATCCTTTAGAGAAGAAATTGCAACGCCACATATTCCAACTTCACCTTCACTAACCGGAGAATCAGCATCCCAACCCATTAAAGTTGGAAGATCAAAAGCAACTGATAAACCGGTCTGCCCATGCTCTAGCAAATACTTGAAGCGCTGGTTTGTATCTTCCGGAGAACCGAATCCGGCAAACTGGCGCATCGTCCAGACTTTTCCACGGTATCCGTTAGTATGAATTCCGCGTGTAAAAGGATACTCACCGGGAAAATTGAGATCACGTAAATAATCAATCTGTTCTACATCATCCGGAGAATAAATTGGATTTATAGGTTCACCGGATACCGTTGTAAACTTCATTCCGGTATCGGCTAATTTATCTAATTTATTTTGAAAAGAATCTTTTGCCCTCTTGTAATCTTCAGAGAACATAGCTCCTCGCTTTCAAAGTTTAATTGTTTTGGATAAAATTAGGAAATGGTTCAAGTCCGTCCAAATCTTTTGTCGAACTCTTCGAGCGGTATTTTAATTACTATTGGCCTGCCGTGTGGGCAAACATAAGGCATCGATGTCGCAAAAAGCTTATCTACAAGAATTCTCATTTCAGTTTCAGTCAGTCTATCGCCCGCTTTGATTGCAGCTTTGCAAGAATAAGATTTTGCCAAATTGTCTCTTACTTCTAGCTGCTTGAACTGCTCATTCTTTCTGAACTCGTCTAAAATTCCAAGAAGAGTTTCAACCTCATGCTCAATCTTAATATCGGAAGGGATTCCAACAATTAAAACTGTGTTCTTTGCTTGAAATTTTATTTCAAAACCTAAATTGGTAAGATAAGATTCCAATTCTTTCAGCAGCAGATAATCGGCAGGATCCAGTTTTACAGTTTGCGGAAACAATAAATGCTGAGAAAACGGTATGTTCGCGTCAAACGACTGCATAGCTTGTTCGTAAAGGATTCTTTCATGAGCAACGTGAGAATCGATTATCATCAATCCGCTTTTAATCTGAGAAAGAATGTATTTATTGTGTAGTAAAACAATGAAGGGCGTTTCCAGATCGGAGCTTGGCGATTCATGATAAACTTGTGTAGGCTGTTTCTCATCGAAAGGCGCTGCAACTGCTTCTTGTGGAGAAGATGATCTCACTTCCTTATTCAAGGTACCAAAAAGAAGATCAATTTCCTCTTCACCCATAATTGGATTTCTTTTTTCACGGTTGATCGGACGGTCGGAAAAATCTTCCCGCTCGCTTCTTTGATGCGTCTGAAATTTCAGCGATTCGTTTTCTTGCATTCCATTTTGGAATGACATATTCGGCACCAAATCGTAACTGCCGATTGTTTTTTTAATCACTGCGTGAACAAACGAATATATTTCTCTTTCATCATCAAATTTTACTTCCAGCTTCGAGGGATGCACATTCACATCAACGCGTTTTGGGTCTATCTGCAAAAACAAAACAAAGAAAGGATAATCTCCTTTATCTAAAATGTTTTCGAACGCAGAAAAGACAGCGTGATTGACAATCTTACTCTGAACAAACCGATTGTTCAAAAAGAAATACTGTTCTCCTTTGCTCTTTCGTAAATAAGCCGGCTTGGCTACAAATCCCGTTACACTTATATAATCTGTTGGCTCGTTTACAAACAGAACAGCATCGTGTATGTTATCTGCAAAAACTTGCTTCATTCTGTCATTCAGATTTCCGGCAGCAAAATCGAACGTTAAATCATCATCATTGTAAAACTTGAATGTAATTTCGGGATGACTTAAAGATATTTTCCGGAATGTTTCAATAATGTGTTTAAGCTCAGTTGTATTGCTCTTAAGGAAATTTCTTCTTGCCGGAGTATTGTAGAACAAATTCTTAATTGAAATTGAAGTACCTTTTGGGAAAGAACCCTTCTCTTTAGTTATCGAAGAATCCTCTTCAATTCGAATCAAAGTACCGAGTTCTTGGTCCTTTTGCTGAGTTCTCAATTCAAAAATTGAAACCGCTGCAATAGAAGCCAAAGCTTCGCCGCGGAATCCGAATGTTTGAATCGCTTCCAAATCTTCTATAGAAGTGATTTTACTTGTAGCATGGCGCTGAATTGAAAGCAGAGCATCTTCTTCATCCATTCCATCGCCGTTATCTACAACTTGAATTAGATTCTTACCGGCATTTTTAATTACAACTTCAATTTCAGTAGCTCCGGCATCAATCGAGTTTTCGACTAATTCCTTCACAACCGATTCCGGGCGGTTTACAACCTCGCCGGCCGCAATTTTGTTGGATAAATTTTCCGGTAATATTTTAATTCGCTGCGACAATTACTTACTCTTTATTTTTTCGTTTCTAATATACGTATGAATTGCGAATTCCCTGAAATCATCCAATTGCGTTTCTATCCATTCGTTTTCATTGAATTTGGGAAAGCTCACATCACCTTCGACTTCGAACTTCATTTTCGTAATTATCATTTTATCAGAAAGCCCGAGTGCTGAAGCATAAACTTGCGCACCGCCGATTATGAAACACTTTGAGTAATTTTGTTCTTCGCAGAATTGAAGTGCTGTGATAAGTGAATCAAAAACAACAATACTTTCTGTTGCTTTCGCCTTACCACTTTTAGAGAGAACAATGTTGATTCTATTCTTCAGCGGCGAGCCGATAGCTTCCCAAGTTCTGCTCCCCATTATTACCGGAAATCCAACTGTGGTCATTTTGAAATGTTGAAGCTCAGCCTTGCAACTCCAAGGAATTTTGCCCTCGTTACCAATTACACCATTACTAGATACAGCCGCTATAATTATCTTTTCCAACCTAAACAGTTTTTCTTATTGTTTCCAAGGTGATGTTAAACCAAGCTTTGCCAGCTTATCTTCGAATTCGTTTCTTTCTCTGTTTCCGGCAAGTTTGCCTTCTACTTTTCTCAGCCAGCCATATTTTTCAGCTGCTGCAAGTGTATCTACTTCTTTGCCGGAAAGCATCGCTTTCAATACTTCAACTTCCATAGAAGATAATTCCATCGAATTCATTCGGTAATCTTTGAACGCTTCCCACGCAACTGGGCACCAGCGGGATACAATTTCATTTCCAATTGTGGAAGCATAAGAGCGAATTTCAAACTGTGCGTGAGAATCCATTCTTAAAGCGAGAAAGTTCAGTAGATTGTGTAAATCAATTTTCCAATATGCTTCTGTGTATGTAGAAAGAGGCAGATCTTTACGCGCTTGTTCGCGGGCAACACCAAGATTTAATCTTTCTTGGTAAATCTCTCTGGCAAAATTTTGAAACTCTTGTTCGCGCTCTGTTAACTTGCCCCCTATTTCAGTCGGGAAAAATCCTTCACTTCCTTGTTTGTTATCCTTCGACTGCATTCTCCATTCACCATCAGTAGTCTTTTGTGAAGAATCAATCGCAAGCGAATATCTTGTAGAATATTCATTAACATTGGCTGTGCGGTGACGAATCCACTGGCGCCATGCATCCATAGGAACGCGAACATGCAATTTAATTTCGCACATTTCGAATGGAGTTGTGTGACGGTTTCTAAGAAGATAACGAATCAATCCTCTGTCTTCGCTAACTTTCTTTGTTCCTTTTCCATAAGAAACACGCGCGGCTTGTACAATGGCTTCATCCGAGCCCATGTAATCAACAACGCGGACAAAGCCGTCATCCAGTACCGGGAATTTCTTTCCTAAAATTTCGTCTAACGCTTCAACTTTTATTTGTTCTAACTTTTCTTCGTTTTCCATGTCGCCCAAGTTCAAATTATTTATCAGAATTTTTTGCTGCGAATAACTTTATTACATCTTTGCCAATTTTCTTGCAAGCCATCTCTATTCCCTTGTCAATCTTCTGGATTGATTCTTCTTCAGAATTGAAATACTCAGCAACTTCAATCACGTGTAAATTTTCTACTGCCGGCAAGTCGCCTTCCGTTTGTCCGCAAACCAAATAGATAGGAACTTCTTTCTCAGCAAATTCATTAACAACAAGCATTGCGCCCTTGTTCATCAATGATTTCGAATCGAGCTGACCTTCACCGGTAACTACTAAATCGTAATTATTATTTATTGTGTCATGAATTTTTAATTCGTCTACGATAAAATCCGGAGCATATTTAACTTCAACATCAAAAAACAATTCAAAAGCTGCGGTCAATCCTCCGCCGGAACCATTCAATAAATCAATTTTCTTTTCACTTATACCAAGTACGGCGAGGACATCTTGAAATCCTTTGTCCATTTCTTCCGCTTCCTCTTCGCTGGCACCTTTTTGAAGAGAGAACATTAGGCTTGCACCTTGATCGCCGATAAGTGGATTATCTACATCCACAATCAATTCTATCTTAAACGGTACTTCAATTTTTTCTCCTTCAAAACCTTTTATTTTAGAAAAGTTCGCCGGAATAGGATCAACTTCATTTTCATCATCATCAAAAAATTTCCAGCCCACAGTCTGAAGCATTCCCAATCCTAAATCATTTATAGCTGTTCCGCCAACACCTATAACAACTTTTTCAATCGGCAGCACTGAATTTTCCACAGAATCATTTATATGAATTAATAGATCACCCATTCCTTTAGAAGAAAGATGCATTGGATTTCTTAACTCGGTAGGAATTAATTTAAGCCCGAGAACCTCTGCAGTCTCTACATAAAGAGTTTTTGTCTGTTCCGAAAATGCGACCGGACAGAAAAATTTATCATCGCTGTAGGGATAAGTAATTTCGAAGTGTAAAAACTCCAATCCGAAGTTTCTTTGTGCGACTTGCAGAAATCCGTCACCGCCATCTGAAATCGGCTTCAAATCAAAATTGATCTGACTTCTAATTTCATCGGGAAGCAATCTGAACAATGATGTTTTAATATATTCGGAAATCTCTACAGAGTCTGCGCATTCCTTAAAACTGTTTGGAGCAATGAGGATATTAAATTTTTTGTTTTCCATAATTCAATTCTGTTTTTGTGCTTCCTTAAAAGCGGTTAATAAATTTTTCTTTGTAACAAGTAAATCTTGAGAAATAACCTTCACCTCTCCAATTGCCGGCATAAAGTTAGTGTCTCCGTTCCATCTAGGCAAAACATGAAAGTGGATATGCTCATCTATTCCAGCGCCCGCAGCCTTTCCAAGATTGGCGCCAAAATTATAACCTTGCGGCTTCATCACCAAATCTAATGCTTTCATAGTTAACTGAACAGTATCCATTATTTCTTTCATCTCTTCAGCTGTAATACTGCTGAAATCGCATGTATGACGATTTGGAATTACCATTAAGTGGCCGCTATTGTAAGGATACAAATTAAGTGTTACAAAGCAGTTTTCACCTTTGTAAACTACAAGGCAGTCATCACTTTCAATACTTTCATTTTGAGCTCTGCAAAAAACACAGCTTTCAGCTTCTTTTTTCTTCTTGAAAGACTCAATATAGTTGGAACGCCATGGGGACCAGAGTTTTTCCATACAAATCACATATTGTTGTTTCTAATTTAACACGGTTGGTTTAAAAAAGAAAAAGGCGGAAGTACTTCTTCCGCCTTGAGGAAAAGAATTTTTACTCTTCTTCGTGCTCTTTGGATTTTTGATATTCGTCAATAATCTTAGCTTCAACGTCTTTCGGAACTTCTTCGTAATGAGAGAATACCATACTGAACTGTCCGCGACCTTGAGTTAAGCTGCGAAGCTGAGTTGAATATTTATGTAATTCCGCGAGCGGAACTTTTGCTTTAATAATCTGGAACGGGCTTTCGGAATCCATACCTTGAATTTTACCGCGGTGAGATGAGAAATCTCCCATTACATCGCCCATGTACTCTTCCGGAATTCTTACGGTTACATCGTAAATCGGTTCTAGAATAACCGGCTTAGCTTCCATGAATCCTTTTTTAAATGCTTGAGAAGCAGCTAACTTAAAGGAAACTTCATCGGAATCTACATCGTGATATGTACCGTCGAACAAAGTAACCTTAACATCAATAACTTTACTTCCGGTTAAAATTCCTCTGGTCATAATTTCTTTTAGACCCTTTTCAACAGCCGGAATAAATCTTCCCGGAACAACGCCGCCTACAATCGCGTCAACAAATTCATAACCGGCACCGCGTACTGTCGGTTCTAATTTCAAATGAACGTGTCCATATTGCCCGCGTCCGCCCGATTGTTTTTTATGTTTGAATTCGGCGTCTTCACATCTTCCGCGGATTGTTTCGCGATAAGGAATTCTTGGTTCAACTAAATCAACTTCAACGCCGTAACGGTCTTTCAATAACTTCACAGCAAGATTCAACTGAAGCTCGCCTTGTCCCGAAACGATTGACTGTGAAATTTCTCCATCAAATCTCGAACGCAATGTCGGTTCTTCTTCGTGAGCTGTATGAAGAGCTGCGGAAATCTTATCTTCATCTCCCTTAGCTTTTGGTTTAACTGCAAAGCGAATTACAGGCTCCGGATATTTCATTTCCGGAAGAAGTATTGAGAAGTTCTTCGAGCTAAGAGTATCACCTGTATGGCTGTCCTTCAACTTAACAACTGCGCCTATATCACCGGCATTTAGTTTACCAATTTCTTTTCTGTTTCTTCCGTTAAGAACAAAAATTTGTCCCAAGCGCTCAATTTTATCTCTGTGAGTATTTTGCATATCTTGACCCGCAGCTAGAGAGCCTGAGTAGACTTTGAAAATAGAAAGTTCGCCAACATGTTTTTCAGAAAGTGATTTGAAGATAAATAATGCCGGTTCGCCTTTTACATCGCAAGCTACTTTAACCGGATTTCCATTATCCTTCATCTTTGCTTCTACAGCCGGTCTTTCAGCCGGAGATGGAAAATACTTAGAAGCGAATTCCATAAATGTATTAGTGCCAACAGCTTTTACTGCTGAGAATGCAAATACTGGAATTAATCCGCATTGAACTATTGATGCTTTTAATCCTTTTACTAATTCTTCATCAGATAGCGTTCCCTCTTCAAAAAACTTATTCATCAAAACTTCATCGCTTTCGGCAACTTTCTCAATCAATTCTTCGCGTAATTTATCTGCTTGGGCTTTTAAATCAGCCGGAATTTCTTCTTCGGTAACTTTCTTACTTCCGGCTTCGCCGTGAGTTATCATTTTCATTTTTACAAGATCAACAACAGAAGTAAAGTTTGCGCCTTCTTTAGCCGGAAATGATACTACAGTAGCGTCTGCGCTCAATTTACTTTTTGCTTGTTGAAATGTTTCAAAAAACTTTGAGTGTTCATTATCAACTTTATTAATAACAATTGCTGCTGGTAATTTGTTTTTCTTTACTAAATCCCAAGTCAACTCTGTTCCTACTTCAACACCTTCCGCACTTTTAACAACCGATACTGCCAGATCTACAACATGAAGCGATGAAATTACTTGTCCAACAAAATCCGGAAATCCCGGAGTATCTAAAAAATTAATTTTTGTGTTATTCCATTCAACGTGTAATGGACTTGTTGCAATTGATATTTGTCTATCAACTTCGTTCTGGTTGAAATCGGAAGTGGTGTTTCCTTCTTCGATTCTACCGATGCGGTTAATTTCGCCGGCAGTAAATAACAAGATTTCGGAAACTGTTGTTTTTCCACTTCCGCCGTGCCCAATGAGCGCAATATTCCTAATAGCTTCGGCTTGATACTCTTTCAAGTTATTATCTCCTTGTTAAACGATTTAGAATTACCTTCTTTTTAACTCTTGCCAGAATGCTGTAGCGCCTTTAACAAATGCTTTTACATTCTGGACTACACTGCGTGCCGGATATTCCGTTCCGTCGAATCGAGAGAGTGAAGTAATATTCGAAAACTTCATGCGCACAGTCTCTATCGATCTTTCGATTCCTTCCCAATAATTTTCTGCTGAAGAAACTATCCGGCTTGCTTTGAGTGTGACTTCATTGAGGTTTTTTAGAACGGGGATTGTTGTATCGACTAACTGCTTTATGTCTTTTTGCAGATCGCTTAACTGAACAACCAGCTTCTTAAGCACCGCAATTAAATAAATACATAAAGCAGTTGCTACTATTATTAAAATAGCGAGTAAAACTTCCACTAAGGTTGACATGATGAATTATGCTTCCTTCTCAGATTTGTAAGCATCCATACCTGCTTTAAGAGCAGATTTTAAACGCTCGCTTTCCTTTTCGATTTTGTCTTTTCCGGCTGTTGCTACATAGCCGGCTTTGTCTTTTGCTTCTACTAAGATTTTTTCCGCTTCATCCAAAAGAGAATCAACTTTCTCTTTTGTCTCCGCTACTAAACGTTCGGACTTTTTTTTTCCTTCGTTTATTAACTGAGAAGCTTTCTCTTTTGCATTAGAGAGATAGCCTTCGGCGTCATCAATAAATTCTTGAGATTTATTCTTAATATCCGTACGTAATTCTTTTCCGGATTTTGGTGCATAGAGAAGAGCTATGATTGATCCAACGGCTGCGCCGGTTAAAAATCCAATCAATAATCCTTTTCCCATTCCATTATCTTCATTTGTCATATTAACCTCCAATTGATATGTTTGAAGTGGTGCCAAAATAGTGAGGATAGCCTCTAAAATCAAGGATAAGAATGTCTAAATCAGCACTTACTTGTTTAAAAATAGTTCTTTAAAAAATGTCTTTTCCTTCTCCAACTGCTTTACAACCTCTAATTCTTGGTTATTCTCCCCTTTCTTCCCCATTTCCTTGCTAAAATCCTCCGAGCGTATAACCGTACAACTGTTCACCTTTCCATAATTCATTAAACTATGGTCAGAGGTAACAAGGATAATCAGTTTTTTGTTTTTGGATTTATCTATTTCCTGCCGGATATGATAATCGGAGATCCGGTTTTCCGAGTAAACAATCTTCCCTTTTGAAAGATGCAAAGGGGAATTTGCATGTCCATCCAGATGAAGTGTAAGATGACATTTCTTTCCGGCAAAATATGAATTCAAAAAGAGAACAAGCTGCGCACGGCTCGCCTGTTTATCTTTTGCTTGAACCTTGGCAAGTGATTTCACTTTGCCAATCAAATTATTGCCATCTATTATGTAATGATTCATTCAACTTCATCTTTACTTATTGAAGCACGCAATATTTTTTTATTGCCATTGATGATGCAAACATAACAAAAAACCCCGGCTCTTTTTGCCGGGGCATTTTATTGGTACTAACATTTTTATAACTGTAAAGGATTTACAATGATAACGGCATTGTTTTTAAGTCGAAGATCGCATGCTCTTTACGGGAGATGCGGATTGAACAAATATAGATTTTATTTCTGCTTCAGATAATTTTTTGATCACATAAATGAATAATACTGCTATCAGAACAGTTGGAACATAATACCAAATACTGTAAGACTCATTGAATCCGTTATTCAAATTCTTTTCAATTAATTTGTTTGTTAAAGTCTGTAAAGTAAGATGATTGTAATAATTCACAATTGGGTATACTATTAAATACAGAAGACCCACAGCTAAAACATTAACTAACCCTTTTCTCCAATTGTTTTTAAGTTTTAAGACAAATATGGAAGAGATAAGTATAAATGCACAAATGATAAATTCAATAACAAATTCAATTATATATACAAAATAATAGGGTTTTGTAAAATGAAAAGGATGATCCGGAGTAATAAGTTGGTTTAAAACATATGAGTAAAAAAATAATGCGAAAAGACTTCTAATCAATAAAATGGCTGAAAGAACAATTAATATCCAAGCTAACATTTTGATCAGCTTATTGTTTTTTTCGTTTACAATTATCTCCTCCATTTGTTATCCACCTAACGATGTGGCAACTAAACTCTTAGATCCCGCGTTCTGTGCGGGGGTTTATGCTGCCAATGTTTTTTCACTGATTATGTTATTTAATTACAACAATACTTTTCTTTCACTAGCAAACTAATCTACAAACAACATGACCGGCGGAATTTATCCCGCAGTTTTATTGCTGGAGCAGTCGGTTTTGCCTGTCCCGACGTTTTTTGTCGGGGAGTTGCATGTTATATGGCATTATATGATTTCCACTCTTTTAGCTAATCTTCAAAGCTTCTATTATACACTTTGAGGTAAGATTCCCTAAAGCTCAATTCATTTTCCTTCGACCACTTTTCAAATCGTTCTTTAGTATATGCAGTTAACTCTAATAGTGCATCTTTCTCTGATTTATTTTTTATCGGCTTTAGATCATTGAGTTTGCTTTCCCTTTTGACTGATTTAATAAAAAGTTTACTTAGAGTAATAGATTTATAAATAGAGTATTTCTCAATCAAATAATCGATGAATGAAGTCCATCTTACTATATATAATATCTCTAACACACGCTAGCTGAGTTTTTTCCGAACAAACATTTTTAAGCTCATATTTCGTTTTCAGAGTGTCTGTTGACTTTATTGCCGATTTATAATTATCAAATCCTTGCCACTCCAAATAATATTTCCCCGCAATCCAGCTGGCAAATCCTTCATCCCAATACTTGTTATTTGTACCGCTAATTGAATTAAGCCAATTAAAATGAATTATATGACCTAATTCATGAGCAAATATTCCCTTTAATCTAGATAATACTTTAATACTATCTTTTTCGAGATACATTACATTCTTTGATATAGTTGAAACTACTATTCCTCTAAAATCCTTTTCCAAGACTTTATCTCAACAGAAATCTTCATGCTTTTGTAATATTTTAGTCGTGCGCATTCATACAGATATATTTCTTTGGCAATTGAAATAAATTCTTTTTTACTGATTGGAAGATATTTATCATTAATAATATTCACCTCAAGGCTATTATTAATAGCTTTTGCAACATCCAAACATAATAACAGAGATAAAACAATAATTATTTTCATATTAGCATACTTTACTTAGCCAAATAACAACGTGGTGTTTAAGCAGCTGCCAAAAGATTTACGCTGTCACATATTACGTTTTACTTTTTATGTTATTTAATTACTGCTCTCTTTCTGAAACACTTCAACCTAAACTGCAAATGTTACGACCTATTACAGAAGACCGCTGAGATACAGGTTATAAGATGATAATTTATTTTTCATTATAGATAACCTCAACCAAAACATTCCCAACTTGCTGTAAACTGGCACTACTGCAATATTCTGGTTTATCATTTACTGTATGCCAAGTTTTGGGAAATGGTAAATGAATTAAATCTATGACTGGAATTGATTTCTTCAAGAAAGCAATATGATCGTCCATAACTGCACCACCTTGTTCATCAATAAATGCAATTGAACCAACTACTGATGCGGCTTTCCAAACTTTTTCTACAACGTTTCCAGCTCGGCTAACCGAGTAAGCTTCCTTTGGTATTCTCAATTCTTTATCTCCGACCATATCAAGCAGAATACCATATTCGGGATAGTAGTCCGGATTGCTCTTCACAAACATTTCAGAACCAATTGCAAAGGGATTTCTTGGAGAATTTGCATTACTTGAATCAATTTCATCTCCAATATCTTCCAGATCAAAAAGCACTATATCAACACCAACTTTAGGTTTTGATTCAGCGAACAATCGAGCCATCTCTAACAATACTACAACGCCGGAAGCACCATCATTTGCCGCCGGTACTGGCAATTTATGTTTAGTTGTATCTGGATCATTATCAGCGAATGGACGTGAATCCCAATGAGCACATAAAAGTATTCTCTTTGATACTTCTTCCGTGACATTGAATGAAGCAACAATATTTACACCTTTATAAATTTTTGTTGAATCGTGCTTGTCAGTGAAATCGAATGTTTGTTCTGAAACCATATCTGCATATTTTCTCAAATGCGAAACTAAATATTCTTTGGTCTTAACATGGCTGACTGTGCCGGATATTCTTGGCCCGAATTCAACTTGTTTAATCAACTCTTTATATGCTCGTTTCCCATCGAATACTGGTTTCGGTGTTCTAATAACAATAAACAAGATTACAAAAACTATAAGTATTGAGATAATTAAAGGAATCCATTTCCAATATTTATTCTGAACAATTTCGGTATTCTTCTTTTTCAACTTTTTATTTGCCATACTACCTAAGTTTATGCTAACCAAATAACGCCGTGGCACCTAAAGTCTTAGATCCCGCGTTCTGTGCGGGGGTTTACGCCGCCAACACCACGATTTACTGTTTATGTTATTTAGTTACTTCTCACTTTCAAAAAACACTACAAAGCTAAACTGCAAACATTAAGACCGGCGGAATTTATCCCGCAGTTTATTGCGGGAGCAGGCGGTTTTGCCTGTCCCGACGTTTTTTGTCGGGGAATTGCAGGTTAGGCTAATTTTAAAATGTAACATTAAAATTCTATTTCACTAAATCTATTTTTATATATTCCTCATCTTTAGGAAGATCAAAATAAATTAAAACAGTATCACCTAGAGCGTAAGTTGATGAATTCACATCTAAGAAATACGACTTCGGTTTTTCTGTTTTATCAACAATATTACTAATTGCAGGAATATGTTTTGCCGTCGAAGAGATTGTGAAATATGCATTCCAGACATTTCGCTTCATGTTTTTGGTTTCTATCTGCACATTATAATTTCCGGCTGTAACTTTTTGACTGTTATTATCTATCTGATACCATGCGACTACATATTTCCCAGCTTGTTTTTGACTTTCGTTTAGAACATTAATAATTGTAGGATTTTCAGGTTCATTAGTATGAGAACATCCAATAAGAATTAATAATAAAATAAAATGAACGGATATGTAATGAATTTTATAATTCATTTTACGCCTCCTTGCAATTTTTCAACATAATTGTGTTAAATTATTTCACTAAACGAAATATTAACATTGTAATTTTAATATCGACCATTAGTAATAATTGACCATTAGCCTAACGACGTTGCCGATAAGCAGCTTGCCCAAGTTTATCCCGATGTTTTTGATCGGGACGTTTTAAGCGGGGGCGCCCCAGAACAAGGACGCCGAATAACAGCAAATACTTATTTTTATTAAAATTATTTCTTAGAACAAACTACTTTAAAGAGCAACTTTGTTTTGCAAACGAAAATTTATAATTGCACAAACCTGTCCCGATGAGCTTAAGCGAAATCGGGATGCCGTAATGAAAACGATGTCCGTGTTGAGCGGCTTGTTATACGCATTATTTAATTCTGCTTTTTAGGCAATATTGCATACGGTTGCTGTTTCCCATACACTATATCCCCTATTTTTATATAGTTCAACAAAATCGTTTCAGTTTTGCTCGTTGTTCCAATATATCCAATTCCTCTTGCATAGAATACATTTGCTGTATCTCTAGCATTTTTATCAACATATCGAAAATTGTATACATCTTTAAATAAACCAGCTGGAGTTATCATCTTCCCAACATAGATTGATTTGAATTCTACTGTTCCTTTTTCATTCTCATATGAATTCCAGACATCGCCATTTTTGGGGAAATGGTTTTGCTACTCTTATTTCTTGATAAGGACTTTCATTTAATTTTCTATTTATAAGTGATGAAGAATAAAAGTATCCATTTCGTATAAATACATAATCTGTATGTATACTTGGATTAATTAGTGAAGATGAACTAACTTCTTCTACGTATACCTCTTGACCATCTTCTCTAATTGCTTTTCCAGAAATCTGAATATTTAAATATGTGCCATCAGAAGCATAGACATATTGTTTAACAACACCAACATTTAAAGGTGTGTATGAATTACTTAAATCTAGACTATCTTTATTCTCACTTGGTGATGAACAGCTATAAAGAATAAGTAGCAGAATTAGGACTACAAAATTGCTGATAATTGATTTTAACATTTTTACCTTCCTTTTTTGTGAGAGATGATGGTAAAAGTATTATTCATTCACAATCCTTATTTTATGTGCGTATAACGACGTTGCCGATAGGCAGCTTGCCCAAGTTTATCCCGATGTTTTTGATCGGGACGTTTTAAGCGGGGGCGCCCCAAAACAAGAATGCCACTTAAAAACAACTGCCGATGATTTAGCAAACTGTGCTTAACTTTCTCGTGAGCACAGTTTGCCAGTTTGTTAAGTTAGAACGACAACTTTGAACAAGTTAGCCGAGACGGAACGACTAACCCGATAATTTCTAAAATGCCAAAAGCGAAAACAGCCTGCCCCGCAGCTTTATTGCGGGGGCGTCCGCTTGATTGGCGGGGTTATATTGCTCTCCAATTACTTCATTTTCTTCAGTGGCATAGGAGATGTTTTTAGCTTTTCATACATATAAATCTGCCCATCATTAATCTCTATCGTTTTATTATAATATTCTCCCCAGCTCAAATTTGGCAGTGAATATTTAACTTTATCCGTCTGAAAATTATATGTTCCACTTGAATCCATTTGGAATTTACTACCATAAGTAACTGTCATTGAATCTTTATTGAACTTATATATCCACTCTAATTTTCCCAATAAAATAGAATTTTGAGAATTAGAACTCCTACCAATTGCCCATTGAGTAGTAAACCACTCGCCCCATATTCCTTCATTATTTGTACCATTACTGGTTAAAATATCTAAAGGATAGAAATACATTAGATCTCCTTCAAACTGAATCTTAAAGTCAGGAATGGATGCAATAAGGGACAATTGATTAGTTGAATTGTTCACGATATTCATACGGTACATTTTATTAATTTGGAATCCATGCATAGTCTTATGATGCTCTTCTAAATTATTAGGTGAAGTATTCGTGACCTTCCACTCGCTAATATTATACATTAGAATTCCTTTTCTAATATTATAGGTTCCCTTTATTGTTTCTGCTTGTTCTTGATTGAGGCTATTATCAGCGTAAATGTAGTTAACTGTTTTTAGAAAAGTACCATTTGCATCATAACTAATTGTTAAATAGTCACTCGACCAAGTACCTACAATCTTTGCTTGCAACTCAGAATCAAGTGTAGCAATTGGTTCAATTGAATTGTTCTCTGAACAACCAATGAATAAAAATATTATGAGAAGTGAGGATATGATTTGATTTTTCATTTCTGCTCCGGGCTTTTTTATTAAATAAGTTAATTAGGAACCCGTAAAAATTATTTCATCTTACTTCCCATTTTTTATTGCAATATAACGGCGTTGTTTTTAAGCCGCCGCCACGAAGTGTCCGCTGCTAATTACTTGATTTATTGTTTATATAATTCACTTGCACAAATACAGAACAAGCTACGTCAACTAATACTACAAATGTCACGACCGGCTACAGCGTTCCGCTTGAGACGCGTGTTAGCCAAATTTTAATATTTATTACCACTCATAAATAGTAACAAACTTTCCAACACGATTTACAAACATTCGAGGAAGTTCGGTCAATACAGGTGTTAAAGGAATGTAAAGTATATTGACTTCATTTAACTTTATTTTCTTGATCATCCATTCAACGGTTTCATTTGCTTCTGTTTCAGTTAAAGAATATTTGGTCATTAACTCATTTTTAGCCACATAGTATATTGAACCAGTATTGTTTTTGTCAAAAGCATGCATATTTTGTGAAAGATCGGTCTTAATAAACAGGTAATACAACAGGTCTTCCAAATAATATTTTTTTTTACACTCCAAATACGATTTACATTTTTGGTCCACAAAAGCATTATCATTAAAAAAGCTATCAATTAAAGCATCATTAGACTTATGTTCAAATATCACTTGACCTTTTGTTGATATAGAAAGTATCCAGTTTAATGGTTTATCCCATCCTTCTCCATTCAAATATAAATTGACATCATCTTCTAACCCGTCTCCATCAACATCTATGTGCCGAATAAACATTTGATCGATATTATTTTTTGTTTGACTAATTCCGTAATCCGAGCATAAAATAATGAAACAACTAATTACTATGGTAATAGTAAATGCTCGTTTATTTTGATAATCTTTCATCTTATAGTTTTGGCTAACAGCGTTGTGTTTAAGCGGCTGCCGAACAGTTTACGCCGCCAATAACACGATTTACTTTTTATGTTATTTAGTTAATACTCATCTTCATAAAACTACTCAAAGACATACTGCAAATATT
>Ga0172380_10000801_pt1 | contig 57312 bp, 69 predicted proteins | sample Leawe162metaG_FD_119747 | JGI IMG/M metagenome (GOLD analysis project Ga0172380, IMG submission 119747) | Leachate microbial communities from a municipal landfill in Southern Ontario, Canada - Leachate well 162 metaG | ecosystem: Engineered > Solid waste > Landfill > Unclassified | place... | reverse complement strand
GTAGTCTTTATAATTTGTACTTCTTCAGAAAACTTTGGATAATCCAGCCACAGATTGAACATAAAGCGATCCAACTGAGCTTCTGGAAGCGGATACGTTCCTTCTTGTTCAATCGGGTTCTGGGTTGCTAAAACAAAGAATGGTTCGCCTAAAGAATGTGTAACACCAGCAGCAGTTACTTTGTGTTCTTGCATAGCTTCAAGAAGAGCCGCTTGAGTTTTTGGAGGTGTTCTATTTATTTCATCTGCTAAAATAATATTTGCGAAAATTGGACCTTGAATAAAACGGAAGCCGCGCTTTTTAGTAATAGGATCTTCATCAATAATTTCTGTTCCCGTTATATCACTCGGCATTAAATCGGGAGTAAATTGAATTCTGTTAAACTTAAGATCAAGAACTTCAGAAAGTGTTTTGATAAGAAGAGTTTTTGCAAGTCCCGGAACACCAACCAGCAAACAGTGACCACGTGCAACTAAACTAATTAATAATTCATTGACAACTTGGTCTTGACCGATGATGACTTTAGCAATTTCGTTTTTAATATTTTTAATCGAATCAGCTAATTGTTCAACTGCCTTAACATCATCGGAAGAATTATTCTGTATCAATTTATTTCCTTAACAAATTTTCGAAAATATATAGCTTAGTTACGCACGAATTTCCCAAAAAATCTTTTCTTTTATTTCTTTCATCCACTTTGTGTAGAGTTTTTGTTTTTTAGCGTAATCTGCTAATCGTTTTACTTCCGGATAATCTAAATCCAAGTTTGCTTTATGTTCCGGAATTCTTTGAGCCAGTTTAACTAGATGATATCCATAAGTGTTACGATCAATTTCAATTCTCTTAGGATAGCTAATTTCACCTTCTTTGAGTTTATAAATTACATCTGTAAGTGCTTTATCTAACTGACTCTGTTCAAAAGTTCCGATCTCTCCACCAAAGCGAGCATTCTCTTTATCATCGCTGTACTTTTTTGCATAATATTCAAATGTATTTACTTTGCGAACTATGCTATCTCTAATTTCATTAAGAAACTCTATACTTCTGAGATCAGCTTCGTCATCAGCCTTAACTTTGACTAGAATGTGGCGAGCATGGATTGCATCGCCGCGTCTTTCAATCAATTGGATTATATGATATCCAAATGGCGATTCAACAATTCCGGATAATTGATTTGGTGCCAGCGCGTATGCGGCAGCTTCAAATTCCGGCACAAGTAATCCACGTTTTTGGAAACCCAAATCGCCGCCAGCTTGCTGACTTCCGGTATCATCTGAATATTTTTTTGCAAGTGCTGAAAAATCAGCTCCGGCCTTTATAGAATCAAGAAGCGACTTAGCAAACTCTTTTGCTTTCTGTTTAATTCTTTCACCGGTTTTGGGGTTTTGGAATATGTGATAAATCTGAAATTTCTGCTGAACAATCGGGAGTGAATCTTGTATGGTACTAAAAAATTCCTCTACCTCTTTACGAGATGACTCAATTTGACCAAACTTTTTTTGCTGAAGCATCTGAGCCATTAAGTTTTTTCTAGTATCGTCATGTAAGGAACGCTTAATTTTTTCAATCGGCATTCCGTATACTTGCTCAAGCTTTTCTCTTGAACCATACTGCTGAATGAAATAGTTAATCTGATACTCGAGCTGTTGGGTAACTTGTTCGTCGGTTACTTTTATTGTGTCCATTTCAGCTTGAGCATACATTAATTTTTCTTCTATAAGAGAATTTAGAATAGCACGACGCAAAGTAGAATCTGCCGGATTCATATTTCTTTGTGTAGCTTCCATGTTCACACGGAATTCCAATTCCGATCTTAAGATGATTTCATTATCAACTACTGCGATCACTTTATCTAAAATTTGAGCTTGTAGCGAAACTGCCACAAACAACAGCATAAGTATTTTTTTCATTCAGTGTACCTCTCAATGTCCAAATTATGTTCAGAAACTAATTTCTTGATATGTTCTTTTACAAATTCTTTTTTCTTCAAAACTGTTAATCTTTCCTTTGCATTCTCCTTTTCAATTTCAAAAGGAGCAATTGAGCCAGCCGGATATTTCTCCACAATCTGCACTATAGAATAAGAGCCGGTTTCGGTTTCTAGTACAACACTAACTTCTTTTAGCATTAGAGCATCTATAACTCTTAAGAACAGAGCGGAAGATATTTCACTTCTAAAGCTATTTCGAGAACTAAAGCTTAAAGTGGAATCAGTTCTAAAAAAATCCTTTCCTTTGTCCCATCCGTTTTCAATAATTCTAATTCTTGCTTGTACAGCTTTTTCGTAATCATTAGTATGTAAAACATTTAGCTTGTACAAATCGTCTTGCAGTTTGAAATCTTCTTTGTAGTCCTTGTAGTATTTCTCAACTTCTTCATCAGATGGCGTCTGATCATTTTCCAACAAAAGTTTATCTATTAGATAGACGCCGGCTAATTCTTTTTTACTCCTATTCAAGATCGAATTAAATTCTTTATCATCAAGAATTCCTTCTTTCACAGCTTCTTGATAAAGAATCTCTGTTTCAATCCAATCATTAACAAACTCATCTCTAAGCTTAGCTGTATTTGCCTTTGCAGAGAGCGCAGAGTCAAGCATAGACTTTGTAAGCGAAGCATCATTTACTTTCACAACAAGTTTTTCACTTTTCTGATCTTCGCCGCAAGCGGCAAAGATCAGTGTAAAAGTCAGCAAACCAAAAATTTTTCTAATTCTTAAACGCGTTTTTAAGCGCCTCATAATTCAAAGTAGGATTATAAAGTTTCTTTAGTTTGATCAAATATTCATCTTCAAGTCTTTTACTCTCTACCTCTTGAAGCATACTTGCTGCTTCCGGTTTTGCTTCTTCAAATGTTTTCAAACGTGAAGCGTCTTTACGTATAAGTTTAACGAATGACCAGCCCGACTCAAATTTGAAAGATTTTGAAATATCGCCCGGCTTTTGTAATGCGTTAGCTTGCTTAGATAGCTCATTCGATGCAATTTCAACCAATCCAACATAACCCGGCTTATTTTCATATCCAGTACGCTTGTTGTACTTTGCATAAAGCGAATCGAACGATTCTCCCGTGCTAAGTGCTGAAGCAACTTTTGCTTGCATAGAATCTTGTTCTACAAATATTTCTTTGAACTCAACTCTATTGCCCCAACGGAATTTGTCTTTGTTAGCTTCCCAATAATTTTTCGTTTTTGCTGAATCAACATTAATTTTCTGCCAGACTTCTTCTTCAAGAATTTTGAATAAATACATACCATTTCTATACTCTTGCATCAGTGTAGAAAATTCCGGGTCAACTTTATCATAATTCATAGCTTTTTCTTTTACTACTAAATCACTCGAGTATGTTGCTATTGCAGCATCAATGGTTTTTTGGTCTATTCCTCTACCTAAATAAGTTCCATTTTTAATCATGTAGTTAAATAAGCTATCAACTGTGAAGGATTTATTATTAAAAGAAAATAAAACATCCTTGCCAACAACTTTAGCAATTTTGCTTTCGGAATAACCTTGAGTAATTTTTGTTGTATCTGCATTAGCAACTATTTTTTCGACTACACCCGGAGTTAATGTAAAGTTGTATTCTTTCTTAAAACGTTCAACCAGATTATCATATTCCGGTTTGTATCTATATCTCTGAACCATTTCTCTCAAATTTGTCTTTTCTTCTTCGTAAGGTTTCTGGAATGATTCGCCAGTAAGCTTTATTATATGATAACCAAATTGAGTTTTCACAATCTTTGAAATTTCGCCAACTTTTAGATTGAAAGCTGCTTCATCAAATTCTTGAACCATTCTTCCGCGATCAAAAAATCCAACATCACCTTTGCTTGTCTTGCTGTTTGGCTCTTCAGAATAATTAAAGGCAAGTTCGTTGAAGTCTTCGCCATTCTTAATTCTTTGCTCGATATCTTGAATCTTCTTCAGTGCTTTTACTGTGTCTTTTACACCGGTTGAATCCTCGGTGCGAATCAAAATATGATCTGCGCGGACGGTTACTCTACGCGGACGTTTTTCTGTTGCTTTCAAAATGTGAAAACCATAACCGGAGAAAATCGGCTTTTGGAAAACTTGACCAACTTCCAAACTATAGATTGCATCTTCAATAGTAGGAAGGTTTATCATTCCGGCAGAAAAATAATATACATCTCCGCCGCGTTTAGCAGTGTTCTGATCTTTGGAATACTCGGCAGCTAATTTTGTAAAATCTTCCCCTTTGTTTAATCTTGCAATTAATTCATTTGCAAATGCTTCTGCTTGTTCCTTTGTTCTAGTTGAATCTACAGAAATAAAAATGTGACTTGCACGGTATTCTGTATTTCTTCTTTCGTAAAGCTTTTTCATACTTGGTTCATAAATCTCTTTTTCAAGCATTAAAGTTGTACCGATGTTCGCCTTATAATCATCGTATTCTTTTTTCATATCCGGATCTGAACCAAAACCTCGTACCTCAGCATCGCGCAATTTCATTTTATAGTTGGTATAGAGATCTAAAAACTTGTTTAGTGCGGCTGCAGAATCAGTTTTAGCCTTTTCAACTCCACCAGAGTTTTTAAGATAAGCTTTTTCAAATTCGTCAAGATAAATTTGCTGTTTGCCATATTCGGCAACCACTATTCTTCCGTTCTGTGCGGAACATGAGATAAAAACAACTATTGAAGCGAGAACTAGTAAGAGTTTTACAAAACGCATCAAATTCCTCCAAAATGGTATTTTTTAAGTGTGCTATTTTATCCAAAGGGGCTCTGAAAATCAAGGAAAGGAGTTTGCCCTAGGCTTGCTTTAACTACATTAATCTAAAGATTGTTTCAAAGGAAATGGTCTGGTATTTCGCTCCCAGAACGTTTCAAAATCATATCCTTGAATTGACTTGTTTGCCTCAGCTAACTGAAGTCTTTTTTCGGTTAGACAAGCATATGTTTTATCAATTTCAACACCCAAATATTTTCTGCCCAGCTTTTTAGCTACTACTGAAGAAGTGCCGCTTCCTAAAAAGGGATCGAAAACCAAATCCCCTTTTCTGCTGCTTGCCAGTATCAATTTAGCAATCAGTTTTTCCGGTTTTTGAGTTGGGTGATCTGTGTTTTCCGGCATTGACCAAAAAGGGACAGAAATATCCGTCCAAATATTAGAAGGAAAAGTTAAACGATATCCATTTTCGCCAATCGATTTCCAGTCTTTGGGATCGCCGTTTTCTTCTCTATAAGGAGCCAAAACCTTGCGAAGCAGTTTCACTTTTTCTGTGTTGAAGGTGAATTTATTAGACATTGTGCAAAACCAGATATCTTCAGAGCTGTTCTTCCAATTTGTTTTGGAGCCTCTTCCCTTTTCTCTTTCCCATGTTATCCGGTTACGGATTATAAAATGCTTTTCAAGTACCAGCGGAATTGAAATGGAAGAGTGCCAATCGCCGCAAACGTAAATTGATGCATTCGGTTTAAGGAGCGGCTTCAGTTTGATTATAAACTCATCAAGATATGAAGCATAATCATTTATTGATTTTTTTTGAAACGCAATCGAATTGAACTGTTTATTCATGTTATAGGGCGGATCAATAATCATCAAGTCAACAAACTTTTCCGGCAAAAACTGAAGCGCTTCGAATAAATCTTGATGAATAGTTTTATTCACAAGTTTTTTAGCGTTGGTATCCGCAGTTAATGTGATAAGCCTTGATGAAAACTGGCTTACCTCCGCACGGTTCAATTTTATAGTTTTATTAAGGGGCGATTTTGGCATTCAAAAAGATAAGTCCCGCAAATAGCGGGACAATTAAATTATTTTGCTGTCTTACCAAGTTCGATTGCGTCATCAATCTCGATGAGTTTAACTTTTCCTTCTTCGGCAGTGTCTAATGCAAGTACCATTCCTTGCGATTCAACTCCGAATAACTTAGCCGGTTTTAAATTGGCCACCATCAATATTTTTTTGCCTATCAGTTCTTCCGGAGAATAGCTCTTAGCAATTCCGGCAACCAACTGACGTTTTTCACTGCCAAGATCAATTTGCAGTTTAAGCAGTTTATCGCTCTTCTTAACATTTTCTGCGGCTACTATTTTGCCGACTTTCAATTTCACCCGTTTGAATTCATCTATCGTGATTTCTTCTACTATTTCTTTTGGAGCCTCTTCAACAATTTGAGGAAGTTTATTAACTTGTTCTTCAATCACTTTGTCTTCCAATTTTGTGAATAGAATTTGAGGTTCGTTTAGTAATTGTCCCTCTGCCAAATTTGTATTGCCCGATTCCAGCCAATTAGTTGGCTTTGCATTAAGCATTTCGAAAATCTTTTCGCTTGCAAATGGTATTACCGGACTAAAAATTTCCGCAAGCGTGTAAATAATGTTTAAGCAAATATTTATTGTAGTGCCGCATTGCTCTTTGTTAGCCTTAGAACTCTTCCACGGTTCAGAGTCATTAAAATATTTATTACCAGCGCGGGCTAGATTCATCATTTCAAAGATTGCGTCTTTTACCTTGTAGCGCTCAAGAAGTTCAGCAACTTTCACCGGAGAGTTTTTCAGAATTTCAAGCATTTCTGCATCTATCGGTGCAAGCGTGCCTCTAGCCGGAACTTTTCCTTCGAAATGTTTATGTGCAAAGGTGAAAGTCCGGTTAACAAAATTGCCTAATATATCAGCAAGTTCTCCGTTTGTGCGGGACTGAAATTCCTTCCAGTAGAAATCTGTGTCTTTCCCTTCCGGAAGATTTGCGCCAAGCGTATAACGTAATGTATCAGCCGGGAATAATTCCAAAAATTCATCAACGTCAATTCCCCATCCGCGAGATTTTGAAAACTTCTTCCCTTCAAAATTAAGGAACTCGTTTGCCGGTACATTCTGCGGCAAACAGTATTTCACTTTGTTAACATCATTCCAGCCCATTAAAATTGCGGGGAAAATGATGGTATGAAAAACCACATTATCCTTGCCTATGAAAGCGATGTATTTAGTTTGTTCATCTTGCCAATACTTTTTCCATAATTCCGGTTCGCCTCGTTTTTCCGATAGCTCTTTTGCCGCCGAGATATAACCTAGCACAGCTTCGAACCAAACATAGAGAACTTTATTTTGTACACCATCCAGCGGAACTTTAACGCCCCAATCCAAATCGCGTGTTATTGCGCGGTCTTTTAGAACATCGTTAAACCAGCCGCGGCAGTATTGAAGAACATTCTCTTTCCACTTATACTTTTCATCCATCTCGTTAACATACTTTTCCAAACGTTCTTGAAATTTTCCTAGCGGGAAATACCAGTGAGAAGTTTCTTTCCACACCGGAGTTTCTCCGGTCATTTTGCTCTTCGGATTCTTCAATTCCGTAGGATCGTAAAGAGAGCCGCACTTTTCGCACTCGTCGCTTCTTGCTTCTTCATTGCCACACTTTGGACAAGTTCCTTCTACATATCTATCGGGTAAAAACTTATTTACTTTCTCATCATAGAACTGCATTGTTTTCTTTTCAACAAGCAATCCTTGGTCGTAAAAACATTTAAAGAATTCTTGAGCGGTTGCATGATGAATAGGTATGCTGGTGCGGGAGTAAATGTCGAAACTCATTCCAAATTTTTCAAACGCTTTCTTGTTTGCTTCGTGAAATCTGTCTATAACCTCTTTAGGAGTGATTTTTTCTTTATCTGCAGTAACTGTAATTGGCACACCATGCTCATCGGAACCGCAGATATAGATTATATCATCCCCTTTTAAGCGTTTATAGCGTACATAAATATCCGCCGGAAGATAAGCTCCGCTTAAATGGCCCAAATGTATATTGCCATTTGCGTAGGGCAGTGCAGATGTAACTAAAATCTTTTCTTTAGCCAAAACAAACCCGGAAATGTTTAATAATTGTGGGCAAATATAGGAAAAATCTTCTTTAGGAGTGACTGAGTAACTGAGTGCCAATGTACCTGAGCAAAAAATAATCAATTTCTCTGGCGCTCAGGATCTTAGGCACTCTGCAATAAACGTCTTATGCAGTTCCTTATCCTCGTACTTATTATCACTAGAATTCAACTCATCTGAAGAATAGCCGGAGTGAATGTTCTTAATGGATACAATTTTAGTATCATCGTCAACATCATAGACAATTCGCCACGTGCGGTAAGCCAGAGTATATTCATCTTCATTTATAGATATGCGTTTTCTAGAATCATCTTTCGGATAAAACTCCAGTTGGAGGCGGGCAAAATTCACCAGATTAATATTCGCTTTCTCTTTAAGCCACGCAGTTTGTTTTTCAGCTACATCAGAAAAAGTAACATCATATTTTTCATCTAAGTTTTTCTTCACCCAGCCGGTTGCGGCGTTCGGAAATGAATCAGAGTATGGCAGATATGGTTTTATATCTAGCACCGGCGAACCGTCAAGTATATCCGACTGGGAAATGTAGATTTTCAATCCTTCAACTTTTTCTAGCTTAACACAGCTCATTCCAATTTGGTTTGGACGGTACGGAGCGCGGCTGGCAAAAACTCCAACCTTCTTTCTTGTATGCCGGGGCGGATTTACCAGAGGTTTCCAATTATTGTTCAAGTGGAATTGATAGATAACCCAAATTCTTTCAAATCCATCTAATTGAGAAACAGCTTGCTCGAAATTGTTGTGTGGGAGTAATTCAATTACCGAAATATCCTCCCCGGCAAGTATTCCTTGCCGGGGAGTTTCGTAACGATAAACTAAATCTGATTTCAAATAGCCAATCGGTTTGAGAACAATTTCATGATTAACAATCAAGCGGTTATCATCCATTTCAGTTTCTCAGTTCCTTCTTGATCATGATCATATTCTTAATCTTAATCGTCTTTGAATATTGGATCAAGATCATGAGTAAGATCAAGAGTAAGAAAAATCAGCCTTCGAGACCCTTGTACATATCCTCTATCAAACCTTTGTAACGTTCTTCAATTACTTTACGCTTGACGGAAAGTTTAGGAGTTAACTCGCCGGTTTCTATTGTAAAAGGTTTATCTAAAATCGCAAACTTGCGTACACGCTCAAAATTGGCAAGTTTCTTCTGGAAGATATCAAGTTCCTTATCGAGCAATTCATAAATCTGTTTTTTATCAACAAGATCTTCAACAGTCTTGTACTGAATTCTGTTGGCGTCGGCATATTCTTTCAGAGCTTCGTAATCGGGAACGATTAATGCGCTTAAGAACATCCTTCTATCACCGATAAGAATAAATTGATCGATATACTTGCTGGCGAGGAACATGTTTTCTATTGGAGTCGGTGCAATATATTTTCCGCCGGAAGTCTTGAAGAGATGTTTCTTTCTGTCAGTAATGATCAAGAAACCTTCAGCGTCAAACACACCGATATCTCCGGTATGAAGCCACCCATCTTTAATTGTCTCATCTGTTTCTTTCTTGTTCTTGTAGTAGCCTTGCATAATGTTAGGACCGTAGGCAAGAATTTCACCATCCTTAGCAATTTTAATTTCTACACCTGGATATGGCTTACCGACAGTACCGAATTTGTAATCATTAATTCTGTTGCATGCGAGAACCGGAGATGATTCTGTTAGTCCGTATCCCTCAATTACTAAAATTCCCACAGCTTCAAAAAACTGTCCTAGTTCTCTTGATAAAGCAGCACCTCCAGAAATAAAGAAACGCAGATTGCCGCCGGTTGCTTCACGCAGTTTATGAAAAACTAGTTTATCTGCAAGTTTTCTCTTTAGTGAGAGAAAGATCGGAATCGGTTGCCCCGATTTTTTAGCTACTTGGAATTCTTTTCCAAGTTCAATTGCCCAGTTAAATATTTTTTGTTTTTTCTCCGGCTGACTTTCAACATTGCGTTTAATCTTCGAATAAATTCTCTCGAACAAACGGGGGACGGCCGTCATAATTGTAGGCTGAATTTCTTTTAAGTTCTGCGATACTTTTTCGATGCTTTCGGCATAAGCTATTATTGATCCCGCTGAGAAAGCAGTATAGTAGCCGGCCATTCTCTCAAAGATATGGCACAGCGGGAGAAACGAGAGGAATGTATCGGTCGCGCCAATATCAAATACTTCGTGAGCGCCTTTAACATTTGATGTGATATTCTTATGAGTTAAAACCACACCTTTAGGCACTCCGGTTGTTCCCGAAGTATAAATGATTGTACAAAGATCATTCTCCTGGCAAAGTCTTAAACTGTCTTCAAAGTGAGATGAATTTGTTTTCTTAAACTCGACACCTTTTGCCTGAACATCGGCAAAAGTAAACACATCTTTCTCTGTTCCCTTTTCATCATTGTTCATTACAATTATGAAGCGAAGAGTTCTGCATTCGTTGCGGACTTTCAAAACTTTGTTAAGTTGAAACTTATTTGAAACAATTATTCCTACTGCTTCAGAATTGTTTGTGCAGAACTCAATTGTTTCGGAAGTAGAGATTGGATAGAGAGGAACATCAACGCCGCCCAGACCAAGAATAGCGAAATCGGAGTAAACCCATTCGGGTCTGTTCTCTGCAATTATCGCAATCTTATCGTTCCGTTTGAAACCCATTGATGCAAGACCAAGCGCAAACAATTCCGTCTGCCTTGCCAATTCATCATAAGTTACCCCAACCCATTGATCTCCAACGCGGTGTTTCAGCGCCGGGCGTTCCATTCCTTTCCCGAATTCCTTCGTCATTATTTGGTAAAGCTGAGAAATCGTTTTGAATTCTTTGTAAAGCGCCATGCAACTCTCCTCAGAAGTTTGGCGTCAAGATAAGGCGGGAGTGATTTATTTGCAATAACGGATAAAAAAAACCGGAAACGAATGTTTCCGGTTTGATAACCCTAAATAAAATTATTATTCGTTTAGTACAGATATTATAATCGAATCTTTGTGACTAGTATTTTCTGGCTTCCTAACAGCTTCATTTTTAGCATCTGCTAATTTGTAGTCTTTTAATGATACTAATGGTAAGATATCGATCTTAACCTTTTCTCCAACAGAGAGATTTACTCTTTTGCTAGTATAGAATTTAGTGTTTGCTGTAACTTGGCAAATTAATACATCAACAGTGTAAATATCTTTTTCCTTAACAATCGGAGTCATTGCAACACATAATCTCACTTGACTGTCACGTATATTTTGTGCTAATGTATCTAGGAACTTTTCTCCTTCAAAATAGGATGTATAAGGAACAGATACTAAACCCGAATAAAAATGCGCTTCTTTTGTTGTTTCTTTTGTCTTTATTGTTTCCTTATATAGTCTTAAGGGAGAAGATATGCGTTGAAAGATAATCTTATCGTTGCTTTGTCTTAGCCATTCTAGACTTAGCCCTAGATTTGTTGTAGGCAGAACAGAACGTTCAAGCAACCATTTAATATTAGCTTCATTAAATATTTCATCTGGATTGTAAGTTCCAGCATCAAAATCATTAAATAGTTTTTTCTTTAAAAGAGGTTGGTATGGGGCTGATTTTTGCCAAAACAATCTTAACTTAATTGAACTATTTGGATAAAATGAATCGAAAAGTGTAAAACTTGTCGCAATGTTTAGTGGGAATGTTAATTCTTTTTCATAAAAACTAATATTATAAGCATACTTATTAGAACTAATGCTACCTTTTTTTTCGAATAGGACATAATTAAAAGTAAGGTTTACTGAATCATTCATTATCTTTTTCGGGTGAAGATTAAAATCAATTACGTAATCATCTGGTTGCAGTGTATTATTAATTCCGTTTAAGTATGTTTTTTTATTCTTCACTAGACTAGAATATTTTATAAAAATAGAATCAAGCGAAGAGGCAACTCCATTTTGAGACCCATCATTCTTTCCCATAAGAGTCCCACGCATATTTCCATTTTCATCTTGTGAATTATTGAGTATTATTTCATACGATTTAGACTTGACTAAAAACTCATAAGACAATTTTGTGTCTTTTCCTTGGGATAAAATCAGATTAGCTAATGCCAAAAATAATATTACTATTTTTTTCATAATTCAAATCCTTCTTTAGAATCAAAGGTATTATTAAACACTACCTTTTCTGTTTTTAGAGAATTTATATAGTCTAAATACTTTATTTGAGAATTATCTTTTCTTTTTGTAGCCACAATTGTTATATGTCTTTTAGGTGTTTTTTGTACTGAAACTTCTTTCTCCACAAAGACAGTGTCGACTCTGACTTCGTTTTTTGTTACTAAAACTTCTTTTGGTTTTGCGGTAGCTAATAAAAACAACAGCAATATTGCCGCCGCACTGCTTGTATAAAACGCTGCTCTATAAAACTTGCCGATGGTTTGAGCTTTCGGCTTATTCTTTATTTCATCCAGATTTTCCGCGCAGAAAATTCTCGATTTTTCTTTTAGAATAATCAAATCGGAAAAGAGCTTTCGGCATTCAGTACATTCAGCAGTGTGAGCAAACATTTCCGATTGCTTCTCGCTCTCCAGTTCCCCATCAACAAATAAATTTATTTCTTCATTAAAGTGTTTCATGGTTCACCTCATTTCAAATATTTTCTAAGCTGTTCACGTACACGGAACAGTTTTACTTTTACATTGTCTATTGTAATGCCTAAAATGTCCGCAATTTCTTGATATGAATGACACGCGTACTCACGCAGATAAATCAATTCATATTCCTCTTTGTTCAGCTTCTTCATTGCATCATTAAGAGTAATTTTTTCATCAAGATTGGAATCAATTCTTTCCGTTATGCTCTCATCTATCGAAACTACGTTAGAAGCTTTTCCATTCAATTTTTTATAGCAGTAATTGCGCGTGATAACAAGAAGGTAGGTTTTGTAACTGCATTCTCCTCTAAAAGTATTTTGACTATTAATAAAACGGACAAATACTTCTTGCAGAGCATCTTTTGCATCATCGGAATCTTTAAGCAGACTCATCGAATAATTGAGAATATCATTGGAGTAGCGGTCGAACAGCTCCTTTACGTTATTCTCTTTTTGATTCATCCCTTTCCCGAAATAATTGCGTCTGTAAATAGATTCAATTTCCCTTAAAATGTTACAAAATTATTTCAGCAGTTTCACTTTTTATTAATGATTAGAACAATTCCGCCCTAAACATAAGCCGGTTTAGTTCCGGGATAGGCCTGTTTTGTCCGGAGATGCAATTGTTCTATCTGTAGTAGAACCGGTTCTATTCGGAGATAAACGTGTTCTATGTAGAACTCCGGTTGTTCTGCCCCAGCATGAACCGGTTCTGTTTTAACAGCCGTTTGTTTTACTTTGTGATAAACCGGTTTTGTCTCAAGATAAACGCGTTTTGTTCCAGCCCAAACCGGTTCTATTTTACCCTCCAATTGTTCTACTTTGAGGTAAACCGGTTCTATCCGGAGATAAACGCGTTCTGTTCCAACCCAAACCGGTTCTATTTTGACCCAAACGCGTTCTAGTTGGAACCCCATTTGTTCTAGTTGAGGATAGGAAAATGGCTCATTTTCGCACTTTTTACGGAGTAGCCGCAAAAGTGCCGGTTTTTAGGCATTCTAAGAAGAAGATTAGGAATGGGCGCGGATAAGTTATCTTTTTAACTATCCGCCTATTTAGCTGCTGAGAAAACAACACCATCAACTACCGGTGTAACGCAAATCAGAGGGTTTTGGGGAACCTTGAACTTCTCGAATATCTCTTCGAAAAGCCGATACTGTAAACCTTGCTTTTCCAGCTTGGAGAATTTTTTGTAAGGCATAAATTCCCCCTTTTTGTTTCTAGGCGCATCAAAAGTATATGCCGAATCGAAATCTACTTTAGCATGCTCTTTTAAGAACTCAATTTTTTGCAGATCTCCTTCATCGCTCTGATATGCTTTTGCTTTAAAAGCAGTTACGGCGCCGTTGTCAATTATCAAGTAAACATTCAAAATTGTTTCGCCCATAGTCTTTCCTTCAATGCTTTGTTATAGATAAATCTGAAAATAATAGGTTAGTAAGTTAGGAAAAAAGATTTGGGCTAAAGCCCATTTTGTGTGTGCTTTTTATAACCCCACGCTTAAGCGTGGGGCTATAAAACAAACCTAACCTTATCGGACTTTAGTCCAATATCCGCTTATTCAAACCGATAAGTACCGGTAAAGCGATGTCAAAGAAATAAAGAATCAATAAGATATTTCTTTAATTAATATATGCGGATTTATTTTCCGAACCACTCTTTATAAAGTTCCGGTCTTCTATCTCTCATAAATAATCTCTTTGCGTGAGAATTATCATTTTTTTCCAAATCGATATTGCAGAAGAGAATTTCATCTGTTCCAATTCCGGCGCGTGCAATGACTTCCCCATCCGGGTCGCAGACAAAAGATTCTCCGGAAAAATTTAGACATTCCTCTTCCCCTACACGGTTGCAAAGCGCAGTGTAATAACCATTTTGAAAAGCGGCCACTCTCATTTCAGCTTCGTACAAACCTTCCGGCCATTCGCCCACAGCACCGGCTTGCGGAATGAAAACTATTTGGGCACCGTTAATAGCTAATGCGCGCATGTATTCGGGATAGTGGCGGTCATAGCAGATTGCGACTGCAATTTTTCCAAATGCAGTTTCGTAAACCGGAGCGCCTGTATTGCCCGGAGTATAAAAATCTTTTTCATAGAAACATTCGTAATCGGTAATGTGAATCATTCTTGTAACGCCCAGAATTTTTCCATCTGCATTTATCACCGGAGAGGAATCGTATGTATTCTCCCGATCTTGCTCATACAAATTTAGAATTATAACAACGCCTAATTCTTTGGCTAGTTTGGAAAACAATTCGGTCGTTTTACCGGGAACAGATTCGGCAATATCCAAAGGTTTGGCAGAACGGTTCTGAGGGAAAAATTTTGTGAAGGCTAATTCCGCAAAACAGATAATTTTTGCTCCATCGGAAGCAGCTTTCTTAACAGCTTCAATTCCTTTGCTGATGTTTTCTTCTTTGTTTACTGAAGCCTTCTGCTGCACTAATGCAATTTTCACTATTGTCATAAATTATTCTTTATTCCTCAATACAAATAAAGCCAAGAAACAAGCAAACACAAAAGCCATTTTGCAGATCAAGCTTTCTGCCGCGGTTAAAAATGTTGGAAAGAAAATCGCAAAGATCATTGAGGGTAGAAACGTAAATAGATATCCAAAGAAGAATGTTCTTGTCAGCGCTTTTTTCTTTGGGTCTTCTTCGCCTCCCCATTTTTTATTTAGGATTATCATTGAGCCGATAATAGGCAAATAATAAACTACACCGTAAAGCTGTCCCAGCGGATAATAATATGATGCATAAAGCACAGTACACTTAGTAACTGCTAATTGATCGATTGCAAATAAATAGAAAATGATAAAGAATAATGCCGGGATGAAAATTAGTTTATGGTGTTTTCCAAGTTTCTCTGTATATGTTAAAACTGTGTAAAGACCAAGCGGTGGCAATAATGAGATATCTGCAAATGCTAAATAAATAATAAACTGCTGTTTAAGCCCAACAAAGCAAATTAGAAACTCTAAAAACTGATAGCCAAACAGTATTCCAATCATAGTGATAACAAGCTTGTTAACCTTATTCTTTTTAGCAAAGATTAAAAGGTTAACAATAAAGACTAACTCCATACAAGCAATTAGGAGAGAAACAACTCCGTCAAATGAATTCATTTATTTACCTAATTAATTCCGATGAATAAGAAAAAAGTGCCGGAGTTCCGCCGGTGTGCCAGAAAAGAATATTCTCATCGTTAGAAAACTCTTTCTCCTCAATCATTCTAATTAAACCGCCGAATACTCTTCCGGTATAAACGGGATCGATTAAAAGTCCTTCCTTCTCGGCCAGCAATTTAATTGCCCGTCGTTCAAGTTCGCCAACAACACCGTAATCATTTTCAATAAACTCATCGCGGAGAATAACATCATTCAATGAAAAGGTTTTTCCAATTTCAAGTTCGTCGGAGAGTTCATTGGCTAAATCTTTTATGTGAAGATTGTAAGGTTTATCTCCCGCTTCCCCTTTATCAATTTGAACACCAATAATTTTTGATGCGCAGTCATAGAGTGCTTTTCCAGCTATCAAACCGGCATGTGTTCCTCCGGAACTTGATGCGAAAATCACACTGCCGATACTTAAATCCAATTCCTTCATTTGCTTCTGAAGTTCATTTACAGCATCAACATATCCCAGCGCGCCAACTCTATTCGATCCGCCGTAAGGAATTATGTATGGTCTTTTACCTTCCATCATCAGTTGTTGAGCAATGAGAGGAATATTTTCTCCTTTACGGAATTCTGTTGACCAGTGAATTTTAGCGTTGAAGAGTTTGTCCAGAAGAAGATTTCCAGCATACTCATTTGTTTCTTCGCCCCGAAGTGCGAGATGGCATTCAAGACCGCTCATAGCAGCTGCGGCTGCAGTTTGTCTGCAATGGTTAGATTGAGCCGCTCCGCCGGTAATAACACAATCGCAGTTATTTACCAGCGCATCACCAATAAGGAATTCGAGCTTGCGAGTTTTGTTGCCACCGAATGCGAGTCCGGTCATATCATCCCGCTTAATGTAAATTTGTGGACCGCCGAAATACTTAGTTAAGTTTTCAAGTTTGTGAAGCGGGGTTGGGAAAAAGCCAAGTTTCTTATGAGACATATCGGAGATATTCAATTTTCACCGTTTCATTTTTGTGAAATGATTATTAATTCTTCTTGAGGCTCGCACATATATTCAGCGCCATTTTCAGTAACTACTGCCATCTCTTCAACTGAAATTGTCTTTGTCTCGTTGTTGCCAATGTTCCAGCAGAAAAATCCATCGTAAGCAAAAGTTTGTCCAACCCTAAGCAATCTAGCACTGTTTCCAATAGGTTTATCGCTTCTTGCTGCACCGCTAAGTGCCGGACCGGCATCGTGTGCCCAATATCCAACCGGATGGCCAGTGCCCCACATAACCGGAAGAGAACCACACTCTTTCATCCAATCTCTTTGAGCTTTATCAACACTCCATCCGGTTACACCCGGTTTCATTGCTTTCAAAACAAGTCTGTGCCCTTTAATAGAGTTATCAAAATACTTTTTGATTTCTTGCGGAGCTTCAGATTCTCCCGGTTTCAGAACATAAGCGAATCTTTGAATATCGCTTGACCAAACATCGTAAACTCTTATTCCAAAATCGGTTTGAATAACATCGCCGCCCATAATAACTTTTTCAGTTGCATTTGAATGACCTCTATCCGGACCAGAGTTTACATTCGGGTTTTGATCGGCCGCCCAGCCATCTGTTACACCAAGCTCAGACATTCTTTTCTTAAGATACTTAGCAACATCCGAATCCTTAGTAACTCCCGGTATCACAGTATTATAAGCTTCATATTGAAGTTGAGAAGTTATCACTGCAGCTTTTTTCATTATTTCAATTTCTTCCGGAAGCTTAACTGAAAGCCATTCCATTACTAAATCTAAGGAAGAGACCAATCTAACTTTGTATGTTTCATCAAGCGCATTTTCAAAAAACTTTCGCTGCGTGTATGATAGTCCATCTGCAATGTTATACTCGGAAGAATTGATGGCGATTTTCTTTGGATCATATTTTTTTATTTGATCTGCAATTACTCCCCAAATATCCGAACCACGCGGAATAACAACTACTTCATCCTGTAGTTTTAAGTCTTGCAAAGCTTTTGCCTCACCTTCCGGCGAGATTGCAATATTTTTTATAACTCCATCTTTAAGGAAGAACATGAAAGCAGCAGTACCGCCAGCATTCTCACCGCCAACATGCAAAGCCAAAGGATCGTTATTGTTTTCTCTGCAGACAACTATCCATGCATCTACTCCGGCATTTTTCATTGCATCCGGAAGTAATTTTTGGATTCGTTCTTTTCTAATTCTTAGCCACGGATTTTTCTCCGGAGGGAATGGCAATGTCTGAGCTTCTGCAAAAGAAGCAAATGTGAAAACAACTATTAGGAAAAGAAAGAGAGCTTTCTTCATGGTTCATTCCAAATGATTAGAAAAAACATGTTACGGAAAATTTATTTTAATTCTTTTACTTCTATAAGTTCAATTATAGTTCCCCACATGTGAGTACTCATCATATCAGCTTTTTCTTTGTAAGAAAACCAGATTCGCTTACCGGCAACACAATATTCTTTAGGTAAATTCAGTGGGTCTAAATTCTGATTATCATCCGAGACGATTCCCCAAAAACCTCCTTCAAAATCAAGATGAACGACAGTTCCGGTTTTTAACTCATTATCATTATCGCCATCCAGAATTGAGCAAGCCGATAAGAAAGTAATTGATAGAACTATAAGCAGTAATCTTTGAAACATTCTCATTGGAATGCCTCCCTCTTTTTCAGAGGGAAGCATAATAAATTTTAACCTTTTGGGCCAACCATTTTTTCCGGGCGAACTACTTCGTCAAATTTTTCGGAAGTAAGCAAGCCAAGTTCCATTGCGGCTTCCTTCAAGGTCTTGTTTTCTTTATGAGCTTTCTTAGCAACTTTAGCGGCGTTATCGTAACCAATAACCGGATTAAGAGAAGTAACAAGCATCAAAGAATTTTCAAGATGCTTTTTGATATTCAAATCGTTTGCAACAATACCAACAACACAGTTATCTGTAAAGCTTTCGCAAGCATCTGCAATTAATTTTATTGATTGAAGAATATTGAAAGCAATAATCGGCATGAATACGTTCAACTCGAAGTTACCGCTGGCACCGGCAAAGTTAATTGTAACATCGTTACCGAATACTTGAGCACAAACCATAGTCATTGCTTCGGATTGTGTAGGGTTTACTTTTCCCGGCATGATAGAACTGCCCGGCTCATTTTCGGGCAAAGAGATTTCTCCAATGCCGCAGCGGGGACCGCTGCCAAGCCAGCGTGCATCATTAGCAATTTTCATTAACGAAGCTGCTAATGTTTTGAGCACTCCGCTCATTTCAACCAGTGCGTCTTTTGCAGCCATTGCTTCAAATTTGTTTGGAGCTGTTTTGAATTGCTTGCCGGTAAGTTCGGAAATCTTTGCTGCAACTTTAACAGCATATTCCGGATGTGTATTTAGTCCGGTACCAACTGCAGTTCCGCCTAAAGGAATTTCGCTCAAACGCTTCAATGCATCGTTAACTCTTTCCAATCCATTTGTTAATTGCTGAGCATAACCGGAGAATTCTTGTCCCAAAGTTAAAGGAGTTGCATCCATTAAGTGTGTTCTACCGATCTTAATAATGTCTTTAAACTCTTTAGCTTTTGCATCGAGAGCATCGCGCAATTTTGCAACCATTGGAATCAATCTGCGGTGAATTTCTTCAACCGAAGCAACATGAATCGCAGTAGGAAACGCATCGTTAGTAGATTGAGCTTTGTTCACATCATCATTCGGATGAATGGGTTTCTTGCTTCCTAAAACACCGCCGGCCATTTCAATAGCGCGGTTGCTGATAACTTCATTCACATTCATGTTTGTCTGTGTGCCGCTTCCCGTCTGCCAAACAACCAAGGGAAAATGATCATTCAGCTTTCCTTCAATCACTTCATCGGCTGCTAATAAAATCAAATCAAGTTTTTCTTTTGGAAGTGTACCAAGTTCGTTGTTAATCAACGCGGCAGCTTTCTTAACAATAGCCATTGCGCGGATAAATTCTGCCGGGAATCTCTCTCCGCCAATCTTAAAATTCATTAACGATCTTGCCGTCTGAGCGCCATAGTATTTGTTTGTTGGAACTTGTATTTCGCCCATGCTGTCGGTTTCGATGCGGTATTCCATTCTGCTCTCCATTAATTTTTATTTCGTGATCAAATTAGGACAAAGCTATTTTATTTTCAAACGGTAAGATGAAAGAATTGCAGAATGGGTTCTAAAATGAAATGGACTTACTCTTGGCCTTCGCTGCCTTCATCAACTCTTCTTGCTCCAACGTAGCGTTTTTTGTAGTAAGCTTCTTGTAGAGAAGAAATTGTAACTCCAAGCGATGTACTGGAATGAATAAACTGATCGTCGCCAATATAAATTCCAACATGCCCGGGGTTCGATCTTCTGCGTGTATTGAAGAAAACCAAGTCGCCAAAAGATAAATCTTCACGTTCAACTTTTTCTCCAACAGTAAATTGTTCTCTTGCAGAGCGTGGTAATTTTATACCGGTCGATTTTTCAAATACTTGCAATGTAAATCCGGAACAATCAATACCTTTTTCAGTATTGCCTCCATACTTGTAAGGAGTTTCGAGATACTTAATCACTTGCAAAAGTATTTCTTCACGGAAGCCAAGCGGCACATCGGGATTAATGTAATTTTTGTAGTTGGCAATAAATTCTTTTCTATCGATTATGCTTTCTTGTGGCGGGGCTTCATCAAATTCTTCTTCAGTGGAGTCGGGCAAACTTTCTTCAACAATTCTTGGTTCAGATGTTTTCTTTGAACTTGTTTTGGTGTTTTTCTTGGGAGTGGTTTTCTTCTTTTGTTGTGCAGCAACTTCTTTCTTCGATCCGTAACGCTGCGCACTAGATGAAGGTGAACATGCGGAAATTAGCATAAAGCTGATAATCCCCAGAATAATTTTTTTGAATAGCTGATTCATTCTTGGGTTATCCTAAATAAGCTCTAAGATTTTTGCTGCGCGAAGCGTGGCGCAGTCTTCGGATGGCTTTTTCTTTTATCTGTCTTACTCTCTCGCGCGTAAGATGGAATTTTTCACCAATCTCTTCAAGAGTCATAGAATGTTCCTTGCTCAACCCGAAGTAGAGTTTAATTACTTCAGCTTCTCTTTCAGATAAAGTTGAAAGCGCTCTTTCAATTTCCCTTTTCAGAGATTCATTCATCAGTTTTTGATCCGGCGAAGGTTCTTCATCACTTTCTAAAATATCGAGCAAGCGGTTCTCTTCACCTTGAGAAAAAGGAGCATCCATAGATACTGCACGACCGGCAATTTTTAGCGTGTCGGAAACTTCAGAAATATCCATCTGAAGTTCTTGAGCTAATTCTTGCGCGCTCGGTTCACGCTCATATTCTTGTTCCAGATTGCTGTAAGCCTTTCCAATCTTATTTAACGCACCCACTCTGTTAAGAGGCAAGCGGACAATCCTAGACTGCTCTGCAAGTGCTTGTAGAATTGATTGGCGAATCCACCATACGGCATATGATATAAATTTGAATCCGCGTGTTTCATCAAAACGATGAGCAGCTTTAATTAATCCAAGATTACCTTCGTTAATTAAATCGCCGAGCGAGAGACCTTGATTCTGATATTGCTTTGCTACGGAAACCACAAAGCGAAGATTGGCTTTTACAATTTTTTCCAGCGCGAGTCTATCATTCTGTCTAATCCGTATCGCGAGTTCAATTTCTTCATCCGGTGTTAAGAGATCAACTTTACCAATTTCTTGAAGATATTTATCTAACGACTGACTTTCTCTGTTTGTGAATTGCTTTGAGATTTTCAAACAACCTCCTACTTACGATCGACGTTAATTGAATCAACTATCCCCACAATGGTTGCATCAACGGGAGCCATATCAACATCAAGGGGAATAACGGCTTCACTAGCAGTAACATAAAATATTATTTCACCGGGCCCGGCGCCAACAGTATCAAGCGCAATAAGAGGCTCGCCATTTTTTTCCATCAAAGAATTAATCGGCTGCACAAACATCATCTTGTAGCCATTTACGGCTTCATATTTTCTTGTTGCCCAAATTGTACCAATAACTTGTCCAAAATACATTATGCGTCAACCGTTTTTTTCATATTGTCTTTAACCGATATATCAAGCTTATCAACAATTGCCATGATTACAGCATCGACCGGTTTATTTTTAGTGATTGTAGTTTGACGGGCAGAACTTCCTTGAGCTACGATAACAATTTCACCAACACCAGCACCAACGCTGTCCACCGCAATTACTGTTGAATCTTTCGGATTGTAGTCGAGATCCAGTTGCCGAACGATTAAAAATTTTGCACCAACAAGTGCTTCATCTTTTCTAGTTGACCACACAGTACCAATAACTTTTCCTAGTAACAATTTAGCCTCGTAATTCTTTTGGTGAAATTAATTTGATTCCGCTATTCTTGAAACGCTCAATCTCTCTAGTGAGGATTGGAAGTTTATTGTTTTTCGCGAGAGAACAAACAAGAGCGTCTCGCGTGGACGCAACTTTATTAAAAAATTCAGAAATGTTCAAACTGTAACGCGGGTGAATTCCCAGTACATTTATTGCATAAAGGACAGAATCAACAGCTTCTTTCCGGAATCCATCTGCTGCAATAAAGTACAATTCTGATGCTGTTATTACTGAAGTAAAACAGACACCTTTAGTCATTGCAGTTTCCAAAATCGATGGGCAAGATAAATCTTTTTGTGTTAAGTGGTCAACAATGATATCGGTTTCAATCAGAAACTCGCTCTTTGTTTTCATTTAGTAAATGGTTGGATTGAAAATTCGACATTGGCCAGTTTGCCTTTCGACTGCAAAAATTTCTCCACAACTTCATCCGGCAATTTTTGTAATTCTTTTATAAGCGAAAACATCTCCTCTTTCGTTGAGTTAATGCTATGTTCATCTTCCCGGATATTATTAAGATTTTCATTCATTCAGAAAACTCTTTCCTTCCAAACCATTGTTAATTTTGAAGAAGTGTGCAACAGTTTGAGCTACATCCGCAAAGGTATCTCTAATACCCAGATTTTTGCCGGGAACATTCTTCTGAAAATGAAGAAGGGGAACATATTCCCTTGTATGATCTGTGCTAATATCAGTCGGATCATTACCATGATCAGCAGTTAAAATTAAGTGATCGGTTTCATCCATTGCATCTACAATTTCGGGCAGTCTCTTATCGAAGTCTTGCAAAGCTTTATAATAACCTTCTGTATCATTTCGATGGCCATAGTAAACATCAAAATCAACCAAGTTGGCAAAGAGAAAGCTATTCTTAACCAATTTGTTAGTCGATATTATTTTCTCAATTCCCTCATTGTTCGATTTGGTTTTAAGCTGGTGCTTAATACCGCTGTAATTGAACAGATCGTTGATCTTTCCAATTGCATAGGTTTCAATACCCAGTTCAGAGAGATAATTAAGAATCGTCGGCGAGGATGGATCAATTGAAAAATCTTTTCTGTTTGTCGTCCTAGCAAACTTTCCATCTTTGGTAATGAACGGGCGGGCGATTATTCTCCCTACTTCGTGCACGCCAACCATAACATTTTCGCGAGCTATTTTACAAATCTCATATTGTTTTTCGATTGGAATAATTTCTTCATGCGCAGCTATTTGGAAGACACTATCTGCAGATGTATAAACAATCGGGAATCCGGTTTTGCAATGTTCGTCACCAAGTTCTTCAATAATTTGAGTACCAGAAGCGACACAATTGCCTAGAATTCCTTTCAAGCCGGTTTCAGCAAGAAACAGATCAACAACATCCTTTGGAAATCCGTTTGGATAAACCGGAAATTCTTTTCTAGTAATTACACCGCCAAGTTCCCAATGCCCGGTTGTAGAATCTTTACCGACTGACTGCTCTGCAAGTTTTCCAAAGGAAGCTAAAGGCGCATCCTCTAATTCAACTCCTTCAATCGGATTAATATTTCCAAGACCAAATTTTTGGAGATTAGGCAAACTTAAACCGCCAAGTTTTACAGCCATATTACCCAGCGTGTCGCTTCCTTTGTCACCATATTTTTCAGAATCGGGCAACTCACCTATCCCGACTCCATCGAGAACGATTACAATAAAGTTATTCAATGGAATTCCTCTAGTTGGTACTTTTTACAGAATTGCCGCCCTTCTCAATAGCTTTTTTCAAAGCAAGTTCAGCATTGTATAAAATTTCTTGTGCATCAATTTTTCCAATAGTTGATGCAACACCAATAGAAACGGTAAAGGTAGATTGTTTTGAAACAACTGCAATTGGCTTACGAGCGATTTTAATTCTCAATTTTTCAGCCCATAAGAAAACATCTTTTGGAGGTGTATTGAAGAAATAAACCGCAAAAACTTTTTCGCTTATGCGACCGAATAGATTCATTGGAGTCATTTCTTCTTTAATCATTTGTGCTACAGCGCGAAAAACTTTAGGGAATGGATCGCCTTCAAAAAGAGATTGCTGCTCAAGAAGTTCATCCACTTTGATTAACGCAACAGCACCTTGTACAGTTAGTTCTTTGCTTTTAACAAGATCAACAGCAAACCTTTCCAAGAAAGAATCGTAGTTAAGCGCTTTTGTTTCAATATCGTGTGAGAGAAATGAACGCAATAAATTTAACGATGAATATGAATGTAGAATGAAAGCAAAAATCTTTGTAGCGTTTTTGATGAATCCAACTTCGCTGTTAGAATAAACATTCTTTTTTAGACTCTCAAAGCAAAGCACACCATAATTCTGATCGTCATACACGAGTGGAACAGCTAGGAAAGAGCCGTCAAAAGTGAAGCCTTCGTTTTTGGCAAAGCGAGGAGGAATATCGGCATTGGAGGTATCATCAATTTTAACCGGAGTTGTGCTTAATATTGCTTTGCCAACAAGAGTGCCCGTCAAATCGATTTCTAAACCATGACCAATATATTTAAGTGACGTCTTGTTTATAATTTTTGCTGTTTTGAATTTGTGTTCAATAGGTTCGTAGGTAACAAGCGTAAAAACATCCCAGTCAATTAATCCATGAACAGCAGTTTCTATTGCTTGGAACAACTCGCTTTCTGATTCATATTTCCTATCGAAAGAAAAAATATCAACAAGCGTTTTCAATCGCTGTTCAGCTTGAGATTCGGCAAACTTTTCTTCGAATAAACTAATTATAACCGAAATTACACGGACTATTCTTCCAAGCGCATAAACTTGTTCAATCCCAAAAGCATCATTCATCTTCGAGTCGAGAACAAGTATTCCGGTAAGTGTCTTTCCATAAAAAAGAGGAACGCCTACAAAACTTTTTATTCCTTGAGGCTGATTATAATAGCGAAGGTTATCAGTTTCGGCATTGGAAGTTATATCTGTTAAAATCTCCGGCTCTTCTTTCAGAACAATCTTGCCTAGAACATCATCTTCCAGTTCAAATTTTTGCTTTGTTAGCTCGGTCGAAGCTGATACGAAACGTTCTAGTGTTAATCTTTTTCTTTTGGCGTTGTACCAGAAGAATGCAGCGGTGTGAGCCATGTAAGCATCTTTAATCACACTAAGAATTTTTTCTAAAACGAAACCGAATTGTTCGTCCTGACTCACATCACCCGGAAGTTCTTCGAGTACGATGCTTTCAAAATTCTTTTTGAAATCCGCCGGTTTGAAAACATCTCCGCCACCGCTTCGTGGTAGTGGTGTATTAAAGTTCTCTGCAGTGATGATCTCGAGATTTTTATTCTTAGAAATGATTTTGAATTCTTCACCGCTATCGGTCTCATAACCACCGGCTCTATAAATTGCCGGTTCTTCAAGCCGATTATCGACTAGTGGAGGAAGTTCTTCTTGCTTATTAGCATCGCGTAGAAAGATAATGAACCCGACATATATAACTAGAATAACAGCGGTTATTCCTCGGTACATTATATCTTCGGTAAAAAATGGGATTGCCAAGAGAATTGGAATAATGGAAAATATTAAAACTCGTCTTTTGCTTTTGTCGTTGAAACCCATTTAATACCAATTAGTTTTGAATGACAGATAATATTTTATTTCTCAAATCAATAATAATAAAGTTCAGAGAATTTTTCATGAAAGGAAGAGTTTACTGATTATACTTATTGTCTCTTTCCTCCCGGTGCCTTTAATTGCGGAGAAATGAAAGAGATTGTCGCCGAACAGAAGCTCCGGGAAAAATTGCTGAACCACTTTTTTGCTTGATGCTAATTCTTTCTGATTGAGTTTGTCAACTTTGTTAAGAAAAACAAAATATGGCAACCCTAGTGAATTGATGAACTCATTCAACTCAATATCTGTCTGCATTGGTTCATGGCGACTGTCTATTAAGTGAAACACAATTTGGTTCTCTTTTCTTAAAGAGAAAAAACTATGGAGTAGTTTTTTCCAATCGTCTCTTTCCCCTTTGGAAACTTTAGCGTATCCAAAACCGGGTAAATCTACAAAGTAAAATTTGTTCTCAATTTTGTAATAGTTAATGGAACGTGTTTTACCGGGAGTTGAGCTGGTTTTAGCAACTTTGGAATTCAGCAACGAGTTAATAAAAGAAGACTTGCCTACGTTCGATCTGCCGCAAAGTACTACTTCCGGCAGAATTTCCTTTGGTAATTCACTCAATTTATAAACGGCTTTAACGAACTCTATATTTTTCATCTTCCCTTTTTACTCAAAACTCAGAGTGATAATTCTAATACAAAAATATTCAAATAATAGCTGACATACAGATATACTAAATGTTTTAGGATAATAATTTTAGTTTTGAAATGTGTGGAATATATTCACATCTGGAAGCGGACTTCATTAACTTGACACAGATACTGTTTAAAACAAAAAAGTCTCGCATTTGCGAGACTTTTTTACAAACTCTATAAGAAATTTTATTCAGCCTTCTTTGCAGTTTTCTTAGTCTTCTTTTCTTTCGGTTCGGCATCAGCTTCTTTTTTAGCTTTTGCCTTGGCAGGTTTCTTTTCAGCTTTTTCCGCCTTCTCTGCTTTTGGTTTAGCTGCTTTCTTTTCTTTTTTCACTTCTTTAGCAGCTTCAGCTTTTTCTTCAGCAGGCTTATCTTCAGTTTTAGCTTTCTTAGGAGCTTTTTCTTTAATAACACCGCTGTAATCAACTAATTCAATGATCGCCATTTCAGCGCCATCGCCTTTTCTTCGGCCTAAGTGAACAACACGAGTGTAACCACCGGGACGATCACCAATTTTTGCTACTATTTCAGTAAACAATTCTTTAACAATTTCTTTATCGCAAATATCCGCGGCAATTATTCTTCTTGCATGAACAGAATCGGACTTAGCTCTTGTAATCATTGGCTCAGCATAAGTTCTTAATTCTTTTGCTTTAGCTAAAGTTGTTTGAATTTTTTTATGCTTAAATAATGCGGTAGCTAATAGTCTTAATGTTGCAGCTCTATGACTTGCAGTTCTACCAAGTTTTCTTCCTTTAACACTGTGTCTCATTCTTCAACCTTATGGAAATACTAGTTGTTTTCTGGTTTATCTTTTAAATATTTTTCTACGTCCATACCAAATTCAAGACCGTAGTTGTCAACAATTTCAAGCAATTCGGCTAACGACTTGCGACCAAAGTTTCTAAATTTAAGCATTTCGCTTTCATCCTTACGAACTAGGTCGGCTAAGTATTTAATGTTAGCAGCTTTAAGACAGTTATGCGAACGTACGCTTAATTCCAAATCATCAACGCTAGTTGTTAAAATCTTACGAACTCTTTCTGTCTCTGCATCTTTCTCATTTTCAACTTTTTCTTCTTCAGGTTCAGCTTCGAAATTGATGAACATTGCAACATGGTCTTTCAAAATCTTACCTGCGTTAGATAATGCTTCCGATGGAGTAATGGAACCATCAGTTGTTATTTCGAGTGTCAATTTCTCAAAATCGTTTCTTTCGCCAATACGTACATTTTCGATATCGTAACGAACATTTACTATTGGTGTAAAGATTGAATCGATTGGAATTGTTCCGATTGTGGATTCAGCAATTTTTTGTTCGTTGCTGGGAACATAACCCTTACCAATTCCAATGCGCAATTCTATATTCAATTTAGCTTCGGCATTAAGGCGTGCAATATGTTGTTGCGGATTAAGAATTTCCAAATCCGGACAAGCTTTTTGGATATCAGCCGCAGTAAAAGCTTTTGCACCGCTTAAAGAAATTTCGCAGCTAGTTACTTTTTTATTATTCAATTTCATTCTAACTTTTTTCAAGTTAAGAATGATATCAGTTACATCTTCAACCACTCCGGGAATCGTAGAAAACTCATGCAACACACCTTCAATTTTAACAGCTGTAAAAGCAATACCAGTTAAAGAAGAAAGTAATACTCTTCTCATAGCGTTGCCTAAAGTAACTGCAAAACCTCTTTCAAGGGGGTGAACAAAAAATCTTCCGAACTTCTCATTGCTGGATGTGTCGTCAAGAACGATACCTTCCGGCATTTTAATGAATGGATAGCTCATTTATAGTATCCTCTTTAATTTTTACTTAGAATACAACTCTACGATGAGTTGTTCGTTGGCGTTCAATGGAATATCTTCTCTTTCCGGAACACTCATAAAAGTGCCGCTCAAAGAAGCTTTATCAACTGAAAGCCAAACATATACATTGTCTTTGGTTCTTCTTAAAGAATTGTGAATTGCATCAAGTTTTTTACTTTTTTCGCGGACAGCAATAACATCGCCGGCGCCAAGTAAATATGATGGAATATCGACAGATTGGTTATTCACAGTAAAGTGACCATGTAAAACCAGCTGACGAGCAGATTTTCTTGAAGGAGCAAAACCAAGACGAAATACAACGTTGTCCAATCTTCTTTCCAACAACTTAATGAGGTTAGCACCAGTAACACCTTTTTGGCGGTTGGCTTTCTCAAAGTAGTTGCGGAATTGGGTCTCTAACAAACCGTAAATTCTCTTAACTTTTTGTTTTTCTCTTAACTGAACACCATACTCAGAAAACTTGGTGCGTCTAGAAAGTCCATGTTGTCCCGGCGCATAATTTCTTTTTTCCAAAGGACATTTTTCAGAAAGACATTTAGTGCCTTTCAAAAAAAGTTTAGTTTTTTCTCTTCTGCACAATTTGCAACTTGAACCTGTGTATCTTGCCATCTAAAAATTCTCCTATTAAACTCTTCTACGTTTTGGTGGTCTGCATCCGTTGTGTGGAATTGGCGTTTGATCCTTTATAGATAAAATTTCCAATCCAGCAGTATTCAAAGCTCTGATAGCTGCTTCACGACCTGCACCCGGACCTTTAACAAGCACATCGATTTTTCTTAAACCAAGATCGTGAGCTTCTTTTGCGGCAGCTTCAGCAGTTACTTGCGAAGCAAATGGTGTGTTCTTTCTTGAACCCTTAAAACCATTTTTACCGGCAGAAGACCATGAGATAGTGTTGCCGTAAATGTCAGTAATCGTAACTATCACGTTGTTGAAAGAAGCTTTGATGTGCGCTACACCAACAGCATCAACGTGAACTTTTTTTCTCGTCTTTTTAACAACTTTAGCCAATTTAACTCCTCACAATAAAAATTAATTATTACTTCTTAGCGGCAACTTTCTTTTTGCCGGCTACAGTTTTGCGTTTACCTTTTCTGGTTCTGGAGTTCGTTCTAGTTCTCTGACCGCGCGCAGGTAATCCTCTTCTGTGTCTAATTCCTCTGTACGTTCCAATATCCATTAATCTCTTAATATTCTGCTGAACTTCACTCCTTAGAGCACCTTCAACTTTATATTCATTAGTCATTATAGAACGAATCTTTGCTAATTCTTCTTCAGAGAGCTCAGATATTTTCTTATTAGGATTAACATTAGCTTTTGCTAAAATATCCGTTGATGATTTTTCACCAATACCGAATATATAGGTCAATCCGATATAAGCTTTTTTATTCTTCGGTAAATCGATACCAGCTAAACGAGCCAAATCTATAACCTCCTAATTTTAACCTTGTCTTTGTTTATGTTTTGGATTCTTGCAGATTACGCGCACAACGCCTTTTCTTCTGATAATCTTGCAATGTTCGCACATCTTTTTGACTGAAGCTCTAACCTTCATTCTAAAACTCCGTTATTTGTATCTGTAAGTAATTCTACCTTTGTTCAAATCGTACGGTGAAAGCTCTATTGCAACCTTATCACCAACCAAAATTTTTATAAAATGCATTCGCATCTTGCCGGATATATGAGCTAATATTTCGTGACCGTTATCTAAACGGACTTTGAAAGTTGCGTTCGGCAACGTTTCACTGATTATTCCGTCTACTTTAATTGGTCCTTGTTTTGCCATTAGCTTACTGTCAATATCTCCGGTTTACCGTCTATTATCGCAATTGTATGTTCAAAGTGTGCAGAAGGCTCGCCATCTGCTGTAAATACTGTCCAACCATCTTCTGCTACTAAAACTTTATGAGTTCCAGCATTTATCATTGGTTCGATTGCCAACGTCATTCCATTCTTCAACAAAGGACCGTTGTTTCTCTTTCCGTAGTTTGGAATTTGCGGCTCTTCATGTAAAAATCTTCCGCAACCGTGTCCGCATAAATCTCTTACTACACCATATCCAAACTGTTCAACATAATTTTGGATTGCATAGGAAATTTCACCAAGTCTATTCTTTTCTACCGCTTGCTCGATACCAAGGTAAAGAGATTTTTCGGTAGCATCCATTAGTTTTTGTTTAGCTTCCGAGATATTTCCGACGGCAACCGTTAAAGCCGCATCGCCAAAATATCCTTTCTTCTCAACACCAACATCAATAGAAAGAATTTCACCTTCTTGAAGAACTCTGTTGCCGGGAATCCCGTGAACAACCTCATCATCAACTGAAGAACAAATTGAGCCCGGAAAATCAAAGGAACCAGCTTGTGAATAACCTTTGAACGCTGGACGGGCATCATTGCTTCTGATATAATCTTCTGCAATTTTATCCAGCTCTAATGTCGTTACGCCAGGTTTGGTGTAACGCTTCAATAATTGTAAAGTCTCTGCTACTATCTGACAGCTTTCACGAATTAATTCTATTTCGTTTCTGCTCTTTAATAAAATCACAATCTAACTACGCTCTTCTACCTTTAATTTTTCCGGATTTCATAAATCCGTCGTAATGTCTCATCAATAAGTGAGATTCAATTTGCTGCAAAGTATCTAAAGCAACCCCAACTACAATCAGTAGGCTTGTGCCTCCGAAGAAGGAAGCAAAACTTTGAGATACTCCTAAGTATCTTACAAATACCGGCAAAATTGCAACAATTGCTAAGAAGAAAGAACCGGGCAATGTAATTTTTGTCAAAATATTATCAATAAAATCTGCGGTTTGCTTACCAGGACGAATACCAGGTACGAAACCGCCTTGCTTCTTCATGTTATCGGATACATCTTGCGGATTAAAAGCAATCGCAGTGTAAAAATAAGTAAAGAATATAATTAACAAAGCTTCGGTCATTGTATAGAATAATGATCCGTAAGATACATACTGAGCAATACCAGAAAGAAAATCATTATTCGGGAAAAAGCCCAACAATGTTGAGGGAATAAACACAATTGATTGAGCAAATATTATCGGCATTACGCCGGCTGTATTTACTCTTAAAGGTATATATTGTGTTACACCGCCATAAACTTTTCTACCCACAACACGCTTGGCGTATTGAACTGGAATTCTTCTTGTACCTTGAGTAACAAAAATAACACCGGCAATAATTAGAACCATCAAAGCAACAATTACTACTTCGATAATGATATTGCGTTGTCCGGCTGCTATCATTTGATATTCATCTAAAATCGCAAAAGGAAAACGATCTATAATTCCGATAAAGATGATAAGGGAAATACCATTGCCCAAACCTTTTTCGGTAATCTGCTCACCCATCCACATCAAGAACATTGTGCCGGATGATAATATTAATATGGTTGAAAGAATCCATGCAAAGCCTCTTACCGGATCCGGAACAACGGGCATATTATTATTATTCATATTAAGAAGGATTGAGGTTGTACCCCATGCCTGAAATACACTAATCAAAACCGTGCCGTAGCGGGTTAATTGATTAATCTTCTTTCTGCCATCTTCACCCTCTTTCTGTAATTTTTGCAAATAAGGCACAACAGCACCGGCTATCTGCAAAACGATTGAAGCTGAGATGTAAGGCATTATTCCTAATGCGAAAATAGCAGCATTCTTAAAAGCACCACCTACAAACATATCGTAAAAACCAAAAAGACTGTTTGAAGAAGTATTTTCTGTAGCTGCAGTTAGTAATTGAGCATCAATTCCCGGTAAGGTAATGTGAGAACCAATTCTCACAATAATGAGTAAAGCAACAGTATATAGAATACGTTGTCTTAACTCATGAATCTTAAAAATATTACGGAAGGTTTCTTGTAACTTTGCCATTAAGCATTAATCTCTTTAGTTGTTCCGCCGACAGATTCAATTTTTTCTTTTGCAGAAGCTGAGAACTTATGAGCTTCAATATTCAATATTGCTTTCAACTCACCATTTCCTAAAATTTTGAATGGTGCAGCGGCTTTAGAAATAGCACCGCTTTTGTAAAGACTAACTGCGTTAATTACGCCGTCAGTAATTTTCTTATCATCAACTAATTTTTGTAATTGACCTAAATTAACTACTTGGTATTCAACTCTAAAAGGTGAATGAAAACCGCGTTTTGGAACACGTCTTTGAAGAGGCATTTGTCCACCTTCGAACCAAGCCGGGAATTTTGCACCAGCTCTAGAACGTTGACCATTTTCTCCACGTGTAGCTGTTCCGCCATGTCCGCTGCCTTCACCACGTCCAATTCTCTTAACTTTTTTATGCGACCCTTTTGCGGGCTTCAGATTACTTAAAATATCCATTTATTCCTCTTTACGCTTCAATTTCTTCGACTTTAACAAGATGCTTAACTTTATTGATCATGCCTCTAATCTGAGGAGTATCGTTTTGTACTACAAAGTGTTTAGGTCTAGCAAGACCTAAAGCTTCAATTGTTCTTTTCTGTGGAACCGGTCTATCGATAACACTTCCGGTCTGTGTAATTTTAATCTTCTTTGCCATCATTTCCTCAATTACGAATTAAATAACTCTGAAACAGACATTTTACGTTTAGCAGCCATGGCACGAGCATCCATCAAGCTTAGTAAAGCAATTAAAGTAGCTTTAACTTGATTATGTGGATTGCTTGATCCTAAAGACTTAGTAAGAATATCAGAAACTCCGGCAGATTCGAGCACCGCGCGAACTCCGCCACCAGCAATCAAACCAGTACCAGGTGTAGCCGGTTTCAATAAAACTTTGCCAGCTCCAAATTTTCCAATTACTGGATGAGGAACAGTACCTTTTAAGAGCGGAACTTTATAGACATTCTTTTTAGCATCGTCAATTCCTTTCGAAATTGCATCAGTTACTTCATTTGCTTTTCCAAGACCAACACCAACGTGTCCGTTTCCATCGCCAACTACAACAATTGCATTAAAGCTAAAACGGCGACCGCCCTTTACAACTTTAGCAACTCTATTGATATGAACGATTTTCTCTTTAAGATTATCAAGACCCGATACTTTTTTGTACTTCAAATTCAATTTTGTGTCTCCTGTTTACGAACCTTTTTTTATTTAAGCTGCTTAACAATTCAAGCACAACTAAAATCTTTGCTGCCGAGAGAGGAGTCGAACCTCTACAGACGCCTCCAAAGGGCGTTGTCCTGCCATTAGACGACCCGGCAATGTAACCCGCCGGTTGGCGGTAAACTAAACTTTTAAGCCACCTTCGCGGGCACCTTCAGCAACAGCTTTAATTCTGCCATGATACTGTAAACCGCCGCGATCGAAAACTACTGATACAATACCTTTTTCTTTTGCTCTTTGAGCAACCAACTTACCAACCAATTTGCTTTTAGATACTTTACCTTTAGCAGTTTTGATTTCCTCAGCAACTTCTTTCGAAATTGAAGAAGCTTCAACTAAAGTAACTCCAGCAACATCATCAATAACTTGAGCGTAAATATTACTTAAGCTGCGGTAAACACACAATCTTGGTCTTTCAGCTGTACCGGAAACTTTTTTACGTACTCTAATGTGTTTTCTGCTTCTAGATTTATTATCACGTGAAAACATTTTCAAACTCTCCTATTACTTACCAGCTGTTTTGCCAGCTTTACGAATAATCTTTTCAGTTGAATACTTAACGCCTTTGCCTTTATATGGTTCCGGTTTCTTAAATGAACGAATTTTTGCAGCAACCATTCCAACTAATTCTTTATCGAAGCCGTTTACTTTTACTTGAGTAGGTGTAACAACTTCCATCTTAATTCCTACCGGAGGAATAAAATAGATTGGGTGAGAGAAACCTAAGTTGAATAAAACCGCTTCGCCTTTAGCTTCTGCTTTGTATCCAACACCAACTATATCAAGTTGTTTAGTATAACCTTCGCTTACACCTTTAACCATATTCTGAAGTAGAGCGCGAGTTAAACCATGCAGAGATTTATTTTCTTTTGTATCGTCTGGTCTGGTTACAATAACTTCATCACCTTGAAATTCGATTTTCATGTTAGGATGAACTTTTAAGAACATCTCTCCCAATTTGCCTTTTACATTAAGAACGTCGGCTTTCTGAGTTACCGTAACGTCTTTAACTAATTTAACCGGTTTTTTACCAATACGTGACACTTTTGTTTTCCTCGTATAAAATTTTTACCAAACTTGGCAGACTAACTCGCCGCCAACCGATTCTTTCTTTGCTTGTTTATCTGTTAACAATCCTTTAGGTGTAGATAAAATTGATATACCTAAACCGCCAAGAACTCTAGGAATTTCATCGTTGCCCACATAAGTTCTTAAACCAGGCTTGCTTATTCTCTTCAATCCAGTGATTGATGGAACTCCGTTAACATACTGAAGGTGAACTCTTAAAACGTTCTGTTTATTATCTTCAGTAACATTGAAGTCTTTAATAAACTTCTGTGATTTTAATATTTCAGCAAGACTTATTTTCATTTTGGAAGATGGAATTTCAACGTATTTTTTTCTTGCTTTAACTGCGTTTCTAACACGTGTTAAGAAATCTGCAATCGGATCTGTTGCTGGCATTTACATTCTCTCCTTCAAATTACCAACTTGATTTTTTAAGACCAGGAATCTCACCGCGCAAAGCCATTTCGCGCAATACTAAACGAGACACACCAAATTTTCTGTAATAAGCTCTTGGTCTTCCTGTCATTTGACATCTATTTTTTAATCTCGTAACAGAAGAATTTCTTGGAAGTAGTTGAAGAGCATCATAATCACCTTTTTCTTTCAACTCTTTTCTAATCTCAGCGTACTTTGCGTACAACTTACGTTTTTTAACTTCGCGAGCTAATAAACTCTTTCTTGCCATGATTACCCTTTAGTTTATTCTTTCTTTCTGAACGGCATACCAAAAGCTGCAAGGAGCTCGTATGCTTCTTTATCTGTCTTAGCAGAAGTTACAAATGTAATGTCCATTCCAAGAACACGTGTAACTTTATCGGAATTAATTTCCGGGAAAATAATTTGCTCTTTAAGTCCGAGTGTATAATTTCCACGCCCGTCAAAAGATTTATCCGGAATACCCTTAAAGTCGCGCATACGAGGTAGAGCTACAGAAATAAATCTATCCAAAAACTCAAACATTCTTTCGCGTCTCAAAGTTACTTTCGCGCCAATCTTCATTCCTTCGCGCAACTTGAAGTTAGAGATAGCTTGTTTTGCTATACGAACAGAAATTTTTTGTCCAGTGATTGTCTCTAGATCTTTAACAGCTTCGTCCATAATCTTTTGATCTTGTGTAGCTTGACCAACACCCATGTTAAGAACAATCTTGTGCAACTTTGGAACTTGCATCAAAGTCTTATAACCAAGTTGTTCTTTCAATTTAGGAACAATCTCTTTAGCATACTTTTCTTTTAAGCGAGCTGGAATTTTTTCTTCAATAACCTTTACAGCCGGTTTTTGATCTTTCACAACTTCTTCTTTTTTAGGTTTCTGCTCTTTTTTTACTTTTTGTTCTTTTGCCATCGTAAATCCCTATTTATTAGCCAAGCATTTCGCCGCTTGATTTGCTTACTCTAACACTTTTCTTTTTGCCGGTTTTATCATCAACTATGATGTTAGCACCGATTCTTGTTCCCTTTCCGGATTTTGGATCGAGGATCATAACATTGGAAACATTTATCGGAGCTTCCTTTTCAGTAATTCCACCTTGTGGATTTTTCTGAGTTGGTTTTGTGTGACGTTTGCGGATGTTAACACCTTCAACAATCACTCTGTTTTTATCAACAAAAACTTTCAAAACCTTACCGGTCTTACCGTTGTTGTTTCCAGAAATTACTACTACGCTATCGTTCTTTCTTATTTTCATTTTCTCTTATTCCTTATAATACCTCTGGAGCCAGAGAAATTATCTTCATGAATTTTTTATCTCTCAATTCTCTTGCAACAGGCCCAAAGATACGTGTACCTCTTGGTTCGCCTTGAGCGTTGAGTAGTACAGCTGCGTTTTCATCGAAGCGAATATAAGAGCCGTCATTTCTTCTAACTTCTTTGGTAGTTCTAACAATTACCGCACGAGAAACTTCGCCTTTCTTAACTCCGCCGCCAGGAATCGCGGTTCTAACACTCACAACAATTACATCACCTACTGATGCGTACCGGCGGTTGCTACCACCTAATACTCTAATGCAGCGAACTTTTTTCGCTCCGGAATTATCCGCTACAACTAAATTTGTTTCTTCTTGTATCATGACAAGTTGCTCCTAATCAAACTTTATTACTTGGCTTTTTCAACTATTTCTACTAAACGCCATTTTTTTCTTTTGCTCAAAGGACGTATTTCCATAATTTTTACAACATCACCAACTTTGCATTCGTTGTTCTCATCATGCGCCATTAGTTTTGTAGTTTTCTTGAAATACTTTTTATAGATCGGATGTGCAACACGTCTTTCAATGGCAACTACTATGCTCTTTTGCATTTTATTGCTGATTACCGAACCAATCTTAGTTTTTCTTAAACTTCTAGTTTCCATTTAAACCCAAATTCTCCTTATTTAACTTCCTTTGAGGTTTTTGCTTCTTGCGTTTCTCTTTCCTTAAGAATTGTGTTCATCTTAGCAATATCTTTCCGTGTATTGGTGATCTTTGCAGTGTTTGTCAAATTCTTAAGTTCAAGTTGAAATCTTAAGTCGATCATGTTTTTTTGTTCTTCAAGAAGTCTTTTCTTGATTTCGTCTGTCGACATTTCTCTTATTTGATAGATCTTCATTTTCAGTCAAACCTTGTTATGATTCTAAATCCGGTCTTTGTACAATTTTTGTTTTAATTGGTAATTTATGTGAAGCAAGAACTAAAGCTTCGTGAGCGGTAGTACGATCTACACCACCAATTTCAAACATTATTCTTCCGGGCTTAATTACCGCTACCCAAAATTCAGGAGCGCCTTTACCTTTACCCATTCTAGTTTCAAGTGGCTTTTTAGAAACCGGTTTATCGGGGAAGATTCTGATCCAAACTTTACCATCTCTTTTCATTTGACGTGATAAAGCAACACGGCAAGCTTCAATCTGACGGCTGGTAATCCAAGCTGGTTCTAAAGCTTTCAAACCATAGTCACCAAAATTAACCAAGTGACCGCGCGTAGCCTTACCTTTTCTTCTTCCTCTTTGCGCTTTTCTAAATTTTACTCTTTTCGGCATTAACATTGGAAAAACTCCTCAAACTCTTTTCTATTCTTTAGTCGGTTGAACGTTTACCTAAAATTTCACCGCGGCAGACCCAAACTTTAATTCCGATGGATCCGTAAATTGTTTCTGCTCTGCCATTTGCGTAATCAATATCGGCTCTGATTGTGTGAAGCGGAATTCTACCTTCTTTATATTGTTCCGTTCTTGCCATTTCAGCTCCACCAAGACGACCAGCACACATAATTCTTATACCTTCAGCACCCATTCTCATTGCGGATGTAATTGCTTGCTTCATCGCTCTACGGAAAGAAACTCTACCTTCAATTTGCTTTGCAATATTTTCAGCAACTAAGAATGCATCTAACTCTGGTCTCTTAATTTCTGTAATCTGAATCTTAACTTCTTTGTCTGTGATTTTCTTTAATTCTTCTTCAATCTGAGCAATTTCTTTTCCGCTCTTTCCAATAACAACACCAGGTCTAGAAGTATGAATTGTTAAGATCACGTTTTTAGATGTTCTATCAATCTTGATCGAAGAAATACCAGCATTTTGTAATCTTTTGCGGATATAAGTTCTAAGCTTCTTATCCTCGAGCAATTTTGGCGCGTAACTTTTGTTTTCGTACCAATTTGAATCCCATCCTTTAATAACTCCGACTCTAAAACCAGTTGGATTAGTCTTCTGACCCAAAACTTCCTCCGATTACTTTTTCGTTGCTACAACAATTGTAACGTGATTAGATCTTTTTCTTATTCTGTATGCACGACCCATAGGAGCCGGCGAAATTCTTTTGATAGTTGGACCTTGATTAACAAATGCCTCTTTAACAAACAAATCAGAAACTTCATGTTTAGCGTTATCATCTTTGTTCATCAAGTTGGAGACAGCCGATCTCAATATTTTCTCTGCCGGTTTAGATGGATGTTTTGGCGAGAAGTGTAAAATCTCTATAGCTTGATCAACTGATTTTCCTCTGATCAAATCAATAACCAATCTCATCTTACGCGGTGAGGATCCAATATATCTGTGAGTAGCTTTTGCTTCCATTCTCTATTACCTCAATATCACTTTACTTTGGTTGCTTTTTCTGCTTTTGTTCCCGGATGACCTCTGAAAATTCTTGTCGGTGAAAATTCGCCTAACTTATGACCGACCATGTTTTCAGAAATGTAAACCGGTATCATTTTATTTCCATTATGCACTGCAATTGTGTGTCCAACAAAGTCAGGAGTAATTGTACTTGATCTCGACCAAGTCTTAATAATTTTCTTCTGATTTTTGTCATTGAGTAAAGTGATCTTTTTGAGAAGCTTAACATCAATGAATGGACCTTTTTTGACTGATCTTGGCATATTCTACTCTTACTTAGTTCTTCTCTTAACAATAAATTTATTAGTTGGATTCTTTCTCTTGCGAGTCTTGAGACCTTTTGCTTTTTGGCCCCATGGTGAAACCGGATGACCGCCACCAGAAGTTTTACCTTCACCACCACCCATCGGGTGATCTACTGGGTTCATTGCAACACCGCGTACGTGTGGGCGAATTCCTAACCATTTGCTTCTACCAGCTTTGCCTAAACTAATGTTTTCATGATCTGCATTACCAACAGTACCATAAGTAGCCATACATTCAATCGGAACTTTTCTAACTTCGCTGCTTGGCATTTTCAATAAAGCCATGTTTCCTTCTTTAGCAAGCAACTGAATTGATGCACCAGCTGTTCTTCCTAACTGACCGCCTTTACCAGGTTTCAATTCAACATTGTGAATGAATGATGCAAGTGGCATTTCCTTTAACGGAAGAGCGTTACCAACTTTAATTTCAACACCGCTGCCGCTCATAACTGTATCACCAACTTTCAAACCGTTTGGAGCTATGATGTATCTTTTCTCTCCATCAACATAATGCAACAAAGCTATTCTTGATGTACGGTTCGGATCATATTCAATAGAAAATACTTTAGCAGCAATATTCTTTTTATCTCTCTTGAAATCTATGATTCTGTATTTCTGTTTGTGTCCGCCGCCTCTATGTCTAGAAGTAACACGTCCGTGGTTATTTCTTCCACCGGACTTCTTGATCGGGGCAGTCAAAGATTTTTCGGGTGTAGATCTTGTAATCTCATCGAAAGAAGAGATCGACATGAATCTAGTTCCGGGGGTATTTGGTTTTAATTTTCTAATTGCCATTAATCAGCTCCAACCTATGCTTGACCGAATATGTCTATCGTTTGACCCTCTTTCAAGGTAACGACTGCTTTCTTAAACTTTGATGTTCTTCCGGCGAAACGTCCCTTTTTTGTAAACTGAGTTCTCGATTTACCAGGATGACGTATTGTATTCACAGATTCAACATCTACATTAAACTTATCTTTTACTGCCTTTGCGATTTCAATTTTGTTAGCGTCTACAGCAACCATAAAACCGAATTTATTAGGGAGCTTCTCGCTAATTTTTGTCATCTTCTCTGTAATCAAAGGGCGTATTAAAACACTTTTCATTTTCAAACCAGATTAGTTAATTGTACTTTCTAAAAGATTAACTGCGCTTTTCTGCAATAACAATACTTGGTTATTAACTAAGTCGTATGCAGAAGCTTTATTTGCTTCGAGAACATTCACTCTATCAACATTTCTACCGCTCATGTAAACATTTTTCTTATAACCGTCAGTTAAGAATAAAGTCTTCTTGCCTTTCAAGTTAAGAGCATTGAGAATAGTTACAAAGTCTTTTGTCTTTGGTCCTTCAAAATCAAAATCCTCAACAACCATAATTTGAGTAGCTTTGGCTTTGTAAGAAAGAGCAGATTTTCTAGCTAAGGACAAAACTTTTTTATTCAATTTTTGTCTGTAACCATGAGGCTTTGGTCCAAAGATAGTTCCACCGCCAACCCAAATTGGAGAGCGAGAAGTACCGGCACGTGCACCGCCACGACCTTTTTGCTTCCAAGGTTTCTTTCCACCACCGCTAACTTCACTTCTTTCTTTACTCTTATGTGTTCCTTGTCTTTGGTTAGCCAAGAAAGCCTTTACTGCTAAGTAAAGTACGTGATCATTCGGTTCGATTTCGAAAATCTCTTTTGATAGTTCTACACTATCACCAGATTTTGTACCGTCTTTTTTATAAACTTCTAATTTCATCTTTATCAAACTTATTTATTGATGGCAACAATTGAATTAATAGATCCAGGAACAGCACCTTTCACCATGATAATATTCTTTTCTGCAATAATTTTTACAACTTTCAAATTTCTAATAGTAGTGTTTTCGAAGCCCATTCTTCCAGCCATTCTCTGACCTTTGAATACACGTGAAGGATAGGATGAAGCACCGATGGAACCGGGAGCTCTTTGTCTATCGCTTTGACCGTGAGTAGCTGATCCAACACCGGCAAAACCGTGTCTTCTAACAACACCTTGAAAACCTTTACCTTTGTTACGGCCGGATACTTTTACTTTATCGCCAATGGTGAAAATAGCTGTTGTAATTTCATCGCCAACTTTGAATTCAGCAGTATCAAAGTTTTTGAACTCCTTAAGTAACTGAGGAGCATTCAAACCAACTTTAGAATAAAAACCTTTCAACGGTTTGTTGATGTTTTTATCTTTCTTTACACCAAAACCAATTTGTAACGATTCGTATCCGTCTTTTTCTTTGGTCTTGACAGAATAAACTTTACACGGACCAGCTTCCAAAACTGTTACCGGAATTACTTGTCCGTCTTCTGAGAATATATTTGTCATTCCTAATTTTTTAGCTAACAAGCCAGGCATTTCATTCTTCCTATAACTTAATCTCGATATCAACGCCAGCAGGAATTTCTAACTTGCTAAGCGCATCAACAGTTTTGTTGTTTGAATTGTGAATATCAATGATTCTTTTGTGAGCCCTAATTTCAAATTGTTCTCTGGACTTTTTATCAACGTGTGGAGATCTCAATACGGTAAACACAGTTCTGCGTGTTGGCAGCGGAATAGGTCCGCTAACAACTGCACCTGTACTTTTAACAGTTTTAATAATCTTCTCTGTTGATTTGTCAATCAAAATATGATCGTATGACTTTAACTTGATTCTTATTTTCTGACCGGGCACTTTTAATAATCTCCTTGTTATACACATTGAAGGCGTTCGGTATACAAACGCCTTCATTTTTTATCATCAATTATTATTTGATAATCTTAGTTACGAATCCAGCACCTACTGTTCTACCACCCTCACGGATAGCAAACTTCAAACCTTCTTCCATAGCGATTTCAGAAATCAAATCAATCTTCAATTGAACGTTATCACCAGGCATAACCATTTCTGTTCCTTCAGGAAGAGTAGCAACACCAGTAACGTCCGTTGTTCTGAAGTAGAACTGAGGTCTGTAACCGTTGAAGAATGGTGTATGACGGCCACCTTCTTCTTTTGAAAGAATGTAAACTTTACCTTCGAAAATTGTATGAGGAGTAATTGAACCAGTTTTAGCAAGAACCATTCCTCTTTCAATTTCAGTTTTATCAACACCACGTAACAATAAACCAGCGTTATCACCAGCCATAGCAATATCAAGTTCTTTGCGGAACATTTCGATACCAGTTACAACTGTTTTCTTATGAATTCCAAGACCAATTAATTCAACTTCTTCGTTCAATTTTAATGTTCCTCTTTCAACACGACCAGTAGCAACTGTACCACGACCGGTAATAGAGAAAACGTCTTCCACAGGCATTAAGAACGGCTTATCAGCACTTCTTTCTGGAACTGGAATATAAGTATCGCAAGCTTCCATAAGATTCCAAATGCAAGTATATCTTTCGTCTGAAGGATCAGCGTTAGAAGAACCAGCTTCCAATGCATGAAGAGCAGAACCACGAACGATCGGTATTTCGTCGCCAGGGAATTCATATTTAGTTAATAATTCTCTTAATTCCATTTCAACCAAATCCACTAATTCAGCATCATCCATAGCGTCAACTTTGTTCAAGAAAACAACCATTTTCGGCACACCAACTTGGCGAGCTAAAAGAATGTGTTCGCGTGTTTGAGGCATAGGACCATCAGTTGCAGCAACTACTAATATAGCACCGTCCATTTGAGCAGCACCAGTGATCATGTTTTTAACGTAGTCAGCGTGACCTGGGCAGTCTACGTGAGCGTAATGTCTATTTGCAGTAGAATATTCAACGTGAGCTGTAGCAATAGTAATACCACGTTCTCTTTCTTCAGGTGCGTTGTCAATACTATCGAATGATCTGATTGCGGATAAACCTTTTTTAGCAAGTGCCATGGTGATGGCTGCGGTAAGAGTAGTTTTACCATGGTCAACGTGTCCGATAGTACCAATATTGACGTGCGGTTTACTGCGGTCAAATTTTTCTTTTGCCATCTAAGTACTCTCCTTATTATTATTTTTTTGTATATGTAATTCTAATTAAGCAGATGCTGCCGATTTTTTAACTTGCGCTTTTTCAGTAATCTCTTCAGCGACGGATTTAGGTACTTCTGAGTAGTGCGAGAACTGCATTGAATATATTGCACGACCTTGTGTCATAGATCGCAACGTAGTTGCGTATCCAAACATTTGAGCAAGCGGTACCATTGCTCTGATTACTTGCGCATCTTTTCTCGAAGTAAAGCCTTCGATTTTTCCTCTTCTTGAGTTAATGTCTCCCATTACATCTCCAAGATACTCTTCCGGAGTTGTAATTTCAACACTCATCATCGGTTCAAGAAGAATTGGTCCAGCTTTCAAAGCGCCTTGCTTAAAGGCCATTGAAGCAGCAACCTTAAATGAAATTTCATCTGAATCAACATCATGATAAGATCCATCATATAATTTAGCTTTAACATCCACAACTGGAAATCCAGCTAAAACACCATTACGTAATGCATCTTTTAAACCATTTATAACCGGATTAATAAATTCTTTCGGAACAGATCCACCAACTATTGCATTTTCAAATTCAAAACCTTTACCAGCTTCATTCGGCTCAAACTCAATCCAAACGTGACCAAATTTACCACGTCCACCAGACTGCTTAACAAATTTACCTTCAGCCTGAACCAACTTAGTAATTGTTTCTCTATAGGCTACTTGAGGTTTACCAACGTTAGCTTCAACTTTGAATTCGCGTTTCATTCTATCAACTAGAATTTCAAGGTGAAGTTCACCCATACCGCTAATCAATGTCTGACCAGTTTCATCATCAACTTTTACTTTAAATGTTGGATCTTCATCGCTCAACTTAACCATAGCGTCAGACAACTTATCTTGATCTGCTTTTGTCTTAGGCTCAATCGCAATTTGTATAACAGGCTCAGGAAATACCATTCTCTCTAATATAATAGCATCATCTTCAGTACATAAAGTATCACCGGTTCTCGTATGCTTCAGACCAACTACTGCCGCAATGTCTCCAGCGCGAATACTATCTAAATCTTCACGGTGATTTGCGTGCATTTGTAAGACTCTACCAACTCTTTCTTTTTTATCACTCACTGAATTATAAATGTATGAACCAGCTTCTAACGAACCAGTGTACACACGAATAAACGTAAGTTTACCAACAAAAGGATCTGTCATAATTTTGAAAGCTAGAGCAGCAAATTTTTCCTTAGGATCAATCTTTATTTCAATATGATCATTTTTATCAACGTGATGTGCTTCAAGGTTACCCGAATCCATTGGAGACGGTAGAAAATCAACAACAGCATCAAGCAACTGCTGAACACCTTTGTTTTTGAAAGATGAACCGCATAAAACTGGAATTATAGTTGACTTAACTGTAGCAACACGTAAAACTCTTCTAACCTCAGCTTCGGAAATTTCTTTACCTTCCAAATACTGCTCAAGTAAAGTATCATCTACATCCGAAACTGCTTCTAACATCTGCGTTCTATATGTCTGAGCTAATTGAACTAAATCAACCGGAATATCAACAGTTTCAAAAGTTGAGCCCAAAGTCTCTTCGTTGAACATGATAGCTTTCATGCTCATCAAGTCAATTATGCCCCTAAACAAATCACCTTCACCCACTGGAATTGTAATTGGAATAGCATGAGCACCTAATTTTTCTTTCATCATTTGAACTGCATGAAAGAAATCCGCACCAACTCTATCCATCTTATTTACAAAAGCAATACGAGGAACTGAATATTTATCGGCTTGTCTCCATACTGTTTCAGACTGAGGTTCAACACCACCAACAGCACAGAAAAGAGCTATTGCACCATCTAAAACTCTTAAGGATCTCTCAACTTCAACAGTAAAATCTACGTGACCAGGAGTATCAATAATATTTATCTGATGATCTCTCCATTCGGTTGTAGTTGCAGCACTTGTTATTGTAATACCACGTTCTTTTTCTTGCTCCATCCAATCCATGGTAGCACCACCATCGTGAACTTCTCCCATACGATGCAATTTACCAGTGTAGTACAGAATACGCTCAGTTGTCGTAGTCTTACCAGCATCGATGTGAGCCATGATACCAATATTTCTAACCTTGCTTATTTCAACTCTTTTATTCGACATCTAACTCAAAATCCCTTTGCTTACCACTTGAAGTGGGCAAACGCTTTGTTTGCCTCAGCCATTCTGTGTGTATCTTCTTTTTTCTTTACAGCCGAACCTTCATTGTTCGATGCTGCTAATAATTCAGCAGCTAACTTTGCTGCCATTGATTTATCTTTTCTATCTCTTGAATATGTTCTGATCCATCTTAAAGCTAGTGCAATTCTTCTTTCTGGTCTTACTTCCATAGGAACTTGATAAGTAGCACCGCCAACACGACGACTTCTAACTTCAACTAAAGGCTGAACATTCTGAAGTGCTTTCTTGTAAACTTCCAAAGCTGGCTTTTTTGCTTTAGCTTCCATTAAATCAAAACTATCATAAACAATATTTCTAGCAGTAGATTTTTTACCATGCCATGTCAAATAATTAATCAGTTTTGCAACCAAAAAATCGTTGAATTTTGGGTCTGGTTTAATATACTTTTTTTCAGCTCTTTTCTTTCTCATAGGTTATTTCGCTTTTGGTTTCTTAGCGCCATATTTAGATCTAGCTTTTTTACGATCTTCAACACCGGCTGTGTCTAATGTTCCTCTTATAATGTGATAGCGAACACCAGGTAAATCCTTAACTCTGCCACCGCGAATCATAACAATTGAATGCTCTTGTAAATTGTGGCCTTCTCCTGGTATATATGCAGTAACTTCGATATGGTTGGTTAAACGAACACGAGCTACTTTTCTCAAGGCTGAGTTAGGTTTTTTAGGAGTAGTGGTGTATACTCTAGTACACACTCCTCTTTTTTGAGGACAACTATCAAGAGCTGGAGCTTTACTCTTGGTAATTACCACTTTTCTACCTTTTCTAACCAACTGATTAATCGTTGGCACGCACTATCCTCCGATATTTACATTTTTATTAAAATTCAGACTTCAAATTTATCGAATATCTGCAATGTTGTCAAGAAATAAAGGGAAAAAAATCACCTTTTAAGCAGATTCTTTTTCTACATTTTCAACTTCTTCTACAACAGGAACTTCTACTTCATCAGCAGTAAGGATAATATCTAGATATTTTTTTAATCCAGTACCAGCCGGGATTAGATGTCCCATAACAACATTCTCTTTTAAACCAATTAGATTATCTACCCTGGCTTCAGTTGCAGCATTTGTTAATACTTTTGTTGTTTCTTGGAACGAGGCTGCAGAAATAAAGCTTTCTGTAGAAAGTGCCGCATGCGTAATACCAAGTAAAATATTATCAAAAGTACCCGGCTCTGCGTCTCTAGCTTTAATTGGCTTTTTGGCTTTCTTAGTCAAATCTGCATTTAGTTCACGGAATTTCATCTTCGTAATCAATTGGCCAGCTTTATATTTTGACTGTCCAGGATCCTCAATATGAACCATCTGTTTTGTACGTTCATTTTCATCGTTAAGCTTGTTACGGTCAACAAGATCTTCTTCTATAAAGTTTGTATCACCAGCTGAAATAATTTGCAATTTTTGAAGCATTTGGCGAACAATAACTTCAATGTGTTTATCGTTAATCTTTACACCCTGCAAGCGATAAACGTCCTGAATTTCATTTACTAAATACTCTTGAACTGCGTTTGTTCCTTTGATCTTCAAAATATCATGCGGATCAATTGGTCCATCTGTGATTTTTTCACCAGCCGGTATTTCATCACCTTCTTGGACTAAAATATGCTTACCATAAGGAACCGGATAAACTTTTTGCAATGTACCATCTAAGGATTCAATAATTATTTCTCTTGAACCTTTCTTCCTTGCTCCAAATTTTACACGTCCTTCAATTTCAGAAACAACAGCTGGATCGTGTGGACTTCTAGCTTCAAATAATTCCGTTACTCTTGGAAGACCACCAGTGATATCTCTCGTTTTCGAAGCTTGTTTGGAAATCTTAGCTAGGATCGTTCCCTGTTGTATAGATTCACCTTCCTCAACTGAGAGGTATGCTCGTGTAGGTATATTAAATACTTTTTCCTGACCATTTGTGCCCTTAACCATGATACTCGGTGTAAGGTTTTTATCTTTCGATTCAATAACAACCTTCTGAACGTGACCGGTTTGTTCATCAGCTACTTGTTGAAGAGTTACGTTATCAATCAAGTCTACAAAAGAAATAGTACCACCAAAATCGGCGATAATAACAGCGTTGTAAGGATCGTGATTGTACAAAGGCTGACCCTTTTTAACAACCTGACCATCATTAACCATTATTTCTGAGCCGTAAGGAATATCAAACTTTTTAATTTGACGATTATCGTCATCAAAAAGACCCATAGAACCACGGCGACCGATTACAACTTTTACTTTACCAAAGAAATCAGTTTTTTCAACTAGATTAATCTTATCAAAGCGCACTGTACCAGCTACGTTTGTTTCAACTTGTGATTGAGAAGCAATACGTGAAGATGTACCACCTAAGTGGAAAGTACGAAGCGTAAGCTGTGTACCAGGCTCACCGATTGACTGTGCAGCAATAATTCCTACTGCTTCACCTATCTCTACAAGAGCACCAGTTGTTAAATTACGACCGTAACATTTTGCACAAACTCCACGTTTAGATTCGCAAGTTAATACTGTACGAATATAAACTTGGTCTATATTAGACTCATCAATCTTCTCTGCAATTTCTTCGCTGATTAAATCACCAGCTTCCACTAATGTTTCATCTGTCTTCGGATCATAAACATCTTCTTGAGCTACACGACCAATAATTCTTTCTGCGAGTGGCTCTCTTTCTTGCTCAACATCTTTAAGAGCAGTTACATAGATACCACGAATTGTACCGCAATCTGTTTCAGAAATAATAACATCTTGAGCAACGTCGCATAATCTTCTTGTCAAATAACCAGCATCAGCTGTTTTAAGAGCAGTATCTGCAAGACCTTTACGAGCACCGTGAGTAGAAATGAAATACTCAAGTACCGAAAGTCCTTCTTTGAAGTTAGCAACAATAGGATTTTCAATAATTTCACCAGCTTGACCACTTAAAGATTTTTGTGGTTTCATCATAAGACCACGCATACCAGCAAGCTGCTTAACTTGATCTTGCGATCCACGCGCACCAGAGTCAACCATCATGTGAAGTGAGTTGAATCCGCCTTGATCAACCTTTAATCTATCCATCAAGTGCTTAGCAACGTTGTTAGTAGTGTGTGTCCAAACGTCTATAATTTTATTATAACGTTCAGCATCTGTAATCAAACCTTGCTCATGCTCGCTTAAAATTCCGCTTACCTTTTTATTGGAATCATCAATCAGTTTATCTTTTTCATCCGGAATAATCATATCGATAAAGCTGATTGATATACCGGCGGCAGTAGCATAACGGAATCCGAGATCTTTCAAATCATCCAAGAACTTAGCAGTAACAACGTTACCAAGTTTAATGAACATTCTATAAATAAAACCGGAGAAACTCTTCTTCATTAACAATTCATTTATGAATCCTAATTCCTTTGGAACAATTTGATTGAAAATGACACGGCCAACCGTTGTTTCAATAACTTGACCATCAATCTTAACTTTTATCTTTGAGTGTAATTCAACAACTTTATTATCATAAGCAATTAATACTTCTTCAATATCACCGAACAACTTTCCTTCACCTTTTGCACCATTGCGCACTTTGGTCAAATAGTAAAGTCCAAGAACCATGTCTTGTGTTGGTAACACAATTGGTAATCCGTTCTGCGGAGATAAAATGTTGTGCGAAGACAACATCAAAATTCCAGCTTCAAGTTGAGCTTCGTAAGAAAGCGGAACGTGAACCGCCATCTGATCACCGTCAAAATCCGCGTTAAAAGCTGTACATACAAGCGGATGCAACTGGATAGCTTTTCCATCAACTAAAAGCGGTTGGAAAGCTTGAATGCCTAAACGGTGAAGAGTTGGGGCGCGGTTCAACATTATCGGATGCCCATCAATCAACTTCTCTAAGATTTCCCATATCAACGCATCTTTTCTATCAACAGCCTTACGGGCACTCTTTACAGTTTTGAAATGTCCACGATCAATTAATTTTCTAATAACAAACGGTTTGAACAATTCAACGGCCATGTCTTTTGGCAAACCGCATTGATGCAACTTTAATTCCGGACCAACTACGATAACTGAACGACCAGAATAATCAACACGCTTTCCTAACAAGTTCTGGCGGAAACGACCTTGTTTACCTTTAAGCATATCGCTCAAAGATTTCAATGGTCTGTTACCATCGCTACGAACGGCACTTGAACGGCGTGAGTTATCAAATAATGCATCTACAGATTCTTGAAGCATTCTTTTTTCGTTACGAAGAATTACTTCCGGAGCTTTAATATCTATTAATCTTTTCAAACGATTGTTACGAATGATTACTCTTCTATAGAGGTCATTTAAATCTGATGTAGCAAAACGTCCACCTTCGAGTGGTACAAGCGGGCGAAGTTCGGGTGGAATAACCGGCACTACGTTCATTACCATCCATTCCGGACGGTTAGGAATCTTACCTTCTTTTTCGCGGAAGGCTTCCAACACTCTTAATCTCTTAAGAATATCAGTACGTTTTTGCTGTGAAGTATCCGGACCTAATTGAGATTTCAATTCGCCGAACACTCTTTCAATATCTGTTTCTTTTAGTAATTCTTTTACTGCATCGCCGCCTATACGAGCAACAAATTTCTTGGGATCGTTATCTTCCAAAGAATCGTTTTCATGCGGAAGCGAATTTAATATTTCGTAATACTGATCTTCACTTATGAGATCTAATCTCTTCAAGCCGGTTGGACCCGGATTAAGTACAACATAAGATTCGTAGTAAACAATCTTCTCTAATTCCTTAGTAGTCATTCCAAGAATATTACCAATCTTGGATGGTAATGCTTTGAAGAACCATATGTGCACAATTGGAACTGCAAGTGCAAGGTGCCCCATTCTTTCGCGACGAACTGCTTTTAGTGTTACTTCAACACCGCAACGGTCGCATACTATACCTTTGTAACGGATGCCTTTATATTTTCCGCACGCGCATTCCCAATCTTTAACCGGACCAAAAATTTTCTCGCAGAACAAACCATCTTTTTCAGGTCTGAATGAACGATAATTAATTGTTTCCGGTTTGGTTACTTCACCATGAGATCTACTTAATATATCATCGGGACTTGCTAAACCAATGGTCAGCTTTTCAATCATCTTTGTTTTATTTTCTTGCGGTTTTACTCGCATTGTAATTCTCCTTTAATCAAACTTGGCTGACTTAGTTAACTTTAATATCGAGACCAAGACCTTGCAATTCCTTGATCATAACGTTGAATGCTTCCGGTATGTTTGGTTCCGGAATGTTATCACCTTTTACAATCGCTTCATAAGTCTTAGCACGACCAGTAACGTCATCACTCTTTACAGTTAAAATCTCTTGCAGTACGTGAGCAGCACCGTATCCTTCAAGCGCCCAAACTTCCATTTCTCCAAATCTCTGACCACCAAACTGAGCTTTACCGCCAAGAGGTTGTTGTGTTATGAGAGAGTATGGTCCAATTGAGCGAGCATGAATCTTATCATCAACCATGTGACCTAGTTTCATCATATAAATATAACCGCATGTAACTTTCTGATGGAATTTCTCACCGCTTCTTCCGTCGGTTAACCAAGTTTTTCCACCTTCAGGTAATCCGGCTTGTTTTAGATATCCTTCTACATCTTCTACGTGAGCACCATCGAAAATTGGTGTTTCGAATTTCACACCCATTTTCTTGCCTACCCAGCCGAGAACTGTTTCATATAACTGTCCAAGGTTCATACGAGAAGGCACACCAAGCGGATTTAATACTATATCAACTGGAGTTCCATCTTCGTGGTAAGGCATGTCTTCAACCGGAACAACTTTAGCAACCACACCCTTGTTACCGTGGCGACCAGCCATCTTATCACCAACTTGAATTTTACGTTTCTTAGCAACGTAAACTTTTGCAAGTTGAGTAATTCCCGGAGGAAGTTCATCGCCGGAAGCAATTTTTAATTTCTCACGTTTGTAATCTTCTTCAATTTCTGAAAGAAGATTGAAATAATTTGAGAAAAGCTTTTTGATCATTTCGTTAACCGGTTTTTTCTCAAACCAATCACGAGTATAATCAAGTTTTGTAATATCTTCTATGTTTGTAAATGTTTCTTCTTTAATAGCAGTTCCACTTCTTAATACAACAGAACCATCTAAATCACGTACACCGGAAGAAGTTTTACCTTCTGTAATCTTAGTTAGCTTAGTAACTAATTTTGTGTAGTGGTTTTCTTTTCTAGTCTTGAATGAATAATCTAGATTATCCATCAATTTCTTTTCGAATTTCTTTGATTCGGTATCTTTTTTCTTACGGCTGAATAATCTTGTTTTAATTACAACACCTTTCAAACCTGGAGGAGCTTTCAAAGAAGCATCCTTCACGTCGCCGGCCTTATCACCAAAGATTGCTTTGAGAAGTTTCTCTTCCGGAGTAGGATCCGTCTCGCCTTTTGGTGTGATCTTTCCAATAAGAATATCACCTTCTTTAACTTCGGCGCCTTCGCGAACAATACCATTTTCATCTAAGTCTTTTGTAGCTTCTTCACTCACGTTTGGAATATCACGTGTTAATTCTTCTTCGCCGCGTTTTGTTTCGCGAACTTGTAATTCAAATTCTTCTATATGAATAGAAGTGAATACGTCGTCGCCAACAAGTCTTTCACTCAATACGATAGCATCTTCAAAGTTGTAACCTCTCCAAGGCATGAATGCAACGGAAACGTTTCTGCCAAGTCCAAGTTCCCCTTTTTCAATTGCCGGACCGTCAGCAAGTACATCACCTTTTTTGAGGCGCTGTCCAGTAACAACAATCGGCTTTTGAGTAAAGCATGTTTCTTGGTTAGTGCCGGCAAACTTTGTAAGAATATATTCTACTCTTCTTTCATCATTAAAGCTAACTAATGTTTCGGGATCGTCTATGTCAATATCATATTTCACAATAATCTTTTTAGCATCCGAATACTCTACAACACCGTTGTCTTCAGCAATCATAATAGCGCGAGAATCACGAGCAATTTTAGCTTCCATACCGGTTCCAACAATAGGGTTTTCCGGAACCATCAATGGAACTGCTTGACGTTGCATGTTCGAGCCCATGAGCGCGCGGTTTGCATCATCATGTTCAAGGAATGGAATTAACGCAGCAGCTGCAGATACAATTTGTGCCGGAGCCACATCCATGTAATGAACGTCTTCCGGATGAGCAACTGGAAATTCACCACGTTCTCTGCATTTTACTCTTTCTTCAATGAAACGTCCTTGATCATCGTAAGGAACATTTGACTGAGCAATAATAAATTCATCTTCTTGATCTGCGCTTAAATAATCTACGCTATTGGATACGCGACCATCTTTTACTTTTCTATAAGGTGTTTCTAAAAATCCGTAGTTATTAACTTTAGTATAAATAGTTAACGAGGAAATAAGACCAATGTTCGGACCTTCGGGAGTTTCGATTGGGCAAAGGCGTCCGTAATGTGAATGGTGAACGTCACGTACTTCGAAGCCGGCACGCTCACGTGTTAAACCGCCTGGTCCAAGAGCAGAAATTCTTCTCTTATGTGTTAGTTCTGAAAGTGGATTTGTTTGATCCATGAACTGAGACAATTGGTTTGTACCAAAGAAAGCATTGATTACGCTGCTTATTGTACGAGCATTAACTAAATCTTGCGGTTGCATGTTTTCGTTGTCGCGCATATTCATTCTTTCTTTAATAGTGCGCGCCATTCTTGCTAAACCAACATTATATTGGGATTGTAATTGTTCGCCAACTGTTCTAACTCTTCTATTTCCTAAGTGATCAATATCATCAACAGCCATGTTGCCGTTTTTAAGCATAATGATATTTTTCATGATAGCGATAATATCTTCCGGTGTTAAAACACGAACGTTTTCATCAACGGTAAGGTTAAGTTTATCATTCATTCTAAAACGACCAACTTCACCTAAATCGTAACGTTTGTCGTTGAAGAACATTTTATCAATCAGTCCCATTGCAGTTTCGATATCCGGAGCTTCACCAGAACGTAGCTGACGATATATTGCAAATAGAGCTTCTTCTTTAGTTGTTGAAGTATCTTTTCTCAAGGTATTCAGCACTAAATCTTGATCGATGGAGGTTTCTAAACTTATCAACTGCAACTTTTGAACATGGGAGCTTTTGATGCTTTCTACAATTTCTTCAGTTAGTTCTGCATCTTTCGTAGCATAAATTTCACCGGTTTCAGTATCTATAATATCAGCTGCGGCAATTCTTCCAACATGTTTTTCAATTGATAGTTGTTTTAATGATACTTCTTCAATCAAATCAAACAATCTTAAAATAGAATCAACTGTTTCATATCCTAAAGCACGGAGCAAAGTAGTAGATGGGAATTTCTTTCTGCGATCTATATAAACATACATAACATTGTTAATGTCTGTAGCAAACTCAACCCAAGAACCTCTGAAAGGAATAATACGAGCTGAGTAAATTGGAGTTCCGTTTGGATGGAATGTTTGAGCAAATGCAACACCGGGAGAACGGTGTAACTGCGTAACTACAACACGCTCAGCACCGTTAATAATAAACGTTCCGCGTTCCGTCATAAATGGCAAGTTGCCAAGATAAACTTCTTGTTCAACTGAGTTTACGTATTCACCGGTTTCATCGTCTTTAGTAGAAAGGCGTAGTTTTGCTTTTAAAGGTGCGGAATAGGACAACCCTCTTTCTTCACATTCAGCAATAGAGAAACGTGGTTTCTCAACATAATATTCTACAAAGTCTAATCTGTAGAATTCTTTATTATCGTGTATCGGAAAGTTAGCATTAAAAACAGCTTGCAAACCTTTGTTTTCTCTTTGAGAAGCCGGAATTCGCAATTGAAGAAAATCTTCAAAAGAGTCAACCTGAATATTTAATAAGTCCGGCATTTTTATAGCTGAAGAAATCGCAGAGAATGTAATTCTTCCGGTACTCTTGTTAATTTTTGTTTTTTCCAACCCTAACCTCCAGTTCGGTTTGTTGTTCTTTCATTCTGATAATGAAAGAAAGTGGCAGGACGTACTTTACCGTCCTACCACTTAAGTTTTAATTCTAATCTTGACGAGATTAAGCGAATATTATTTAACAGTGACTGTAGCGCCAGCTTCTTCTAATTCTTTCTTAATCTTTTCAGCTTCGTCTTTAGAAACAGCTTCTTTAACTGGTTTTGGAGCGCCGTCTACTAAATCTTTTGCTTCTTTTAAGCCTAAGCCTGTATGAGCGCGAACAACTTTAATTACGTTGATCTTTGTAGCGCCAGCAGCTTGAAGAATAACATCGAATTCAGTTTGTTCTTCAACTGGAGCTGCAGCAGCAGCGCCTGGAGCAGCAGCCATCATCATTGGGGCAGCAGCAGTAACACCAAATTCATCTTCTAATGCTTTCTTTAATTCAGAAGCTTCAACTAAAGTTAGAGCTTTGATCTTCTCAACTAATTCTTGAACTTTCTCTGACATTTTATTTACTCCTATTACTTTAATTTATATTACAATTCAAACTTTATTATGCAGCTTTTTTCTTGGCAACTTCGTCAATAACACTAACGAGATCGCGCATAACTGCATTGATTGCACCAACGATTCCAGATGCTGGAGCTGCAACACTACCAATAATACCGGCAATGATTTCTTCTTTTGTAGGCATAGAAGCTATAGTTGCTAACTGCTCTTCACCATAGAATACAGAATCTAAATAACAACCTTTAAAGGCTAATTTTTGTGAATCGTCGTTATACTTTTTGATGATTTTAGCCGGAGCTACAAAATTTTCACCAGCAAAAGCAACGCCGATCATACCAACAAGCAAATTGTCGAATTTTTCATATCCGCCAATTTGTTGCAATGCTTTTTTGAAGAGGGTATTTTTTAAGACCTTATACGTTACACCATCCTTACGGAAACTAGAGCGGAGTTTATTAATGTCTGCAACATTAACTCCACGGTAGTTAACCAAAAACATAGCGGAAGAGTTTTGTATAAGCTCTTTTATTTGTTCAATCGCCTCTCCCTTTTCTGCTTTGTTCATCGTTCTCCTAAAACAATTAGTTAGAACATCGTTACTTATTTATTAGAAGCATTTAATAACCCCGTTCACAACCGGGATTAGTGCGTAATTTCTTAATCGTGTTTTGTACTGAAAACTGTTTCTTCTTTGGAAATCTTTAACCCGGGTCCCATTGTTGAAGAAAGGAAAAGACTTCTAACATAAACACCCTTAGCAGAAGAAGGCTTCATTTTAATAATAGTGTGTAAAAATGCTTTTGCGTTATCAGCAAGCTGTTCTGGAGTAAAATTCATTTTGCCTAAAGAAGTATGAACAATACCAGCCTTCTCTACGCGAAATTCAATCTTACCAGCTTTCACTTCTTTAACAGCTTTTGCGACGTCTGGAGTAACAGTGCCGCTTTTTGGATTCGGCATCAAACCTTTAGGTCCAAGTACACGACCTAACTTTCCTAATTCCCCCATTACATCTGGAGTAGCAATAATTACATCAACTTCTGCCCATCCGGCTTTAATCTTTTCGAGATATTCTTCGAATCCGGCATATTCAGCACCAGCTTGCAAAGCTGCTTCAGCTTGAGCGCCTTTAGCTACAACAAGTACGGATACTTTCTTACCGGTTCCGTGAGGTAATGATACTGTACCGCGAATCATTTGATCAGCGTGGCGAGGATCTACACCAAGACGAATAGCACAGTCTAGAGATTCATTGAATTTAACTTTAGAATTCTCTTTCAAAGTTTTGATTGCGTCCACAAGAGAATATTCTTTGTTTTTATCAACGCTTTTATTAACGGCTTTAACTCTTTTTGATACTTTCATTTTTTCTTACCAGTCAAAATTTATGATTAATCTTCTACAGTGAAGCCCATACTTCTTGCAGTTCCAGCGATCATGCTTGATGCATGTTCAACATCGTGTGCATTTAAATCAGGCATCTTTAAAGTAGCAATTTCTCTAACTTGAGCTTTTGTCACTTTTGCAACTTTAGTTTTATTTGGTTCGGCAGAACCTTTTTCATGCTTAGCTGCTTTCTTTAATAGAACTGCTGCCGGAGGAGTTTTTGTAATAAATGTGAATGATTTATCGGAGAACACAGTTATTACAACTGGTATAATCAATCCTTGTTGGCTGGATGTTCTAGCGTTGAATTGCTTACAGAACTCCATGATGTTAACGCCTTTTTGACCTAAAGCAGGTCCAACTGGCGGTGACGGATTTGCAGCACCGGCGGAAATTTGCAGCTTAATAAAGCCATCTACTTTCTTTGCCATTTTCTTAACCTATAATATTTTTATTTCTCTAATTCGCCCTGAGCAAAGTCAATTTCAACCGGTGTTTTTCTACCAAAAATTGAAACCATAACTTTGATCTTCATTTTTTCTTCATTTACTTCTTGAACCAATCCAGAAAAATTATTGAACGGTCCATCTACAATTTTCACAAAATCACCAGTACGGTAAATTGTATCTGTTCTTTCAGTTTCTTCACTTTGTGAAATTCTTCCTACAATTCTTTTCACTTCTTCAGTTTGAAGAGGAACCGGATTATTCTGAGTTCCAAGGAAACCCATTACTGAAGGAGTATTTGAAATAAAGTCTTTAGCTTTAATGTCCAAATCTGCACAAACAAGAATATAACCGGGGAAGAAATTTTTCTTCTTGGTCTTCTTTTTGCCATCCTTAACCTCAAATACCTTTTCGGTAGGTACAAGGATTTCAAAAATACGGGCTCTTAGCTCATCGCTATCTCTTAATTCAGACTCAATGAGAGTTTTTACTTTGTTCTCATGACCAGAAAAAGTACGAACCACGTACCATTTTGCGTTTGGATTTTCCAATTTTTAGAATATTCCTTTTAATATCCAAGTCAAGGACATATCTATAACATAAGTAAAAGCAGCGAGAATCAAGCACACTACAATTACTATAGAAGTTGACTCTTGGAGTTCTTCTTTAGATGGCCAAGTAACTTTTTTCATTTCCTTGACTACATCATTTACGAAATTGATAATTTTTTCTTTCATATCTCAGCAGATTTATTCCTTGCACGTCAGGAGGGAGTCGAACCCCCAGCCTGCGGTTTTGGAGACCGCTGCTCTGCCAATTGAGCTACTGACGTATTATTTAGTTTCTTTGAAAGTAACGTGTTTGCGAACAACGGGATCGTATTTTTTGTACTCTACTCTATTTGGATGAATTCTTTTATTCTTAGTAGTTGAGTAGCGGAACCCTGTTCCAGCAGAGCTTTCTAAAATTATTATTTGTCTAACGTTTTTTGATTTTGCCATTTTTTTACCTTTTTCAATTCTTTTGAGCTGATGACCGGGATTGAACCGGTGACCTCTTCCTTACCAAGGAAGTGCTCTACCAACTGAGCTACATCAGCATGATCGAGAGCGGGAGACGGGACTCGAACCCGCGACCAACAGCTTGGAAGGCTGTGACTCTACCAACTGAGTTACTCCCGCAT